>Ga0255369_1288_pt1 | contig 7394 bp, 8 predicted proteins | sample ANMaggSeSYBR01C9_FD_182091 | JGI IMG/M metagenome (GOLD analysis project Ga0255369, IMG submission 182091) | Sediment cell enrichment communities from methane seep in Santa Monica Basin, California, United Staets - ANME aggregate JGI... | ecosystem: Environmental > Aquatic > Marine > Cold seeps >... | reverse complement strand
AAACATTCTCTTAACAGACTTCCTATCCGCGATATGATTGAAGAAGGAGGGCAATAAATAAACGAAAACTTTGTCATTGACAATTCTGTGGTTATGACATGGTGTTTCAAAGATGAAACAAGCCAATATGCTGATGCTATTTTGGACAGCCTTGAGATAGTTACTGAATTTGTTCCATCAATTTGGCCTTTAGAAGTCGGCAACGTATTATTGGTGGCTGAACGTAACAGACGACTCAGCGAGGCGGACAGTTGTCCGTGGTAGAGTGTGTTCCAAACAACAGTGCGTCGCTGATGCATCAGCATACTTTGCCTAAATCATTAATTAATTTGCGGACATACTCTCGAAAAGCTGAACTCAAATGCAGTGTACTCTCATCAAACAGTGCATCGATCGCGTGATCAAGATCTGTGCGTGCCATCAAAGCCTTGTTATATGCACGAACAAGCAACCCTACTGAACCAATCACCAGTGCGCCACGAAATTCGAGCTCTCGCCTCAAAGCCATGTCATCCGTCAATATCGGTTTTGAGAAGCCGCCCTCATGCGCCAGGATAAGAACTTCAGTATCGGCAGGATGGATGGGTAGTTGACCGATTTCCCCAAGCACTCTATGACGCTGTTCCCTGTTGATTGGTACTATTGATATAGGTGAACTCAAATCAATATCTTCAGCATCAAGGCCGTAACGCCCCAGTTCATCGGCAACTAACCTGGGTATATACAGTCGTTCAAAAACATTCAGTGTAAACAATTTACCGATCTCGTGTAAATGCAAGATGGGACCGGTGTCACTGATAGCTTCAAGCATTTCCGAAACCCCAGGCAACATCGCCCTTCAGTGCATCACGCTGATATTCAACCTCATCCAATACTCCTGTACCAAGTTCCTTCAGCGCGTGCTCGCGTGAAATGCTACCAGACAGATAGGCCTCAATTATAGTGTCACGGTAGAGCGCACGTATCCCCTCACAAATGGCTTGAGCAAGCACTGTTGTCTCGTCAAGCCCGCGTTGGGCAGCTACAAAAGCCAACTCACGGGACAGGATGGTTTCATTCATTGTCGTATCTCCTAAGTTTTTGTAACAGTTCACCTATCAAAAAGAATATACAGTTGAACTTGTACAGTTTTTTGAAATATTTGACAAGGAAATTCCTGAGTCATCACCAGGGGAACGAACAAAGGGATATATTTTGTGGATAATGAGTACCTGAAAAACTGTTGCAAGGCTTATCCGATGTTTTAGGATGTGACCTTGAATCATTTAGTTAAGGATACCAGAAAAAGATAAAGCCAGACCTGCGGGACGCTCATTAGTTTATAAGTTTCTGTTTTTAGACCACAGAATTGCCGAGCTCTTCTCCAAGTTCTTCTGCTATGCGTCTGGCAACAGTTGTAGCGGCGATCCTTCTGGGCTGGGTGCATCCGATCTTGCCGTCAATTCCTCTTCCTGCCGCAATGCAGAACTTTGGTATCTGGGTAGTCTTGCCCGAACCTGTCTCGCCGGAAATTATCAACACCTGGTTTTTTGAGATCAAATCAATTATTTCATTCTTCTTGTCTGTGATTGGAAGGTCATAATTGTAGGTAAGCTCAGGCGAATTTTGTTTTCTCCACGCCTTATTTTGATAAAAGCATGAAGCTGTTTTTCAAGTTGAATAAATTTTTCTTGGCATCCTTCATTTACCAGTTTACACTTTTTTCGAAAAAGCGTGTATTATCGAATTGACTATCTTGAAAAGGAAACAGGGCTTGATTTCACGCTTCTTTTTTCAGAGAGTTATAAGGAAAGCATTGAGAATATCGGCACAGGCAAGTCTCAGTTTGCCATCATAGGGGGCTTAAGTTTTCTTAAGGCCGAACATGACTATGGTGTAAGAATGCTGGTCAAGGGAGTGGGTCAGAATGAAAGCGGAATAGCGGTTAATAAGGATGTGCCTGAAGAAATAGCGGATAAGGGCTCGGAAAAAAATAAATTGTACTTTTTCTCATTAATTTGGATGCAGTGTATAATTCCATAAAGGATTAACCTCGTGTCGCTCAATATTTAATTTCTCTAAATCCATTCTTGAGGCTTTAAGACCTTTTTCGTATAGTTTTTCAACTAGAACAGCATTAACTCTCAAGCCAGTGTTTGTCTTTGTTCGCATAGTATATTTGAGAATCGTTTCGTAATCAATTAGTGGTGTTCCTCTCCAATTTTTACTAATCTCACTAAATAAGCGATGTTCAATCGCATTCCACTTTGAAGCCCCTGGCGGGTAGTGACATACAGTCACATTGAATTTATATTTATTGCATAATATTTCTTGAAGTTTAACCTTCCACATATGAGGTCTATGACCATTACTTCCTCCTCCATCCGCTATAATTAATAATTCATTTTTATTTCGATATGTTTCAATACCATCATTTATCCACCATCTTTCTATAGATTCAACAGCAAATTCTGGTGTGTCTCCAGATAATATTGTCCTACCTTCCTTGAGGAACATTCCTATTGAAACAAATCCTTTATTTTCTTGTTGGTCATAAACACCATACAAAGCGGCTATTCCGGAAGCGTATGTCAAAAAATCGTGATTATTTGTTAAATCGGCTTCACGTTTATATCTTGTTCCGTGATTTTTAAAGTTTCCAATTGGTTCTTTTTTTTTTGGTATCTACGCTGATAGCAGGCTTTCTCATTTTGGCAAATTCGCTTATCATTTCATTGATGTATTCAAATTGGTTGTTACGTTCTTCCCTTTTTTTCTTTGTAATTGGTTTGCCTCCACTTGAAATGGACTTAACGTTAGTTTTTAATGAAAAGTTTAAACCTTTTAAAATTTTCCCAACTGTAGTTTTGCTTACAGGGATACCGATTAAAGCTAATTCATCTACAATTTTCGCTGTGGTTTTTCTTGTCCATTTTAAATCACTCATTGGATCACCAGCTATTTCATATTTCATTAGCTCTTCAATTCTCTCTATTACTTCCGGGATTTTTTTTTAATTTGTTTTCTGCCTCCACCTGATTCTCGAATTGTATCAACACCGACTTCTCCGCCAAGAAGTTCCCTTTTACCTTTGGCTACTGTCCTTTTATCAATATTAAGTAACTCCGCAATCTGTGTGTCACCGCCATAACCGACTTTCAAAGATTCAAAGCCGGCATAAAGGCGTCGTTGTTTTTCATTCAAAGTGCTAAAAAAAATAATCAATGCTGCTTTCAGCTCGTTCATTAGTATTTCAGGACGCATTTTCAAATTATCCTGATACTGTATACTATCATTTCTGGTCAATTCTTGTTTTTTTGCACATTTGGGTGCGTTTGATAAATAAACATAAACGCCGGACATTTTTTTTCTGTTGATGATTTTGTTTTTTATAAGTTCTAACAATGCATCATCAACCTTAATTTTTAGGATTTCATTCAACTCAGATGCTGTATACCCTTTTGATGATTGATCAAGCAATATTTGCAACGTATTTTTTAGTGTTCCGTATTTTGAAAATAAAACGGATTTATGTATCCATAAACCATATTCGCTGTATTTTGCTATTCGTTTCAGAGAGTAATATTTCCCACGATGAGAACAACTAGAAATGTAATCCAATTTGCTCAATCTTCTAAACACAGTCATTCTTGATTGAGTATTCAGGACAGCCTTTATTGCATCCATTGTGGCAATTTTATAATTATTTAAATATGTTAGCAGTGTTTCTTTAGTGTTCAATATAGTTGTCATGGTGATACAATTCCGAAAATTTAAGGTTATATTTTCGTAGCTGTACCACCCTGCAGGCACAAAGTCAAAATAAAAATTTGAATATATTTATAATAACTACAAGATATTAAAAATTTGAACACTAATAATGACTTGTTTTTATAAGAGCTATGATCGTTACAATTAAGACTCACAATAACATTCTATTTTTTACCGAGCCCTTACGCAGAGAGGCTTGTCATAAAACTGTATCATGTTTTACTCATTATGGTTTTTCTTTCAGATGTTGAGAAACAACCTTTATTCGGCGACAATATCGTTGAGGATTTTCCGCAGACATTCATTGAAATGCGATTGCGTCAATTGTGAAGACCGCATAAGGCCTCTACTCGCCAAATCAGTACAAAGTGTACTGTTTTTCCAGAGGCGTTCGATAACCTCTGCAATTTCTTGTTTAGAAGCAGGATCAAAGTAGAGAGCTGTATCTCCAAGTTGTTCCCGCATACCATAGATGTCAGAAACTGCGACAGGACAGCCAACCGAGATCGCTTCAAGTGGTGGAATATTGGTTGGCCCAAAAAATGTTGGCATAATCATGGCTCTTGCACGACGGTACAGTTCCGACATGTCTGAATCTGGAACATACCCAAGAAAGCGTATCCTCTCAATCAATCCGAGTCGATTAACAAGCTCGCGGGTAGACTCGTAACCATTACTGACAGAACCTACAAACACTAAACTTAGATCCGGTATTCTTTCTGTTAACAAAGCTACTGCTTGAACCAATCTTTTATGGTTTTTATGTTCCCAAAATTGCGCTGGATAGAAAATAAATTTTGGTGGCAACGTGTAACGCTGATCAAACCCAATTGTTGCTTGCGTATTATAAATGTATTTGGGTGCTATATATGGTAAAATATGAAGTTTTCGCCAGCTTACTTCATATGATTCCGCAACCTGTCGCTTTCCAAGTTCTGAGTCAACCAGAATGCCCTTCGACCATTGACAAATATTCTTAAAATGTTTCTCTCGGAGTATATATTGTCCGCGAGCTGACACCTCAGGAAAGCGAGCTTCGTAACGATGCATTAAATCATAAATTGTACATAAAGATCTTACTGGAATAAGATAAGACCATACATCTTGTGCTGGAAAAATCCACAAATGGCATCTTTGTTTCAAAAGCATTTTAGCCATACCATGCATTTTAGAACAAACCAAGCGCCACCACTCTATAGGCAATCCACTCAACCGCCACACTTTCCCAAAAGCACGCCAACAAACACCAAGAGGCACGTAAACAGTGGGCAATTCATAACCTCTCAGATGTTCCGACCATGAAGCATCCGTGTAGGCAACCACAACTTCAAATTCAGCCTCACGAAAAAGAGAGGTAACAGCCTCTATCATAGCTAAACAGTATTGAAAACTTCCGCCCGATTCAGGATTAACTCTTAAGAAGAGACCAATTTTCTTTTTCATAGCAACCTATACCACATAAACATTAAAAACGTATCTATATCTTGCTTCGTAATTATTTCGAAATTTCCAGAATAAAATGACAGTAGATTTCCTGTCCAATTTCAGATTTATTCCTAAGAACAAATATTTTATACTGCATTCCTAATTCTTCGATTTTATCAAGAATTCTTTCTTTTAATTTTAGCGGCTCATACTTCCGCGAGGAAGGTACCCCATGGCAATCCATTCTAATATATTCCTTTGCTTCTTTGTCCGAATGACCTTTCCCATAGAATTCAGGCGTGGAATAGCAACAATAATGAGTGTGCATGTATAGTGGAGAAATAATTGCCTTACCATTTGATACCAAAATGCGTTTTAACTCTGAAATCAAATTGATATCGTCATTCCCGCAAAACATTTCATAAGCACACTGAAGTGATACCCCGCGAACTGATGAGTCTAAAAACGATGTATTGATTGCGTCCTCTTTTCTATAATAATCAAGATAACTATATTTCGGTGAAAGCTCTAAGTCGATAGCATAAGCTTGTATTCCTTGGAGTTCCCGTAGCAATTTCGACCATGGAGAACCACAAGCTGCAACATCAATGTATATATCGTTTTTCTTAAAGCCACTCAATGATAGGAAATGATAAGCAACATAATGCTCTAGTAATTTTTCTTGCCAAATACCGCTTGTCACCCCTCCATGGTAGTCATAAGGAAATATAATATTCTTTTTGAACTCTTTGAAGCCAACAAGATCAACTTTATACTCAAAAAGTGCTACATCTAATTTTTCCAACTCTTTCTCAATTAAAAACAGCTCGTCAGGATTAGGTGGTATATATTGGTCAACCTTACGGTACTTATGTTTATAATATTGCAAGAAGCAACTTCTAAATAATGTTTGTGATTTCCCGACGACAAGTTCACATATATTCTTTTTATACGCTGTAATAGTTTTCATCAGAACTTCACCTCCTATAAACGGCACCTATGAAACTTACTAAAATAATATCCCTCACATTCCAGAACTTTGGTGCTTTTCAACTGTCAAGATAACTATTCTTCAAGATCCATTCTAATAGCCTCTGGTTATTCTTTACTTCTCTTTGATGAAAATCAAAGCCATCCCAATAGCCTTTTCCTATATGTTCCTGAAGTTTATCCGCACCATTAACGCATCTTTTAAAGCGATTTTTTACATGAAACTTCAGTTTGTGGAGAAGTTTTTGGAAATACAATTTGGAGTTAACACCTTTTTGTGTCCTTATTAGCTTATATGAATTAGAAATTCCATCAGCAAATGCCCTTTGGTAAAAGTAACCAAATGCCATTCTGCTCTCAGGCACATGATGATAGACCGATGCCTCGGGATAATAGATAGTTTTATATCCCTTTTTTAAAATATAGCCCGACACATACGATTCCCCATCTCCGCGATATCGAATCAGTTCACGGGGCATTCCATCAGGATGAAAACCGCCCGTTTCGAGCAAAATTGATTTGCGAATGGCAAAATTGCAACCAAACACATAATAGGGGCTGATTTCTCTAATCTCATCGCCAAGATCAATAATACTCAAAGAGCCTAAAACTTTTTTGTCAGACTTCTTTTTTACCCACATTTTCATAAGCCACTCAGGAGGCTTTGATTCAAATTTCGGTAAAACCTTTCCGCCTGCAAGCACAACATCTTTATCCTCAAATGCTTCGGCAATAGTTTCAAGCCATGTAGGAAAAGCCTCTATATCATCATCCGCATAAACAAGAATATCGGCCTTTGCTTCTTTCAGCCCTTTGTGCCTGCCAACATGCAATCCAGGAGTTTCTTCATAAAAATAACGAAGATTTGGGATCTTATCTATAAATGATTTGGCTGCTTTTTTTGTTTTATCAGTTGAACCATTATCTACGACAATTGTTTCAAAACATTGCTGAGGCAGGTTCTGTTTTGCAATTGACTCCAACGTGCCCTTCAGCATATTTGCCCTGTTCCTTGTGGGTATAATTACTGATAAAAAGATATTTTCCATTCTTTCCACTACCTTAATATTACAACCATGCCCAGTACATGTTGGGCAAACGGCCATCTTTCTTTGCATACGGCTGGACAGACTTTTCAACAACTCGCTGAACACCTTCCGCCCATCCAATATCATGAAAAATGACTATGGCACCGTTATTCAGTTTTGGGAACCAGTCATCCACATCCA
>Ga0255369_1240_pt1 | contig 7484 bp, 2 predicted proteins | sample ANMaggSeSYBR01C9_FD_182091 | JGI IMG/M metagenome (GOLD analysis project Ga0255369, IMG submission 182091) | Sediment cell enrichment communities from methane seep in Santa Monica Basin, California, United Staets - ANME aggregate JGI... | ecosystem: Environmental > Aquatic > Marine > Cold seeps >... | reverse complement strand
CAGACGACAGAACTCAGAACTCAGAACTCAGAACTCAGAAGACAGAAGTCAGAAGTCAGAAGTCAGAAGTCAGAAAAAAGAAAAAAGAAAAAAGAAGAATACAGAGAAGAGAACATCGACCAATACGAATAATAGAAAGTCGCCATCGCCTGTCTCCTGGCGAGTACATCAGACGCTGCCACCGGTCGCGTTTTTTTCGGACTTTTGGCAGTTGCATCAAAACAAAAAGCAATTGACATTTGTGATAAAAAGCAGTACAATCAGCTTAGCGGCAATAGTACAGGAAGGAGCGATGGGCAACATCACAATCAGGGGGGAGTAGAATTGCCGACGCAGTAACAAACATACCGTTTTTTTCATACCCGTTTCCTGCCGAAATATACCCACCGGGTATCATTCCCGCTCCCTGCCTACGCAGGGACAACTATAAAAGCCTGATAATTTAACTAAAAAAGGACAGAAAAAATGAAAAAGGCACTGGTTTTGGCGATTGTGGCGGGGGTATTGTCGGCGGCGGCGAATAGTGGCAATGGATCAATTTATTATGTTCCTATTTCAACATCAATTGTTGATGGTGATACATTTTGCGGGGGGGCTGCCTGTACTTCAGCAGATACTATTATTATCAGAGGCGGTGCAAGAGGCGATCTTTTAATTCAAAACCTTGATGGGGGTGGAGACTACATTACCGTTCAAAACGATGATTCGACAAGGGTGATGGTTACTGGAAATATACGAATTGAAAATTCTGCCTATGTCGATTTGAGGGGAGATAATTTAATGGGAGAAACTTATGGCATTAAGATTATTAATAGTTTGAACCGACAGGCATCTGTTTGGGTAAGAGGCACAGCCAATCATATTAAAATCAGTTATATTGAAACTACTCATGAGGGCAGTACTTCAACCACCTTAACTGGTATATTCATACAGGATGGTAGTTTGTCAAATTCAGTAATATGGGATACTATTGAGATCCATCACAACTATATCCACGATACCAGATATGCAGGAATGTATATAGGGCAAAATAATCCTAGTAATAATGATAACCCATATGTTGCCAACCTTTCTGTTCACGACAATATTTTAGAGGACCTTGGGGCTTATGGGATGTGCATGAAGGGTGTTCATTCTAACAGTGGAACCTGCTCAATTTACAACAACACGATTAAAACCACCGGACTTGTTTGGGGTGGCGACGGAAACAAAACGCAAGGCATATCAGTTGGCCCCTTTCGGGGTTCAGTATATACCGATATTTATAACAACACAATTACAAATACAGTGGGGCCGGGGATAAGAATAACCGGAAGGGAAGGGGTTACAAACGCTCATCAAATATACAACAACAAGATATTAGGGTGTGGAACAGGAAATAATGAGAGATACGGCAACGGAATTGTTTTGATTTTGCATACTACTGGTGTTGATGTTTACGACAACATAATCATCCAGCCTACACGATATGGCATTTGGGCACAGAATTCAACCGTGAGTAGTACCGACTCTCGAAATCTCATAGGCGATGCCGGACAGGGCGAAAGATATGTCCAGCCCGGTGGAAGTATGACTGAAGGAACCGGTGCCGATGCCAATATCTATCATGCCGATGTAGCTGATTTTGGTTTTAAAGTTTGGTCAGATGACGGCGATTACAGCAATGATGATTTTTCACTTGGAATTTTGGTTGAAACTCCGGTAACAAGCACAACAATAAATGCCGCTATTGCCTCCGCGCAGCCAGGGGATTGTGTGATAATTCCTGACGGGACTTACAGTAGCTTGGGCCAAATAGACATTTTCGTTAATGGAGTCGGCGGAAATCCCATAATCTTAAAAGCAGAAACGCCCGGCGGGGTGACATTTAGCGGCTCCCTTAACATGACCGTTACCGGAAATTACTGGATAATAAAGGATTTCAAATTTGATTCCGTGGCTGGAATTGAACCTATCACAACGAAAATCCTTATGTTATCTGGATCTAACCATACAAGAATAACAAATAATAAGTTTTTAGATTGTGGATGGTATGGTGATAGTGGAAGGATGGTTGACTTTGCTTCATCGTCTGATTGCAGGCTTGACCATAATTATTTTGAGGGTATTTACGCCAGGGGGGTGTCTCATAACATTACTAGTCTTCGAACCCAAATTGACCACAATCATTTCAAGGATACCAATAATATAAATGCGGTTCTACATTTAGGTACAGATACAGGGACACAAACAGATACATATCTTGTTGTTGAATATAATCTTTTTGATAATGTAAGTGGTAATCCTGAAGCAATATCGAACAAAGCATCATCAAATACATACAGATATAATGTTTTTGAAAATAGTCAAGCGATTGTTATAAGGGGAGGCAATGATTGTGTTATTGATAGCAATTATTTTAAAGATGGAGAGTTGGGGGTTCGTCTTCATGGTAAAAGGCATGTTGTAAAAAACAATTATTTCGAAGGCCTAACTGGATATTGGTCGCTGATATTGAGGTCATATGACCCAACACACGCACGGGCAGAAGATGCTTTAATTGTATCTAATACATTTGTGGACAGTATACAAACAGGTATTGCAATTGGTGATGGAATCGGCACTCCACCAGGCAACATAATATTCAAAAACAATCTAATTCAACAAAGCCAAGGTAAAATAATTAATAAAATTAATGGGACAGATTTGTCTTGGGTAACAAACCTGCATTACAATAGCGATTCCGCTACTTATTGGACTGGAGACGGTGAACCTGCTACAGGAATCACGAAAGCAGACCCTGATCTTATAAATGGATATGGCATATATCGTTTACAAGCATCAAGTGTTAACGCTATTGAAAACGGGACACCAGATACAAATGTAACTGACGATATAGACGGCCAACCAAGAGATGGAACAAATCCTGATATTGGCTGTGATGAATATTCCGCCTCCGCTCCGATAAGGACGCCTGTTACAGAAGATGAAGTAGGCCCGGACTGGATAGGAAACCCACCTCCACCCACCTGCCAAAACCAGGGCTATCATTGTTGTTATTCCTGTCTTGCAGAGCATTATCCGGAATACGACTGCGACTGCGCCGGACTGATATGCTGCCAATCGTGCTTGCCGCCACTGACAATACCGCAGGACGAATGGAGCCTATTGTGGGTTGACAGCGAAGAGACGGAAGGCGAACAGGATGGCCATGCGGTGAATTCGTTCGACGGCAATCTCGATACTATCTGGCACACCGAATGGTACTTAACTGACCCTGACCCGTGCCATCCTCATGAGATACAAATCGACCTGGGTGGTTTCTATGACATCTGCGGGTTCAGGCAATTGCCCCGACAGGGTGAGTACCCAAACGGAATGATAAAGGGTTATGAATTTTATGTCAGCAACAACGCCGACGACTGGGGCGCTACCGTCGCGAGCGGAACCTGGACAGCAGGCAAAATGGAAAAACAGGTTTCGTTTGATCGCAAATTAGGAAAGTACGTTCGCCTGGTGGCTCGTTCGGAAGTGAACGGCGAGGCGTGGACGACTATGGCGGAGCTTAATGTTTTGGCTGTTCAACCGGACTCGGATATAAATGACGACGGGAAAGTTAATCTTGAGGACTTTGCTGTTCTATCGGTATGGTGGGATGATGAAAACGGCTGTTCGTCGCCGGGTTGGTGCGGCGGTGCTGATTTTGATATGAGCGGGGTGGTTGATTTTACCGACCTTGCGTATTTTGTCGAGAATTGGCTGCGGCAAGCGGGGTGAACAGAGAAAAGAATAGAACACGGATGGTACGGACGCAACGGATAGGAACGGATTCGGTTAAAGAACACCTCTGGGAAATACAGAAAGGTGGCACCCGACCGGCTAACAGGAAATGACAGAAAAGGACAGAAAAGATGAAAAAAGGATTGGTTTTGACAATTGTGGCGGGGATGTTATTGACTCTAACAGGGGCGGCAACGGCTCAGCCTGTTACAGTAGGGAACTTCAGTTTCGAAGAGCCGGCAACAGACAAGCTGTACAACTGGGAAGACGTACCCAACTGGAGCAGCGATACGGAGGCTACGAATTCCGGCGTGGATACTGAGGACAACGGATTTGTTGTTACAGACGGCCAATGGTTTGGTTATCTGTGGAACAACGATCCGTCAGTCTATAATCTGACCGACCATACAATTTCGGCAGGCGAGTTATTCGTCCTGACAGTTGACGCCTCGGCCGCTTACACAAACAGAGGTAAAAACCCGCTCTTTAAGATGACGCTCTATTATGACAACTCCGGCAGCCGTGTTCCGGTTGCGTCCCAGACGTTCATTCTTAGCGGAGCCGACGATCATGTCATTCAGGGTGAACACTCAATAACATTTACAGCCGACTTAACGCCGGCGTCGATTGGCAAAAAAATCGGTATCGAGTTAGAGAATACCGCAGCGCCAGAACTTACATCCTGGCTGCTTATGGATAACGTGCGGTTAGAGAAATCATTGGTGAGCAATCCCAGTCCGGCTGACCATGCAACATTCGTCGCGGTAACCACGAATGTCAGTTGGGCGCTCGATCCCTCCGTGGATAAATGTGATGTTTATTTCGGGACTGATTCCAACGTAACAGCCAACCCCAAAGTAATCGACGGTGTGATGCAGACAAGTTACAATCCGCCGGGCGATCTTGACCCGGAAGCGATTTATTTCTGGCGCGTCGATGCCTACATAGGCGAAGTCCTTTACGAAGGAGATAAAATCGAGTGGGAATTTACCACGGCGTCAGACGGTACTCCGGAAGAAGACGTCTATTATGTAGATGGCACGAATGGAGATGACAGCGATCCGGGGACACTCAATGAACCCTGGCAGACAATAAACAAGGCGAATTCCACACTTCAGGCAGGGGATACGGTTTATATAAGAGAGGGGACATACGCCGCCGATCAGATTATGCCGTCAAATTCAGGGACACAAGAAAACCGCATCACGTACCGGAATTATGGCGAAGAGCTTGTCGAGTTAAACGGGATGGGGGCCGGATGCGCTGTTTATTTAGGTGACAGAGATTATATAACCATAGACGGATTTTATATTCACAACTGGCTGAGAGGAATTGTTCTCTACGATGGTTCGGATTACAATGTTATAGAAAACTGTATTATTGAAAAGATTTTCGGATATGCCGGGTCCCGAATCGCCTATCATTGTATTGATTCCAACGGCTTCAACTGCAGTGAAGAGTGGACAATATATGGGGAATATTGCAATTACAATAAAATAACCGGATGCACATTCCTTGACGCACCTGATCATCCCGGCTGTCCGCCGGAAGGATATTGCGACGACAAAACCTCTTCTGAATGTGCTGCCAGCAGCAGCAGTTGCACCTGGATAAATACATCGAAGTCAGATATTTCCGGCTGGGTGGATGGCGACGGGTGTACCAGCAATTGTGGGTCATTGCCAGATGATCATTTAGTTGTCGATTGCGGAAACGGGAATGTCGTGGCAGACAGTTGGTTCGGGGACAGTGCCCATTCGGCTCTTGTCGTCGGCAATTATGCGCCATACACGGTTTTTCGGAATAATGTAACGGAAAACGGTTACAGGCGAGGGATCGCGGCAGTTTATCACGGTCAGCATATTCTGATAGAAGATAACTACAATTATGACGGCGCATTCGATCAGGCAAATAATCCGAGAGGGCAAAGCAGGAACCAGGACAGAATGTACGGCACGCAGGGGATGCAGCTTGCAGGTTCAGGCGCCCCTGACTATGTGATATTTCGCAGAAATGTTACTCATAACACGGGATCGTGCCTGAGTGTTCCAAATGAACATAACAGGTATTATCACAATACCTTCGATAAAATGATCCGCAGTCTTTCTCATGAAGGACAAAGTTTTACAGACAATATTTTCAAGAATAACATATTCTCCGGGATGGGAAATCCTGATGTTGTCTCACAATCATTTACCAGCGGACATGTTGGCATATATGTTCAGCCGGGGTACGAGATACATTCCAATCTGTTCACTCACAATACATGGTATCCGGAATATTCGTACTGGAGATATAAATGGGTAAAGTCAAGTTTATCACAATTAGAAAGCATATTTCCCAGTGAGTGGCCCGCGGGCGCCAATCTACTGCTTGACCCCATGTTAAATGACCCGAATAACCATGATTTCACACTGCCGTTATCCTCACCGATGATAGACGCAGGCGACTGGCTGACCACTATCACCAGCAGTACCGCCGGTGGACAGACTTCTTTTACCGTGGCGGACTCTTTCTATTTTTATGACGGCTGGAATATCCCCGACGAAATCGGTGATACCATCAAAACCGAATACGGCCAAGTTACCACCATCCAGACAATTGACTACGACACCCACACAATAACAGTCAGCCCCGCTATTGACATAGTCAACGGCGAAGGAGTAACGCCTGGATATACCGGCTCGACACCGGACATCGGGGCGTTCGAATATGAATGCAGCGGACCTGCTGATAATGAATCGCCCTCGATACCACAACACCTCTGGGTGGTGTCGGTTTCGTCTTCGCAAATTAACCTCTCCTGGAGTCCCTCGACCGACAATGTTGGAGTAACTCGGTATCGGATTTACCGTGATAGTTCGTATTTGACAAATATCGCCGGCACTTCATACGAAGATACAGGCTTACAGTTGGGCGACACTCACACATATACTGTTTGCGCTTACGATGCGACAGGGAACGGTTCCGATCAATCGATGCCGGCTGTCGCTACCACCTGGAGCCTCTTGTGGGTTGACAGTGAAGAGACGTCGCCCGAAGCCGGCGAAGACGGAGCAGCGATAAACTCGTTCGACGGCGATCCCGATACCACCTGGAGTACCGAATGGTACGAAACAGACCCTATCCATCCGCATGACATCCGGATTGATATGGGAGATTCATATTATCTCGGCGGATTTCGTTATCTGCCCCGGCAAAATGAAGGAGCCGGCGGCGAGAACGGTATGGTGGATGAGTATGAATTTTATGTCAGCAGCGATGGAACAACCTGGAATATCGTAGCCAACGGGAATTTTGTAAAAGACAAGACAGAGAAAACAGTTCTGTTCGATATGACAATCGGCAGATATGTCCGTTTGAAAGCCTTGTCGGAAGTGAACGGTAATGAGTGGACGACTATGGCGGAACTGAAGGTTATCAGTTATAACCCCGGCGAACTGGCGGACCTGAACGAAGATGGGAAGGTTAATCTTGAGGACTTTGCTGTTCTATCGGTATGGTGGGATGATGAAAACGGCTGTTCGTCGCCGGGTTGGTGCGGCGGCGCTGATTTTGATATGAGCGGAACGGTTAATATATCTGACCTTGCATACTTCGCGGAGAATTGGCTGTGGCGGGCAGACTGAATAGAAGAAAGAAAAATAGAACACGGATAAAGAAGAAATGACGAATGACGAAACCAGAATGAGGAATCAATAACGAAATCCCAATAACGAATAATA
>Ga0255369_1280_pt1 | contig 7640 bp, 4 predicted proteins | sample ANMaggSeSYBR01C9_FD_182091 | JGI IMG/M metagenome (GOLD analysis project Ga0255369, IMG submission 182091) | Sediment cell enrichment communities from methane seep in Santa Monica Basin, California, United Staets - ANME aggregate JGI... | ecosystem: Environmental > Aquatic > Marine > Cold seeps >... | reverse complement strand
CGGCCAGATAGTTAATGTCGGAAAAGAAACTTATATTATCCCTTCTGTTTCCATCGAACACAGCATTCGACCACAGCCGGAACAACTGAAAACCGTACAGGGAGCCAAAGGCGAAATGATTATGATTCGCGGTGAGTTGCTGCCGCTTGTAAAACTGTATCGGACTTTTGGTATCGAACCGGAAATAACCGAACCTTGTGAGGCGATTATTGTGGTGGTAACGGACGGGGACAATCGTTGTTGTGTTCAGGTGGACTCGCTTCTTGGCCAGCAGCAAGTTGTTATTAAGAGTCTCGGCGATTACCTCGGCAGCATCAAGGGCGTGTCGGGAGCAGCCATTATGGGTGACGGCAACGTCAGCTTGATTGTGGACGTGCCCGGCCTGATTAGCCTGGCAGCCGGAAAATAATACTGTTGCTTTGTCGCACTGTACCCACACATATAACTAACTATTAAAAACATTGGTCGATAAATGAATACATCTTCACAGAATATACACAGCGCCGAGCTCTCGGAAAAGGATTTCCAACGCGTCAGCAACGTCATCTACAAACACTGCGGAATCGATCTGAACGATGGAAAAAAAACGCTGGTACGGACACGACTGGTAAAAAGAATGCGGGTATTAAAGTTCGATTCTTTCAAGAAATATATAGATTTCGCGCTTTCGCAGGCCGGTCAACAGGAATTTCACTCCCTGGTTGATTCGCTCAGCACAAATCTGACCAGTTTTTTTCGTGAAAAAGATCATTTTCAATACTTAATCAACCAATTTTTGCCAAAACTGCTTGAAAAAAAATCCAGGTTATCAGAACGTAAAATTCGAATCTGGTCGGCTGGCTGCTCATCCGGAGAAGAGCCGTATAGTCTGGCAATTACGCTGATGGAAAATATTCCGGATTATCAAAAGTGGGATGTCAAAATTCTGGCCAGCGATGTCTCGACACAAATACTAAACAGAGCAAAACAGGGGACATACGATCAGTCGCGAGTAAAGCCACTGACCAAAGAACAAAAACGCCGTTTTCTCGTACCAAATAACATCGAAGGAGAAAAAGTTTATCAGGTCAGCCGAGAGCTACAAAATATTATCTGTTTTCGCTATCTGAATCTGATGAAGGAATGGCCCTGCAAAGGACCTTTCGATATTATTTTCTGTCGCAATGTTATGATTTATTTCGATAAACCCACGCAGGCAGGGTTGGTGGAGCGTTTCGGTAAATGTCTGACCAAAAAAGGCGTCCTCTGCATCGGCCATTCGGAATCGTTGGCCGGGATCGAGCACAAATATCGTTTCGTTCAGCCGGCAACCTATATCAAGGAATAGCAATTGGCAACTACAGCTATAGCACAACAAATGGTAAAAGTTCTGATTGTGGACGATTCGGCAATTGTCCGCAAAATACTTACCGAACACCTCAAACGCGATCCCCGAATCGAAGTGGTAGGCAGCGCGCCGGACCCATACATTGCCCGTGATAAAATATTATCACTGAAACCCGACGTCCTGACACTCGACGTGGAAATGCCGCGAATGGACGGTATTACCTTTCTTCGCAAACTAATGAAACATCACCCCCTGCCGGTGATTGTAGTCAGCTCCCTTACTCCCAAAGGCGGCGAAGTAGCGCTGGAGGCGTTGGAGGCCGGAGCCGTGGATGTTATGTGCAAACCCGGCGCGGCCTATACGATCGGAGATATGGGAAACGAACTGGTTCGCAAAATCAAAGCGGCAGCCTGCGCACGTCTGAAAAAAACCGACGCCCGACAAAACACAGAACCACCCAAACGACTAAGCCTGACGCAAACAACCAATAAGATTATCGCTATCGGAGCTTCGACAGGAGGAGTAGAAGCAATAACACAGGTACTCACAGCACTACCGGCAAATACACCGGGAATAGTGATTGTTCAGCACATGCCGGTCAAATTCACGGCCGCCTTCGCAAACCGATTGAACGGATTATGCACAATGGAAATCAAAGAAGCCGCCAACAACGATCCGGTAATACCCGGCCGGGCACTGCTCGCACCGGGCGGTCTGCACATGCTATTGAGACGATCGGGAGCACGCTACTACGTTGCCGTTAAAGACGGGCCGCCTGTCTGCCATCAGAGACCCAGCGTCGAAGTGATGTTCCAGTCAGTAGCAAAATACGCCGGCGCCAATGCTGTGGGCGCTATCCTGACCGGTATGGGAGCCGACGGAGCTAAGGGACTACTGACAATGCGGAAAAACGGCGCACGAACCATAGCCCAGGACGAAAAAAGCTGCGTGGTTTTCGGCATGCCGAAAGAAGCGATCTCAATGGGAGCGGCAGAGATAATCAAGCCGCTTTCCGAAGTTGCCAAAAGCCTGCTCGATATGGTGCAAACGACTGGGTGAGTTGTGAGTGGCGAGTGGTGAGTGAATCATTTTATCGGGGAAGAAAAAAAGTACCGGACACCTCAAAAAAAGAGATTTGACCCCTGTAATTCCGACCCCTTTAATTCCCCCCTGTACTGCCCATTATCACTTCTTATAGTGCCGCTGTTTAACGGTCGTCCATATATTTTGCCCAGGGTTTTACTGTGGGTTCATCCCGGTTTCATGTCGGAATTTGTCCGCGGTTGCTTTGATTTCTTCGTCGCCGGAGTTGATATTAATGCCGAAACCAGCTCCCAACCCGGCATCGACCACACCGACACTGATATTCATTGCCCGGCTCAAAATGTCGTCGGTACGAGGGTACGCTCCCTTGTTACAGGGCCGACCGAGTTTCTTCAAATGGCTGCACACATGTTCCATATTGGCATATACGTGCCACCCACTATGGTCAACAGTCGTGGTTCCGAGAGCCTTGCTCACCCGCGATGCCATCTCTGCGGTCTCGAATAATACCGTCAACAATGTGGCGCATTCCCCCTGAGCATCGTTAAGGACTCGAAAGTTACAGCCTGGAATTCCGGAAATCAACTCCTTAAGCTTCTTCTTTTTCGAGCGAAGGATCGAAATTATCGTATCCAGTTTGCGCAACTGCGCCAGGGCTACTGCACCCACCAATTCATTTACCCTGAAATTCAATCCTAAAATATTTCTATCGCCAACCTGTACGCCTGCCCGGTTGGCTGTATGGCCCTGATCGTGAAAGCCAAATGCTCGTTTGTAAAGCTCTTCATCGTCGGTAACAACTATTCCGCCGTCGCCGGCAGTGAAAGTCTTGAAGACATTCAGAGAAAAGGCCCCCATTTTTCCGATCGTCCCGACTTTTCGGCTTTTATAGGAAGCTCCGCCGGCCTGACAGGCATCTTCAAGAACCATTAGCCCGTGTTTGTCGGCAATCGACATAATCGCATCCATATCGCACGGGTTGCCCAGCATGTGAACAGGAATAATCGCTTTGGTTCTTTCTGTTATACGATGTTCGATGTCCTGTGGGTCTAAAGTTAGACTCTCGTCAATCTCGGCCAGAACAGGGACACCACCGGCAAAAATAACCGATGTGTATGTCGCCACAAAAGTATAAGCGGGAACAATAACTTCATCGCCCGGCTTTATCCCCATAGCCAACAACGAAATCAACAGAGCGCTGGTCCCCGACGATGTTGCCAACGCGTATGGCACATCACAATAGTCGGCAAATTCCCGTTCCAGTGTATAAACTTTACGCTTGAAATTCGTATCTTCCAGGTCGCCGTAACGAAACAGGTATCCGGATTCCATAACCTCTAAAACCTGTTCTAATTCTTCTTTGCCGATAAAATAGGAACCTGGTCCCGCCATTAGATAATCTCCTGTTTGTCTCGTAACAGTTAAATAGTCAGGCAGCATGAGCTAAAGCCCATCATACGAGACTTGTATTCAATCACCAGAATTTTATATAGATAACTACGAAGACAATTACCAAAATCGTCCACCAGAGCCAGATACGTTTCCACCAGGGATAGCCGCGGTCCAGCTCTTCCTGCGGAAGGGCCAGCATATCGCGATTCCAAACTGTTTTTTCGAGTTTTTCCGGTTCAGTACGTTTGGTGAACAGGCTTACGGTTACCATAACCACAACTGAAACAGCAAAAACAATACCGGCCAAATTGAAAATATTTATCTCGTTGAAAATGCCGTAAAACTGACGCAGAAAAACTATCAGTAACATCGGAAAAGCACTAAGCAGAGTAACCACAGCAGCGGCATTTGTGGCCCGTTTCCAGAAAATGGCGAGGAAAAATACGGCCATACAGGGGGCCAACATCAAGGCCCAGCAATCTTGTACGTAATTGAAAATGGATTCGAACCTGCCCACCATAGGACACCACAATGTAGCAAAAACCAGCAGGATAGCGCCGCAAATCTGAGCGAATCGCACCAGAGTTTTGTCGGAAGCGTCCTTATTGAAGAACTTTTTATATATGTCCAGTGTGAGCAGTGATGAAGTGGAATTGAGTAACGAGTCGATAGTGGACATAATGGCCCCGATTAACGCGGCGAACAGGATACTCCTCAGTCCTGTCGGAACCAGGGTACTGATAAGATAAGGATAAGCGGCGTCCGGGTTTTCAAGGTTCGGGTTAAGCGCATAAGCGATCATTCCCGGCCAGGTTACACTCAGCGCCAGAGGGATGGCCAGAAAAGCCGCTAATATAATACCCATTTTACCGTCCCATTGAGTTTTGGCGGCAAGGCATCTTTGGGTGATATATTGGTTCGACGTATAGTAGAAACCGCTGGAGATGAAGGCCACCAATATCATACCGGTCCAGGGGAGTTCCGGGTGGTCAGCCGGCAGAACGAGATGCGATCTTTCGCCGGTGCCGATGATCTCAGACAGTCCGCCGGGCACGGCGTTCACTCCGAGGAAAAAGATCAGAATACCTCCGCCAATCAGCAAGATGCCCTGCAGCATATCTGTCCAGACGACAGCGCTAAGCCCGCCGTAGATGGCATATACTCCCGCGGTCAAAGCCAGCATCCATATAGCCAAATGCAGATTCAGACCGAAAATCTGACTCAAAACAAATCCGCCCGAATACAAAACCAGTGGCAGATTGACGACCGCGTACATAATAATACAGACCATAGCGAAGGTGGTGCCGGAGAGAGTACCGAATCGTCTCCGTAAATATTCGGGCACAGTATAGACCCTGTTTTTGAGATACAACGGCAGAAAGAAAAACAGCAGTAGCCCCTGAGCAGGCCAACAAAGCCACTCCCAATTGCAGACCGCCATACCGTATCTATAGCCCCAGCCCACTTCACCGATGAATTGTTCGGTACTGATACTGGAGGCAATAAGTGAAAAACCAATCGCGTACCAGGGTAGTCCACGGCCGGCGAGAAAGTAGTGCGCAGCGCTGTCTTTGCCCTTCCTTCCTGAAATGAAACCGATTGACATCACGGCAGCCATATATACTACGAATATCGCGATTTCAAAGCCGGTCAGTTGCATATAAAAGCTCCTCTCAAGCGGATGTCTTCGCAGGAATGGCCGACCATAACTTCAAATTCGCCTGGCTCCACAACCCACTCCAGATGCTGGTCCAGAAATGCCAGATGGTCGGGATATAGAGTGAACCTGACGGTCTTCTTTTCGCGTGGTTCCAACATTATTTTCTTAAACCCTTTAAGTTCTATGACCGGCGTACTCACACTGCTGATAACGTCATTTATATAAAGTTGAACAACTTCCTGTCCCATACGACTGCCGATGTTTTTCACATCTACGCTGATATGAACCGTACTTCCGGGCTTTGTTTTTTGCGGGGTGATTCGCAGGTTGCTGTATTCGAATTTCGTATAGCTGAGTCCGTATCCGAACTCGAACAGTGGCAGAGCGCTCATATCTACATAGCCTCGCCGTTTCCGCCAATATGCCTTCAACGGCTTCATATTATAATAAACCGGCAATTGCCCGACATGACGGGGAACGGTAATCGCCAGTCGGCCGCTGGGGTTGTAATCACCGAAAAGAATGTCAGCGACGGCATGGCCGCCCCGTTCGCCGGGAAGCCAGGCTTCCAGAATAACAGGGACATGTTTCGCTATCCAGCGGGTCGAGAGCGGCCTTCCGTTAATGAGTACGACGATGGTAGGTGTTCCCGTATCATAAACCGCTTTGACAAGCTCTTGCTGAAGGCCGGTCAAATCCAGACTGGCGACATCTTTATGTTCGCCGTTGGTCCCGGTTTTGTCAGGCGCGAATCTTTCATTTTCACCAACCACAACAATGGCGACATCGGCATTTCGGGCCGCAGCCTGAGCCTTTGGAATCTCATTCAGGTCGGTCTTGAGAACATTGCATCCTTTTATATAAGTTATTTTTGTATTTGGAGATACTTTAGCGCTGATACCGTCTAATACCGTTACGATATCTTGTGGGATGACATCGGAAACGTAATCACCAAGCTGGTTTCTCTCGTTGTCCGCATTGGGGCCGATAATGGCAATGGACTTTATATTTTTGTTCAGCGGTAAAAGGTTTTTCTCATTTTTCAACAGGACGATCCCTTCACGGGCCGCCTGCAGTGCTGTCTTTTGATGTTCATCGGTATTCGAGACTTTAACTGCCCTGTCCGGATCGACATACGGATTCTCGAACAGTCCCTGCAGAAATTTCATTCTCAAAATCCGGCCAACTGCCCTGTCGATTGTTTTTATGGAGACGATGCCTTCCTGTACGTTTTCCAGCATCGACCGCATATATTCGTCTTCCAGCGATATACCCACATCGACGCCGGCCTTAATAATTAACGCGCCGGACTCTTTCGAAGTCGCGACCACTCGCTCGTCCATCAAAGTGGTTAATCCAGCGCCTTCGCCCAGAACCAGGCCTTCGAATCCTAATTCTTCGCGTAATATTTTCGTGAGTATATATTGCGAACCATGAGCGGGTATGCCGTCGATGGCCGGGTAGGTGGCCATAACGCCCAGGGCGCCGGCCTTCTTAATACCGGCTACCCAGGGAGGCAGAAAGACCTCTCTGAGACACCTTTCGGATATTTCCATTGCTCCGCGTTCCATTCCGCTGACCGGTTGACTTTGGCCGGGGTAATGACAAAGGCCGGCCACAACCTTATCGACAGCGGAAACGTCATCGCCCTGCGCCCCGGCAACGATCGCCTCTGCTATACGGGAGCAGAGAAACGGGTCTTCGCTATAGCCCTCCTGGTTCCTTCCCATTCGCGGGTCTCTGTTCGGCTCGATAACCAGTGTATATAACTGATGAGCGCCGATAGCTCTGGCTTCACGGGCGGCAATCGAATAGACTTCTTTTATCAAATCCATATTCCAGGTACTGCCCAGCCCCAGCCCCTCCGGAAAAATTGTGCCTCCGGCGCACATCAAACCATGCGTGCCCTCCTCCATAATAAACAGTGGTATCTTCAGGCGGGTTTTTTCGCGTGCGATCTTTTGCAGCTCGTTTATAAACTCCGCCTGTTGGCGGGGACCCTTCTGTAACAGAGTATTAACGAGTACAAAAAAACCACCTCCCGGTCCTATCTTATCGATTCTTTTCCCCAGTGTGAACTTTCGGCATCCTTCGAGCTTGGTTGGTATATCTTCTCCGAGAATCGATATTTTCTTATATGCGCATGGCATATTAAGTTGTCCGATTTTTTCCGCCAACGTCATCCTGCCAAGCAGGTCATCCACTCTTTTATCAATG
>Ga0255369_1274_pt1 | contig 7773 bp, 8 predicted proteins | sample ANMaggSeSYBR01C9_FD_182091 | JGI IMG/M metagenome (GOLD analysis project Ga0255369, IMG submission 182091) | Sediment cell enrichment communities from methane seep in Santa Monica Basin, California, United Staets - ANME aggregate JGI... | ecosystem: Environmental > Aquatic > Marine > Cold seeps >... | reverse complement strand
TATTGGCGCTCCTGTTTCATTTGACAAAGTCCTCATGTTTTCAGACGGTGAAAATGTTAACATAGGGCAGCCTGTTCTTGAAAATGTTTCAGTTAATGGTCATATAGTTGAACAGGATAAAGCAAAAAAGATTATTGTTTTCAAATACAAAAGGCGCAAAAGATATCGCAGGAAACAGGGACATCGTCAGCAGTACACTGCTGTCAAAATTGATAATATAGCGCAAAACAGTTAGTTTTATTACTCAGGTGGATAGACCGAAGGTGGAAGGCTGAAGGTAGAAGGAAGCAGATGATTCCTGAGTGTTATTCTCTATGTTTAGGACAAAATTTCCGGCCGCTTTAAGAAAATATTGGCTTCCGGGAGTTTTTTCCCTAAAGGTCTTCAGTCTTCAGCCTAATCAACCTGAGTAGTTACGTTTTATTTTATATTGAGGAGTTGTAATAATGGCACACAAAAAAGCAGGCGGCAGCTCGAAGAATGGCCGGGACAGTAATGCGCAGAGACGCGGTATAAAACGATTTGGTGGAGAAAATGTGAGGGCCGGCAATATTCTGGTTCGCCAGTTGGGCACTAAAATACATCCGGGAGAGAACGTTGGATTAGGAAAAGATTATACGCTGTTTGCTAAAATAGATGGTATTGTAGCGTATGAGCGAATGGGACGTTCTCGTAAAAAGGTAAGTGTTTATACCCCGGAAGGCCACAACTTGAGATCTTTCGCAGGCAATGAACACCAATAGCTGCGTTGCTCAGGCTTGAAATAGCTTGTTATTCCGCACCTTCGCGCCTTGCTTCTTGATGCTCACCGAAAAAAACGCAATTTATGGCCTTCCGAGGTATACAGAGTGAAATTTATTGATGAGGCTATTATTACCGTTCAGTCCGGCGATGGAGGCAGAGGGTGTGTTAGTTTCAGGCGTGAAAAATTTATCCCGCGGGGAGGGCCGGACGGCGGAGATGGAGGTAAAGGCGGAGATGTAATTTTAGAGGCATCATCTCAAAAACGCACACTTTATTTTTTTAGATATAGAAAAGATTTTAAAGCAAAAAATGGTGCCGGTGGTCAAGGCAAACGCAAGGCAGGCAAACATGGCGATGACCTTGTTATAGAAATTCCTCCAGGAACCGTGATTAGCGACACCGATACCGGGCAAGTAATCAAAGATCTTACAAAACCCGGTGAAAAATATATAATAGCAAAAGGCGGCAGAGGAGGACGGGGTAACGCTCGTTTTAAAACATCAACAAACCGTGCGCCTCGTTTCGCTCAGGCAGGCGAATCAGGTGAAATATTAAAACTTAAACTCGATCTCAAACTTCTTGCCGATGTTGGTATAATAGGTCTCCCCAATGCCGGTAAATCCACCCTTATCAGCGCAATTTCTTCAGCACATCCCAAAACAGGAAGTTATCCCTTTACAACTCTTGTACCAAATCTCGGCGTTGTTAAAACAGACTGGGGAGAGCCCTTTGTAGTGGCGGATATACCAGGTTTAATTGAAGGTGCACATAAAGGCGCCGGGCTTGGTATAAGATTTCTGCGCCACATAGAAAGAACACGCATTCTTATTCATTTGATAGATTCGTCATCAATTGATCCGGCAGACCCGCTTAAGTCATATAAAACTGTAAATAAAGAACTAGCAATGTACAATAAGGAGCTTGCAAAAAAAAATCAAATAGTTGTTCTTAACAAGATTGATATGCCTGAAGCTAAAAAGGCTGTTGATATTTTTCAGGCCTTTGCCAAGGATATCAAAATCATATTAATTTCGGCGTTAACCGGAGAAGGAATTGATAATTTAAAATCAAAAATTGTTCAATCCCTGGATAATCTCGACCTGTAAGGTTAGCTGTTAGCGTTTAGCCGTTAGCATTGAAAAGGAGTGGAAATGAGAGATTTTAGAGAACTCAATCAACAGATCAATGAGGTAATGAGGAAGTTGAACAGTTTTATCCAAAAGCTAACCGCTAATGGCTAAAAGCTAACCGCACAGGTCGGATAAATTAGATGAATGATAAAAGAAAAATATGTTTTGAAGACGCAAAACGCATAGTCGTAAAGATAGGTAGCGGCGTTCTTACAGAAGATAATGGATTAAATTTAAAGGCTCTTAGATCAATCAGCAGACAGATTTGCCAACTTGCCGACAGGGGATTAGAGATAATTCTGGTGTCATCCGGCGCAATGGCTTCAGGTATAAAAAAAATAGGACTTTCTAAAAGACCGGAAGAAATCCCAAAAAGACAAGCCGTTGCAGCCGTTGGCCAGGCCGGACTAATCATGGAATACGAAAAGTCTTTTGCACGATATAATAAAAAAGTTGCGCAAATACTTCTAACAGGTGACGATCTCGTGAATCGAAAGAGATATTTAAATGCACGCAATACTCTTTGTACTCTGCTGTCATGGCAGGTTATTCCAATTATAAATGAAAACGATACAGTTGTGGTTGAAGAAGAGATAAAGTTCGGGGATAATGATAACCTTGCTGCAATGATAACCTTGCTTTTGGATGCAGATATTCTTATTAACCTTACTGATATTGATGGTCTTTACACCAGTGATCCGCGCAAGAATCAGGATGCTGAACTTATTTCAGTCGTTACGACAATTAAAAAAGATATTGAAAAATATGCAAGCGATATTCCGGGTCCTCTGGGAACCGGTGGCATGCTCAGCAAGATAAAAGCGGCAAAAAAGGTTACTGCCGCAGGTATACCTATGTTAATAGCCAGGGGTGAAAAGCATGATATTCTGATAAAACTCTTTGCCGGCAAAGAGCACGGTACTTTTTTTATTCCAAAAAAAGAAAAGCTGGCAAACCGCAAATGCTGGATAGCTTTTACATTAAAGCCTAAAGGAATTATTATGATTGATGATGGAGCTGCGGTTGCTATCCTTAAAATCGGCAAGAGCCTTCTGCCGAGCGGTATTGTAAGAGTAGATGGGGAATTTAGCGTGGGTGCCGCAGTTGAATTCAGAAGAAAAAGCAATGATGAGATTTTAGGGACAGGTCTTGTAAATTACTGTGCTTCCGATATACGAAAGATAATGGGGCTCAAGTCCGGCAAGATAAAAAAACATCTCGGCTATAAGTCCTATGATGAAGTTATACATAGAGATAATCTGGCGATAACGTGTGAATAAAATCTGCATAAAACTGTTTACGGTTGTCGGTTTACCGTTAACAGTTGATCAAAACATAAATCAACATGTGAAGTTAAGGTGTTCGGAAAGAACCGTGAACCGTGAACTGTGAACTGTAAACCGTTCAAGGAGGAATCAGATGTCTGTTGAGTCAACAATTATTGAGATGGCAAAAGCAGCCAGAGCGGCTTCTGTTGAAATGGCAAGATGCCCTTCGGATAAAAAAAATGAAGCGCTTGCAAGGATAGCTGATAATATTGAGAAAGAGGCACCATATATCCAGGAGGAAAATAAAAAGGATTTTTTACGCGCCAGGGAAATGGGGCTTTCCAATGCAATGATTGATCGGCTCACTGTAAAGGATTCAACAATTAAATCCATGGCAGATGGGCTCACAGAGGTGGCCCTGATTCCGGATCCTGTGGGCTCGATGAGTAATACATGGCTTAGGCCCAACGGGTTAGAAGTGTCACGTATGCGTATACCTCTCGGTGTTATTGGTATTATCTATGAGTCAAGACCAAATGTTACTGTAGATGCTGCGGGTCTTTGCTTGAAAGCTGGAAATGCAGTGATACTTCGTGGAGGCTCCGAAGCTCTTCATTCAAATCAGGCGCTATCTGCTATAATAAGTAATGCCCTTAAAGAATCCGGACTTCCTGAGGGAGCAGCGCAAGTTGTACCCATAAGGGACAGAGATGCTGTTAATGTTCTTTTGAAACAGGAAGAATTTATTGATCTTATTATTCCTCGAGGCGGTGAAGGCCTGATACGTTTTGTGGTAGAGAACTCGAAAATACCGGTTTTAAAACACTACAAGGGCGTATGCCATGTATATGTTGATGAGGGGGCGGATCTTGCAATGGCTGAGGATATTTGTTTTAATGCAAAAGTTCAGCGTCCGGGTGTTTGCAATGCTATGGAAACAATGCTTGTCCACAAATCCGTATCTGAGAATTTTTTGCCGGCCATGTCAAAACGTTTTGTTGAAGCAGGTGTAGAAATAAGGGGCTGCCCTGAAACATGTCGAATTTTACCAGAGGCGGCAAATGCCGTGGAAGATGACTGGCCGGCTGAATTTCTTGATCTTGTTCTTGCAGTGAAAGTTGTGGAAGATATGCAAGCGGCTGTTACGCACATCGCAAGATATGGATCAAGCCATACAGATGTAATCGTGACTTCGGATTATAACAGGGCAAGGCGTTTTGTACATGAAGTAGATTCATCAGTTGTTATTGTCAATGCTTCTACTCGTTTTAACGATGGTGGGCAGCTTGGACTTGGAGCGGAAATAGGTATAAGCACTTCAAAACTTCATGCCTTTGGGCCTATGGGTGTTAATGAATTAACAACAACCAAGTTTGTTGTTTTTGGAGAGGGACAGATAAGAAGCTAAGTAACGGTTCACGGTTTACGGTTCACAGTTCACGGTTGATCAAAACATAAAATAACTACTCAGATTAATAGACTGAAGGTAAAAGGCTTTTAGGGAAAAGACTCCCAGAAGCCAATGCGTTATTAAAGCGGCCAGAAATTTTGTCCTAAATAGAAAATAACGTTCAGGAATCATCTGTTTCCTTCAGCCTTCAGCCTAAACGCCTGAGTAGTTGCCAAGCTTCAATCATTACAAAATTCACTAAAAAACCGTAAACTGTGAACCGACAACCGTGAACTGTAAACCGTTACTGAAAGGTCTGTTTTTTGGAACATATAGGGCTGTTCGGAGGGACTTTTAATCCGATTCACGTAGGGCATCTTAGAGCTATTCAGGAGGTGCAAAATCGTTTTGCCCTGGATAAATTTTATATAATCCCTGCAGCTCTTCCTCCACACAAGGAGCCGGGTGATGTTGTCGATGCAAAATACCGCCTTGAGATGATTCGCCTATCTGTTTCAGAATATCCAGAACTTTTGAAGTCCGTTATTATTTCCGATGTTGAGCTAAAGCGTTCAGGCCCATCATATACTATTGATACCATTAATCACTTTAAATCCATTCTGCCGGATTATTGCAGACTTTATCTTATTCTTGGTATTGATGCCTTTCTTGAAATAGATACCTGGAAATCTTTTTTAGATCTTTTTTGTCTTACATCTTTTATTGTTATGACACGGTTTGGAGGTGTAGATACTGAGGGAGCGTTGAAATGGAAAGTTCTTGAAGATTATATTAAGGGAAAAATATCCGGCACCTATAAATTTTCCATTTCCCGATCATGCTTTGTACATGACGAAAAACAGGCAATTTTTTTTGTCGATATAGATTCACTTGACATTTCATCAACTCAAATTCGTCTTTTTATAAAGAAAGGCCGGCCCATTAAACTTTTTGTTCCTAAAAAGGTCGAAGACTTTATAATCAGCAAAGGACTTTATATATGATTTATGAACTTGATCCTTCTCTTGACGTTTACGTTAAAGCAGCTTTGGAAAAAAAAGTTATAGGGCTGGTTGTTCTGGATGTTCGTGGGCTGACTTCTATTGCAGATTATTTTATAATTTGCAGCGGGCTTTCTAATCGCCAGGTTAGAGCGATTGCTGAATCTATTCAGGTAGATCTGAAAAAGAAAGGAATAAAGCCGCTTAGCGTTGAGGGTCAAGAAGAAGGGCACTGGGTTATTATGGATTACGGTCATGTTATTATCCATATTTTTTATGAACCGGTGCGTACCTTATATGATCTCGAAAGCCTCTGGATAGATGCGAAAAGGATTGCTAACTATAATGAATAATACAAAATTTTGCATGCTGATTATTCTGGATGGATGGGGAATTAGTTCTGATAGCAAAGGCAATGCTGTCAAGCTGGCCAAAACTCCTTATCTTGACATGCTTGAGAAAGAATATCCCCACACCAGCCTTTTATGTTCCGGAAAAGTTGTAGGCCTTCCAGAAGGAATTATGGGAAATTCCGAGGTCGGGCATCTTAATATCGGAGCCGGAAGGGTGGTATATCAGCATCTTCTAAGAATAGATAAATCAATAAGATGCGGAGAATTTTTTGGAAATAATGTTTTAAAATCAGTTATATCAAAAGTTAAAGCAAATGACTCTGCCTTGCATTTAATGGGACTTGTTTCAGATGGCGGTGTTCACAGCCAGATCACTCATTTGCTGGCTTTGCTGGACATGGCAAAAAAAGAAGAGCTTAAACATGTTTACATTCATGCTATCCTTGATGGCCGGGATACCCCTCCCGACAGTGGGGCTGATTACATAAAAAGTTTGCAGAATCATATAAATAAAACCGGCTTTGGTTCTATTGTTAGTATCTGCGGGCGTTATTATGCAATGGATCGCGACAAAAGATGGGACCGCATCGAAAAAGCCTGTCGTCTATATACGCTTGGCGAAGGTGTTAAGGAAACGCATCCCGTAGAAGCTGTAAAAAATGCATACAGCCGGAATGAAACTGATGAATTTGTGCGTCCTGTTGTTATCACAGATGGGCACGGGAAGCCGCTTAGAACTGTTCAGGATGGCGATGGTATCATATTTTTTAATTTTCGGGCAGACCGTGCAAGGCAAATTGCACAGGCACTTACAGATCCTGAATTTACATTTTTTAATAGAATTTTCTTTCCTGAACTTTGTGATTTTGTGTGTATGACGATTTACGACGAAAAATTTCTACTTCCAGTTGCTTTTCCTCCCATTCATATGGATGAAATACTTGGTGAAGTTATAAGTAAAAATAATTTAAAACAGCTAAGAATAGCGGAAACAGAAAAATATGCTCATGTAACGTACTTTTTTAATGGAGGTGAAGAAAAGCCTTTTCCTCTTGAAGACAGATGTTTGATACCTTCACCACGCGAAGTTCCAACCTATGATCTAAAACCTGAAATGAGTGCCTTTGAAGTAACAAAAGAAGTTATCTCACGGTTGCAGTCAAAAAAATACGCTATGATAATTCTTAACTTTGCCAATATGGATATGGTGGGACACACTGGCGTGCTTGAAGCTGCAATCAAGGCATGCGAAGCGGTTGATAACTGTGTGGAAAAAGTTGTGAACCAGGCAAAGGCCCAGGGAGGAGTTGTTTTGATTACCGCCGATCACGGGAATGCAGAAAAGATGATTGATACAGACGGACATATACATACAGCCCACACGCTCAACCCTGTTCCATTTATACTGGTCGATGACGATCAACAAAATGTAAAACTAAGACCAGACGGCATCCTGGGAGATATCGCCCCCACCATTCTTCATATCCTGAATATTGACAAGCCCGAACAGATGACAGGAAGGTCTCTGATCGAAAGTTAATTGTAAACGTTCACGGAACGTCGAAATTAGAAATTAGAAATTTGGGCTTCATGCTTTTGGTAGTCCCCACAAAACAGTGCTGGTCAATAATTTCAATAAGTTAGATATCATGTTTTCTGGCAGCACATAGTGAAAAATCAGGTGTTTACAAAGTAAAATAGGGCAGTATTCCCAAACCTGCACTGCTTTGTAGGGACTACCCGCAAATCAGGGGGGTGCCAGAGAAGAAAGTTATTATTCGACTCTATGGCTCTTAATTGAATAATATTGAGTAAATTTGACTTTAGTAACAAAAGCAAAAATATTTTATTGATTTTAAAAGTATCATTATGATACATTTAGATTGA
>Ga0255369_1269_pt1 | contig 7855 bp, 1 predicted proteins | sample ANMaggSeSYBR01C9_FD_182091 | JGI IMG/M metagenome (GOLD analysis project Ga0255369, IMG submission 182091) | Sediment cell enrichment communities from methane seep in Santa Monica Basin, California, United Staets - ANME aggregate JGI... | ecosystem: Environmental > Aquatic > Marine > Cold seeps >... | reverse complement strand
TAGACAAGGACACAAAGGAACCAATTCCGTTTGCGAATATAGTTGTCGAATTAGGTGGAGCCCAGCAAGGTGGAGCCACTTCTGATTTTGACGGGAATTATGTTATAAAGCCCCTCGCACCTGGCACATATGACGTAAGGGCTACTTATGTTGGTTATAATACGATACTTATTAAAGGTATGGTTATTAATGCCGACCAAATAAGGTTTCATGATGTTGAAATGGAGTCTACCGCTGAACAACTTCCCGAAATTATCGTAACAGCTTATGAGATTCCTCTTATTAATAAGGATGAAACAGTTTCCGGGGGACATATTACGGAAGAAGAAATCAAGAAGATGCCTAACAGGAACGCAAATGCAATTGCTACGTCTGTTGGAGGTGTTTTCTCAGAAGATGGCGAAAGGGGAAATGTCAGGGGTGCCAGGTCCGACCAGACGGTTATGTATATTGATGGTATCCGGGTTTTAGGATCTACTGCCCTTCCTCAATCAGCAATTGCACAGGTGTCGGTATATCTTGGTGGTTTACCCGCTCAATATGGTGATGCACGTGGAGGTATTATCAATGTTACGACCAAAGGTCCCTCAGGGAAATTTGGAACTGGAATTGAATTAGAACAATCTGTTGATGGTTATGGACATAGTCGCTTAGGGTTTAATATCCAAGGGCCAATCATTAAAAAGAGTCAGGAATCATCTACATCCATATTGGGCTTCTTCCTTTCGGGCGACGGTTATTATAATAAGGATTCCAGGCCTACAGCATATGGTGTTCATATTGCCAATGATGAAACACAAGCTTACCTGCAAGAAAACCCTTTAACCCCATCCGGATTATCTTCCGGCGGTACATTTCAATCTGGTGAATTTGTAAGGAGTAGTGATTTGGAATACTCAAAGACCAACCTCAACATGGAACGGTATGGTGTTGCCTTATCCGGTAAACTTGACTTTCGTCCGGTTAATACAATAAACCTGACTGTTGGAGGACAACTTAACTGGTCTGACGGAAATCAGTATAATAATACGTATTTTAGACATACGATGTTCAACTACGACAAGAATTACCTGAGAATGGAGAATACATGGAGGGTTTTTGGCCGGTTTACCCAAAGATTTGAAACTTCAAGTGAAAGCTCATCTTTTCTGAAAAATGTTTTTTATAGTGTGCAACTCGATTACTCCCAGGAACAGACCAGAACCATGGATCCTGATCATAAGGACGATTTGTTTAAATATGGCTATTTAGGTAAATTTACTACCCATAAAATGCCTACCTATGGCCTTGCCGAAGAAATAGAAATTGGCAATGTTGTTTATGAGAATGTATATGTATTGAATAGCTGGGATTTTGATACGGCCTATGTTTTTGACAGGGCTGAATACAACCCTTACTTGGCAAATTATACGGATCAGATCTATGAACTTTTTCCTAACAAATGGGGAGATTTTCCATTTGGTGACGGTAACTGGATGAATTCAGACCAGCTACAGCTAAAGGGTGGCTTGATAAATGGACAGTCCCCTGATCGTTATTATGGTATGTGGGATGCGCCTGGCCGCACACAAAGGAGGTATGGTGAGTATCGTGGTAATCAGTTCTCGCTTAATGTTTCTGCATCCGGCGACCTTGGTAACCACGAGGTTAAATTTGGTTTCCTTTATGACCAGAGAACAGAAAGAGGGTATAATTATGATGCAGGAGCGTTGTGGTCAAGAATGAGGGGATTGACGAATTTCCATATTTTGCAATTGGATTTGGAAAATCCTGAACTTGATAAAATAGCCAATGATACTATTTATTTCTATCGTAAATTCGATGAGCAGTCTCAAATGACCTTTGATAAAAATTTAAGAAACAAACTAGGCCTGGATGAAGATGGACTTGATTTTATACTGGTAGATTCATATGATTTTGAGACCGGATCAATCCTGTATTATGATAAAGACGGGAATCTTCATTCAAAAACTTATAATGGGGATCTATATACCATTGATATGTTCAGCGCTGATGAGTTACTGCAAGACGGACAGTATGTAACATATTATTATGGCTATGACTATAAAGGGAACAAGCTAACTGATCAGCCAACCCTTGATGATTTTTTTACTGAACTTGATGATAATGGAGATTATAAACGTAATATGCCGGCGTATCAACCAATTTATATTGCCGGTTATATTCAGGATAAGTTTGCATTCAAAGATTTAATTTTTAATGTTGGTCTTCGTGTAGATCGTTTTGACGCGAACCAGCCTGTATTAAAGGACCCGTTCTTGTTTTATCCGGCCTATACTGTAGAAGAAATGCCATTTGTAGATGTAGGAAGTAATACGGCGGCTTCTCACCCGGAAAATATGGGAGATGACTATGTAATTTATGTTGATAATGCTGAAAGTCCAACTGAAATTACAGGATACAGAAATGACCTTACATGGTATAATGCAGGTGGTGTTGAAATAAAAGATCCTTATTTACTTGACAGAGGGGGAGGAGTTACACCATTGTTGGTTGATCCGGGACAAGAGGTAGTAAGTTCCAACGCTTTTCAGGATTATGAACCGCAAGTGAATGTGATGCCAAGAATATCTTTCTCTTTCCCGATTTCTGATGAAGCGCTATTTTTTGCTCATTATGATGTGCTGACTCAAAGACCATTGAACTCACAAAGGTTTGATCCATCATCATACTTATTTATTAGCACTGCTGGTGGTAATATTAATAATCCTAATTTAAAACCAACAAAAACCATAGATTATGAATTGGGTTTTCAACAAAAATTATCCCCGAAATCTTCATTAAAGCTAACAGCTTTTTATCGTGAAATGCGTGATGATATTCAAATATATCGTTTCAATGGGGCTTATCCCAGAGACTATACCACATTTAATAATATTGATTTCGGAACTGTAAAAGGATTAACCGTAACATTTGATCTTCGCAGATTAAACAGCAATACAAGGATCAATGCAAGTTATACATTGCAATTCGCCGAAGGAACGGGTTCCAGCACGACTACAGCAACAGCTTTGATAGCTTCCGGATTACCTAACCTCAGGACAGCAAATCCATTGAACTGGGACAGACGGCATAATTTTAATATCTCCGCTGACTACAGGTATAGCGATGGTAAAGATTATAATGGGCCTACAATTGGAAAAGCTCAAATATTGCAAAACACAGGTTTAAATGTATTGGTTACAGGAGGTTCGGGAACACCTTATACTGCACAGGAAAATATTCTCGCTTATAGCTCCTCAGGAACACAGGTTTTAAGTGGGACTATTAATGGTTCCAGGTTGCCCTGGCAGTTCAGGGTTGATTTGAGGCTCGATAGGGATATTAAATTTAAATCTACTGCCGGAGGACGAAATCCATATTTAAATGTTTATTTGCAAATGTTGAATGTACTTAATACTAAAAATGTACTTGGTGTATTTCCGGCAACCGGTAACCCTGATGATGATGGATACCTCGCTGCAGCTGAATGGCAAAGAGATATCAATTCGCAGGTAGATCCGCAATCGTATCGCGATTTATATACTTTAAGGACCAATTATCCATGGAATTATAGTTCTCCGCGCTTAATTCGCTTAGGATTATCATTCAACTTCTAACTATTAAAAACTTAAATTACAATATAGATTGATAAGAAATTAAAATTATACTTATTATGAAAAATATAGTCCGAATTCTGGTTATTTCACTGTTCTGTATCGTTTTTGTACGGCTGGGTTTTGCTAGAGAAAGCCAGTTTGGCAATTTTAAAAGTACTGAAAGTATAAAATCAACCGCTGCCGGTTGTAGCGCTCCCTCCGGATTCCGCTTTTTACATGTAAACAATGTAAGGGCCAGGATCAATACAGGAGGTGATATGTGGTGGGATTTGCCCGGCGGCATAGGCGGACAGTATTATGTGCCGGCAAATGGATCGGCAACCTCTTTGTTCTCCGGTTCTTTATGGATTGGAGGGCTGGATATTAACAATCAGCTTAAATTAGCTGCTTTAAGGTATCGCCAGCAAGGACAGGATTATTGGACCGGTCCGTTAACCATAGATGGTACTGCTGCAGTGGATGAAGAAACATGCTCAGATTATGATAAGTTCTTTATAATAAAACGGGCCGAAGTTGATGAATATGTTCAACACACTGACCCTGAAACCGGTGCATTTATACCAAGCACCGATTACCAGATACCTGAGTCTTTTTTCGAATACCCGGCTCATCCTCTTGATGACTCCAAGGGACAAAGTAAATATTTGGCGCCTTTTAAGGATGCTGATGGTAATGGCTTTTATGACCCCACACAGGGCGATTATCCTTATTATGATTTAGATAATGATTTATGCCCTTTAAATTATGTTGGAGATCCAACTTATATTCCTACTCCCACTGCTGAATCAGAATATTATCCGAATTATTATGGTGGTATTCTTGTTGACCAGGTTCTTAAAGGCGATGAAACCCTTTGGTGGATTTTTAATGATAAGGGTAATATTCACACGGAAACTGACGGAGCTGCCATTGGAATGGAAGTTCGTGCACAAGCATTCGGATTTTCAACCAATGATGAGATAAATAGCATGACTTTTTACACTTATGAGATCATTAACCGTTCAACCTATGAGCTGACTCAGACTTATTTTAGTCCATGGGTTGACACAGACCTGGGTTATGCATGGGATGATTATATCGGTTGTGATGTTGAGAGGGGATTGGGATATTGTTATAATGGATTACCGGTAGATGAAGGAGGTCCTGAGGCTTATGGAGATCAGCCGCCAGCAATTGGTGTTGACTTTTTCCAGGGACCATACATGGATCCTGATACCTGTGATAATCCTTCGTACCGGGGCGATGGCCTGCTTGGACCCTCTTTCGATGGAAGTTGTGAAATTGTAAGCTCAAATGGTATGCTTCGTCAGATGAATTATGGGGTGGGCGATACAGCCAGTGGATTTTTCAGGGTTAGGTCAGAGGCTATTAACGGTATTAATTTTGGAAACGGAATTGTTGATGATGAGCGATATGGGATGAAAAGGTTTGTTTATCACAACAACACAGGACCTTCCTACTCTACCGATCCTCAAACTGCTCCCGAATACTATAACTTCCTTAGAGGTATATGGAAAGACAATACGAAGATGATGTACGGAGGAAATGCTCACGTTACTGCCGGAGCTGTTGGCCCGGATTGTGATTTTATGTTCCCGGATGATTCTGATCCCTGTAATTGGGGAACACAGGGTACCCCTCCTAACGATGGTTTTAATACTGCCGGAAAATACTGGACTGAAGAAACTGTTGGAAATGCTGAAGGTGACCGTCGGTTTATGCAATCAGCCGGACCATTTACTTTAAAACCCGGAGCTGTTAACTATATTACTGTAGGTATTCCATGGGCGAGGGCAATTTCAGGTGGTCCGTGGGCTTCTGTTCAATTGCTTCGTGTTGTGGATGATAAATGCCAGGCATTATTTGAAAACTGCTTTAAAGTAATCGATGGCCCGGACGCACCGGATTTAACATTCCGGGAACTTGACAAAGAAATCATTATTTATATTTCAAATAGTCCAACATCAAATAATTACCGTGAAGAATATAAAGAACTTGATCCTCAAATAAAGGCACAAACACCGGATTCTTTGCTTGGTACACCTGAAGAATACGATCCTTTCTTTACATTTGAGGGCTATCAAATATTTCAGCTGCTGCAAGCCGATGTTACCCTGGCCGAAAGCAGGTATGATTTGAATAAAGTACGATTAGTTGCCCAATATGATATTGCCAATGGGATTGGACAATTAGTGAATTTTAAATATGACAGGGCTATCGGAGCTAACGTTCCTGTAATTGAAGTAATAGGTGGAGATAATGGAGTTGAACATGCATTCAGGTTAACAGAAGATGCATTTGCTACCGGAGACAGGCGGTTGGTAAATAACAAACAGTACTATTACAGCGCCATGGCTTATGGCTATAATAATTTCAAAGAGTATGACCCAACTATGCCTACAATGCTTGATGGACAAAAAGAGCCATACCTTGCAGGACGTAAAAACATTGATGAATATACTGCCATTCCACATAAGTCAATAAATGGAGTGGTTATAAATGGTGATTTTGGGGAGGGCCCTGAAATTACCAGAATTGAAGGTCAGGGAAACGGTGGGCAGGTTTTAGAATTCACCGATCAGACAATTGAAGATTTACTAAAAAAACCTCCGGCTAAACTTGTCGTTGATGAAATTATCCTCGATACGGTAACAGGGGCGTCCTTGGTATACTTCCTTATTAAGGTGCCACTCACATTATAAATGGATACAACGCAATTTTCGGGAAGATTAATAATCTTAACCAAATTTTCAAGTGGCACACTTTCATATCCCGAACCAACAGCAAAAGCATAATAAGGATTTGGCACTACTGCAATTTTATCAAGATCGCTCTCTGCCTTTTCCTGATCGAACTGAGACGTAGCTAAATTATCTGTTGAAAAACGATACATTGGAAAATGATTATTTTCGCTATCCTCATTATCAAGAGGGGTAGAATAATACCTGTCAAGAGGTTTTGCAACCCTGATTCTTATTTTCGCATCGTTTGATAACCACTCCTGACCTGCTCTTGATCTAGGTATAGATACATACATTGCACTTGTATAAATATAGGCTAAAAAAGCATCCTGCAATGCCGGTGGTATAGTGTCAATTGAATAGGCTAATGAAAATCCTGCATCATAGGCCGGAAAACTATATTTGATAGCCGTACCGCTCCCAAAATGAAAATCATCTATTTCTTTACTACCCATAATATAAATATAATGTTTTCCACCGAATAATACAGCATTAGATGGTTGAGCGAAATAGTTAGGGCTTGGATTGAAAATCATATCCCTTCCATTTTCCCCTGCAAGATAGGAATCTTCACCAAACATGATGTTCATCCTTTCCCCGGTTTCCAGATTAACAGCATATCCGGGGAACCAACCCATTCCATGCGACATAATATAATTCGGATCACTGTCATTTTGCGAACTACCATTCTCTGAAGGCCAGCCGGAGGGATTTCCATCCTTATCAACTGATGCTGATTTTCGTAATTGAAACATCTTTGCACCTCTTTCGGCCAGGATAGGTTCGGGGCACATTTCAATAACCGGACTTCTTGTCCATTTCGTCTTGTCAGGAGTTAATACGAGATCAACGCTTGCAACATATTTTAATTTGCTGCTCTTTGATTTTGATATATTATTAAAGACAGGCCCGGCTTCATTGGGATCCTGAGAACGTTCAGAACACATAATATAAGGAGCTATGGTTCCGTCAACAAGTTTTTCAAATGCCTCTTCAGGATCATACGTCTCATCTTGTGTAAGGTAATCATCGTCAGAGGTCTGATTAAAACTGGTTCCTGATCTTATCCAGTTTATTGAATTACCCGGTACATCAAAGTCTTGCACTCCTCTCAGCCATTGTCTTGTACTATCAGCAAACTCAATAGATGACTCTAACACTCCGTTATTGGGCGCCACTACGTTCTTTACAGCAAGCGTATCGGTTCCGTCAGGCCCAACACTGATTTTTTTACCTATCTGGTATAATCCGGGGTAATATAAAGGGCCAAAACTGACTGAGATACCGAGGTCAACAAATAACTGCTCAAAATTTACATTGGTGCTAACCTCACTTACATATTTTTTCCCTGTTTCTTCATTTTTCAGATACCATTTGCTTACATATTTAACGCCAGCAGTATCCCCTCCGGGTAATACCTCTTCGGCGCCGTAAACATTTGAAAAGGTATAATGCAAAAAGGTAGTATCAAATTTAATCGAATAAGTTGCTGCA
>Ga0255369_1131_pt1 | contig 7865 bp, 9 predicted proteins | sample ANMaggSeSYBR01C9_FD_182091 | JGI IMG/M metagenome (GOLD analysis project Ga0255369, IMG submission 182091) | Sediment cell enrichment communities from methane seep in Santa Monica Basin, California, United Staets - ANME aggregate JGI... | ecosystem: Environmental > Aquatic > Marine > Cold seeps >... | reverse complement strand
GTCGCTCCCCATGCGGGAGCGTGGATTGAAACTGCTAAGATGGTTATGGTCAAGCACCGTACTTCAGTCGCTCCCCATGCGGGAGCGTGGATTGAAACTAAGGCGATCTGCAAGCACAGTAACAAGTCCTCCGTCGCTCCCCATGCGGGAGCGTGGATTGAAACAAATTAACGATCTCCTTTTAAATCTTTCCCGCATAGTCGCTCCCCATGCGGGAGCGTGGATTGAAACTATCTGTTGAACCGAGTCAGGTTGAGGCTCTTGGTCGCTCCCCATGCGGGAGCGTGGATTGAAACATTGAGCTGATCTTCAATTTCAGCTTCCATCAGACGTCGCTCCCCATGCGGGAGCGTGGATTGAAACCATTGCTTGAAAATCCCCAAGTTGAGAAGAAACTGTCGCTCCCCATGCGGGAGCGTGGATTGAAACATCCCGCAATACGACAAGAACAGTCTTTTTAGGCCGTCGCTCCCCATGCGGGAGCGTGGATTGAAACTATACCTGAAACGGTTAAAGCCATGATAATCTCCTGTCGCTCCCCATGCGGGAGCGTGGATTGAAACTGTAGTAAACCCAACATCAGGCTTTCCAGCCACGTCGCTCCCCATGCGGGAGCGTGGATTGAAACTATATCAGCCCGCATCACACCAAACCCAAGTAGCCGTCGCTCCCCATGCGGGAGCGTGGATTGAAACTGCTAAGATGGTTATGGTCAAGCACCGTACTTCAGTCGCTCCCCATGCGGGAGCGTGGATTGAAACTCTGCATAAATTGAGTCTTTAATCGTTTTTTTGAGTCGCTCCCCATGCGGGAGCGTGGATTGAAACGAGCCTTACGTCTTGAGTAAGTATTTTTATTTTTTGTCGCTCCCCATGCGGGAGCGTGGATTGAAACAATGTTAATATTGCGGCTTGCTGGGTCAATCGATAGTCGCTCCCCATGCGGGAGCGTGGATTGAAACCATAATGCTACTGTGGATTTACTAACATCGAATAATGTCGCTCCCCATGCGGGAGCGTGGATTGAAACTGGTCGAGGTCGAAAATAATGGGTTTTTAATTCAGTCGCTCCCCACGCGGGAGCGTGGATTGAAACTATCTGGATTGATTGTGAGTCTGTATTTGCTGAGTCGCTCCCCATGCGGGAGCGTGGATTGAAACCCACGAGTTATACATGCTTATTACACAGAATAAAAGTCGCTCCCCATGCGGGAGCGTGGATTGAAACCTGTTCTGGCGTGCAGACGTCTTGCGGCTTTGAGTCGCTCCCCATGCGGGAGGGTAGATTGAAACCGGTCGTTTGTCTGTGAAAATCGGTGTTTAAAGAGCTAAAGTGTTGCGCTACTGGAAATGTTTTGGAATTCAATTCAAGGGGAAGGGGTACGGTTTAAGATTCTAATGATTTTGGGTTGATATTCATCTTTCTTGGATAGCTCTTTTCCTTTTGCTTTAACAAAGAAAAATGCGGCAAGTAGAAATAAAGAACCAACAAGCACCGAAAATATTGACTGATCGTAATTAAATATCGGCGCAATTTTATCGCCTATAACCACCCCAAGGATTAAAAATAAAACCGGAACCATATAAACGAGAAAAGATACTTTTAATAATGAGGACGTTTCAAAGCTGATAGTAACCCTGTCATCGACCTTTGCTCCCACAGCATTAATCGCTTCTACCTCCACATCATCATCAGACCCTCCTCCGCCAACAGTATCGCAGAAACCTTTTGCCGAGCACGACTCACACGCAGCGGATTTAGTGCATTTAACCCATGCCGTAGAAGAATAAACTTTTGTTACAATGCCTTCTTCAGTTGCCAAAATATGTAGCCTTTATTGTACCTGTTAACAGGTGTCAGAGATTGGGTTTCAGTTAGATTTTATAACTTTAGTGCGGTGGGGTAATTTAAGCGGTATTTTCTTTCCAGACAAGTCAGGGGAACTTTTTGCAATATGTTTGATTTACAAAAGTCCCCCTGGTATTTAGTATTTTTAAACCATTCCTTTGAATGCAAAAAACGCAAGAGAGAGCATTCCTGCGACTACAAGCGCAATAGCAGTATCTTCGAGCGGTTTTGGGACCCTGGCCAGGAGTACGCGTTCACGTACACCCGCAAAAAGAACAAGGGCAAGACCAAAACCAGCCGCATAACTAAATGATGTAACAAGGCTCTGCACAAATGTATATTCTTCATTGATATTTATCAGGCAGACCCCCATTACAGCGCAGTTGGTTGTAATAAGCGGCAAAAAGATTCCAAGACCTTTATACAGCGCCGGAATGCTCTTTCTTAAGAACATCTCAACAAACTGGACAAGAGAGGCTATTATAAGGATAAAAGCAATGGTTCTAAGATATTCAAGTTTGAACGGTTTTAAAACATATGCCTCAATAAGCCAGGTTATAGAGCCGGCCATAACGAGAACAAAGATAACAGCCATACCCATTCCAATTGCTGTCTCCATTTTTTTTGATGTTCCCATAAAAGGACAGCAACCCAGATACTGGGCAAGCAAGATATTGTTAACAAGAATGCAACTTATAGCGAGGAGTATATAATCGCCCATTAGTTTTTCTCCTATTTATTTTCCGCAAGGTTCATCAAAGACAGCATGAGTCCAAGACACACAAATGCGCCGGGCGCCTCGATCATAAATGTAAAAGGCTGAAAGGATGCCCCAAATACAGGTATTCCAAAAAATGTGCCGCTGCCAAATACCTCCCGCAAAGCGCCGAGGGCAACCAGGGAAATAGTAAACCCGACGCCTATTCCAAAACCATCAACTATTGAACGGACAATGCCGTTTTTATATGCAAATGCCTCGGCACGTCCGAGCACAACACAGTTAACGACAATAAGGGGTATAAATATTCCAAGCTTTAAAAAAAGCGCATATGTATAAGCCTGCATAAGAAGTTCTACAACTATAACAAATGTGGCGATAATTACGATAAAACAGGCTATTCTTACTTTTGAAGGAATTATGTTTCGCAGCAATGAAACCAGCATATTTGAACATACCAGGACAAAGATTACAGCCACTCCCATTCCCAGTCCGTTTTCTACAGATTTAGTAACAGCAAGAGTGGGACAGAGGCCGAGCACAAGCCTGAATGGTGGTATCTCATCCCACAAACCTTTGACGAATTCCTGAGTGATAGACTTAGCCATCTTTTACTCCCTAGTTAAATTCCTTTATTTTTTCAGCAATCTGAGGTTTTAAACGTTTATAAATATCTGCGGCATTTGTTACTCCACCGCAAACACCGCGTGAGGTAACAGTGGCTCCGGATATGGCGTCGATTTGTCCTCCGTCCGGTTTGACCTTACAAGGTTCAATTGCAGCTAATCCCTTGAATTGGTTTGAAAAATTAGGATCTGTTTTTGCTTTTGAACCTATGCCTGGCGTTTCACTGTGGGTGGTTACACCCATGCCGATAATTTTGTCATCATTTATGTTTACACCAACCATAAGACCGATATCACCGCCAAAACCCTTTCCAAAGCCTTCAAATGCAACAGTATTGGGCTTTCCGTCAAATACACCTACAAAGAAGCTTCTTTCAATATCGCCGTCATTAATTTTAAAGCGGTCAACAATAGGATCATTGGAGCATCCCTCAAGAATATTCCTTATTGCGGGTCCTTTAACAAATACTAACTGCTGGTATTCGATTTTATCTTTAGTTCCTCCTCGGATTGCGGCAAGAAGGCCACCTGAGAAAGAGCTAAGAACAGTTAGAACTACGATCATTTTTATTATTTCACGCATTTTAAGCTACCTTTCCAATCGCTTTTGGTCTGATTTTATCTAAAAGCGGATTTACAAGGTTCATAATCAGGATCGCAAAGATCACACCATCAACATAAACGCCGATATTTCTGATGAGTACGGTCAAAAAACCTGTGCCGGCACCGTAAATAAGCATGGGAATAAAATTAACCGGCGATGAGGAATCTTCGGTCGCAAGGAAAAAAGCGCCAATCAAAGTATAGCCGGCAAAAAGATGGACAGTCGGGCCCGCATAACTCGCAGGATCGGTCATGTTAAATATCAGAGCGGTTATAAAAACACCGAATAGAAAGGAAAGAGCTATTTCCCACCTGATGATTCCTCTGATAATGAGATAGCTTCCTCCGGCAATAAGGCCAAGACCAAAGGTAGAGCCTATTCCACCAGACTGTTTGCCCATTAAAAGATCACCCATGCTGAATGAATCAACAGCAGATACGCCAAAATGTTTCAGAGCGGCAAGGGGATAAACCATGGCGAAATCCAAATCATAATTTATAAGAGCTTCGTTAAAATCAAAAATGTCTTTCCATGATATCATCAGAATGGCCATTGCAACAACAACAGGATTAAAAGGATAGGCACCGATTCCGCCATAAATCTGTTTTCCGATAATAATGGCAACAAATGTTCCTATTATTACAAGCCACCAGGGCGCTGTTGCCGGCAAAAGCATGCCGAATATCATCCCGATAATGGCTGCATTACCGTCTCCAACAGTAACTGAATGTTTTGTTATACGACAAAAAATAAATTCCCAGATAATTGCCGAGGATATGGAAAGTGACACAACGCCGACAGCCGACATGCCATAGTAAATAATGCCGAGCAGTATAGCCGGGAGAGCAGCGAGCGCCATATTATAATTTCGTGTAGATATTCTGCTTCCATCATGCCAGAAAGGGGCATGTGAAACTATAAATTTGTTATTATCAACCATTAGTTGCCTCCGCTGTATTAGCCCTGCCAAGCTCGTATTTTGCCGACCTGATATACTGGAATATCGGCATTCCAGATACACAAACATAACTGCAAAGGCCGCATTCAATACATGAATACAGATCGTACTGATCTGCAGCTTCTTCATAATGTCCGCCTTCAAGCAAACGGACAAGCATGCCAACCTGAATATTTGCAGGGCATACCCTTATGCAATCGCCGCAGTTTGTGCATGGGTAATCTGAAATAACAGGTATATCGCCTTTATCCTGTACGAGAATGGCATCTGTGTCGGGCTGAACCGGATGATCCTCTGAATAGACAGAAGAGCCTGTCATGGGGCCGCCGAATATTATCCTGTCATTTTCGTTCAGGGTAATATTAAGAGCCGTGAATATATTGCTTGCCGGTGTTCCGATTCTGGCCGATACAAGTGTTTTAGAACCATCTTTATTGACCAGTGTAAAGGTTTTTGTTACAGGTAGTTGGCCGCTGTTAAAAGCATTTCCGATAGATGCAACTGCTTCAGCGCTGATAAAACAGACTCCGATATCTTCAGGATTTTTTCCGGCCGGCACCACTTTGCCCAGGATATCTTTCATAATAAGATGTGGGAGAGCGGACGGATATGTATCATTAACCTGTTTTACTTTTTCACCAATTGCGGAGAGTTCATGCATCTGGTTCTGTGAAGCGACCATTATAATATCTTTAACATTGGTTGCTGCTTTCAGGATACTTATTCCATTTTTTATTGCATCAATATCGGATTTAACAATATACTGGTTTGTTGTTATTAATAGATCGCTGTCATTACAACAAACAACGATTGTATTTATATGTTTGTTTTTGTCGGAAAACAGCTTAACCGGAGGATTGCCCGGAGCAAATGCAAGAAAATTTTTGATGGTTTCAAGAGAAGAATCCTTTGAGATATCCTTGAACTCATTATCTATTTCTTCAACATCAGCCACCTCAATTGTGATGGCCGTGTAAGATCGGCCAAAGTCACCTGTATAAGAGGAAATTGATGATACTTGTCCTGTAACACTTGAAACAACATATTCATCACTTTCCTTGTAGAGTAAAAGTTTCTGGCCGGTCTTAACAGTTTCCTTTTTCTTAAATAACAGGTTTTTTTTATCAAATGGACAATTTGATAAAAGGGTAATCTCTTTTGGGGTAGGGATTTGTTTAAGGGACGGCGTATCTGCAAGAGATCCATATTCAAGTCGTGGTTTTAACAAACCGATAAAAGATCTTTTTATCATAGTTCAACCTTTCTTAGCTCTCAAATCACTCGCTTCGCATGAGCGCTATTAATGGCAGTCAGGCCTGTCTAACAGAATATACAGGCAAAAGGGACAAGTTTTTTATTCAATTAGCAAAAAAACTATCTGTTACATTACATGGCATAATTCACATTTTTCAGGGCCGGCTCCAGCATCTTTATGACAGTCGATACATTGTGTATGGAATGCATCAGCCCTGCTTAGAACATCTTCGTCCTGGCTTACAGGTTCATGACATTCACCGCAGGCCTGGGGATCTGTCTCACCTTCTTCAAGATTATGATGACAGTCACTACATGAGATGCTGTAACCTGATTCTACAGTATGTGTTTTGTGATCAAATAAAATTTTTCCTGCGACGCATTTAAACATTAACCTGACCGGTTGATCAGGAGTTTTTGCAGAAAAAGCACTATAACTTAGAACACCCACAACCAACAAAATAATAGCCAGGCCGTAAGCTATCTGAAGTTCTTTGTTAGATTTCATATTCTATCCTTAATCCTTTCAAAAGCGTTATATTTGCATAAGTGGGTGTAAGTCTATATGTGTTTTATTCAACTATCCAGACAGTACAATTTTTTATATTCTGTACAATCTTATTGGATACGCTTCCTAATACAAAGGATGCGGTGGCGGATAACCCTCTACGTCCCACCACAATTGTGTCATATTTTCCTTTTTCTGTTTCTGCTATGATATCCCTTGCAATCCCAACAACCTTTTTTTGCATTTTAACTTCAACAGTGTTGTCAGAAAATCCCGCATTCTTCAAAATAGTCCGGCATTCCTTTATTCTTGATTCCGCCTTCTTCTTTTCCTCATCGACCATCCATCTCAGTTCAACGACCTTTTCTGAAAACAACGGCTGTTGGAGGTCTTTTTCCATCTTTTCCAGATTTGAAGACATTGTAGGCAGGACGCAAAACAAGGTTAAATTTACTGTGGGCTTAACAGAAGAAGCCACATAATTGACAACTTTTATTGCATAATCTGAATTATCTATGGCTATGAGCATCTTCATGGTTTTTTCTCCATATTTGTTAAGTGGCTACCAAGCTCTGAATAATTCCGGTAGGACATTTTTCAAAACACTCGCCGCACCCCGTGCATTTATCACCGTCAACGATTGCCAGAAATTTATCAACTATTATAGCCTTTTCCGGGCATGCTTTTTTACATTTCCCACAGCCTATACAGCCAACGTTGCATATTGCCTTAACAATTTTTCCGCCGTCATGGGAACTACAAAGAGTTGCAACTTTTTGTGATTCTTTTATTAACCTGGGTATATGGCGAGGACAGATATCTACACATGTACCGCACCCCGTGCAGAGTTCTTTGTTTACTACAGGCAGACCATCATCTCCCATTATTAAGGCGCCAAACGGACAATTTGTAACACAGGTACCTAGGCCAAGGCAGCCATAAGCACAACTTTTGTCTCCTCCTGAAAGCAGAACAGCCGCCCGGCAATCTAATACGCCTTTGTAATTGTATTTTCGTTCTGCAGCGCTATGTGTCCCCTTGCAAAATATATTGGCTACAATCCTTTCGGCCGCGTCAGCAGATACTCCGAGAACAGCGGCAACCGCCTCTGCCACATCATCTCCCCCGGCCACACAGGAATTAGGCGGAGTCTCGCCTGCCACCATAGCAACAGCGCAATCGCTGCAACCGGCAAAGCCGCATCCTCCACAGTTTGCGCCGGGAAGGCACTCATCTACCGCAACAACTTTTGGATCAACATACACATAAAAAACTTTTGACGCAATTCCCAGTACAATACTAAGCGCCAGGCCGATGCCGCCCATTGCCACCATCGCATTTAATATGGG
>Ga0255369_1267_pt1 | contig 7877 bp, 4 predicted proteins | sample ANMaggSeSYBR01C9_FD_182091 | JGI IMG/M metagenome (GOLD analysis project Ga0255369, IMG submission 182091) | Sediment cell enrichment communities from methane seep in Santa Monica Basin, California, United Staets - ANME aggregate JGI... | ecosystem: Environmental > Aquatic > Marine > Cold seeps >... | reverse complement strand
AACCGGTAAATCTTGGGTGCAATATTAATTCAGAACTAAATGAATATTTTCCTTGTCTGACAGCGGATAACCAAACCCTTTTATTTACAAGGCTTTTGACCAATACTCGGTCGGTTACCGGAAGGCAGGAGGATTTTTTTATCAGTTATTATATACATGATGAATGGGAGCCGGCAACTGATCTTGGTCCCCCCATAAATACCATTGTCAACGAAGGAGCGCCAACCTTATCAGCCGATGGAAACATCCTGATCTTTACTGCTTGTGAGAGTATTGATGGTTATGGCGCCAGACGAAAAGGTTATGGCCGTTGTGATTTATTTGTTTCAAAAAAATCGGGAAATGACTGGTTGATGCCTTATAATCTTGGACAGCCTGTTAATTCGCGGCACTGGGAATCGCAGCCTTCTATTTCTTCGGATGGAAGAACAATTTATTTTGTCAGTAACCGAAACAATGATTATGATATTTGGTCTTCAACAGTTAATAGCAATGGTGATTGGAGTGAACCTGAAATTCTCGGGGACAACATAAATACCGAAGGTTATGAAGGCTCTGTCTTTATCCATCCTGACAACCAAACCCTTTATTTTTCATCGGATGGTCATATAGGAATGGGAGGGCTGGATATTTATGTGTCGAGAAGAGATAGTACAGGTAAATGGGGAGTGCCTGTAAACCTCGGGTATCCGATTAATTCTTTTAAAGATGATAACAGTATCCTAATAAGTGCTGATGGTGAACTGGCCATGTTTGCTTCTGACAGGAAAGAGGGATATGGTGGCCTGGATTTGTATTCATTTGAACTTTATGAAGCGGCAAGGCCGCAGGTTGTTACCTACATGAAAGGAACTGTGTTTGATAAGGAAACCAATAAAAAGCTGGATGCCCGGTTTGAACTCACCAGTTTAACAACCGGTCTGGTTGCGATAGAATCCTTTTCAAATAAAAGGAACGGTGAATTTTTGGTTTGTCTTCCTACCAATGACGATTATGCACTTACAGTATCAAGAGAAGGATATTTGTTTTATTCAGAAAATATCAGCTTGTCAAGTGAGAATACCTCTGCTGATCCTATGCTCAAGGATGTTCCGTTGGAACCAATAAAGGTAGGAGCAAAAGTGGTTTTGAAAAACATTTTCTTTGAAACAGATAAGTATGACTTGAAAGAATTGTCTAAAATTGAATTAAAAAAATTGATCAGGCTATTGGAGACCAATCCAGGTATGAAAATTGAAATTGGTGGCCATACCGACAATATTGGTACTCCTGAATACAATATTACCCTTTCTGAGAACCGTGCAAAAACTGTTAATCAATACCTCGTTGAAAACGGAATTGACCAATCAAGGTTGTTATACAAAGGTTATGGTGAAACCAAACCTATTGATACAAATGAAACTACCGGGGGAAGGGCAAATAACAGGAGGACGGAGTTTAAGGTTGTTGAATAAAATGTGTGTTTACAAATAGATTTGATAATTTGCATTTATTTAAATTATTTAGAAATTAGATTAAATAATTCCATTCTTCCCAAATCCGGCCTTTCAATTTATTATATTTGCCACCTGAATTAACACAATCTGAAAATGAAAAAACTTCTCCTTCTTCTCGCTACTATTTTATTCCTTCAATATAATGCCCGTTCTGATGAGGGTATGTGGATACCATTGTATCTGGGTGAACTCAATGAGGCAGAAATGCAAGCCATGGGAATGAAAATTACAGCTGAGGATATTTACAGTGTAAATCAATCCAGCCTTAAGGATGCAATTGTCCTGTTTGGAAGAGGATGTACAGCCGAACTGGTGTCGGACGAAGGATTGATATTAACAAATCATCATTGCGGTTATGGCAGGATTCAGGCACATTCCTCATTGGAGAATGATTATCTCACGGATGGGTTCTGGGCTATGGATAGATCGGAAGAGCTGTCGAACCCCGGATTAACAGTTACTTTTCTTGTTCGTATGGAAGAGGTTACTGAAAAGGTTTTAGATGGAGTTGATGAAAATATGAGCGAGAAAGAAAGATTAGAAGTGATTAATATAAATATTGAAGAAATAGAAGAAGAGGCTGTAAAAGATACCCACTACAAAGCATTAATTAAATCTTTTTTTAGTGGCAACCGGTATTTCCTTTTTATAAACGAGATTTTTAAAGATGTGAGGTTGGTGGGAGCTCCCCCTTCTAATATTGGTAAATTCGGGGGCGATACCGATAACTGGATGTGGCCGCGTCATACAGGTGATTTTTCAATATTCAGGATTTATGCTGATTCACTTAACAAACCGGCTGATTATTCTGAAGACAATGTCCCTTACAAACCAAAAAAGTACATTCCTGTTTCTATTAAAGGTGTGAGCAAAGGTGATTTTACATTTGTTTTTGGGTATCCTGGCAGAACCCAATCGTATATTCCATCTTACGGAGTGGATATGCAAGTTAATGTGATCAATCCGATCAGTATTAATTTAAGAGCAAAACGCATCGATATTTTCAATAAGGAAATGAACAAATCCAAAGAAGTCAGGATCCAATATTCTGGCAAACAAGCAAGTATTTCCAATGGTTGGAAAAAAGCAATTGGTGAAACCCGCGGAATTACACGTTTAAAGACCATCGAAAGCAAACAGGCATTTGAAGAAGAATTCAATCTATGGGCTTCTTCTTCTCCTGAACTAAATAGCAAGTACGGATCACTTTTGGATGAATTTGAAAAGGATTATGAAAAAATAGTTCCTCTTATTCAAAAAAGTGTTTATGCATTGGAAGCAGGGCTGAGCGCTGAAATCATCAGGTATGCGCTTTCTTTTGATAAGCTTGTTGATCAAAGTAAAAATAAGGATATTGATAATGAAAGTATTCAAAATGCAGTTGAAAAGCTTAAAGGAGCTATGGATAGGCATTTTAAAAATTATCAATTATTTATTGATAAGGAGGTTTTTATTTCGATGATGACAGATTATTATCAGAATAACAAAATGAGTGATATTCCTCCTGTAATTGCTGACAAGATAAATAAATATAATGGTGATTTTGAGAAAATGACAGATGACCTTTTTAGTAAATCAATGTTTGCTTCTAAGGAAAATACGATAACGTTTCTGGAGAAGTATAAAAAATCGCATTACAAAAAAATTAAAAAAGATCCGGCATATAAGTTGGCAGATGGAATCGCTTCCTACAGGCAAAATGAGGTAAAACCTGATATTAGGAAATTGGGCAGAAATCTTGACAGCTTAATGAGAATTTATATGCAGGCTCAAATGGAAATGCAACCCATGAAAAAGTTTTATCCTGATGCAAATATGAGCCTACGCGTCGCCTATGGAAATATTGATGGATATAATCCTGATGATGCCGTTACCTTCAAACATTACACAACACTTGATGGTATCATGGAGAAAGAAGATCCTGATATTTATGATTATGTGGTTGAGGATAAATTGGAAGAATTATACAATAGTAAGGATTATGGCAGGTATGCAGATTCTGACGGGACTATTCATGTTTGTTTTACAGCAACCAATCATACAACAGGTGGTAATTCGGGCAGTCCGGTGCTGGATGCAGAGGGTAATTTGATTGGCTTGAACTTCGACCGCTGCTGGGAAGGAACAATGAGTGATATTGATTACGATATAAGCCAATGCCGGAATATTGCACTTGATATCAGGTATTGTTTGTTTATTATTGATAAATTTGCAGGTGCAGGGCATTTGGTGGATGAAATGACAATTATTGAATAAGAAGAACCTATAGTAAAGAAACAAGAATCAAGAGAAAAGATTTATATTAAATAATAAAAAATTTAGTATTCAAACATTTAAGCATTTAAGCATTCAATCATTTAATCATTCAAATATGATAAAAATCTATCACAATCCCCGTTGCAGAAAATCACGAGCCGGCCTGGCTTATCTTGAAGACAAAGGTGTTGAGTTTGAAGTGGTTGAATATCTTAAAAATCCAATTACAGAGGAAGAACTAAAAGATATTTTGATAAAAATGAATGTTAGGCCAACAGAAATTATCCGAACGCAGGAAGATATCTATAAAAAGCAATTTAAAGGAAAGAATTTTACGGATGAAGAATGGATAAAGATCCTGTTAGAAAACCCGAAGCTAATCCAAAGACCCATTGTAGTTAAAGGTTATAAAGCTATTTGGGCTGATCCACCGGAGAAGATGGAGAAATTGTTTAAGAAGAAATAAGTATTTAGTGCTTAGTATTTAGACGATTATTTGTAAAAAGTTAAAACATAATAATTACTAGTAACATGAAATTTCGAATTGAAAAAGACACAATGGGAACTATAGAAGTTCCAGCTGATAAGTATTGGGGAGCACAAACCCAAAGATCAAAAATGAATTTCCCGATTGGTGATTCAGGATCGATGCCAAAAGAGATAATCAATGCCTTTGCTTATTTGAAAAAGGCTGCAGCATTGACCAACAATGACCTGGGAGTTCTTCCGGATGAAAATGCCAGCTTGATTGCCAAAGCTTGTGATGAAATTCTTGATGGTAAATTGGAGGGTAATTTCCCATTGGTAATATGGCAAACCGGGTCAGGCACGCAATCCAATATGAACATGAATGAAGTGATTGCCAACAGGGCGCATGTGATCAATGGTGGTGAATTGGGTGATGGTAAAAGCACCATTCATCCCAATGATGATGTAAACAAATCACAGTCCTCCAACGATACTTTTCCAACGGCTATGCATATAGCAGCCTATAAAATGATCGTTGAGACAACCATACCCGGAATAGAGTTGTTAAGGAATACGCTAGCTAAAAAAACAGAGGATTTTAAAGATATCGTAAAAACAGGGCGTACCCACCTGATGGATGCCACACCACTTACACTTGGTCAGGAATTCTCAGGATATGTTTCACAATTAGATCATGGATTAAAGGCGTTAAAGGCAACACTCGACCATCTTCTTGAACTAGCACTGGGAGGTACAGCAGTTGGAACAGGTATTAATACACCTCCGGGTTATGCTGAGAAAGTAGCGGCTAAAATTGCTGAATTAACAGCTTATCCGTTCCGGACTGCTGGGAATAAATTTGAGGCCTTATCAGCACATGATGCAATGGTTGAAGCCTCCGGAGCTATGAAAACACTAGCAGTTAGTTTAATGCAAATTGCTAACAATACACGGATATTGGCATCAGGTCCCAGGTGTGGAATAGGGGAAATTATATTTCCTGCCAATGAACCGGGATCCTCCATTATGCCAGGAAAAGTAAATCCTACACAGGCAGAGGCTTTAACTATGGTGTGTGCACAGGTTATCGGGAATGATGCAGCAATTACTGTCGGCGGTATGCAAGGCCATTTCCAACTGAATGTATTTAAACCTGTAATGATCTTTAACCTTTTGATGGCGTCCAGATTATTGGGCGATGCTTGCGCTTCTTTCAATAATAATTGTGCAGTTGGAATTGAACCCAACCTGCAGTTTATACAAAAGAACCTTGAAAATTCCCTCATGCTTGTTACGGCATTGAATACTCACATTGGTTATGAGAAATCTGCTGAGATTGCGAAAAAAGCTCACAAAGAAGGAAGTACACTTAGAGAAGCAGCTTTGGAATTAGGCTATGTTACTGATGAGGAATTTAATGAGTGGGTTGATCCTAAGAAAATGATTTAGAGTTCGATGTTCGAAGTTTTGTCGAACTCAAGTGATGTTAAATTTCAAAAAATGAATACCTCTATTCTCCTCTTGAGAGAGGTGCAGGGGTGTGTCAATAAGAGAATAACATTCATTTTTTGAAATTGTGAAATAATCTTTAAAATCATCAGATCAATCCTACTCGAACGCAACCTTATTAATATAAAAAACCACCCGTTTACTTCTGTTTACCAGGGAATTATTTCTTATGGTTTGGAAGCCATAGGCCAGGAAATAATTATCATACCAGTATTCCATTGAACTTTTGGTGTCTTCCATAATTTTATCTTTTGTATATGTTGACTCGAGTGGGAAGTATTCCATACCTTCGATAACATCAGTCCCGTTTATTATTTTAGCAGCGATTTTCCCTTCGCGATTGTATGCCATTAATATGTCTTCATCAGATAGATAAACATTCACCCTCTTTTTTAAATCATAAGTCAGGATATTGAATATTTCCATTCCATTATCCCAAATTTTGATCCCATCTTTATCAATGCATGAAATAAAAGCATTAAAATATCTGAATCCATCAAATACTGAATAAGAAACCGGTACCGGATGACCGTAATAATCGTAGTAAGTACTCGTAACGGTATGGTATTCTTCATAGTAAGCTTCGGCAACAAAATAATACAGGCTGTCTTTTTGTACTATATCGTGTATTAATAAATCAAAGCCCACCGAAAGTTCCTCTTTGCTATTATCTTTCTTGCTTGCTTTTTTTCTGGCCTGGTGGTATTCATTACTTTTCAGGTAACCTGTCATATTTTCCAGGTCAAGGAAATTATAGTAATAACTGTCTGCCTGTCGGTTGTCTTTAATCTTTATCGAATAGAATCCTGAAGATTCACTGTCGAAATAATTTTTTTTATCAATGCTACTTCCTTTAACAACGTCATATGTTCCAATCAGAAGTTTTTCCTTTTCCACCAATTTCAAAAGTATATTTGTCATCAACCAGAAAATCTCCGGTTTTGGGATATGAAACACGGTAATTATACGATAACTGATTCAGAAAAAAGGTTTCCCGTACTGTGCCAGCATCAACATTATTATGAATGGCATACATTAAGTTCGAGTTGCTAAAATAAATTTTATCCGGTTTCCTTATAATTGTGTGCCCTTTTCCTTCGGTAGTAAGAAATTTAATAATACCGGCCTTATTTAAAAGGTTCAAATATTTTGTAAGCACATCCCTGGTTGTTTCAAGTTTTCTGCTTAGTTCACTAATATTAACTTTAAACGGTGTGGTAGTAGCCATTGCTAAAAGGAGCTTTTTCAGTTTTGTGCGGCTTTCGAAGTTTATATTTTCTATGGAGGGTATATCGCTGTCAACTACAGTATTTATTGTTGATGCCACTTTTTCAAAATACTTATCCTTTCCTTCAAGGATAAAAGGATATGCTCCCGATTGAAGATACTCTCTGAAAAATTTAACACTTTTGATTTTTGAATTTATTTCGATGGTAATATTCTCATGATCGCTTAAGATATTATTAAGACCAACAGCCTTAAAATTCGTATGTTTTATAAAATTGAGGTATTCTCTGAAAGACAGTTCGGGCAGGTCGTACACAGAAGATCTTCTACCGAGGTCAGCACTGCTAATATAAAAAGAGAGCGCTGATGATCCGGTAACAACAATGTGCAATTCAGGATAGAAATCGTAAATATTTTTTAATTCCTGCGACCAACCTTTATATCTGTGAGCTTCATCAATAAACAAATACTTGCCCCCATCGGTAACAAAATCCTCCGTCATTTCCGACAAGCTCTTATCTGAAAAATAGATATCGTCCAACGAGACATACAGCGTTTCCTCCAAATTTTTAAATGTGGATTTAATGTATTGAAGGATCATGGTTGTTTTCCCTGTCCCTCTTTGGCCCTTTATAACAATTAATCTGTCTTTTAATATTTGACGCCTGTATTTCATATTATCATAAACCGGAATATCCTTTTTCCAGACTTCCTGCATAAACTTATTGTGAAACAGGTATACCCAGAATTTATAATTGTCCTGAGTAATAGTGGTTTCGTAAAACATCACAAATCCCTGGTCACCACAATTGGCTATTTTATAAGTAGCATCATCCGATTTTGTGTCAATTTCAATTCTTAGAAGCGGATCGTTTTGCCCCGGTAAAAATACAGGAAGAGCAAGTATGCAAAAAAATAACA
>Ga0255369_1266_pt1 | contig 7886 bp, 6 predicted proteins | sample ANMaggSeSYBR01C9_FD_182091 | JGI IMG/M metagenome (GOLD analysis project Ga0255369, IMG submission 182091) | Sediment cell enrichment communities from methane seep in Santa Monica Basin, California, United Staets - ANME aggregate JGI... | ecosystem: Environmental > Aquatic > Marine > Cold seeps >... | reverse complement strand
AAGATGGGACATTAACGAAAACCTGCTTTCGGGCGTCAGCCAGGTGGTCGGTAACGATTTATATGAACTCCGTATATTCGCGCCATCTGCTTTCAAGGCGACTTCCGTCCAACTCTCCCACGCCGACAAACAGGATAAAGTCCGTGCCAGGCTCGAGCAATCGGGGCGAGAGGTCCGTGTACGAATCATATCGCCTGTAACCAGAGAAATAACATGGAACGTTTCGTTCACCAATAAGTAGGTAGTACTATGCCATATTCACATAGTTCAGGATTGGTATAATCTTATCAATGGATAAAACACGTTTGAGATTATTAGATGCTAATTTCAATCGGGCGCGTGAGGCGCTGCGGGTGCTGGAGGATTATGCGCGGTTTCAACTCAATGATCCGCAACTAAGCAAATCGGCCAAGGAATTGCGGCATGACCTGTGCCAGTGTGTTGCGCAGATACCGTTTGAGAGTCTGCTGGATGCGCGGGATATTGTCGGTGATGTCGGTACCCAAATCAGTACGGCTGGTGAGAAGCGGCGAGAAGACGAGCTATCGGTTGTGCAGGCTGCGGCAAAACGGCTGACCGAGGCGCTACGGTGTCTGGAATAATACAGCAAAATTGAGAATGAACAGATTGCCGAACGGATCGAGAAACTCCGCTACCGGAGCTATGATCTGGAAAAACGTATTTTATTACGCGCCCGGTGTGGTACGCAATTTGCCGATGTGCGGTTATATGTCCTGCTGACCGGGAGTTTGTGTCGGCTGCCGATATTAGAGGTGGCTGAGCAGGTGCTGGCGGGTGGGGCCGATTGCGTCCAACTACGCGAAAAGGATAAATCCGATGAGGAGCTATTGGAGTTGGCCTGTGAGATTTCGCGGCTTTGTCATAAGGCCGATGCTCTGTTTATAATGAATGATCGGCCGGACCTGGCGGTATTAGCCGATGCCGACGGGGTTCATCTGGGTCAACAAGACCTGTCGGTGGTTCAGGCTCGTAAAATAATCAATCCACGGATGATCGTGGGTAAAAGCACTCATAGTATCGCCGAGGTTGAGGCGGCTGTCGCCGAGCAGCCCGATTATATCGCGGTGGGGCTGATTTTTCCCAGCCTTACCAAGCCGAAAGTGGTATGTTCCGGCCCGCAACTGATCAGGGAAGTCAGGCAGTTATGTCCGGTGCCGCTTATAGCGATAGGGGGGGTAACCACTGAAAACGCCCATCAGGCCCTTGCCGCCGGGGCGAGTGGTGTGGCGGTATGTCAGGCGGTCATCGCTTCCGACAACCCGGAAACCGCCTGTCGGGAGATAAGACAGAATATGTCATGTTTTGCATAAGTTATGTGTAAGCATGTTACTGGTGTTTTTAGTTTTGCCAATTTACGCTTTGAAGAATATCTTCTTTCGGTACAAAAACCATAATACCAACCATTTTATCATTACGACACAGAACGCCAAAACTATCGGCTGGACAACGCCCACGTATTTAAGGGCGCCGCCGAAGAAAAATTTCGCGGTAAAATTGAAATCAAAATAACGCTGTCCCACCCAAATCGCGATTGCGTTCGTCCCGATTACAATCAGGAAAAACGACCATTTTTTATAGCCGACGACATCGACGACCCAATAGAATAAAGCCAACAGCAATAAACTCCATCCGCCGGCGAACAATACAAACGAACTCGTCCAGATGTTCCTGCTGATGAAAAAGGACTTGCCCCAGAGATGTCCCGCCAGCAAACTTGCCAGGCCAGCGATCAGCAAACCGGCTGCTTTACGGTTGCCCGACCGACTCGAACGTAACCAGTGGCCCGCCAGTACCCCCATAAGTGCTGTCGAAAGAGATGGAAATGTGGAAAGTATGCCCTGCCGGTCATAAAGTCCCAGGCCGAGCTTTCCGGGCATTATAAGCTGATCGATATATGTTGTAAGGCATCCTTCCGGCGTGAGTACGCCCGGACCGTAACCCGGAACAGGGATAAACATAACCGCGGCCCAGAATAAAATCATAATCGTAAGGGCCACGATTGCCTGCGTCCGCCAGCCTGTGTGAATCATTAGTAACGCCGCAAAAAAGTAACATACGCCAATTCGTCCCAGTACACTCGACCATCGCATCTGAGGCCAGTCAAAACGCAATAGTCCATAGTTTATCAGCCCTAAAATAATCAGCACCGCCGCCCGTTTGGCGATATGTAAATAGAGTTTTTTACGGTCCGCTCCCTGCTCCACCCGTCGTCCAACCGAAAACGGCAGCACAACACCGACCAAAAAAAGGAATAAAGGCGCTATTAAATCCAAAAACAAAAAACCCTCCCATCCGGCGTGTTTCATCTGCCGAGCCAGTGTTTCTGTTACAGGATTTTCCCATACCTTTGCAAGCTCCCTGACAACTTTATCACCGCCGATAATCCAGAGCATGGTAAAACCACGCAGCGCATCAAGGGAGGTTAGTCTGTGTCCGGTTACTATTTTTGGACAATTATCCGGCATTATTTGTTGTGCCTTTCTGTATTTTTTGTAACATTTTAGCCACCTGCGGCAATTTAGAAAATCGTGCAAGAGCACCTCTCTGAAATACAGAAAGGTGGCACCCAAGAGGGTTTAATCACCAACCGGAAGTTTGTGCTGCATTTGGCTAAAATGTTACTATTTTTCCAATCAGGTCGTAATCACTGCGCGCTATAACCTTTGCCGATACTATATCGCCCGGCTCCGCAACGGAATTAGCGTCGTCCGTTAGATAACATTCGCTGTCGATCTCCGGGGCCTGTCCGGAATGTCGGGCGATAAACCATTTTCGGTCCGGCTCCAGTTCCATCGCTGTTATTGTTTCCGGCGGCACATCGTCAATTATAAGGCAATCAAGGCGATTATCAATCAAGGAATCAAGATGCTCGAAAGCGATCTCCTGCTGGGCAAGCATGAGCAGTTCCAGCCGTTCCTGCTTGACCTTCTCCGAAAGCTGTCCCTTCATTCGAGCGGCCGGGGTGTGTTCCTCAGCGGAATATTTAAAGCAGCCCAGTGCCTCGAAACGAAACTCGCGTACGAAATCAAGTAATTCAGCGAATTCCGAATCAGTCTCCGATGGAAAACCAACCAGCATCGTAGTGCGCAACGAAAGGCTGTCAATCGACTCTCGCAGTTTCGAAAGCAGTAGTTCCGTTCGGGTGCGGTCGATCCGACGATTCATCAGCTTGAGAATACGGCTGTTGATGTGCTGGAGCGGGATGTCGAGATATGGTACAACTTTTTCGCACTGAGCCATAGCGGTTATCTGGGTGTCGGTGATGGTTGCCGGATGAGTATAAAGTATCCGCAGCCAACGAAGTCCTTCGATACGATTTAGTTCCCGCAGCAACCCCGCCAGTTGCGCATCATCACCCAGGTCGATCCCATAGCTGCTGGTTTCCTGGGCGATCAGGTTCAGTTCGACGGCTCCGTCGGCGATTAGTTCCTCCGCCTCGGCCAGTATCGCATCAGGCGGTTTGCTGCGGAACGGCCCGCGAATGGCTGGGATGGTACAGAAGGTGCAATTGCGATCACAGCCTTCGCTGATTCGCAGATACGCCCAGCACGGCTCAGTAATCCGCAATCGGACCTGGTCGTTGAATATTTGATGATTGAAAGGCTTATTGTAAATGAGCGGTGGGGGGGGCTGCTTATTTATTACAGGTGCTCTTTGTGCGGTCTTTTTGACAATCTCGGCGACATTTTCACGTGCCGCCAATCCCGCCACGGTATCAATCCCAGGAAATTCACTTATTAGTCTCTCACCCCAATATTGCGCCAGGCAACCGGTAACAACGATGTGTCCGATACGACCGTTCCGCTTTTGCTCAAGAGCATAATTAATATTTTCCCGCGCTTCCTCCCTTGCCGTGGCAATGAACCCGCAGGTGTTGATTATCGCAACGTCCGCCTGGTCGTCCGAGCCGACTAATGCCATGCCCGCCTCGACCAGCATGGCCAGCATTCTTTCAGTGTCGATGAGATTCTTCGCGCAGCCCAGGGTGATGAAACTGATACGCAGGGGAGTTAAGGAATGAAGTTTTTTCACGATGATTTATTTGGCTGCTTTGGCCAGCCATTGTTTTGCAATCTCAATCTCGGCGCGCATAGACCGTTTTGCCTTCCTGTAGCACTCTGGATATAAATGATAAGGGGGTTCTCTTGTTCTTTTCCAACTCATTCGGTGTATAAACCAGTATATCCATACCGAACGGATAAGGTTTAAAGAGTTTGTAGAGTTCGCGACTGCGTTTGAAACGTGGCAGGTTGCTCTCGGCGATCACGAGAAAATCGACATCGCTGTTTTCTGACGCATCCCCTCTCGCGTGTGAGCCAAACAGGACAATTTTATCAGCATGCGCCGCTTCGCCGATATGTTTGGCAACTCTCTCTATATCAGACATATCAATCATGATTGTATAATAATCGAATTAATGCAACAGGTCAACCGTTTTTCTCTTCTTCCTCTTCCTCTTCGTATTCGTATTCCTCCTCATCTTCTTCCTCCTCTTCCAATTCATCCTCGACCTCATCGGCCTGTTCTTCGTTATCGTCCTGCTCCAGTTCCTCCTCCTCCTCTTCTGTTTCCTGCAGGTCTTCATATCCGGAAACGGCGTCGTGTTCCATTTGTCGGCGGATGTTTTTGTATTCTTCCAGGCTGATCAGTACCTCGCGGGCCTGCGAGCCTTTGTATTCGCCCACAATGCCCGCTATGGCCATTTGATCGATGAGCCGCGAGGCACGCGAATAGCCGATAGTCAGCCGACGTTGCAACAGCGAAACGCTACCGCGTTTGGTCTCAAGCACCATACGCACGGCATCGTCGAAAAGCTCATCCCGTTCCGTATCACCGGTATCAATATGGTTCATCTGAACCAGCTCAGGATGATAATTCGGCTGGGCCACTTCCCTGAGATATTTTACGATGTCGTGTACTTCCTTGTCGCTGACAAAGGTGCCCTGCGACCGAATCAGGTCACTGGTACCCGGCTGCAGGAACAGCATGTCTCCCTGACCCAGAAGTGTCTCGGCGCCGTTCTGGTCGAGTACGATTCGACTGTCCATTCGGGCCGCCACACGGAAGCTGATTCGGCAGGGCAGATTACTTTTGATAAGGCCCGTTACTACCGTGGCCTGGGGCCGCTGTGTGGCGAGGACGATATGAATACCTACCGCCCGGCTCTTTTGAGCCAGTCGGATAATATAAGACTCCACTTCCTTGGCCGAGGTCATCATCAGATCCGCCAGTTCGTCGATGATAATCACGATATACGGCAGGCGCAGAGGGACTTTGGCTTTTTCCGCCTCAGTATCGGGGTTGAACCGTTCGTAAATCTGTTCCTCTGTGAGCTTGTTATAGTTGGCGATGTTTCGCACCCTCGCTTCGGCCATAAGTGCGTAGCGTTCGTCCATTTTTTCGGTAAGCCATGAGAGAATCTGTTCGGCCCGCTTCATTTCCGTTACGATGGGACACATCAGGTGCGGCATGTCGCGGAAGGCAGTCATTTCCACCATTTTCGGATCGACCAAAATCAGCTTGATCATGTCCGGCCTCTGAGTGAGCATGATGCTGGTAACGATACTGTTGATGCAGACACTTTTGCCGGAACCGGTGGTTCCCGCGATAAGCAGGTGCGGCATTGCGGTCAGGTCAACGGTCAGGGCATTGCCGGAGGCGTCTTTGCCGAGAAACAACGGGATTTTCATTTTGCCGGGTTTGTCGCCGGACAACTGTAACAACTCCTTGATACGGACTGTTTCTTTTTCGCTGTTGGGCACTTCGATACCGATAGTATGTTTGCCGGGGATCGGCGCCACTACCCGCACGGCCGGGGCACCCAGTGACCGGGCCATGTCGTTGGCGAGGTTGGTAATCTGCGAAACCTTTATTCCCGGTGCCAGTTCCAACTCGAACATTGTAATAACCGGTCCGGTTTCCGCTTCCACGACTCGTGCTTCCAGATTGAATTCTTTTAGTGTCTGCTCCAGCACCTGCGCCCGTTCCTTGACCACCTTCTCCTGTAGGGAGGCAAAGCCGCGTACAGGGTCTTCAAGCATTTCTATAGGTGGATAGGAATAATCTTCGTAATCTTCCGCGTTGGCCCCGGCCGGGCAGACCGGGGGTTTTACCACCGGATGGATCATCTGCGCCAAGGCGGAAAAAACAGGTTTATGTGGTTTGATGATTCTGGTTTCAGAATCTTCGGCCTGACTTTCGGATTGCGATTCCTCTTCGAACTTTTCTTCGTATTCGTCTTCCTGTGGTTTTTCACCTGCTTCCATCTCGGCAGGGCGGTCGGATTTAGAAGGTACGGCAACTGCGACAGCTCGTTTGACCACGGCCAATCCGGTTTGTCTTGTCCGGGCTGTGATACCGCCTGCCCTGGCGCTGACGCCTGCCAGTACCGGTCCGGCTTTACGCAAACGGTCCAGGCTTTGCAGCAGCAGTTTCGGCAGCAGCAGAACTATGTTATCCGCCGCCAGTAGCAGTCCTACTATTGCTGTGGCTGTGAGAACCAGTATCGCCCCGGTCAGAGCGGTGTTATTCAGGAGAAAGTGTCCCAAAGCAATGCCCAGCACGCCACCATTGCCGTGACTAAGCGATTGCGCGTTGCCGTGGTTGATCAGATATGCCCCTGCCGACAGGGCCGAGCCGAAAAGAACTACACCGGTAATCCGTAGTATTACCTGCTCGATAGGCCTTTGCATACTATGCAATATCAGCCAGATCGCCATTGCCGCCAAGAAGGCTGTACCGGCCGGGCCAAGGTAGTAGTTGTTCTGATAGGCGAGATACGCCCCAACCGGTCCGCAAAGGTTATGCTCCGTTGCCGGCGCTACATCCGGATTGGGCCAGTCGTAAATGTTAAAGCTGAACAGGCTGGTGAATATAAACAGGCAAACACCCAGTCCGAAACAGGCGAAAACAATGCGGTTCACATGACTGCGTTCGACCATAATAAAGTTTTTTCCTTAAACTCGTTCTTCTTTTTCTTCTTCTCTTGTATGCTCATTTATACATACACACCTATTATTATCGGAAAACCTGACCTTCGTTCTGGAAATATCGGCCTGTTTTTGATTGTTATGGCGAGTGCCCGCTGTAACTGTATGTGTATGGTGAGGTTAAGGCGACTACTGAAATGTCGACAGGATATTACAAACCCGAATTATCCGGGTTTTCCACTTATCGGTATTGTTTCGGTCTGTAAGTAATGGTCGGCGAAGTCCATAAACCGCTGCCAGTCGTACTTTGTCAATCCGTGTTTGCCGGTTCGGATGTGATAGCCGATTCGCCCTTTTCGAATCGGACTATCGAGTTCAGGCATATTCTCTACCTCCAGTCCCTTCTTGCCCAGCAGGTGATAGGCAGGCTCGGCATGTTTGCACGCTAAAAACTCCCCGCGTGGGTCGGCCCACAAATCCTTATCGGCACTGGCCACGTACACCGGACGCGGCGCAATCAAGGCAATTAGCATGTGCTGATCAACCGGCAGAGCGTCTTCATTGTTGCTATAGCTTTTAAAGTCAGAGCAAAACCAATGGGGAAAGGAGGAATTAATACTCCCGATAGTTTCGCCGAATCTTCTACGGCTCAGCGCCGCTCCGCCGCAACCGGAATTGTTTGAAATTACCAACGCGAAGCGATCGTCCCGTGCGCCCGCCCACAATGCGGTCTTGCCCAGTCGAGAATGGCCCAGTACCGCAACGCGATTATGGTCAATATCACCGTCAGTTTCAAAGTAATCCATAGCCCTGCTCAGCCCCCATGCCCAGGCTCCGATAGCACCCCAGGCATCGGACGGGCGTTTGCCGTCGGCTGATTTGTCAAACATGACGCCAGCGTCAAAAGTACTTTGCCCCCTTCGATTTTGGAGTGTT
>Ga0255369_1265_pt1 | contig 7906 bp, 9 predicted proteins | sample ANMaggSeSYBR01C9_FD_182091 | JGI IMG/M metagenome (GOLD analysis project Ga0255369, IMG submission 182091) | Sediment cell enrichment communities from methane seep in Santa Monica Basin, California, United Staets - ANME aggregate JGI... | ecosystem: Environmental > Aquatic > Marine > Cold seeps >... | reverse complement strand
GTTGATGACACGTCGAATTGCGCTCTCAACTGTCCCGCTACCAGTGGGCAGACCATTATTCCTGAATATTTTGTATTGAAACTTGGAGTGGTCTCCAAAATAATCGTTGAGCTTTTTCATGGCTGCCTTTAGAGTTTTCCTTTTGCCTAATAGCTTTTCCCTGACCAAGTCAGCAATTCCGTTAATATTACCGTTCCAGAGCAGTTCCTTGACCTGGCAGGACAATTTCCCTGTTTTCTTTTCTGATAACTTCAGTGTATTAGATATAATTTCAGTAACGACACTGATATTCTGCTTTGCGTGTGTATAGTCCAGAATGCGTTTGGCATTGGTCAGACCCAATTCACTGATGAGTTTGTCAATTCTTGGCCAGATACCCTTTCCGCCGTCGGCGCTGAATATGATTTGCGCTGTCTCGTCAAGATTGATTTGCAAAAGATGCTGCTTGAGCAGTTCAAAAAATTCATCCATGCTGCCACATGATCCGTCTATAACAGGGCTGATAGATTTGATCTTTTTACCATTCTCATCAAATTGACTGATTGTAAGCAGTCTTGGTTCAACCCAATCGGAATGAAAACCTTGTCTTTTTTGACCTTTCTTACGTTTGCCGCGCTTTGCACGACGTTCCCGGAAGCGGCCTCCATCGACACAAATCAGAATTTTGATTCCAGGTTTTTGCCAAACCTCATCAGCAAAACAATCAACCCTGACGCTCATGGCCAAATTGGCAAAACGCTGGGTCAGATTCTGCAGAAGGTTTTGATTCATTTCAACCCCAAAACCGCGTAAAGCATTGGCAGCAACTTCAAATGATGGACAAAGAACAGCCATTGATACACAGATTTCAATCAGCGCCGGACTGACTTTTTTAATAATGCCAAGCAATTCAAGCCCAAGGTGTCTTACTGTTCCCTTCTGTCGTTTTGGAGATCTGCCTTTTTTTTTGGCCTCGCCTTGAGAAAAACAGGTGATAAAACTTCCCATTTTTGGCCGGACTTAAGCTGAACTTTAATCAGCCGGAACCCGTGGAATTTACAGGCGCATTTAGCACCCCATGCCTTTAATATTTGCAAAAATGCCATGCTGGATAAAATAGAGTTGAGCTTGTCTGCAATTTCACGTTCCGCCATTTCTTGATATTTATCATACATGTTTTGCTCATAGTCTGCAAAATTATCCATACCCAAAACTTGCGCTATTACATCTGCCACGGCCATAATCTTTTCCTTTCATAGCTGTGTCCTGTCTTGAACTATTGTGGTCCGGTCTGTAGCAGATCTCTAAAATTGCGTTGCAATGGAAATACCCATATGTCCTTGATCGGTACTTTGAGTTTTCTATCACGATCCTGGCGGCTTCTTCCTTTGGTTTTGCCGATTTTTTTCCAGTTTGCTGCTTTGTAGCAGGTTCCGATATAACGCGTTGTGTTGACAAAAGTCTCAACCAGGGCTATCTCAGTTCCATAGCGGTGTTTCCAGTCCTTGGACAGACGACGAAGGCAGGCTCCAAGAGCATGGCTGGCAAGATTAAAGACGTCAATCCATGGCAAAATTAAAAAGCGAGTATTATTGCAAATCAAACCAAGATTCTGTTCACGAATAGCAGCCGGCCAACCAATCCATTGGTCACGATCTGCTGATTTCCAGGCAGCAGCCCCAAATAGCAGACAACCAAGGAAGCGGTCATTGAGATCAAGGATCAGGTATTTCATGTTTTGTCCAACCGGACGTCCATAGCTGAGATAATGATATTCCTTAATAAGGTAGTTAAAGGCCTTCTCATATTCAACTGAACTCTTGGCATCAATGACTTTTACAGGTTTAATGTCCGAAAAACTACAGGATATGGGCTTTTTATCTACTGCCACAGATTCAATTACCGGAGGCCGGCCTGGACCGGGACGCCGGCGAGGAGGAAGCTTTATCAAAAAGCGAGATTCAAGCTTGCGGAGAAGTTCACGACAGGCCATGTCTTTAAGTTGACCGTCGGGACGTCGCCAGTTCCAAAGTTTACACAGCTCGCGGGATAAACGAGATCGGTTCCATAGCGGGTTATCACTAAGGAGTATTCGGATCTCATCCACCTCAGTCTCTGTTAAAAGACGTCCCTGTATTTTTAACGGCCAGTTCATGGCCCTGCATATTACATAGATGTCTCACTGAGTCCAGCTTTTTCTTAAAAAAATTTATGCAACTTTTTTGTGTTACACCCCATGAGCGTCGCTTGACTCTTTATGAAGAGAAGTATGGGGTTCTCAGCGAAAATTTTCAACCTGTGCGCTTAGGATTTACCGTGTTTTGTCAATAAGTTGATGGTTATGAAGGAGACGTTGTAAGGGCGGCTTTATGCCGCCCGCCAAATTGATTCGAGCGTGGTAAACCCGCCCCCTGCGAGAATCAGCCGATGAGGATTAGATCATTCGGAAGGACTCAGGAATTACCTAACCGCGCAGCTCGAAAAGTTTACGAAAGGCGAAAACCTGACTTCGCTATTTTAAGGCATTCTGGCTGCAACCGGGAATTGCTGACACCTGAGTAAATAGATGTCAACTAATCTGCTAATCAAGATGTACCAAAACCACGGATTCAAATAGGAAACAGGGAAATCGCATAAAGAGGATAATTGCAAGTGTTATCATCTTTTTTTAAATTTTGCAGACTTGTACGTGATAAAATACGCGGTTGGTATTTTTCATTATAGACTTTAAGACTCTTGCTTTGCAGGTTAATCCCCGCCTTAGCCTCAACAGGATATATTCTGTCATTAACAGAGAATAAAAAATCAACTTCAGCTTTGCCCTGGCTGGTCCAGTAGAACAAATTTGTTTGGAATTTTTCTAAGAGTTGCTGCGCTACGTAGTTTTCAACCATCGCACCATGAAAATGTGTAAAAATTGTACTTCCCCTTACTATCATATCCATAGAAATATTTGACATCGCCCCCAGTAGTCCGATATCAAGAAGGAATATTTTGAAAAAGTCTGTTTTGGCGTAAGCCTCAAGAGGAAGTTTTGGAGTTGATACATTATAAGATTTATATAAAACCCCTGTGTCAATTAACCATTGGAGAGCATTTTCATAGCTTCTGGCTCTGGCTGTCTTTTTCACAGCGGAAAAGATAAAAAGTCAATTTATAATTCTACAAACGTGCATATTGTCACATTAGTGGAACCACTTTTGCGTTTCTGGACACGCTTCTGCAACATTCTTTTGGCATCAAGGGATTCTCTTTAAGGACAAAATTATCCTTTTATAAAAAGGGCTGGGAATCATCAGAATACAAATCGTTTTTGAGTGAGTCCTAAGGAACGGGGACGAAATAACTTCCCCAACTATGCATCACAGCTTTAGGCCACCTTTACCCGATCTCAAACCACAAAAATATCAAAATAGCCCGCTATTCCATCAACTTTTGTGATCTGAGATCGAACAAATCTGACCCAAATCTATGCGCCTACTTGTGGAAGTTAATTCGTCCACGTTCCTTAGCGCATTAGGCAGTCCTGATGTCAGAGCGAAAGGGCGTTATATGCGGTTCCCAATTCCAATCTTCGGTAACTTTCCGAAAATGGCATAAACACGATCCTATGGCTCGGTCAAAAACAATATGGCAAGGAAAGCCATCAATTATTCTACGATCTTAAAATCCCAGACTTCGTCTTTGTAAATGTCCCTAAGTTTTCTGGAAGCTTTTTCCGGTGATTTGGTTCTCCAGGTTAAGGGTAAATTTTCGTGGGTCATATCTTCGACTTCATATGTCCAGCCATTTTCTTTCTGAACAAGAATCAATGAAACAATTCCGCTGAACTTTTCCCCTTTTGTACTGACTTCTGCTTTATGAATTATAGTATTTTTCTCAGACAAAATTATTTTAACTCCAGTATTTTTTTTAATTGTTTGACTACATTATTCTTATGCGTAGCCTTCCAGTAAAGTCTGTTGCAGGATGGACAGGTTTTAAAGATATCCTTGGTATAATAAACATATTCCGGCACACTGTCTGCAACAGAAATCTTGTCAATATTTAGAAGCTTTTTATTGCATAAAAGGCATCGAGTAAAGAGATTTTCCATTGGATCGATTGAAAAAGCTTTTACAACCTGTTTTAGCTGATCCTGATAATGGTCATATTTAACAAAAAAACAGTTTTCTCTGTTTATTTTTCTCCTGATCAACCTTGTATCTCTGGTCAGAATTACACGCCCGCTATGAAAAGCTCTTTCTGAAATTTCATTATCCGATATTTCTGAAAAATATTCAACATCACATCCTATTATCCGCATCCATTTTGCGAGTCTTCCAAGCATGGCATCGGCAATGAAGATTTTTTCCATAGCTTTACTCGCCTTTTTTCCGTTCCTTTTCATTTTGCATATCTAATGGAATTGGTTTTATATTTATGCCATTTATATAATTGCTGGCAAGAGATATTTTACCTGCTGTTGTTGACAAGGAAAAAGTGGTGGCGTATGACAGGCTTCCATGTTACCTAAATTGAGCGATTAGCCTTTAGCGGTTAGCTATTAGGTTAATGATTACAGGATGTTTTACTATTACAAACTTTCACCCATTGGGTGTTATTTCTAATTAACGTAATGCCCTGATTTTTCAAAGCTAAACGCTAATGGCTAACAGCTAATAGCTCAACTTATAATAACCGTTCACGGGTTTTGACCGAGCCCTTAATATAAAGAAAGGCGATAAAAAATGACACAAGAAGTAATAGTACGTTTTCCACCCAGCCCGACCGGATATCTGCATATCGGCGGTGCCAGGACAGCTATATTTAACTGGCTTTTTGCCAAAAAAACAGGCGGCAAGCTGATTTTGAGAATTGAGGATACCGATGCAGAAAGGTCAACCGAAGAATCCATACAGGGAATTATTGAAAGCCTGAAATGGCTGGGTATTACCTGGGATGAAGGACCATATTTTCAGTCTCACTTCATTAAAGAACATCAGGCTGCAGCACACAAGCTCCTGGAAACAGGCCATGCATATAAATGTTTTTGCACTAAAGAGGAGCTTGATAGAAAACGTGAAGAGGCACTTAAGAAAAAAGGCTCATTGCACTACGACGGCACATGCCGGGATTTAACACCAGAAGAGGTTTCTGCAAAAGAGGCAGACGGAATTCCATGCACGATTCGCCTGAAAGTACCCAGTGTTGAAGGTTCTGTATGTTTTAAAGACATTGTATATGGATTTATAGAAAAGAAATATAAAGACATAGAGGATTTTGTAATAGTTCGATCCAACGGTCAGCCTCTTTACATTCTTTCCAATACTGTAGATGACATACGTGACAGGATAACACATGTTATCCGGGGTCAGGATGGATTGGGAAATACACCAAAGCAGATTTTGCTGTACAAGGCTCTTGGTGCGCCAATTCCAGAGTTTGCGCATATGTCATTAACGCTTGATCCCAAAAAAGCCAAGATTTCAAAACGAACGCACGGGGAACTGGTTGCCATACATTTTTACCGGGAGCATGGCTTTTTGCCCTGGGCTTTGGTAAACTTTCTGGTCCGTCTTGGATGGTCAACACCTGATTCCAGAGATATCTTTACAAAAGAGGAGCTTATCGAGGCATTTTCTTTAGAGGGACTTAACAGGGCAAATTCGGTTTTTAATGTCAATAAAAATGACCCGAAATTTTTTACAGATCCAAAAGCGCTTAGCATAAACTCACATTACATAAGAAATCTTCCTGTTGAAGAAATTGTGCCTTATGTTAAGGCGGAACTGGAAAAGGCTGGAATCTGGGACCCTGAATTTGAGTCAGGAAAGCGCGACTGGTTTTTTGCCACAGTTGATCTTATTCGCAGCAGGTATCATGTTACCACAGAGTTTGCCACACTTGGCAGAGCATATTTTTCCGATGACTATCCAATAGAAAAAAAGGCGCTGAAAAAAAACATACTCAAACATAATGGCCTTAAGGAGTGGTTCCCGATTCTGGCGGATCGGCTTGAGGCTATAGAGTCATTTTCTAATGAAGAAACCGAAAATGTGATACGTGACATGGCTGAAGAATTAGATATCAAGGCGGGAGTTTTGATAAATGGAATGCGTGCGGCAGTTACGGGGCAAACAGTTGGGCCGGGTCTGTTTGATATCCTTATCGCCATTGGACAGAAACGAGTCGTGGAACGCCTGCGCAAGGCAGTGTCGTTGTTTGAATAAATAGAAATTTGCAAATTCATTTTGTAATAGTTCCGCTACAAAGGCGCAAAGATGGATTAACCTTTCAGAAACGGACGGGCCGAACATGGATATTCGTTTTCTGCCTCACAATATTCACCTTGAAGATCCCTGCTTATTTTCCAGCAGAGATCCCCATCTGCAACATCTTCAGAAACAATCATTAATCCATCGTTCCGCGTTGCTTGATCTTCTTCCACGTTATAATCTAGGAATTTACACAATAAGCGGGAGCCGGCAAATTGGCAAAACCACTTCAAAGAAGGTTCAATGTCGCTGCAAATCGGGCACAAGACCAGATATGGCTTTTTCACACCGCAACCCGCAATGATTTGAGTAGAAACACCAACCGGTATTCAAGAAGCATTGTCCATGAAACAGTCTCAACTTCGGGAACTTATTATAGAGACACTAAAAACTCCTCCGAATTATTCATGTGTTAAAAATACGTTGCACGGTTTCGTCCTGAAACAATTACATGTTATTTCAAGGGGAAAACCAAGAGAAGAATTCAGTCGCAAAGTAAATAAAGTTCTTAGATTCATGGAAAAGAAATCAATCATCAGAATTTACAAAAGCAAGAATATAAGAGTGCAGCTTATTGATTCTAAAGATTATAAGCAAACCGGACTGTTCGGATAACATATTTGTCGTTTATGTAAGCAACAATTAGCAATTTATCATCTAACAATCGGTTACCCAAAGCGTTATACCAGAATGGGATACACGAAATGGCAAGTTTATCAAAAGAAAGCGAACAACGTTTCAAAAAATTCGTTGAAAAGACAAAGAAGTATCTAATTGCATGTGTGACAGCAAACAAAGATCGATTTCGTAACACAGAAAAATTGCTTAATCGCTATCACGATGTTGTCTCTCGTGTCCTGAAGCAAAGGCTTACAACTTTAAGAGAGTTTCATGAAGTACATAATGAGCTTTGTATGGCCGCCGTAATACTCGAAGACAAATCTGAACCGAACGTGACCAATGAGCCAAGATGATTGGGACAAATACCATGCCGTATTAAAAAACAGAAGATTTCCTCCTGACACCCACCTAATACTTGATAATGAATGGCTTGGTGGTGAGCTTTATCACAATGCCTATGCTGCACGCAGCAAAATATTGGATTACGCATTGGTTGCGGAAGATCAGATTGAAAAGTGCCTAAGCACCATCAAAGAAAAAGTAACTTTCCTTGCGCTTTTTACTAACGGTTTTCACTGGCATCTCAATGAGCTTGAAGACTTTGTATTCTTTTATTTTAAGGGCATTCATTTTCCAGGCGACCCTTTCGCACAAATGGAAGACTACGATGTAAAGGAAAAGAAAATCCAGATTAGAAGAACAATTGATCATTTCGCTTACTTTCGAAGGCCGAAAACTGAAATGCAACCAAACAAGGTAATATGGAACGTGAAATTACCATGCATACCAGATTGATTTAAATTGAAGTGGTATATCGGGATAGGACTCTCCATCACTGAGGAGCCCTCCCGCACCATCTGGCTGGGCTTGGGACTTGCCTTGACTTCTATAATTGGAAATTGTAGGCTCACACTTAAGACGTGTGCCGTGCCAAACACACAACAACGGCATTAAAGGCGATGACAAAACGCAGCCATGCCTTATGCCAATTGAAAGAAACTGAATTCAAGAGGCTCAAAATGACTGATGATTACGAATATTTTTTTAAA
>Ga0255369_1232_pt1 | contig 8715 bp, 7 predicted proteins | sample ANMaggSeSYBR01C9_FD_182091 | JGI IMG/M metagenome (GOLD analysis project Ga0255369, IMG submission 182091) | Sediment cell enrichment communities from methane seep in Santa Monica Basin, California, United Staets - ANME aggregate JGI... | ecosystem: Environmental > Aquatic > Marine > Cold seeps >... | reverse complement strand
CCATTGGGTTATCAATTAGCAGCCACAAAAGGTAGAAGGACCGTAAAATTAACCGCTTAAAAAAAATCCGCTTTGGCTCCTTTGTTACCGACAAGCCGTGTCCACAAGACATTGATATCTTTCTTCTGATGAAGGATACTTTTGACGTTCAGAACGTTTCCAGCAAGGTACGGATTCTTTTCAAGGCACATGGCGTTTAAAAATACGAATATCATTACAAATGTGATGATATCCATATCCGTATAATTAGTCCGTCATAAGACTACTGTGGAAAAGAGAATATTATTGCCAAATAGTTCCTGATTATTGTATTATATAAAATATGAATGAGACATTCGAGAGAATTCTGAGACTGATTGAAGGTAAGGAGGTTATAATATCCGACCATGGTTATGATGAGCTTGCGGAAGACAACATTTTCGTCAGGGATATCATGGCAGGAGTTTCGGATGCATTAGTTATAGAAGATTATCCTGACTATCCAAAAGGTCCATGTGTATTGGTATTACTGAAAGATCGTTTTGACAACCCGATACACGTAGTTTGGGGAATCCCCAAGGGGGCTTTTTCACCGGCCGTTTTGGTTACTGCTTACAGGCCTGATGCCGATCTGTGGACAACAGATTTTCTGAGGAGGATATAATGAAAAAAATACGACGTACAAAGCTCGTGTACGAGGGACAATATGTTGCCGAGGTTGATGTCGAATTGATCGATATGAATAAAGGATGGTCCCCTTATTTATCTCTTGATGATGCATACAAGCTGGATGATATTCGCAATGCATTGCGGCTGGGTGACGTTAAGAGTGCGGCGCAACTTGCTCGCATTTTTACTCTCACCCCTATCGCAGTATAGTAATTTGCCGGAGAACAAGCGGATCAACTCTGACTGAAAAAGCCAGGCCATTTTTAGATTTCTACTCATTTCATCGTTTATAATTACCTCTTTACTTTTAACCATCTTTTTGCTTGCTTTTTCAGCAGGTTATCCGTGTCGTTATACAATCAAACACTTGGTAATAAATTACCAGGCTATTTTCAAATGTTCCCACGGGACAGAATAAGAATTTGCCTGACTTGTGGATATGTCCACAATCAAGCACAATTTATGAAATTGTTAACTATAGACTTTCAGATAATTAATTTCACAAGGCCAGAAGGAGGAAGGCGTATTAGTTATACGTCCACGTTCCTAACGCAGTGAAATTAATTATCTGAAAGTCTATAACTGAATTTACAGGCTGTCCCGCCTTACGTTGGTAGTCATTATCAATCAGCACGCCGAAGGCGTACCACAACTTTAGGCATTTTAGGCACTTTTATGGTACCGAATTCATTAGGCATAAAATGGAAATTTCTATACTATAGACTTTTAGGAGGTACGGTTTGTCAAACAAAATTCAACTCACGATCAACGGAAAAAAAACCACAGTAAAATCCGGCGTCACTATTTTACAGGCAGCAGAAGAATCAGGGATAAAGATACCAACCCTTTGCTATCAAGAACACCTCAAGCCATTGGGACGATGCCGTTTATGCATAGTTGAAATTGAAGGCCACGATCGTATGGTTACATCGTGTGTCGCAAAGGTCAAAGAAGGAATGGTTATAGATACCAATTCGGAACGGGTCCGCCAGGCCCGTCAAAATAAATTAGAATTGATTCTGTCAAAACACTATGGAGACTGCGTAGCCCCATGCCACCTCACATGCCCGGCAAACGTGGATATCCAGGGATATCTTGCGCTGCTTGCAAACGGTCAATATCTGGAAGCATTAAAACTCGTTAAAGAACGCTGCCCAATGCCCCTGGTAATCGGAAGGATATGTCCCCATCCTTGTGAAACCGAATGCCGGAGACAAAGAGTTGACGAACCTGTTTGTATTAACTTTGCAAAACGTTTTCTTGGTGATTATGAACGAAATAATTATAAAAAATTAATTACATGCCTCCCCGAGCCTTCAGGTTACAGGGTTGCCGTGGTTGGAGGAGGACCGGCCGGGCTCTCCACTGCCTTTTATCTGAGGCAAATGGGCCATGAAGTGACTATATTTGAGGCCATGACTGAGTTGGGCGGACAATTACGATATGGAATCCCTGATTACCGCCTTCCAAGACACATACTTGATCTTGAAATAGAATCAATTCTGCAGATAGGGATTGAAGCGAAAACCAATGTGGCCCTGGAAAAAGATTTCACCTTTGACAGCCTGTTTGCAGAAGGTTACAGCGCGATTTTTTTAGGCATCGGGTGTTGGGGTTACCGCAATCTGAGAATACCAGGAGAAGAACTTCATGGCGTAATTGAAGGCACAAAATTTCTTACAGATGTTTCACTAAGAAAAAATGTCGAAATTGGAAACAGGGTGATTGTTATAGGCGGCGGCAATACCGCAATTGACGCAGCACGAACTGCTTTCCGACTGGGAGCAAAAAATGTCGCTATATACTATCGTCGATCAAGAGTAGAAATGCCGGCTCTTGCAGCAGAGGTTGATGCTGCAGAAGAGGAAGGAATCGAAATAAATATACTTGTCGCTCCTTCACGGCTTATTGGTGAAAACGGCAAGTTAAAACAGATGGAATATATAAGTATGAGGCTCTGCGAAAAAGATTCCAGCGGAAGGTGCCGGCCGGGACCCATATCCGGTTCAGAAAAAACAGTTGATGCTGATACTGTAATAACTGCTATCGGCCAGGTACCTGAAATGTCTTGTTTGCAGAATGATGAAATTGGCCAAGAGTGCGAAACCACACGCTGGGGAACAATTGTTGCGCACACGGGAACTCTTCAGACAAATGTAGTAGGGGTCTTTACCGGAGGAGACGTCTTTACCGGCCCCAAGACAGTGGTGTCAGCTTTTAGTGCGGGCAGGCGAGCCGCTCACTCCATTGATCTGTTCCTGCGCAAAAAGCCTGTAAAATCCCCTAAAATGCCTTTTAACATAAGCAAAGGTCCCCTTGATAAAGTCGATTTACAAAACTTCGTCGGTGTTGCAAAGAAAGCAAGGGCAAAAATGCCGGAACTTCCTGCAGGTGCCCGGCGCAATAACTTTGAAGAAGTAGATTTGGGGTTTTCAGAAGAAACTGCCGTCCAGGAGGCAAAGAGATGTCTTTCATGCGGATGTATTGATGCCTTTGAATGCGAATTGAGAAAATATGCCACAGAGTATGGGGTAGATATTTCAAACATTGAAATCTGGCAGGAGAAAAAGTTTGAAATAGACGAAACTCATCCTTACATCATAGTTGATCCGAACAAATGCATTAACTGCAGGCGATGCATGCGTAATTGCTCTGAATACCAGTGTTCAGATGCAATCAAGTTAGAACCACTTGAATATGATCAAAAAGGCAAGGCAACATTTTTCGGACCTGTAATCAACGACAATTGTGTTTCATGCGGTTTATGCGTGAGCAACTGTCCCACAGGCGCCCTTATTGAAAAAACAAAAAAACAACCAGGCCCTTTCCATCTTGAAACTACTTCAACCACTTGTTCTGTATGCGGCTGCGGATGTAATTTGATATTAAACTATATCGGCAATGATTTGGTCAAAGTAACATCAGATCTGAAAAAAAAGCCGAATTACGGCCATCTCTGTATTGATGGAAAGTTCAGATATAAAGATACAAATGGAAGAAAAAGGATAGATAAGCCGTTGATCAAGCAAAACGGGCAATTTATTCCTGTAGAATGGGATGAGGCGATTTCCCATGTTGTTCAGCGGCTCAAAACGCTTCAAAAAACATATGGCCCTGAATCATTTGCAGGGATTGCAACACCAGCATGCACAAATGAAGAAGCATATTTATTTCAGAAATTTTTAAGAGCTGTAATTAAAACTCCGAATATCGATTTTTTCAATAGCCCGTCTGAAATAGATATTTCCCCTGAATTCATTTCGCTGTTTTCGACTACAGTTGAATATAGAACTATTGAAACCTCAAAACAGATTCTTATCACCTCTGACAATCCAGTTGCTCAATATCCAGTAATTGATGCGCTTGTCAGGCGCGCTCAAAGAAAGAACAAGGCGACAGTCGCTTTTGTGGATGACACATTACCTGATATTTCAGATGAGTTTCCGACTGCTTTTCTTTATTCAAAGGAAATCTTTAAATGGGATGCAAATAAGCTTGAACAATTTCTTTCAATGTCCAGACAGGGATTTTTGCATCTTTTTCCGCTTGTTTTTAAATCAAATGGTCTTGGCTTGTTTAATATGGGCGTTGCACCAAACCTCTTCCCCGGACAAAAGCGGGTAAATGATATTGAGGAACGCAAAAAATTAGAAACTGCCTGGAAAACAAATCTGCCTGAGCAGCCAGGATTATCAATAGGCAAAATACTGGAAAAAACTCTTACAGAAGATATTCGTGTAATTTATTTGATGGGAGACATTCCTGAAGATATTGAACATGATCAGACCATAAAAAACTCTCTTTCCAAGGCTGAACTCTTTATAGCTCAATCACCTTATCGTTCACGATTATTGTCCGCCGCAGAAGTAATCCTGCCCCCACTTCCAATTGAAGAGTCAGAGGGAACAATAACAAATATCGAAGGTAGAATAAGTCCGTTATCTATTCCGGTTTCTATGCGTGGACAAAATAAACAGGGAAGAGAAATAATTGCCCGGATCTCCGCCCTAATGGGTTATCCGATAACTTTAAACGGTTTGGATGCAATAAGTTTTGACAGGATAACAGGATAAACAAGATGTTCTTAAAAGAATTAGTAACTTCTCAATAAGTTTCTGTGCCAAACGTCATTCCCGTGAAAACGGGAATCCAGAAAATCCGAAAAAGTACTGGATTCCCGCCTTCGCGAGAATGACGATAAAAATTTAATCCAGAATATCCTGTAAATCCTGGTCAAAAAAATAATATTTAAAAGCGCTAAACTGCTGCAGAAATTAATTAACATATTTTGTCTTAAGATGCCGTATTACACTCTTTATTACCTTGGGGAATGAAAAAGAAATATCATTCAATTTTTCCGGGAAAAGATATTTTTCCGACCTTACATCAGAAACATCATCTCCTTCTATCTGAATATCCCTTAACCTGCATCCACTAATGCCGTATTTTCTGGCGGTTTTAAGCAACGGCACCCTGTCCGGATTTATTCCGAATACATCACAAATAACCCTGTCAATGCTTAGACAGTTTATCCCGGCAAAGAGAAGACCGGCACGTCTCACAGGCCCGCCGCGAGGGCCTTTCTTTTCCATAATATCTATGGCATCAACAATGGTAAAGCATGGACGCACCTGCTCGTAAATGGCAAGAAGCATCAATGAAAATTTTTCGTGACTGGCATGGGCTTTAAAATGTCTCCAAGCCTTAACCTTTCCCGAAACCAGCCCGAAAAGATTTTTAACCGCTCCTGAAAAAAGCATCTGGCTGTGGGCCTTAAACTTTGGGATATTAATTATTTTATCAAAATCTCTGACTGTATCAGTTATTCGTATTTTATCATTAAACGATCTGTTTGCCCTGAAAGATACAACAGGAATATTGTCTTTTTTAAGCAAAGGCAGCAACCCGCAAGCTGCAGCAACCTGATGGACACTCCCGAATGCCGGACTGTCTCCAACCGACGGCAAACCTCCGGCTGTCTTAACAATATCCGCCACAGCTTTTACAACAAAAGGATGTGTTGTAATCCCTGACCTTGCAGTATCTTTTACCAGCAAATTCGGTTTTAGCAGGATCTTTTCGCCCTTATTTACAAGTGATTCAATACCGCCAAAACATGAAAATGCTCTTTCGATATTTTTGGTAAGATATAATCTGTCATAGTCAGGACATTTTATTGTTATTACTCTGTTTATGTTATCAGCCTGTATGAGATCTATCGTAATTATTAAGGGGTACACTGCTAACTCAAAGAAATTTTATTCATCAGTCGCAGAAAATACAGAGAGAATTTTAATTTTCTGTTTACCGCTGAGAGGGCGATAAACAGAAAGCTTCAGCCTTCGGACTTCGGCCTATAATGTCTGACAAGATCTATGAAAGCAACCTCAAAATCTTGATATTTCGTAACAATTTAGCCTTTTGAAAAAGAATCTGACAGGATAACAGGATAAACAAGATTTTATTTAAAGTACACAAACAAAGCCAACTCTCATTGTAGCTATCCAGTAAATCATAAAATATAATCACAACATAAAGAAGGTGTGTATCAAGGTGTAAGGATTTAGATTTGGATTAACAGGAAAAGTTTCGATAATTTAAATCCTGAATATCTTGTAAATCCTGTCCAAAAAAATAATACTTAAAAGAGCTAAGGTGTTACTATATTTCTAACCTTTAATGCTACACGACATTGATTTGGAGTTAAAAATGAAACTATTTGACAGCCACTGCCATCTTGATGACCATGTATATGACAAAGATATTGATGATGTAATAAAACGTGCAAATGAAGCTGGTGTTTCTGCAATTATGATAGTTGGAACAAACAAGGATTCTTCCAATAGAGCTGTGGCGCTGGCAGAATCCCATAGTAGTTTGTATGCCTCTGTAGGTATTCATCCACACGATGCAAAAAACTGTTCAGAACAAGTTCTTTCATATCTAATCAAACTTGCCAAAAACAAAAAAGTCCGGGCATGGGGAGAAATCGGCCTTGACTTTAACCGAATGTATTCTCCAAGAAAAGATCAGGAAAAATGGTTTGTCAGGCAGCTTGAAAGCGCCGACGAATTAGACCTTCCAGTTATTTTTCATGAAAGGGACAGCAATGGCGGACTTCTTGAAATCCTCAAAGAAAAACATGGTAAGGAAAGAAAAGGGGTCGTTCACTGTTTCAGCGGGAACAAATCAGAATTATATCAATACATAGAGCTTGGTTTTTATATCGGCATAACCGGAATATTAACAATAAAAGGTCGAGGCGCTGAACTCAGAAAGCTTGCTCCCCTTATTCCAGCAGATCGCATACTTGTCGAGACAGATGCGCCATACCTTACACCGGCACCTGAAAAAAATCGTACTAAACGTAATGAACCGGCATTTGTTAAATCAGTCCTTATTAAACTGGCAGAAGCAAGAAAAGAAGATCCAGAATATCTTTCTGATGTTATATGGAAAAACACCTGCAAATTGTATAACCTAAAACCCTAAAACCTGCACATAGGCTTGCTCGGTTGTGTAACTGAGGTGTCTGACCCGTGTAGCATGCCGAACCTGATCCAGCAGTTTCGGCTTGACCGTCCTAACCTTTATCATGTATATCTCCTACAAATTGTTGTAGATATTTCTTGGCTTGGAAATGGCTGGATATCTTATTTATGAAACACTATCTAACACCTTCAAAGGTTTCGACACTTGGCAGTGAATTCGACTTTCAGTCATTCTGTTATAATGTCAAGGCTTTTTATCGTGCAAAATCGCCCTATTTTTCTTTTTCGCAAGCAATAATGCACGAAAACAAATCGGGCTTTTAGGCCCGCTACATCAAAGTTCGGTTTCCCTAATTGTCTAATAAACAACATGAAGGTAGAACTTTTAAGTATGATAGCAAACAAAAAAAGTTAGACTGTAATTTCACAATAATTTTGTATTAAAATTGGAGGTGACTGTGAAAAAAGATAGGTTTATATCTAACAATATAGCGTGCGATGTTTTCAGTGGGGAGACTCCTGATGGCAATCAAAAAAATGCTGTCTATTTTTACGGCTTTCCTGGGAGTACAGGGCAAACAATTGTAACTGATTTCCTTGTAAATCTTGGATTTGTTGCAATTCAACCTCATTATCCGGGTACATATGAAAGTGATGGTAAACACACCCCACAATCAGCAATTAAATCGCTTAAAGAAATTAATCAAATTGTTGAGAATTGCAAACTTAAAAATGTTAAATCATTAAAGCCAGTGCATCTATCCTCTAATATAGAAGTATGCGTTGGCAATAGTTTTGGTGCCTTTGTTGCCCTTAGAGGTGCTTCCTACTTATCAAAATTGAAAACTTTAATTCTATTGGCTCCAGCAATTTCGTATGGCGTAAACGGTAAAGGGTGCGTTATTAATGAAGACGGAGATTCGCATTATGAATATGTAAAAAGATCTAGACCTTATGCATATCGACTTGGATCAAAGGAAGAATGGTTGATGCTCTATGAAGGGAAGCTTGATTTTTTACAAAAGTCAGAGCACCCTTCCCTTGAAAGAGTAATAGGTGTCATCGGGACAAATGACTCCTCAATTGATATTAAGCGATTACGTAAATTTTTCAAAGAAGTCGTAACGTATTATGTTGGAGACAGGGTTGAAATTGACCTATTAGAAGTGCAGGGAGCAGGTCACTCCGCTAACACCTTATTGCAAAAAGATATATCAGAAAAACTCTCACGCAAAATCCTAAAAAGTGGTTTTGAAAATGACTAAAATAAGATCTACAATACCAGCAGAAATAAAAAGATCGCTTTTTATTGAGTGTGGTTTTAAATGCTCAATGCCACGGTGCGAACATGAGCAAGGCCTTCAAATACACCATATCAATGGTGATCCAAACAATAACGAACTTGAAAATTTGATTGTTTTATGTAGCGTACATCATAGTTTAGCTACAAATAACAAAATAGACAGAAAATTTTGTAAACAACTAAAACAGATTCTTGGAAGCTCAGCGCCCATCCAAAAACCATATAAAGAAACTATCCATACCTGACTTCAGTTTCTCAATAAAGCAATTGAAT
>Ga0255369_1209_pt1 | contig 9409 bp, 9 predicted proteins | sample ANMaggSeSYBR01C9_FD_182091 | JGI IMG/M metagenome (GOLD analysis project Ga0255369, IMG submission 182091) | Sediment cell enrichment communities from methane seep in Santa Monica Basin, California, United Staets - ANME aggregate JGI... | ecosystem: Environmental > Aquatic > Marine > Cold seeps >... | reverse complement strand
TCTGGGCCGACTTGGCAGAGGTAAAATCCCTCGCCGTCCGGGACGGGTTTCAGGGTCGAGGTATTGGTTCCGCTTTGGTACGGGCTGTTATTGAGGAGGCTCGCCAACTGCATCTGCCGCGGATATTCACTCTTACCCTTGAGCCGGAATTTTTCCAAAAGCTTCGGTTTATTCAGGTTCCGATGGATTCACTTCCGTTGAAAGTATGGTCTGATTGCGTTCACTGTCCTAAACAGGACAACTGTGACGAAATCGCCATGATGTTGAAATTGTCTTAAGGACTTGTAAATCAATAAGGTTTCGTTTTTGGCCGAGCGAGGACGAGGCTGACAAGGGAGGAAAACGCAGGCCTATTAGTTGATAGTCCGAGTTTTTCTGACGCCGTCAGCCGATGCCACAGCCGACCAAAAATGGAAGATTATTGATTTGCACGTCCTGAACGAATAATATTTTGTCAAAGAACGATTTAAATGATAGCTTGTCCAGAGCATCAGGTCGGCTGGACCAGACGAAGGATTCTCTCGAAGAGGGCGAATCCATGCGTTGGGTGGGTTTTGGAGTCGAGTTTATTGGCGTGCTGGGTGTTTTCACTTACGCCGGTTACTGGGCCGACAGAACATTACAGACCGGCCCCTGGCTGATGATCACCGGCATGTCGGTCGCCTTTGTGGGCATGATTTATCTGCTGTTCAAAGAAACCGCCCACTGGCGCAAGTAATGTAGCACAAGCTTCCAGCTTGTGATTAAAACAGTCCCGTAGGGACGATTGAAAAATACCCGATGGGTATATAAAAAACTTTTGACTTCACCCACACAAACAGGATTACTGAGATTATCCATTCAGGCGGCTTTAACAGTTTTGGCAGTTATGCTGCCGGGTATTGCCCTGACGTTGCTTTGGAGTACCGATCCTCAACAGGCCGTTATCCCTGTTATTTACGCTGGTTTGATTTGCCTGATTATGACTGTCGTCAGTCTTATCCCGTTTACTGTGGCGACGCGGGCCTGCCGGGACTGGCTGGGGCATGTCTGTTTGGCCGGAACGACTATACGGCTGTTATTAACTTTATTCGCGGGCCTGACGGTTCACGAATTGGTCATTGAGCCACGGCAGAAAATAACTTTTGTACTATGGTTACTTGGTTTTTATCTTGTGCTGCTGGTTTGGGAGACTATCACCGCAGCCAGGATTATCAAAATGTTTTATCCCTTGAACGGAACAAACTCAAAAACACCGTAACCGTTCACGGGTTCTTATTAGCCCCCGATGTAAAATCGGGGGATTCTTCTCTTTTATTAGGCCCGAAGGGCCGAAAGAGCGCATAGCCGGGTGGCATAGCGTAAACCCCCGGAAAAGTTGCGACAACAATTATTTAAGCCCTGAAAGAGCCTGCCCTGAGCGCAGCCGAAAGGGCGAAAGAAAGTCCGCCACAGGCGGATAAAAAACGCAAACAATTACTTGCTTGTCAAGGAGACCAAAAAATGTCGAGAAAACAAAGAACATCTTTGGCGGTATCAGCCCTGTTGGTGTTGGCTGTTTTGACTGCCGGCGGCCGTGCGGCCGAACCGCAACAACAGACGGATAAATCATTCATCAAAATCCGCGAGGTGATATGGGGCGATCCGCACCCGACCCAGAGGTCATGGATACCTTATATAACCGATACCATATATAAGAAGTATTCGGTTGGGAATTGGGACATCGCCAGGCTTCGGACTTATGTGGATATGCTCAAGGCGTTCGGCTTCAACTCGTTACAGCTTTCCGATCTCTGGTCAAGATACTCTAACGCAGGCTGGCGCCTACCTCCGGAAAACTGGGGCAGTTGGCCGAAAAAGGTCGATCCAAAGGACTGGCCGAAGAAAGTGGACGCTGTCGCCGACTACGCCCGCAGTGTCGGGATTCGTACTACGCTGTTCGTCTGGGGAAACGCCGCGTTCGACTATCGGAATAACACTGTCCCTCCAGCTTTTTCACTTGAACCGGACAATCCGGCCGACATGGAGATTGTCAGTCTTTACTGGGATCATCTGGCCGAGCATGCCCCCCATTTTGATCATATCGTAACCCACTGGGCCGATCCGGGCGGATGCAGGGGGCCGGCGTGTACTATTGAGACCGCGCAAAAATTTCACAATGAGATTGTCCGGAGATTCAGAAAGAAAAACCCGAATATCCAGTCCACCTTCAGCCTGTGGTTTCTGAACGACCGTATATACAGCAAGTGGCGCGGCTATAAAGATGTACATACGATCCTTGATTCCGGGATTCTGCCTGCCGATGTGATGATCTCCATGGACGGTGAGGGAGGAAAATTCAACCTGGACGAGGCAAAGGCGATCGCCAAAGCCGGCCGGAAAGTCGGTGTCTGGGCCTGGTATCTCGCGGATATGGAAACCAATCCCTCCCAGCACGTGCGTACCAGCGCACTTGGCAGCGCATTCAGGAAGCTTCCGTCCGAGGCGCATAAGCTGATCGAGTGGTATTCCATAGACTCGAATTGTCATGGGCTTAACATGCAAAACCTCTATGTCGCGGGCAAACTGATGCGCAACCCGAAAGCAGACCCAAGAGCCGCCCTGCGAGAATTTATTGCCGGCGCCTTCGGGGTGGAAAACGTGGCAAGGGTCGAAAAGGTCTTCCGAGCTATCGAAAGGACCCGCGGTTACCGGGGTTACAAAAAAGTCCTCTCTCCAGCGAATCTTCCCATTGCGCGTGAGGCGTACAAACTGGCTCTTGGAATCACCATCCCGAAAGGGTTCAAGCCTGCTTTCCCGATGGTGATCTCGCCTGAAGATTTGGCAAAGGAACTTGAGGTGCAGACCGAGGCAATTGTGGAACTTTATGAATTCAACATAGCGGCAGACAAGGTGAAACAAATGCGAAAGGAAGGAGCCGCGCAGGACAAGATAAAGGCCGCTATAGCGAACCTTCCGAAAGTCAGTACCCCTACCGAGTGGCTGACGAATCTTGAATATTGGTCGTACATGAGAAAGCTCAAAGAGTTAAAATAGCTAAGTAGGGTGCGATGTATCGCACCGTTTAATCTTTTCCTTATTAGGCCCGAAGGGCCGAAAGAAAGAAATCTGTAAAGAGCGTAAAGGATAAAAATTAACTTGTATATTCTTGCTTCTAAAAGCCCGCTTGACCATGTGGTACAACATTCGTTGTTTATCATACCCGGCACCACAATCGAATTCAGCAATCACATGCTGATGGTTTTGGTCGCGGCGATTCTGATGTTGGTTATATTGCCGTTGGCGGCGCGTCGGTGGTCGATGGTTCCCTGTGGGTTGTCCAATTTTTTCGAGGCGATATGCGTATTTATCCGTGAGGAAGTGGCCCGGCCGGTTCTCGGAGATAATACAGACCGGTTCATTAAATTTCTTTGGACCACCTTCTTTTTTATATTGTTTTGCAATTTATTGGGTATGATTCCTACTGGCGGTATTTTTTATCTGATTTCCGGATGCAGGCTTGAGCATTTGGGCGGTGCCGCGACAGCGAATATCTGGGTAACAGGCGCCTTGGCCGTTATTGCTTTTATAGTGATACATATTTCCGGTATCCGCCGGCAGGGGGTTTGGGGGTATATCAGGAATTTTATTCCTCATGTGCCATGGCCTTTGATCCCCATTATGTACGTTTTGGAAATCATCGGCTCGTTGGTCAAGCCGTTTGCTTTGGCCATACGTCTTTTTGCTAATATGCTCGCTGGCCATACGGTATTGGGTGCCTTGTTTGGCCTGGCGTTCATGGCCCGCAGTTACACTATTGGCGGCGTTACTATTTTGGGTTGTGCGGCTATTAGTTTGCTGGAGCTTTTTGTCGCTTTTTTGCAGGCTTATATTTTTACGTATTTGACAACGATGTTTATCGGCGCCGCCGTCCATCCGGAACATTAGTAGGGTGCGATGTGTCGCACCATTTGATATAGCCCTTGCTGTTAAGCGGGGGTTCTTTACCAGCCCCCGATGTAAAGCATGTCCCTGCGAAGGCAGGGATCGGTGGATTCTTCTCTTTATTCGCCCTGAAAGGGCAAAATAGACTAGCCCAGGGCAACCAGGCTGTGTCGCAATTGAAAAAACAGGCCATTTACAAGATAAGCACGGTTATATATTGATTTAGGAGCAAGCTTTTTTTGACGTTTTGGCCAATCCATGGTCTAAAGAAATCGTCATTTTGTATTGCGACACAGCCTGAACGCCCTGGGTTATAAAGAGCAACGTATAATTTTACGCCCTGAAGGGGCAAAATAAAAACTTTGTAACTATTCTACCGTGTGTAACAGGCGGATTTTCTCATTAACACCGGACTTCAGTCCGGTGCCGGAGACATCACCGAACGCCTCGTTCAACCGTTTCAACGGTTTTTGGCACATGACTGAACGGTTACGAAAATATAAGTTACAAGGAATTAACAACACATAATATATATGACTTGGAGGTCAAAAAATGTTTGATTGTAATATGTTGGCAGAGGGATTTCAGCTTTTTGGCGATCAGGGTTTGGCTATCCTCGGCGCTTCGCTTAGCACAGCCTTGATTGTTTTCGGTGCCGCTAAGGGCATTGGTCATATCGCCAGTACTGCCGTCGAGAGTATTGCTCGTCAGCCTGAGGCTGGCGGACGTATTTTTACGAGTATGATTATCTCCGCGGCTTTGATCGAAGGTTTCACGTTCTTTGCCATCGTGGTTTGCCTGTTGGCGGTGAACAAACTCGGATAGTTCTGTAGGGTGGGGTCTTACCCCACGCGGTTACCTCGGATATTCATAGGAGAAAACCATGTTACGGCAGGGTTTTATCTTGTTGTTGTGTTTTGTGTTTATATCTGCGGGGACGGTATATGCCGCGGATTCGCATAGCGGCACCACCGACGAACACGGTAGTGGTCCGGATATTTTTTCTGGTGGTCTTGGCACAGCCGTTTTTACTATTGCTGTTTTTATCGTTTTGTTGGTGTTCCTTGGCAAATGGGCATGGGGTCCGATTCTGACCGGTTTGCAAAAGCGTGAGGAAAACATTCGCAATTCGATTGAAGAGACCCAAAAGGCACGCGAAGAAGCTGATGAAGCTTTGGCCGAGTACAAGGCGCAGTTAGCCCGGGCGCAGCAGGAGTCTAAGTCGATTATCGAAAATGGACGGGACGAGGCCTTGCGTTTGGCCGAGCAGCTTAGACAAAAGGCGCAACAGGACGCTCAACTTATCAGTACCAAAGCCGAGCGCGACATCAACGCCGCCAGGGATCAGGCGATCAAAGAGCTTTACGAACAGACTACGGAACTGGCTACCGAGATGGCCGCCGGCATTATTGGCAAGACTCTCACGCCTGACGATCACCGTGAATTGTTGCAGGAATCCTTAAAAAAACTTCAGGATACAACGAAAAAAGAGTAAAACTAACCGGGAAAAAGGAGTCGCATTGGCTGCGGACAAGTCTAATTCAATCGCTATGATATATGCCGAGGCGATATTCGAGCTTGCCGACGAACGGCAGCAGATGCAGACTTTACGGTCAGAACTGGAACAATTAGCCCGATTTATCGAAGATATTCCTGACTTTCAGTCATTTCTCGAAAGCCCCGCCCTGACCCGCCGGCAGAAGACTGCCGCCCTGATACGCATATTCGAGAACCAGTTCAGTCAGTTAATGCTGGATTTTCTCAAGGTTGTCGCCGCCAAAGACCGCCTGAACCTGCTGACAAAAATCAAAGACTGTTTTATACAATTGGAAGACAAACAAGCCGGCCGAATAAAAGGCATGCTTACCACAGCTATTGAGCTATCCGAGATGGAAAAGAACCGTCTGACCGAACAGGTTGGCCGAGCACTGCGGAAAAATGTTACTCTTCAATACCAGGTTGATCCCTCGATTATAGGCGGGATGTTTCTGAATATCGAAGATACGATTATGGACGCTTCCGTCAAAGGCAGCTTACAACAATTGACAAAAAAATTACGTTCCCAAACAATAAGTAAGTTGTAAGTGGCGAGTTGTGAGAAAGAGGGAAGAAAGAAAACCGCGTAGGGTGAGACCCCGCCCTGCGAGACTCAATATAAAATATAAAATAAACAGTGAGAAATTAAAGAAAACGTAACCGTTCACAGGTTCTCACTAACCCCCGATGTAAAATCGGAGGATTCTTCTTTTTATATTAGCCCTGAAAGGGCAAAATAGACTAACCCGGGGCAACGCCCTGGGTAACGAAGCAAACAAGCATTTTAAGCCCTGAAGGGGCGAAATAAAGCAATCTGTAAAAAGTGTGAACGGTTACAAGAAAACAGAAGAGAAAATGAAGTTCAAAGTCGAAGAAATAACCAGTGTTATCAAACAGGAAATCGCTCAGTTTCAAAGCGAACTCGACGTCTCTGATGTCGGACGCGTACTGGAAATCGGTGACGGAATCGCTCGAATATACGGCCTGAATAACGCTATGGCCGGCGAACTGCTGCAATTCGAGAACGGAGAGTACGGCCAGGTTTTCAATCTCGAAGGAGATTCGATCGGGGCAGTAGTCTATGGCGACTACCTCGGTATCAAAGAAGGAGATGAGGTTCGCGGTATGGGCGAGCTGCTCTCGGTGCCGGTTGGTAGGGAAATGCTCGGCCGAGTGGTCAACCCGCTTGGTCTGCCATTAGACGGCGGAGCGGAAATTACCACTAAACTGCGAAAACCACTTGAAATGATAGCGCCTGGTATCGCCGAGCGGCAACCAGTTGTCGAGCCACTACAAACCGGGATCAAAGCCATCGATTCGATGATACCTATCGGTCGTGGTCAACGGGAACTGATTATCGGGGATCGCAAAACCGGAAAAACCGCACTCGCAATTGACGCCATCATCAACCAAAAAGGCAAGGATGTTATCTGTGTCTATGTAGCCATCGGCCAAAAAGAATCGACCGTGGCGCGTGTCGTAGAAATATTACGAGAACACGGCGCAATGGATTATACGATTGTGGTGAACGCGTCTGCGGCCGACCCGGCTCCGATGCAATACATTGCGCCTTATGCCGGTGTTACCCTCGCGGAATATTTTATGTATGAAGAGAATCGCGATACGCTTTGCGTATATGACGATTTGACCAAGCAGGCTCAGGCATATCGTCAGGTGTCGCTACTGTTACGTCGGCCGCCGGGTCGTGAGGCGTACCCAGGCGATGTGTTCTATCTGCACAGCCGTCTTTTGGAACGGGCGGTCAAACTGAGCGACGATATGGGCGGCGGCTCGCTGACCGCACTGCCGATTATCGAAACACTCGAGGGGGAAGTCTCGGCCTATATCCCAACCAATGTCATCTCGATTACCGACGGACAGATTTATTTACGGCCCGATCTGTTTTTTGCCGGGGTGCGGCCCGCAATAGACGTAGGGATCAGCGTCAGCCGGGTGGGCGGCAAAGCGCAGGCCAAGGCGATGAAGGACATAGCCGGGATGCTTCGGCTGGACCTGGCCTCGTTCCGTGAACTGGAAGCGTTCTCACAACTCGGTACAGATCTCGACAAAGCTACCCAGGCACAGTTGGACCGCGGCCGTCGTATGGTGGAAATTCTCAAACAGCCGCAATATCAACCTATGGATGTGTTCGATCAGGTGGTTAGTCTCTTTGTCGGCATTAGTGGTTTGCTCGACGATGTCGATGTACACCACATAGCCGCGTTTGAAAAACAGATGCACGAATACCTCAAAACGAATAACAGTGAACTGTTGACAGAGCTACGCAGCCGTGGAGAAATGAGTGACGAGTTTAAAAGCCGACTTACAGCGGCGATTAGAGAGTTTAAAAGAACATTTGAGAAATAAACAATGATAAACTGAAGATCGCCACACGGAATGTGCCCGCCATTTGGGATTGTTTGCGTCAGTATTGGGTGGCAGCCACCGAGTTTTCGAGGTGGATGGCTTGGCTTAAAAGCCCGAAGGAGCAAAATACTCTTGTCGCGCACCCAGGGCAACGTTCTGAGTAACGGAGTAATAATTTTTTATTTTTTTATCTCTATATAGCTCCGCTACTTACGAGTTTTACACTCGCGATAATAGCCATAAAATGCGCGCAAATACGATAGTTCACCCTATATATAGGGGGGGGGCTAATTGCCCCACGCGTTTATTTGGTAGCCCGGGCCATGCCCGCCATTTACTATAAAGCCCTGAAAGGGCGAAAGAAAGTCCGCCGTAGGCGGATAAAAAGTGTGAACGGTAACAAAAATGGCTTTGTTTCGTAAAATAACCTGCTTGACCCCGCGATTTCGAGGTGTGGAAGAGGTTTGTCTGCGGCAAACCCGTGAACGGTTGGGATAAATTGACACAAGGAAAATAATGGCCAGCGTACGAAAGTTAATCAATCGCCGCAAGTCAGTTGCTAACATCCGCAAAATTACCCGTACTATGGAAATGATTTCCACGGCACGGTTCAGGAAATCTATGGACAAGGCGCTGGCAGGCAAACCCTATACCGAAAGCATTACGGAGTTGGTCGCGGCTCTGGCCGGTAGTGGTATCCAGGCAGGGCATCCTCTGTTACAGCGGAATCGGCAATCTCGTCGCGATGTCGTATTGGTACTGACCAGTAACCGCGGTCTGTGCGGCGGATATAACGGTAATATAATACGCCTGGCAGGTGAACTAATCAAACGATTAGAAAAAAGAAAACGAATCATCGAGTTACGCGTATCAGGCAGAAAAGGTGTCGGCCTGTTGAAGTTCCGAGGCTGTGAAATTGCTGTCGGCTACCGTCGATTCGACGAAAAAACGTCCTTTGCCGATATGAAAAAACTAACCGATGAATTTATCGACCTATATGCAAAAAAAGAGATCGATTCGCTGAATGTCGTATATACATTTTTCGAATCGGCGGCAGGCTTTTATCCGAAGGTAAAGGAAATTCTGCCCTTTACGTCAGTCGAACACCGACGCGAACGAAAAGCCCATCGGATTACCAGTGAAGATTATCTGTTCACTCCCAACGCCGAGGAGATATTAAACGAATTGCTCCCGACCGCTATTCAGACTCAGTTGTTTCAGTGCTTTAATGACGCGGCCGTCAGTGAACAAATAGCAAGAATGAGAGCTATGAAAGCCGCTACCGATAATGCCGAGCAGATGATCAGGGGCCTTTCACAACAGTTTAATCGTGTTCGTCAGACAAATATAACCAGTGCGATGCTCGATATCATCGGCGGAGTCGAGGCGGTAAAGTGAACGGGTAGAAGAGTGGACGAGTGAACGGGTAGAAGAGTGGACGGGTAGAAGAGTGGACGGGTAGAAGAGTGGACGGGTAGAAGAGTGGACGGGTAGAAGAGTGGACGGGTAGAAGAGTGGACGAGTGGAAGAAAGTGTGAAAAGTAGAGAGTGGAATCGAATATCTTATACCCATATACTATTACACGGAGCGCAGAATGAATAC
>Ga0255369_1207_pt1 | contig 9427 bp, 3 predicted proteins | sample ANMaggSeSYBR01C9_FD_182091 | JGI IMG/M metagenome (GOLD analysis project Ga0255369, IMG submission 182091) | Sediment cell enrichment communities from methane seep in Santa Monica Basin, California, United Staets - ANME aggregate JGI... | ecosystem: Environmental > Aquatic > Marine > Cold seeps >... | reverse complement strand
TATTGAAAAGGTTGACTTGAGTCAGTTGAAGCTTGTGGGGATAATCTTCGCGTCAGGCGGAAATAAAGCGCTTGTAGAAGATGCGTCCGGCAAGGGGTTTGTAATAAAAAAAGGCACCAGCATAGGTATTAAATCAGGCAGGGTAATAAAAATATTAAAGGGCCGTGTAGTTGTTGAAGAAGAAGCCGAAAGCATATTAGGCAAAACAAGTCTTGTTAAAAGAGAACTTAAACTTCAGAAGCCTCCTGGAGAAGAATAATATGAATTACAGAAATTATAAATTGTCAAAAATCAGGGCCATAGCCATTTTCCTGGTAATTTTAATGCCTGTATTTACAGGATGTGCTCAAAATATGGCTGCAAAAAAAGATATGGAAGTTTCTCCTGAACCAAAGCTTATAACTGAAATAAGCACCTCAGATGATCCGGAATCATTTAATGTATTGGTTAAGGGGAATCGTTTATTGACTTACATGTCTGTTAAACAACTCTTTCCCTTGGCTGTACTGCTTTACTTTCCTGAAACAGCTCTTGATAATATCAAAACAAATATTTCGCCGGAAAGCGAAATTGTTGGCCCAATAACAGCTTCCGAGTTAAATGAAAAAGGTCATAAATCCAGAATCAAAATATTACTAAAAAAAGATGTTCCCTATAAAACAGCTAATGAAGAAACCGGTCTTAAAATATCATTTTCCAGACCATCTAAAGCCTTATCTTCCCCAATTTTATCTTCCTCTGGGCCAGTAGAAAAACCAGCAGAAAAAAAGGAAGAAAAAGCCAAAAAGCCTGCATGGGTTAATCGTATTGATTTTTCAAATGAAGAGGCCGGAAAATCGACCATCATTATTGGAACAACTCGACCTGTTGAATACAGAATAAAAAAAGCTTCACCCCAATCGTTACAACTAAAACTGCTGAATACCAGACTGCCGGATTACCGTAAGTTTCCGCTGATTACTACCCGTTTTGAAAGCGCAGTAGATAGAATCATACCTGTTCAGACACCTGCCATGAAAAACACTTCCATGCTCACAATCGAGCTGCGGGAGACCGTGCCTTATTTTATTGAACAGAATGAGAATTTGTTATTGGTCCATTTCGATGCATCATCAATTGCGCCCAGACCATTAAAAGATGCTAAACTTCCTGCATGGAAGGAAGTTCTTACCCAAACTGTAACTAAAGAAAAAATTGAGACAGAAGTTGATATTGATGAAGAAACACCTGAGGGTCTATTTGCTGAAAAATATAGGGGCGAAAAAATAGCCCTGGATTTTTATGAAACTGACATTAAAAATGTTTTCCGAATATTACAGGAGGTAAGCGGAAAAAACTTTGCAATTGACAAAGATGTTGCCGGCAAAGTTACTATGGCTTTAGATAAACCAGTACCATGGGAACAGGTACTCGATCTGATCCTTAAAATGAACCAGCTCGGCAGGGTTTTTGAGGGAGATGTAATAAGGATAGCCACGGCGGAAACGCTTAAAAAAGAAGCGGTGTTCAAAAGGGATAAATTAGCCTTAGAGCCGCTTGTTACCGAATATATTTCCGTTAACTATGCCAATGCGCAGGAAGACTTACTGCCGAAAATTGAAGCGATATTAACGGAACGAGGCAACGCCGGCGCCGACCAGCGGACCAACACTATAATTATAACAGCTATTCCTGACAAGATAGACAGGGCCAGGGAAATAGTAAAAAATCTCGACAAGGTAACACCTCAGGTAATTATCGAAGCCAGGATAGTAGAGGCTACCACCAGTTTTTCAAGGGAAATCGGAACCCAGTGGGGAGCAGCCGGCGGTATTCAAGAAGATGATCCTCGTGCCGGAATAGGCCCGCAAAGGGGCTATGATGTTCTTGGAGGCACATACGGCTACAACATGGCAGTGAATGCTCCAATTGCATCAAGCATGGGGAGTATAGGTTTTAATTTTACAAAAATAGCCGGCACTCCATTTTTACTAAACGCCATGTTGCTGGCAATGGAATCAGAGGGGGAAGGCAAGATAATTTCCTCACCCAAAATTGTAACACTTGACAACAAAGAAGCCACAATTACACAGGGACTGCGCTATCCATACCTTAAGCTGGACGAATCCGGCAATACTACGACTGTGTTTGAAGACATAGATCTCGTCCTTAAAGTTAAACCTCACGTAACTCCTGACAATCGCATTTCAATGAATATAAAAATTGAAAAAAAAGACCTTGGAGTTGAGTACGCAGCAGGACGATCATTTACAACAAAAACCGCTGAGACTGAGCTATTGATAGACGATGGGAACACTGTTGTAATTGGTGGGATTATTAAAACAAGCAAATCCTCAGGCGTATCGGGTGTCCCCTGGTTATCAAAAATTCCCCTGCTTGGCTGGCTTTTTAAATCAACAAACAAAACAGACAACAAAGAAGAGCTGCTGATATTTATTACCCCAAGAATAGTCAGGCTTGAGCAACGTGATATGATTAGATAATTGAATGGATACACGATTGGGTGATAAAGACGGGTTACGAATCAACAAATCATCGAAGCAGGATTGGAATTTCCATTTTATTTTGAGATTTGAGCTTTGAACTTTGAACTTTGAACTTTGAACTTTTACCTTTGAGCTTTGAGCTTTTACCTTTGAGCTAATAAGGGGAGCGTTATGAAATTCAAACACACCGGTATTGTTATTCTAATAGTTCTTATGACCTTTCTCTCAGCAGGCTGCGGGTCAAGCGGTGGTGGAGATGATGGCGGGGGAGGCGACAGTGGAGATTCCGCGACAAATGGGGGCAGTGGCGCGATCGATTCCGTATCAGTCACCAACGGTGCCCCAGCTACTGGTATTGTTGCAGATGGCGCTTCCCAGACCTTGATTTCGGCTTCGGTCCTCGACACTAGCGGCAATAACGTAGCTGACGGCACTACAGTGAGTTTTACGACCACTGCCGGTGATATTGACAGCTCAACGGCCGATGTACAAACGACCTACAGTTCTACTACTACCAATGGTGTGGCCTCAGCCATTCTGACCAGTCCCACAAACGTGGGCACTGCCAATATTACGGCCACAGCAGGCGGAGTAAGTGATACCACGAGCGTATCCTTTATTCCTGGAGCAGTTAACTCCATCTTGCTTACAGCCACGCCCAATAACCTGACAGCAGATTCTTCGAGTTCAAGTACCATTCGGGCGTTTGTAACTGATGTCAACGGCAATGCTGTAGCAAACGGGGAGATTATATCCTTTTCAGTAACATCCGGCACAGGGGTACTTTCTGCACCAACGGCCGCAACAACTGGAGGCGCGGCCACAGTGACCTATACTGCCTCTGACACTGCCGGCACTGAGACAGTTACTGCCGAGGCAACCAATGCGACCACAAAAACTGTTGATATTACGCTGATTGATGCCTCAATTGGTTCTGTATCAGTCACATCCGGCTCGGCCAGCATTTTAGCAGATGGCGCTTCCCAGACCTTGATTTCGGCTACGGTCCTCGACACTGGCGGCAATAACGTAGCTGACGGCACAATTGTGAGTTTTACGACCACAGCCGGTGATATTGACAGCTCAACGGCCGGGGTACAGACGAGCTATGCTTCTACTACCACCAATGGAGTGGCCACAGCCACTCTGACCAGCTCTACAAACGTTGGTACAGCCACTATTACGGCCACAGCAGGCGGAGTAAGCGATACCACGAGCGTCTCCTTTATTCCAGGAGCGGTTAACTCCATCTTGCTTACAGCCACGCCCAATAACCTGACAGCAGATTCTTCGAGTTCAAGTACCATTCGGGCGTTTGTAACTGATGTCAACGGCAATGCTGTAGCAAACGGGGAGATTATATCCTTTTCAGTAACATCCGGCACAGGGGTACTTTCTGCACCAACGGCCGCAACAACTGGAGGCGCGGCCACAGTGACCTATACTGCCTCTGACACTGCCGGCACTGAGACAGTTACTGCCGAGGCAACCAATGCGACCACAAAAACTGTTGATATTACGCTGATTGATGCCTCTATCGGTTCAGTATCAGTCACATCCGGCTCGGCCAGCATTTTAGCTGACGGCGCTTCCCAGACCTTGATTTCGGCTACGGTCCTCGACACTAGCGGCAATAACGTAGCTGACGGCACAACAGTGAGTTTTACGACCACAGCCGGTGATATTGACAGCTCAACGGCCGGGGTACAAACGACCTACAGTTCTACTACTACCAATGGTGTGGCCTCAGCCATTCTGACCAGTCCTACAAACGTGGGCACTGCCAATATTACGGCTACGGCAGGCGGAGTAAGTGATACGACAACAATCAGTTTTATACCTGGACCACCGGCAGATGGTAAAGTAAATGTTACAGCAACACCTGCGAACCTGACAGCAGATGGAATCAGCACGAGTACCATAAGGGTTACAGTATTTGATGCCAACGATAACCCTGTAGCGGATGGAGAAACGCTCACATTCAGCGCTGAATTTGGCGTTCTTAGTAATCTTACAGCTACAACAATTGATGGTGTATGCGAGGTTACATACACCGCGCCAAATTATGTTCCGCCGAATGGCGATACAGTTTATGTCGAAACTACTAACGAAAAAACCGGCAATGCTTCAATTACCCTGATAGGTCCGCAGATAGCCGGCATTGAACTTACGGCTAATCCTGCCAGTATTCCTGCAGATGGAAACAGTCAGGCTAAAATAAGCGCTGTGCTTACTCTGGTGGGAGGTGGAAATGCTCCTGATGGAACTCCTGTCAATTTTTCGATCACTCAAGGTGGCGGAAGGTTCACCAACGAACAGGTAGATACGGCAGGAGGTGTGGCAATCGCTACTCTTACAAGCAGTTCCGTGGTTGAAACTGTAATTGTCAGGGCAGAATCAGGCGGGAGAACAGCGGAAATTGAGATAAAGTATACACCCGGAAGCGTGGAACTTGCTATTGTTCCAAATTCGCTTTTAGGCACAGGTGAAAAGACGGCTGTAATTACAGCAATTCTCAAAAATGCAGCCGGAAATCCTGTTACCGGAGAATCTGTGGAATTTAGTATTGATCCTTTATCGCTTGGAAGCTTAAGCTCTTCCACTGAACCAACCAATAACGATGGGGAAGCAGAAGTCACTTTTAACGCGGCAGCAGCAGGTGGTACGGTTGTTGTTACAGCTACATGGGAAACGGGAGGCGTGGATGTGACAGGAACGTCAACAATAGATATCCAGCCTCCGCCTGCGTTTATCGAAATTGCCCAAGGTTATCCTGATCCACCATCCATAAATATCAAGGGTACGGGCGGACAATCCACATCTCAAATCATATTCGATGTTAAAGATTTTCATGGGAATCCCGTAGCTGATGGATATATTATCAATTTTTCCATTGATAGTAGTCCTAATGGAGGCGAAAATATTCAGCCGTTTTCAGTTGTAACGTTAGATGGCCAGGTAGGCACAATACTGCGAAGCGGTTCCAAGTCAGGACCAGTAAGCATCAAAGCTACTTATTATTACAATACAAATATCAGCACTACCACAAGCCAGATCGCTATCAATGCGGGTCCGCCTGTTGGAGAGGAATTCGGCATATTTGCACAATATCTCAATATATCGGGAATATATATAGCTAATCTGGAAGATCAGATTACCATAAATGCAGGCGATATCTATGGTAATGCCATACCAAACAATACAGCTATCTCTTTTAAGACTTACAATACCGGCGGTTTTTTTACGCCCAATATTGCCACAACTATAGATGGACTGGCTTCTAATATTCTCCATTCTTCGGGAACTTATCCTCAGCCACTTCAGGGATTTGTTTCTGTTACGGCTGAGGCTAATAACGGAGGCAGAACAACCCATGTGACTTCAATTGCGGTAGCTCCTGCGCCAGACAGCAATTATATCTATGCTGGAACAGATGGCGGAGGCGTATATAAATCAACAAACAGCGGAGCAACCTGGGCTAATATCAGCCGTTCTTCCACCATTCAGGGACAAAACTGGATTGATCCGTATGTAAACGATATTGATATTGATCCTGATAATCCAAATACTATTTATGCTGCAACCGGGTATCTGGGCAAAGGAAATATTTACCGCAGCCGGGATGGAGGAATGAGCTGGAATAGTGACAATGCAGAGGAGTGGAATGGGGTTCTCAGCACAAATGCAGCGGTTTTGACTGTGCTTTGTGATGATGGAAGCGACGACTATGTTTGGGCAGGTACCGAAGGATTTGGAGCGGTTTATGCTAGCAATGGAGAAGATTTCAAGTGGGGTGGAATTGTGGAACCTTTCAATGATACCCAGGAAAACACGCCCGGCGACGAATACTCCAATCCAAACAATACCGGCGACGGAACTATGTCAAAACCAACTCTTTCTGTTAAATCTACAACTGAAGAATGGACAGTTCTCTACGAGTCAGTAAGAGTAGATACAACAACATCGATTTTGGATACATCCACATCCGGAAGTAGCGCAGATGGCACCATGACAAACGTTTCAGCTACACAAACTGCTGAAACAGAGACGTGGACTGTTGAGTATGCCGGTGGATATGATAATAATGTTTCTGGGGGGGGGGGAACAAGGAACATTAACCGTTATTTCAACTTCAGCCAGCACCAAAACCGAAAATTGGACAGTAACATGCACAGATGGTACCGACGCATCCGAAAAGTTTAATGTTGAATCAGATACAGAATCTCATGCAAACCTCACGGACCTCGATGATATATATACATCTGATAATAACGAGGTGACATTTTCCATAACTCAAGACGGAGATTTTATAGGGGGAGAAGAATTTGAATTTTCAACGACCAAGGACGGTTGGTCGGTAAGCGGAAGTGAATCCACAGGCATAACAAACACAGCCAGAACGGATTCGCCATATCAGTCAGATAACAACGAAGTCTATTTTACTATCAATTCCGGTAACACAATATTTTATAAAAAAGGTGATCAATGGACTTTTAATACAAATGTTATATGCAACTGGAAAGTAGAAGGCACAAAATCGGGGATTCAGTTTGGGAGAGCTGAGACCGGGCAACCATATAGCTCGGATAGCAATGAGGTGTCTTTTCAAATAAACGATTATAGTACAGATCCATTTGCGGAGGATGATGAGTTTGAGTTTAGGGTCACGGAAAGCGGTCTTGGTTATGGAAAAACTGTGCGTGATATTGTAAAAGTTCCTGGCACCAATGAAGATAAGGCTGTCTTATACGCTGCTACTTCAACCGGGGTTTTCAAGAGCGAAAATGGCGGTCAGACATGGGAAGAGCCAGACTCCTTTACAGGTGATTACATAACCACCCTTGCTCTGCACCCTGCTTCTGATGGAATAACAGATATCATATATACCGGCACTGAAGATGCCGGTGTGTGGGTAAGTTTGGACAGTGGGATGAGTTGGGACCAATACACGACTGGAATGGGAGAAGGATTGAGCGCTACGACCCCTGTAGCGGATTCGACCAATAAAGGAAACGGAGTAATGAGCGAAGTTGCAGTGAAGGCCAATACACTGAGCGAAAATTGGATTGTTAAACGCAAAGTCACAGGAATGTTCAGTGTTACCGGAACTGTTTCCGGTCTTCAAAATAATACTGCAACTGTGGGAGATATATATAACTCTGACGACGAAGAAGTTTCTTTTACCATATCAGACGGCAGCACACCTTTTGCTGAGAATGACACATTTACATTCAGCACCACCAGGGATCCTGGCAGAAAGATTAAAGACATTTGTGTGGATAAAACCAACAATCAATTATACGCTATAACCTACTTTGCCGGACCTCTTGAGCCGCATGCAGTTGGAAATGTATATGTCCATGAACTTAATGCCGACGGCTCGATGAAAGCAGATGCAAATGATAGCTGGAAGGAGGCAAATACAGGTCTTCCCGAACATGACCCGCCGGATGACATAACTCTTTTTCCCCAACACGTGTTGGCGGCAGACGACCCCGATAACCCAAAAGCTCTTTATATTGGAGGAGAAGGAATCAATCTCTTTAAGGCAACAAGTGGTTTAGTTGATGGCGCTCCTGCCTGGCAAACAAGCAAAAGCGGTCTTACCAATCTTATCATGTCCCGCATGCCAATACTTTTCTCTGGAGTTTGCTCTATGGATATTATAGATGTCAGGGTGAACAACACAGTAACGTATACGGTTTACATTGAAGATCAAAATGGAAATCCGCCTATCTCGGGCTCAACCTTCACTGTGAGGACATACAAACTAAATGACAAGGGTGATCTTGTATTACTTGCCACCCTTCGGGACATTGAATATCCGGATTGCTATGCTCATGAAGGTACGTTCAGGGATATCGCAGACCCATCGACAAATATACCCTACAGAGTTCAGACGGTCGTTACTCCTGACTCAGAGGTTGTAAAGGTGGAATTCGTCTTCGTGCCCACTTGTGAAGACGAGGTTCCAGGCTGTTCCGGAGCTGGGCAATCAAAAGAATTTATGTATTGAGTAGAATACAGCCCTGAAGAGACTAAAACAGCTTGAGGAAAAGGGATTGATTTATAAGCAGGGAAGCGGGCCGCGTGTGAGATATAGACTTTCAGATAAATAATTTCACTGTGTTATCAGTCGTTGACGTATAACTAATACGCCTTCCTCCTTCTGGCCTTGTGAAATTAATTATCTGAAAGTCTATATGTTCACTTGTCTTGACCACATATCTTCGACAAAGTGCGGATCACTTGGCTTTCATTGCTGCCATACTGGAATTTGGACCGTTTCCTCCTGTGCCAGCCTGCGAACCTGCCCAACAAGATAAAAAGGTATTGAAAGCAATTTAAATTCAACTGACTGCCCTCCGGGCACCCTAATTGATTCCTGAAAAACTGATGGCTTTGCAAGGTTGATTCGAACAGATAAATCAACACCTTTTTCTTTTACAAACTGATGAAGCGATTTCAGCCGCCCGGTCTTTCCCGCTTTTACTTCTACAGGTATTATTTCCGTGCCGGAAGAAATCACATAATCGACTTCAGCCGAAGAGCTTTTTGCCTCTCGTACCCAGTAATACAATTCCGGTTTTTTATAATATTCATTCAAATAAAGAAGGTGCTGCCCCACAAGCTGTTCACACAATCCACCAGAATTTACCATCATTACATCATCTGCATTTTCAATATCAAGCATACTCATCCCACAAGCACTGACCATGAGACCTACATCCAGAAACGTAATTTTGAATTTCTTTTCATTTACCTCGGAACCTAACGGAACCCCGTTACATGCACTATGCTTTATCAAAAAAACGATTTTTGCCATTTCGAGCATATGCAAAGCCTTGGCAATATCTTTAGCTCGTTCATTTTTATCGACATTCACATACTTAAATTTTTTACCAACCATCAACGGAAGTTTCTTAAAAACATTAAGGATT
>Ga0255369_1204_pt1 | contig 9655 bp, 7 predicted proteins | sample ANMaggSeSYBR01C9_FD_182091 | JGI IMG/M metagenome (GOLD analysis project Ga0255369, IMG submission 182091) | Sediment cell enrichment communities from methane seep in Santa Monica Basin, California, United Staets - ANME aggregate JGI... | ecosystem: Environmental > Aquatic > Marine > Cold seeps >... | reverse complement strand
AGGATATAATCGCCGTTTATCTCTAATTTGTCGCCGATGGAAGCACCGGCAGGGACCTATAACTTATGAAGACATTTTGTATTATTTTAGTAACAATGATGATAATGGTACTGCCAATGGGCTGTGGAGTTTCCGGAGAGTACGAAAAACGGCTATGTGAAGAAATAGTGATTTTACGTCAAAAACAGCAAAGTTTAGTCGATTTTGATGAAAAATTTGAGCTGGACGGTAAATCGGTTAACGAAAATGACTATAAATTCATTAAAAAATGGATAAAAAAGAACCAAAAATCACCAAATATGGACAAAGCTCTTTTCCGCCAGGGCCAGTCTTTATTCGAACGAAAACTCTATTATCAGGCATTTGAGAGCTTCGAAAAGCTGCTGGATGAGCATGCGGCGAGTGAGCTTTTCGAGGCTGCTTTGTACAAAGAAACAGAGATCGCATGCCTGTTTCTGATCGGCAAAAAACGCAGGGTTTTCGGCTTTATTCCGTCAAGTGCCCGAACAGAAGGGATAACTATACTGGAACAAACAGCGCAACGATGGCCCGGCTCAGAACTGGCGGCCAAAGCCCTGATGATCAAGGCCGACTATCACAACGATAAAGGGCAACCGCTTGAAGCCCAATACGGCTATCAGGCAGTGATCGATGAATGCAAAAACAGCCGACAAAGCTCTCCCGGCATAGCCGCCCTCTACGAACAAGCCATGCTGCGGTGCGCAGAAGTAACACATAAACAATTTCGCGGCCCGGAATATGACGGAACCTGCCTGAGGGAAGCCCTGATTCGCTACCAACAGTATCAATTGAGCTTTCCGGAACAAGCCAGACAAAACAATATCGACAGACGAATTAAATTGATCGGTAACCAACAAGTACAAAAAGAACTCGAAATCGCAGGCTACTATCAACGAACTCATCAAAACGCCGCGGCCCAGTTATATTGGGAAAGAATTCGCCAACACTGGAGCGGTACCGAATGGGCACAACTGGCACAAGACAATATAGAAGAAGATAGAAGATAAAAAAGATAATGAAATATTATTCGATACTCATTGTTTTTGCGTTTATGTGTTGGCCCATCGGTTGTGGGTATTCCACGAAAAATCTTTACAGGACAGATGTCAAGACCGTATTCGTACCGATATTCGAGTCCCAGAGCTTTCGTCGCCAGGTGGAATTCGAGATTACCGGCGCCCTGGCACGACAGATCGAACTGAAGACGCCATACAAATTGGTTTCCAACCGGTCCCAGGCCGATACGATATTATACGGCCGAGTCCTGAACGTCAGCGAAAAAGTGCTGACCCAACAACGCCAATTGGATCGGCCATTGGAAAATCAGGTAGTACTTAAAGTCAACATAACGTGGAAAGACCTGCGCAACAGCGAATTACTAATCGATAACCAAACATTTCAGGTCAGCGGCGATTACGCGGTACTGCTCGGCGCCGGCTCAGGCAGCGCAGTACGCAAAGGCGCAAACGATCTGGCAGTCAGAATCGTAGAAAAAATGGAAAAACCATGGTGAGAAAAAGAATTCAGAATTCAGAGTTCAGAAAGAAAAAAGAGAAAAGAGAAAAGAGAAAAGATAGTAGCTACGAAAGAGCGCAAAAAGCACAAAAACAGGAAAAGAATAATAGACACGGATTAACACTGAAAGAACTTCTAAATAAATATGTACAATAAAAACGAAAATGACAACGAAAAACGTAATAAGAGCAAGCGTTCCGACGGCCCATCAGGGCCGGGAGCGGGAATCAAAGGGCCGCGCAATATGTTCGGCTGGCTTATAATCATCGTTTTCGGGGTAATGATTTTCTCGATGGTGACAGATATGGGTATGCATGCCGAGAATATCCCATACAGCGAGTTCGAGAAGCGAGTGCAAAACGGCGAAGTCAAAGAAGTTACAATTTCAGGCGACCATCTGACGGGTGAAATGAAAGACGAAGCCATGGCCGGGAAAGACCCGAAGGAAAAGAAAAAATTCGAGGTGGTACTGCTCGGCCCCGAACCCGAAGGGCTGACCGATTTGCTGCGTAAAAACGACGTCCTGTTCAAATACGAACGACCCAGTACTTTTGTTACAATACTGATCGGCCTGCTGCCGTGGATTCTGCTGATCGGGATTATGTACTTTTTTATATTTCGCCAGTTTCGCGGCGGCGGGGCAGGGATGCTGGGTAGTTTCGGACGCAGCCGCCATAAAGTAGCCGATGAAGAACAGTCCCAGGTAACATTCGACGACGTGGCAGGCATAGACGAGGCAAAAGACGAAGTAGAAGAGATTATCCAGTTTCTGCGAAACCCCAGGAAATTCCAGCGATTAGGGGGCAGGATTCCACGCGGGATACTGCTGGTCGGCGCACCAGGCTGCGGCAAAACACTGTTGGCCAAGGCCATAGCAGGCGAGGCCGATGTTCCTTTTTTCAGCATATCCGGCAGTGATTTCGTGGAAATGTTCGTGGGGGTTGGCGCTTCACGTGTTCGCGACCTGTTCAAACAAGCCAAGGAAAGCTCACCCTGTATCATTTTTCTCGATGAAGTTGACGCGGTCGGGCGAAAACGCGGCGCCAATATTGCCGGCGGCGGCCACGATGAACGAGAACAAACACTCAACGCCATTTTGGTGGAAATGGACGGGTTCAGCACAGACGATCAGGTAATAGTCATAGCCGCGACCAATCGCGCAGATATTCTGGACCATGCCCTGACTCGACCCGGCCGATTCGACCGCCAGATTTATGTGCCGCTACCGGACATCAAGGGCCGAATGGAAATACTCAAAGTACACGCGAAAAAGATCAAAATGGGGCCGGATATCGACCTTCAACGTCTGGCACGGGGCACGAGTTCGTTCAGTGGGGCGGACTTGGAAGCGATTATCAACGAGGCTGCCTTGTCGGCCACTATGGCCAACAAAGAAAACGTCGAGATGAGCGACCTCGAAGAGGCTCGCGATAAAGTCCGCTGGGGCCGGGCACGACGGAGCAAAGTCGTCGATGAAGAAGAGAAAATAGCCACCGCCTATCATGAAGCGGGCCACGCCCTGGTGCAGATATTGTCGGAACACGCCGATCCGCTGCACAAAGTCAGTATAATACCGCGAGGCAATATGGGCGGGGCAACTTTTTCTCTGCCGGAAAAAGACCGTACAATGTACACAAAACAATATTGCCTTGCGGAAATAAGAGTTACTTTCGGCGGACGTGTGGCGGAAGAAATATTATGCAACGATATTTCGAGCGGAGCGCAAGCGGACATTCAACAGGCTACGGAAATTGCCCGCCGTATGATTATGGAATGGGGCATGAGCGAAAAACTCGGCTTTGTCCGCTACGGCACAGACGGCAGTGGCGGCTGGTTCAGCGATATGCCGGGTGGTCGAGAATATTCCGAGCGTACGGCCGATCTGATTGACGCCGAAATCAAAAAGATTATGGACGAAGCATACGAGGATGTAAAAAAAATAATTCTGGATCATCGTGAAGAAATGGAGGGACTCAAACAGGCCCTGATAAAATACGAAACACTCGATGGCGATGAAGTTAAACAAATAATCGAAGGCAAAACACTGGACAAACCCACAGTGGGCGATCTTCTCGCCGAAGAACAAAAAAACTCCATAGAAAAAGAATAGAGAATTCAGAATTCAGAAAAAAAGTACAATTAAAGGGGTCAGGAACCTTTTTGCTCCTTTGCCGAATAACCGGGAAGAGATAATCCATAGAGATGTCCCCGATTTAGATATTGAGACGATACAAAACGCTATTAAACGAGGATGCCCGCTGGGAAATAGTCGATGGGTGCAGAAAGTAGGGGGAGGCCGAGAAAAGGTTCCTGACCCCTTTAATTCTTATGTTGTGTGTATTATGCCGAGGTCAAAACGAAAAACATTAGGTGGTTATGTCTATCACGTTCTTAATCGTGCTAATGGGCAGTCGCGGATATTTAAGAAGCAGGGCGACTTTCTGGCATTTGAGAAAATACTTGGCCAGGGCCAGGAACGAACTGGTATGCGGATATGCGGCTATTGTCTGATGGGGAACCACTGGCATCTGCTGTTGTGGCCGGCGGAGGATGGGGATTTGTCGGAGTTTATGCGATGGGTGACGGTAACGCATACCCAGCGTTATCACGCAGCACACGACACTGCCGGTATGGGGCATGTCTATCAGGGGCGTTTTAAGAGCTTTCCAGTTCAAGGCGACAGGTATTATTTAACCGTATTGCGGTATATCGAGGCCAATCCACTACGAGCTTCGCTGGTTGCAAACGCTTTGCACTGGCGATGGAGCAGTTATGCTTATCATGTTGGTGAGATGGGTGATGAAAAACCATTGACGATATGCAAGAGTCCCAGGCCATTGCCAAATAACTGGGAAGAGATAATCCATAAAGATGTCCCCGATTCAGATATGGAGACGATCCAAAATGCTATTAAACGAGGATGCCCGCTGGGAAATAATCAATGGATGCAGAAAATAGCGGAGCATTTTGAACTGGGATCGACACTGCGACCAAGGGGGAGGCCAAAAAAAGGTTCCTGACCCCTTTAATTCAGAAAGAGGTAAGCTATGCAACAATCAGAAAAAAGACGGCCGAACCGACGTCAGTTTCTCGCAAATACAGCGACAGCGATGGGCGGGCTTATAGTTGGCCCGACAGTTATCACATCATCGGCCCTTGGCGCCAATGGGCAACCCCCGGCAAGCGAACGTATCGTGATGGGTACCATAGGCCTGGGCGGCCGTGGGAGCAATGTCATGGGCGCGTTCCTGCGCGAACGCGATGTGCAAATGGTGGCTGTGTGCGATGTGAAGGCCAAAAAACGCAGGGGCGGAAAGACAGCCGTAGATAAAAAATACGGTAATAAAGACTGTAAAAGCTATATTGACCTGCATGAGTTTTTGGCACGTAAAGATATTGACGCTGTTCTTATCGCGACCGGTGATAACTGGCATTCCCTGATGTCCTGCCTCGCTGCGAAGGCGGGAAAGGATATGTACTGCGAAAAGCCGCTTAGCGTAGCGATAACAGAGAGCCGGGCGGTGGCCGAGACAATGCGGCGGTACGCAAGGGTATTCCAGTGCGGCACCCAACGGCGGAGCATCGGGCACTTCGTGTTCGCTGTGAATATGGCAAGGCGCGGTTTGCTGGGTAAATTACGTAATGTCTATGCGGAAAAAGCCCCCTATTTTATCGATGTTCATGAAAACGTTCTGTCGGAACAGCCTGAACCTGCTCGGGAAATTATGGACTGGGATCGGTGGCTTGGACCAGCGCCGTGGCGACCTTATAACGCCAAATATCACTCACGCGGTTTCTGGAGCGGACACCTGGACTTTTCCGGCGGGTCTGTTACCGAATGGGGCAGTCATACGATTGATCTGTGCCAGTGGGCCAACGACGCCGATACGACAACGCCAATCGAGTACGAACCGGTCGGCAAGGACGGTAAGGATATAACAGCCTATTATGCCAATGGCGTCAAACTGTTCATACGCCAGGGACTGCGATTCGGAACGTGCCCCGTCCGCTTCGAAGGCGAGGATGGATGGGTGGAAACAGGCGACTCCGGAGAAATGGAAACTCATCCCGCGTCTCTGATGAGAGGGCGACAGTTCCGAAAGGGATACCCGGTCGATAACCATGCCCGAAATTTCCTCGACTGTGTTAAAACGAGGCAGCAGCCCGTCTCTAACGCCGATGTCGCTCACCATTCCATTACGGCATGCCACGTGGCCAATATCTGTATGCGCCTCGGCCGAAAAGTGAAGTGGGACCCGGCTAACGAAACATTCATTGGAGATGAGGAAGCCAATCGGCTGCGCTCGCGGGCATATCGTGAACCGTGGCGGCTGTGAACCTATTTTCGACTGTGGCACTGTTCTAAATCGTTAATTGGTGTTTTACAAAAGTCTGGTTTGTAACAAAAGCTCCGTTGGAAAGAGATGAATTATGCAACGATCAGAAAAAAAACGGCCAAACCGACGTCAGTTTCTCGCAAATGCGACAACAGCGATGAGCGGGCTTATAGTCGGCCCGACAGTTATTACATCTGCTGCCCTCGGTGCCAATGGGCAACTCCCTGCGAGCGAACGTATCGTGATGGGTACTGTAGGCCTGGGCGTTCGTGGGAGCCGTGTTCTGCGTGCGTTTCTGCGCGAACGCGATGTTCAGATGGTGGCTGTGTGCGATGTGAAGGCCAAACAACGCAAGACCGGAAAAACAGCCGTCGATGAAAAATACGGCAATCAGGATTGCAAGAGCTATATTGACCTGCAAGAGCTTTTGGCACGTAAAGATATTGACGCTGTCTTTATCGCGACCGGTGATAACTGGCACTCTCTGGCCTCCTGCCTGGCAGCGAAGGCGAACAAGGATATATATTGCGAAAAGCCGCTTAGCATGACGATAACAGAGAGCCGGGTAGTAGCCGAGACAATGCGGCGATACGCAAGGGTGTTTCAGTGCGGCACCCAACGGCGAAGTATCGGGCACTTCATATTCGCTGTGAATCTGGCACAGCGCGGCCTGCTGGGCAAATTACGTAATGTCTATGCGGAAAAAGCTCCCTACCTTATTAATGTTCATGAGACCGTTCTGCCGGAACAGCCCGAGCCTGCTCGCGAAGTGATGGACTGGGACCAATGGCTTGGACCGGCGCCATGGCGACCCTACAACGCTAAATATTACGCACGCGGCTTCTGGGGCAGTCACCTGGATTTTTCCGGCGGGTCTATTACCGGATGGGGCAGTCATACGGTTGATCTGTGCCAGTGGGCCAACGAGGCCGACACGACGACGCCAATCGAATACGAACCGGCAGGCAAAGACGGTAGGGATATAACAGCCCGCTATGCCAATGGCGTAAAACTGTTCATACGCCTGGGACTGCGATTCGGAACGTGTCCCGTCCGCTTCGAAGGCGACGATGGATGGGTGGAAACAGGCGACTCCGGAGAAATGGAAACTTATCCCGCGTCTCTGATGAAAGGGCGGCAATTCCGAAAAGGGTTCCCGGTCGATAACCATGCCCGAAATTTCCTCGACTGTGTAAAAACAAGGCAACAACCCGTCTCTAACGCCGATGTCACCCACCATTCCATTACGGCATGCCACGCGGCCAATATCTGTATGCGCCTCGGCCGAAAAGTGAAGTGGGACCCGGTAAACGAGGCCTTTATCGGCGATGAGGAGGCTAACCGGCTGAGATCGCGGGCGTATCGTGAACCGTGGCGACTGTGAACCCACAGCGGCCTTACGTCCTGAAATGACAAACACGATAATTTAATTCTCAAATTTAATCCCTGATAATGGAGAATAGAAGATGCATCTTAAACACCGGACTGTTAGTTGGATTATTGTTGCTTGTATGGTTGTCGCCTGGTTGTCGGCGGATATTACAGCAAAAACAGTTGGCGAGGAGATAGCCGCCACCCACGGGAATGCCGATGCCCGTAAAGCTCTTGAGATGAGCTATGTCAAAATTGTCAAAGGCGATGCGCCGCGAGAACAGAAGGTACATGCCTGTCGTGTCCTCCGTGTTATCGGCACAGTCGATGCCGTTCCCGCCCTGGTCGGGATGTTGGCAAACAAGAAGCTCTCACACATGGCCCGCTACGCCCTTGAGCCGATGCCCTATCCTGAAGTCGGCCAGGCGCTGCGTAACACCCTCGGCAGAGCGGAAGGTACGGCAAAAATTGGTATCATTCATTCGCTTGGCGTGCGTAAAGACAGGGAAGCCGTTGATCTGCTGATACCGCTACTTAAAGACACCGACGATCAGATCGCCGCGGCGGCGGCCTTTGCTTTGGGCCGGGCCGGTACGTCAAAGGCTGCGCGTGCTCTGACTGGGTTTTGTGATGGTGCGCCTGTGGGACTCAGGGCGGTGGTTCTGGATGCGTCTCTGACCGCTGCCGAGCAACTGCTCATTCAGGGAAAGCAAAATGAAGCGGCGAAAATCTATGAGGACATCTGGACAGCCGAGGTCCCGAAATATGTTCGGATGGGCGCATTTGTGGGCTTGCTGACGGCTCGGCCGGATGAGGCCGTATCGAAAATAACCAAAGCCGTCGCGGGTAATGACGCGATGTTGAGTGGTACAGCCATCGCCCACATCGCCAGACTGAAGGGGCGAGGGGTTACTAAGCGTTTCGCAGCCGAACTGCCCAAACTGCCCGCCGAGTCGCAGGTACTGCTCATCAGGGTATTAGTCCGCCGGGGCGATTTGACAGCAAGCCCGGCAATCACCACTGCGGCAGCAAGTCCGAACTCCGAGGTCAGAATAGCTGCGGTGGAGGCATTGGGAGAGGTCGGCGATTCGTCATCGGTGAAGTTGCTCGTCTGCGCCATGGCCGACGGCAAAAGCGATCGGGAAAAGCAGGCTGCGATGGCAAGCCTTCGACGGCTTTCGGGAGATGGAATCGACGAAATGATTGTCGGTTGTATGAAGATTTCCTCCGCTCCCGCGATACGTGCCAAACTTATCGAGTTATTGCAGGATCGACATGTCGTAGCCGTTGTGCCGGACCTGCTCAACGAGGCCGCCGGGCCGGATAAAGACGTTCGCAAGGCGGCTTTCAAGGCAATTGCGGTACTGGCTACCGAGAAACACCTGCCCCGAATCATTAAATTGCTCGTCAATCTGAAAGAAAACGAAGGCCGGAAGGAAGCCGAACGGGCGGTGGTAATGGTGTCTCGCGGGATTGATAACGAAGCAAGCCGCGCTGACGCGACACTTGCCGTACTCGGCAGTACCAGGGGAACGCCGGGGCGGTGTTCTTTGCTGCGGGTTCTCAGGGGTATCGGTAACGCAAAGGCCTTCGATGTAGTACGGACTGCCATGAAGGACAGGGATTCGGCGGTTCGGGATGCGGCGGTGCGCTCTCTGGCTGACTGGCCCGATGCGCGGGCAACTGATACACTGCTGAAAGTGTTCCGGACGACCGGGGACAAGACTCATCGTGTTGTGGCGCTGCGTGGTTGTACGCGGCTTCTTGGACTTGCCGGTTACTCTGCTCAAAAAACTATCAGGGTTTGCGGCGAACTGATGAACGGAGTACGACGGCCGGAGGAGAGGAAGCTTGTTCTCGCTTGCCTCGCAAATGTGGCTGACCCCGCGGCGTTGAAATTGGTCGAGCCTTACCTGACGGACAACAAGGTGAAGGCCGAGGCTGAGCTTGCGATGTTGGGTATCGCGCGTGCCATTATCGGTTCCGCACGGGACGAGGCCGGGGCGGCAGCAAATAAACTGCTCGAAAAATCGAATAGCGACTCAGTGCGGAAAGAGGCCGCCGCCATTATTCAAAAAATAGATAAGATCAAGAATTAGTATTGGTTGCGGCTGGGCCGCCCTAAAGTAACAAAAGGGGGGCTATGTAGGCCCCGCTGGGACAAAAAGTGTTGGGTAATATTTTTCCCATATTTTCATAACTCATTGAATAGCAATGGGTAACAATGGGTTTTTGTCTCCGGAACCAAATTATGGGCGTGAAGAGATATTGACAATATTCAGCCGGGTGGTTATACTTTCTGACTGATGGGAGAAAAAACCCGGTAGGGTTAATGGGTTAGCGGCTTGGTTGGCGGGTTGTTTCGGCAGCCTGGTTCTGATTTAGCCGTGGCGAACTTCCGGGGCGGTTTA
>Ga0255369_1203_pt1 | contig 9662 bp, 9 predicted proteins | sample ANMaggSeSYBR01C9_FD_182091 | JGI IMG/M metagenome (GOLD analysis project Ga0255369, IMG submission 182091) | Sediment cell enrichment communities from methane seep in Santa Monica Basin, California, United Staets - ANME aggregate JGI... | ecosystem: Environmental > Aquatic > Marine > Cold seeps >... | reverse complement strand
TAAATTATAAGACAATATGGACAAAATATAAGAGGATATTCTTATATGAAACTAAAAAAACTGGAACTTACAGGATTTAAATCATTTTCTGAAAAATCCAGTATTGAATTTCCTGTCGGCGTTTCTGCAGTTGTAGGGCCCAACGGTTGCGGCAAGAGCAATATTGTTGACGCACTTAGATGGGTTATGGGGGAACAAAGTGTTAAGCAGCTTCGCGGCAAGGCGATGGAAGATGTCATATTTTCCGGCTCTAACGGGAAACCACCGCTTAACATGGCCGAGGTATGCTTAACGCTTTTAAATGACAACGGTACTGCTCCGGAGGAATTAAAGGACTTCACTGAAATAATGTTAACCAGGCGGCTTTACCGTTCTGGTGAAAGTGGATATTTCATCAATAAGCAGCCGTGCAGATTAAAGGATATACATAATATTTTCCTGGGAAGCGGCCTTGGAACAAAATCATATTCAATAATTCAGCAGGGAAATATTGGAGCTATTACTGAGGCAGGACCTGAAGAAAGAAGGTTTTTTATTGAGGAGGCCGCAGGAATTACCAGATATAAAAACCGAAAAAAAGAAGCTCTAAGCAAAGTTCAGACCACAAAGCAGAACCTTCTGCGCATAAATGATATAATTAATGAAGTACAAAAGCAGATGGCCGGCCTTAAACGCCAGGTTAAAAAAGCCGAAATCTACAAAAAATATCAAAAGCGCATAAGAGAACTGGATATCCTGATTTCTCTTGCAAAATTTGATGATTACTCTCTTCAAATCCGCCAAACAGAGTCTCTATTAAAAGATCTTAATGATACAGACATAGAGCATGCATCCCAAATAAAAAAACTTGACGCTGCTGTTGAAGATATAAAATTTCGACTCACACAAAAAGAACAGGAAATCTCGGAACAAAAATCTCAAAAATTCGAAATGCATCGAAGCATAGACAGAATAGAAAACGACCTTACACATCTTCGCAGAGAAATGGAGAATTTTTCCAGCGAAGCCATAAGGCTTGAATCTGCAAGAACGGAAATAGAAGAAAAAAACAAAAACATTATCACCGAGATTGCCCAAGTAAAAACTCAGAACGCAAAACTTAAAGACAATATAACCGATGTGGAATCAAGTCTTGAGCAGGAACGATCCGCATCGCAAAAAACAAGAGATCAATTGTCTGAGCTGACAAAGAGACTCGAAAATTATAAAACACATCTAATGGAGCTGGTTGCCAAAGAAGCACGATACAAAAACATCTATCAAAATGCGGCAAGCAACAGGGAGAACATAAAGAGACGGTTAAAAATAATAGATGAAGAAGGAGTTAGAGCAAAGAAGAAGTTAAAGGAAGCACAAAAATATTCCATAAAAGCCAAAGAGCATCTGAAAGAATTAAAACTGGAAATAAATGGTCTGAATGAAAGCATTGAAATCAAACAGGATGAACTTGAGCGGAAAAGCAGGGAATTTGGCAATAAGGTTAAACTCGTCCAGACAATTGAACTTGAAAAAAATAAGCTGAAATCAAAATTTAATGCTTTAAAGAAAATGGCCGATAACTTTGAATGGTATAAGGATGGCGTCAAGGCCGTAATGAAAAAATATTTAAACAAGGAAACTACAAACAGCTTCCTGGAAAATGATGCTATTCTTGGCTTAATGGCGGATATTATCGAACCGGAGCCTTCTTTTGAAACCGCGGTGGAAGCTGCTCTTGGAGAATCATTACAGTACATACTGGTTAAGGATCAAAAAACGGGACTTGACGCTATAAACTATCTCCAGTCCAACAGTGCAGGCCGCAGCGGATTCATTCCTGTTTCATCCATTAAAAATACAGGATATAATCTTTCTGAAAATTCCAATACACAGGAATATCTTTTGAAACACATTGCAGTAAAACCAGGGTTTGAAAAAATTGCAGAATCTTTTTTAGAAAATGTAATCGTTACCACTGATATAGCAGAAGCAATAACGATAAATAAAAGCAATGACAATTGCCGAACAATTGTTACAAAAAACGGCGATATTATTTCCTCTCAGGGTATCATGATCGGCGGCAGCAAAGATAATTTATCAGGTATTCTTGCAAAAAAACAGGAACTAAAAGAACTTGAAGGCCTGATTGAAAGTATAAATAAAAAGCTGGAATCCACCAGTCTTGATAAAAAAGAACTTGAATCCGAAGTTCGCCTTATCGAAAGCGAGCTGCAAAAACTGATAGAAAATAAAAATAAAACCATCCAAAACAAGACCGAAGCAGAAAAAAGGCTTTATAAAGCAGACGAAGATGAAAAGTACGCACGCAAACACCTTGAAATAACAAGCCTGGAGCAGGAACATCTTATGGGAGAAGAGATTGATATTGATGAAGAGATGGCCAGGTATGACAAAGAACTTGCAGAAATAACCAGTGAAGTTGAAAATGCGCAGCACAAAGTCACAGAAACTTCAGGAAGAATCAGTTCCGCCTCTGATGAAATGGAAAATTTCAATCAAAGGATAATGGATCTTAAACTCAAGCTGACGGCCTTCAACGCCGGAATAGAAAACAGTTATAATACATTAAAACGACTTGAAGAATTTAGAGATGAAGGGATAAAACAGTTCAAACAGCTTTCAGAGGAGATTAACAAGAAGCATCAAAAAAGAACTAATTCAAAACAGAAGATTCACGAATATGAAAAAACTCTTCCCGTCATGTATAATGATATGACGCTCCTTGAACAGGAACTTGAAAGAAATGAGGCTGATTATCATGCTATTGACGACAGCCTTAAAGAAAATGATAATGTTATTACAAAGATACAAGACGAACGTGAAAAGACCTTGCAGAAAATTCGCCTGCTTGAGATAGAACGATCCCAAAGGTATATTAAACGGGAAAATATTACGAATCACTTAGAATCAGCCTATCGCATTTCGCTTTCCGATTTGAGATCGGAATTAAGCGATAAGGCGGAAAAGCAAGATATATCAATAGATGAAATGGAAGTTGAACTTTCCAGACTTAATGTGAAAATTGCTAATATAAGCGATGTAAATCTAGGTGCTATAAAGGAATATGAACAGTTGAAAGAACGCTTTGATTTTTTATCCGAGCAACGTGATGATCTTATTAAAGCGATTGATGATCTCCATAAAGTTATAAAAAAGATTAATCGAATCACGCAGGAAAAATTCATAAAAACCTTTGATCTGGTTAATGAAAAGCTGAATGAGGTTTTTCAGCGTCTTTTTGATGGAGGCACGGCTCAACTTGTTTTAACTGAACCAGCCAAACCTCTTGAAACAGGCGTAGAATTCATGATTCATCCACCCGGGAAAAAAGTGACCAGAATGAGCCTTCTTTCAGGAGGAGAAAAAGCTCTTTCCGCAATTGCCTTTATCTTTTCTATATTTCTGATTAAGCCTGCATCTTTCTGTATCATGGATGAAATAGACGCGCCTCTTGATGAAGCCAATGTGTTTCGCTTTAATAATTTGCTTGAAATTATAGGAGAAAAATCTCAAATTGTCATGATAACTCACAATAAAAAAAGCATGGAATTTGCCGGTACATTGTTTGGTATTACAATGGAAAAAAAGGGAGTTTCAAAAATAGTTTCAGTAAATTTAAGTGCCTAAAAAAAGAAGTGCCTAAAGTGAGCTAAAGTATATTAAAGTGCCTAAAGTTAAGGTATTCTGCCATTTATAAAGATTTTATGAGTCATTAATGCATAGGGAAGTGTAACAGTTTCTATTCCCATATTATCAATTAGCACGCCAAAGGCGTACCATAACTTTAGGCATTTTAGGCACTTTAATATACTTTAGGCACTATCTTTTTTACTTTAGGCACTTTTTACTGGTACCGAATTCATTAAGCAAAAAATGGAAATTCCTATACTATAAATTTTGAACGAACTATAAATTTGTACTGAGGGGAGTTATGGCGCTCAACTGGTTCAAAAAGAAAAAGCATTTAGATGAAAAGAAAGAAGAACAGGATAATTCAGACTTATCGGAAAAAACATCTTTTTTTGAACGTTTAAAAAAAGGTCTTTCCAAAACCCGCGAAATTCTTTCAACAGACATAGATGAGCTCTTTACAGGGAAAAGTGAAATTGACGACAGTTTATTAGAAGAATTAGAAGAGCTTCTGATAACGTCGGATATTGGCGTGCAGACTTCATTGGAGCTTATTCAAAAAATTTCAAAAAAATTCTCTAAAATATCTGACGCCAATCAGCTTAAGAATGCCTTGAAAGAGGAAATGCTTTTACTTCTTAATCTACAAACACAAAAGCAAATACCTGAAGCTGATAAGGCTAAGCCCAAAGTAATAATGGTAATTGGTATAAATGGTGTCGGCAAAACAACCACAATTGGAAAACTTGCAGCAAAATTCAACTCAGAAGGAAAGAAAGTATTGATAGCTGCTGCAGATACTTTCAGGGCTGCGGCTGTTGAGCAGCTTGTGATATGGGCTGACAGAGCAGATGCTCAAATAGTAAAGCACAAGGACAATGCTGACCCTGCTTCTGTAGCTTATGACAGCATTGAAGCCGCTATCGCAAGAGGTATGGATGTTGTTCTTGTAGATACTGCAGGAAGGCTTCATACCAAGGTAAATCTTATGGAGGAACTTAAAAAGATTAAACGAATCATATCGAAAAAGCTGGCAGGTGCACCGCATGAAATCCTTTTAGTTCTTGATGCAACAACAGGCCAAAATGCTTTGTCACAGGCAAAACTGTTTGATGATGCACTTGGAGTAACGGGGATAGCACTTACAAAGCTTGATGGAACTGCAAAAGGAGGTGTTGTTGTAAGTATTTGCAACACTCTCAAAATTCAACTCAAGTATATTGGTATTGGCGAAAACATAGATGACTTGCAAGTCTTTAATTCAAAAGAGTTTGTGGATGCTCTTTTCTAAATTTCTGTTGTCATGCTCATATAATATAGATTTTTTAAAATGGGTTAGTTGTAGATATAGCCATATAACATGTTAACATTAAATATTATCAAAAAAGTCTTATATGATGCTGTTTTGTGTTGACATTAAAAAACAGCATGTTATATGGAGCTGATAAAAGAGGGGGTTGTATCGTTATTAATCAATAACAAAGAGGGGGAATGACTATGACAAAAGCAGAATTAGTAGAGCAAATGGCACAAGATGCTGGTATTTCCAAGGTCGCAGCAACAGGTGCACTAAATTCTTTCATGGATGGCGTAACAAAGGCGCTAAAGAAAAAAGACGGTAAAGTTACTCTTGTGGGATTTGGAACTTTTTCAAAAGTCCGCAGAAAAGCCCGCAAAGGCCGTAATCCTCAAACAGGCGAACCGATTAAAATCAAAGCATGTAATGTTGTCAAGTTCCGGCCCGGCAAGAAACTAAAAACTGCCATATAGCTCAACCTAAATTGCTTACCTTGGTTCAATCTGAATTTAAAGGCGGTTTATTTAACTTCCCGATGTTAAACAAACCGCCTTTATCTTTTCCCATGGTACACAGCTTCTGGCTGTAGCGGGTGTGAGCGAGGGGGAAAGCAACTCTGCCTATCCTGCTAATGGTCCGGACGTGAATCGCGAATTCTAATTTTTGGCACGTATCCACCTTTTAAGGATTATCTCTTCTTTAATACGTAGAGTCTTAGATATTATCTTTCTATATTTGAAAGCAAAACCAAAGCGACGAATCAAATAGTATACGTATAGCCTCTTAGAGGTTAAAGGCACAGAATACCTCTTTGAAAGAAATTCTGGATCAGGAAACATTTCTCTAACGAAAGTCTTTGCTTTCCCTTGAAACGTATCCTCTACTTGTAACTTAATAAAACTGTTAGGAATAGCAGGAAAGGCGTCTTCCGTGATAAGGATTCTTTTATTAGTAACTCGAACTAGTTCTTTATCTAATGTCCCTTCTGCAAGTCCACTGAGGATATCATGGTAAACATCATCGTGATTTCCAATGATTTCGCTTACAATGGAAAGAGTATTATAGATAACGCTATCTATTCTGTATTTCTCAGCTTCACACTTAAGCCTTATCCAATTAATGTCACCTCTATAATGCTTGATAGTTTGAGAGATATCGCATAGCTGAATAAGAGCATTTTTGCTGATAAAACTCCTATATTGACTCTCAAAACGGTGTTTTAAAAAATGGAGAGAGAGGTGAAAGATCAAATCCTCCGGACAGAGTATGAGTACTTTCTTGCCGGAAACCTCTACAGTATTAGCCCTTTCCCACCACCTTTCAATGATGTCTGTGTCAATATTACGGGTTCGAAAGGGATGAGATTTCTTAATTATATGCCAGTGAATTTCAACCGGTATATTCTTCTCTGGATGGATATAACTCAAGTGATAGTAATTTTTTCTAAACCATTCTGCCTCAGGCCCATTGCTGTGGAACAGATAGCCTAACCCAGTGATTATTTTTTCTGCGTGAGGAAGGTCATCCTTTTTCACCAGTATGTCAATATCACCCATTGGCCTCAAACCAATATCACCATAGACAGTTTTAGCCAAAGCTGCACCTTTTAGAAGAATAACCTCCACTTCTTTTTCACGAAATGCACCTAAAATACTATTTAATTCCGCATAAATGTACATATTTCTGGCTAAATTTGCATTGTAGGCTGTTTTTAGCTCATCCATGACTTCTTGGGGAATAAAGTGGCTTTCCTGGAGGCCTTTCAAATTATTGTATAGCAATGGCACAATACCATGCCAACGGGCGGACTCCAATATCTCTTTCCAGTCTAATGAAAGGCTTAAAATGTCTTCAGCTTTATTGAGTGTATCCTCAGGAATTTTGATCTGAGCACAGTACAATAATAGCCTATTTTCATTGGATAGATTCACCAGTTTGCTCCATAATATCAGGAAAGAAATATGTCAGCTTATACGTTTTCGTTACTTCCGCATTTCTTTCCAGGAAAATATTTCCATTGTAAAAAAGCCAGGCATGTCCTTCAAGTTTTTTTTGTGTCTTTCTATCAGGTAATTTACCATTATATTTCACTCCAAAACATACATGAAGATTGATCCCCAATTTTCGTAAGAAGTGATAAAGAATTAAAGAGCGCTTCAGACAGGTACTCCTGAATATCCAGAAGTTGCGGTTTAGTAAGTAGTCCGCAAACTTCACTATCTTATCTCTTGACTCTGAGTCCTGGTCCTTGCATACTCTCAAATCTCGGGGTGTAAGCATCTTCATAAGCATAGGAAGGGAGAAGAGCCTCAGCATCGCAGGCAATAGGGTAATCAGAAGAAATATCCGGATAAAAAGCCAGATGTCTTTAAAGGAGCCAAAATTGAGCCTGATTTTTCTTAGAATCGAGGTCTCCTTACTCATCCACCACCTTTACCAATTTCTCAGCGGTAAGTTCACCAATAAGATTAAAAACACTCTCTTTGGCTTTTTCAGGAGTAACATCAAATTCACCTGAAAGTGTTTCACTTATCTCGCCAAACGTACGACCACTGCTAAGCATCTGCCAGATACGTAGACCTGTTTCATTTAGTGTGTAGTACATTTTCGTTGCCAGATTCAAGAGGACTGCCTCTTTGCCTTCTAACTCAGTAATAACTACATCAGGATCAGGTTCGACCCTATGATTGAGCTCTATCATTTATTATTGACCTCCTCCGAGCATTTTTTGTCCAAACCCTATTAGACCAGGGGTTTTGGGGAAACTCCTTAAGCCAATCTACTTTCTTGAAATAATTTGAGCAGTACCAGCATGGAAAGTAGTCTGAGTCCTTGAAATTACCGTTGGAATGACGTTCTACCTTTTTCTGGTGGAACTTTCTATTAGATTCAATCAGGCGTTCATATGCCTCAGAAAAACTCATCTTGCCCAGATTGCCTATTACATCCTCGCCTTTCGCGCCATCTCCATGCCCGGATAAGTGACAGCAGGTTGTGACGTTCCCCTGCCAGTCAATGTTAAATTCCTGCATCTGAAGCGGAGTACATGGGAAGAGGTTGGTAGTATAGTGTCCAGGGGCCATAACAATTGGTATGGGAAAAGTTTTTTGGAGTTGCCAGACAGTAGCCTCCACCTTTCTTCGCTCCGTAGGGGAGATGTCCAGATTTTCCACTGTGGTTAGCGGAGTAGGCATAAGATGGCCGAATCTTAGTCCTCTGCTTCCGAGTTTAGTTGCAAGCTCTGCCATCTCTTTTGATTCATCACGGTTGCGGGATGTAATCACTGAATTAAAGGTGAAAGGTATATCTTTCACGACACAAACACTTATAGCCTTCATTACCCGGCGGTATGAACCTTTCCCACGAAGGCCGTCGTGTGTACCCTCTCTGGCACCATCCAGACTGAACGTAATTCCTGAAAGCCTATCGTGAAAAGGAAGTATCTCTTTATAAATCTTTGTAAAATTCCAGCCGTTAGTAACAAAGCCAAACTTATATCCAGCTTCACATACCATTGTGAGAACTTCTGCAAATCCTGGATGCATTGTCGGTTCTCCGCCAGTAAAGGAGAGGTGATCGAAGCCGTGAGCCTTAGCTTCCATGAGAATCTTTTCTACAATCTCTATTTTCAGATCCACGTCAGCGCTGTGCCTTTTATCAAAGCAGTGCTGACATCTCAGATTACAGCGATTTGTAAGCTCTATGACTATGCCTGGCATTTTTATATCCTTTCTCTATGCTCCAAATCCGGTACATTCTGGCTTTCTGGCTATGTCCCCTTATCGTACTGCTCACCTGCCGCAGACGCTATCCAAAAAACTATCAAAAAAGTGATGAGCTGTCGTAAAACAACGATTAATCTAAAGCGGCATGGCTTCTGCGGTCAAGTGCAGCAGATGGTCAGGCGATGTGTTGCTATTGAGGTAGAACAGCCAGTTTTACCTAACTACCAATGGCATTCAAGTACACAGCAGCCATATTGCTGTTAATAGCCTATCTGATATAAATATTTTTATGAATTGTTTCAATTATTATTTCCACATGTCTTTGTCAGCCCACTGTTTATAGCTTATTTTTACACGATATTATCAGATTCCAGAAGCGTCCTGACTGCTTTCTTCAAAATCGGCAGGTCATTTTCAACCGTTAGCCATACTTCTGAAAGATCTATACCGTCATACTGATGAATCAGAACGTCTCGGAATCCTGCAAACTGCCTCCAAGGTATTTTCGAAACAGCTTGCCGTGTGTCTTCGGAAAGATGTTTGACGGCTTCGCCGATAATTTCAAAATTACGAATCACCGCATCCTGTGTCTTCGGATCATTTGAAAACGATAATTCTCCGTCTTCCGTGTATTGTTCTATTTTCTCAATACATTCTTTTATATGAATGAGATAAAGTCGTTGATCTTTCATAAGGGAACCGCTTCTTTCATAATTCTTTCACGAACATACCAGTGAACACTTTTTTCTGTCACAACATCCACTTTCCTGCCAAGCAAATCTTCCAAATCCTGCATAAACGCAATACGTCTCAGCAGACTCCCCTCCATGTTTACCAGAAAATCCGCATCGCTTTCGGAGTTATTGTTTCCTCGTGCGAATGAGCCGAAAATCCGTATATTTTTTGCTCCGTATTTGTCTGCCAACTGCACGATTTTATCCCGTTTCTGCCTTATCACATCTGCCATATTAATAATTTCCCTATCGCTATAATTTTATATCGTTTTTCCA
>Ga0255369_1192_pt1 | contig 10046 bp, 10 predicted proteins | sample ANMaggSeSYBR01C9_FD_182091 | JGI IMG/M metagenome (GOLD analysis project Ga0255369, IMG submission 182091) | Sediment cell enrichment communities from methane seep in Santa Monica Basin, California, United Staets - ANME aggregate JGI... | ecosystem: Environmental > Aquatic > Marine > Cold seeps >... | reverse complement strand
AAAAGCATTTAAATAATGATTCCAGAGCCTGCAACCAGATGCTATTGTCGCTGATTGGTACAATTGAAAAAGGATTAGATATTAAAATCAGCTACGATTTGCTTGTAATTATCTTTGCAATAATCACTGCTCTTCTTCTTGAGGGCACCATTTACATAGTTTTCAATCATCTTACGATTACACATCAGGAAATATTCAGCATGAGGCATGATCAATATGTTGAAGTAGAAAAAATAAAAGCTAACGCAAAAACTGAGATGAATAAGGATAATATCAGATATGAGTTGTTTAAAAACAGGGTAAAAAACCAAGTTCAAAACATTAAAGACAATGTATTCACGTTTAAAAGAAATGCTGATAATAGTTAATATGGTCAGCCCAATTGGGGAAGCGGTAAAATAAACACTATCAACTAAAAGGAGATAAGCATATGAATTCCGACATTACTGTTGCAGGCCCTAAAGTTACTGCTAAAAATGATTACAACACGACTGTTATTATTGATAAACATCGCGCATTTTTACAGCGCATGTTTCCCGGCAAACTGCAACAGGCGCTTAATAATTCCGAATTAATACAGGCTAAGACGGAACTGGAGTTCAGGGAAAAAGCGCTGAAAATATCTAAAGAATCTCGACTTCAGTCCATAAAAGAAACGTACAATGATTTCCTTGTTATCAGTAAAGGTACTATTAGAAAAGACAGAGCTATATTTTTGTCAAGACAACTTCAGGAATTGGAAGCAGAGATCAACGAAATAACCAGTAAGTTTTATAAGCTCATCGAAGAGCAGTACGCCAAACTGGATAGAATCAGCATACCTTTTTTAAAAGAGATGGAAGAAAAGCGCATAGAAGAAAGCGCCGGAAGATTCAATGATACAGTTGCTAAATTAATGCTGGATTTCAAGAACATTTTAAATGAAGAGGTTAAAGCATAGAGGATAACAAATGAAACAGCCGGTGAAAATAATTTTAACAGGTTTTATAGCATCAGCATTATTATTGAGTTGCGGTTATTTTTCAGGATCTGATTTAAAGCTGCGTATTTTATTTGATGAAACAATTGCAAGTTGGCGCAAACGTAGATTACGCCCATTGTGATCAGACTGTGGGAAGGGTAAAAAATGTTTCTTTATGTGAAAATGGAAAAACTGCCGTTGATTTGATTATATTTTCTCAATTCAAAGGGCTGGTCAGATCAGGAGTAATGTTTGTGGTGGATTATCCTTTATTCAGCAATGACCCGACACGTATTCTGATGGATATTCTTTCAAAAGATATTGATAATCCTCAGATTAAATCAGGCACAACTTTAAACGGAGTAACCTGGATTTTTTATAAAATGGCGGTTGCGGCTGATTCAATAAGTCCGGTTGCGAATACTGTTGTTGAGCATTCAAAAATACTGCTGAATGAACTGGAGGTTTTTGTAAAATCTGATGATTTTGATCGTTTGCTGGAAGCCCTTGAGAAACAGGCAAAAATTATTTCCGGTTATACAATAGAACAAAAGCGTAAATTTGAAAGAGACATTCTCTCTGAAATCGAAAAGAAAATTAAAAATCATTATGAAAGATTGAAAACAATTTATAACCAGGAAGAGATTAAAAAACTTGAAAAAGAACTGAACGAATTAAAACACAGCCTGGATATAAATACGCCGGCAAAACAATAGCCAAGTAACCGGAGTTGCCCGTGAACTATTCATCGGTACAATTAATAGCTATTTTAAACGATAGTCGCTTCAATCTGGTGGGTAGTCCCTACAAAGCAGTGCAGGTTTGGGAATACTGCCCTGTTTTACTTTGTAAACACCTGTTTTTTCGCTATGTGCTGCCAGAAGATATGATATGTAACTCATTGAAATTATTGACCAGCACTGTTTTGTAGGGACTACCCAAGTGCCCCAGTGCTTTCTATATGCTTCCAGAAATTGACTGTTTTTACTTTTCAAACAGACTCTAAGGGCTCGTAAAGCTATAAGGTGTCCAAAACAATGGACAGTGCCCATGCAAAGACTTCACCTCTACTATTCAACATGGCTGTTAATATCACAGGTTATCGTTTGATGTGTACCTGAGAGCTGCAAAGGATTTTCGGCTGATGAGGGGGCCGCACAAAGTGTCCAAAATAATGGACGGTGTCCAAAGTTGGTCAATGTGTAAATCCCGAAAGATAATAACGTTTGATAGTAACTGCAATAACAATGGGTTGAAAAATCCGATCGACCATGGTTTCCATGGTTTTTTGGTGTTCCGTCGCCTTCAATGACTAAGGAAAAAGATGGCGTTACTACCGGAGCAGGAAGGCTCATAATCTTTAATTAACTGGCAATACAAGAGGTTATCGCTTCATGCCCGATTTGGCTTTTTCCTGGCATACTTTCTGCAATACAAACATTTCAATCTATCTGTACTGATCATTGAGTTATAGATTTTCAGATAATTAATTTCACAAGATCGGAAGAAGAAATCCGAGCAATGCGTACTTGTTTGTACTTGGTTGAGGGTTTCGACTGATAACGCCGTGAACTTATTTGTGAAGATTTACACCATATATTAAACCGGGAAAAACCTATGGCGCACAAGCTACTGGTCGTTGATGATGAGGAGAATATGTGTGTGCTTTTGAAACGTGTACTTGGCAAAGCGGGTTACGAAGTTGAATGCGCGGTGTCAGGGGAAAAGGCTCTGCAACTCGCAGGGGAAACCTCCTTTGAGCTTGCCGTGGTCGATGTTTGCATGCCGGAGATGGACGGAATAGAGGTACTTGCAAGGCTCAAGACCATTGATAAAAAATTGCCGGTAATAATGACATCGGCCTTTCCGTCATCGGAAAAGATAGAAAGGGCCAAGAGCTTTGGATGTTTAGACTATCTGTCGAAACCGGTCGACATGAAACACTTAAAAGAGCTTATCAGAAAAAGACTTCAGGAATCGTCGAATTGTAGAGTGGGGAAATAATTGCATGATGATTCATCATATTAGAAGTTTACCACTTGACGAGGTCTGTACTTTGTAAAATTAATGATTAATAGATCAACCAACAACGGAAACGGAAACGAAAACGAAAACGAAAAACGTGGGGGAAGGGGGTGATGATGGGGTACTGACTTGGCCTATCATCTTCTGTCCATCAAAGACGGATATCAACTTTAGTTCGTATTGCATCATCCAGAATGCTGCACCGACGAGCTTTACAATTGCCCATTCTCGCGCATAATAATTTTCTGCTCCAGCATTACTGAAATCGAATTTTGGTGGTCAAAGAATGTTTTAATAGGGGGAGGTAAACAATTTTTAGGTATCATACTGATTTTATTAGTAATTTTCTAATGAATTTTTGACAATACTGCATCAAGGAGTAAGGAGGAAAAATGTTTCTCAAGAACAAAGGAGTCCAGCTTGTTTTTGCAATATGCCTTGGTATTATCGTCCTGTTGTTACCAAGACCTGAGGGAACAAAATTTACAATAACCGGCGCTGAGCGTGACACAGCGTTTCAATCCATTAGTCAACACTTTACAGATATCTCTACGGAACGGGACATTGCCAAGGGAACTATTAAAGTAGAGGCAAAAAATCCTGGAGGCCCGGAGTGTTCAGCGGATTTCATAAAGAAAAGAGTCGCTGAACTGAACCTCGCAGAAATTGAGGTCAATTATGAGGATGGTCTTTCTCCAAGGGCACACAGGTTTCTCGCAGTCCTTGTATTACTGATCTTTCTCTTTGTGGCGGAACCGATCCCGCTTGAGATTACGGCTATCTGCATTGCGGTTTTTCTTGTAATCATGCAGGTTGCGACTGTCAAGGAGGCATGGGCGCCTTATATGCACCCTGTGGTCGTCTTTATTATGTGTTGCCTTATCTTTGCCATCTCCCTGGATAAGGCGGGGATCACAGTGCGGCTTGGAAAATTTATTGTCAAGAAGGCGGGGACGAGCGTTACCAAGTTTACGTTTATCATCGCCATGGGCCTCGGCATATCTTCCGCTTTCATGCATGACGCCGCAGCCTGTGCCATAGGAATCGTGACGATGCTTCCCCTGATGAGGGCGGCAGGCATCGAACCTCACACCAAGACTGCAAAATTCATGATGCTCTCACTCCCCTTTGCCTGTTCCTGCGGGGGCATGGGATCCCTGGTCGGAGGAGGTCGCTGCATGGTTGCCGCAGCTTTCCTTAAGGAATTCACGGGACTGGAGATCACTTTCTTTGACTGGATCATGTATTGCTTTCCGGCGGCCCTGCTTTGCGTCCCTGTAGTAGTCTTGATTGTTTATTTTGTGTACCGGCCCAATCCGAAGTACAAGCTGCCCCAGTTCGACGAGGATAGCGGCCCCTTGACCCCGCTGGAAAAAAAGACTCTTATTATCATCGGCATTTCATTCGCCTTCTGGCTGACAAAGGGGTTTCACGGCATACACTACTCGGTGACCGGAATGTTGGGCGTTGCCGCTCTCATCCTCACTGGTGTCCTGAAATGGGAGGATATTCATAAGGATCTCGAGTGGGGGACCGCGCTCTTTATTTTTGGCGGAGGCATCTCACTCGGCCTGGCCATGGGCTATTCCGGGGCTGCCACCTATTTTGCCAGCCTCTTCTTTCCATATATTCAAGGGGGTGGCTGGCTGCTCCTCTTTGCCGGCGTTGGAATCTTCGGCGCGCTTGTGACAAATGCGATGGCCAATGTTGCCGCCGCGGCCCTTATTTTGCCCATAGTTATTCCGATGGCGGAATTGGAGGGGGTAGATCCTACGGTACTCGCTCTCTGTCTCGGAACAGCGACATCTTTTGCCATGCTTCTCGTTATCGGTTGCCCGCCCAATGCCATTGCTTATAGCTATCGGCAGTTCAAGGCGGTTGACCTCACACGGGTCGGCCTTGTTGCCACTCCTATCCTGCTCGCTATTTTGATAGCTGTGGCGGCAGTCTGGTGGAAAATCCTGGGGCTGGTCTAAAAATTGATTTGATCGGTTCTGTTATATTCAATTGATATTGAATATATTAGTTATCTATGGTATAAAATGTAAAATAAAAGAAGTGAAGTAGAATTATTGCTGACAGGTGGCACTTTTGGCCTCCATCCCCTTGCGGACCCTTTGGTCCTCAGGGTGGATGGGGGCGCAGAAAATTGAAAAAGAGTTGAGCGAAAATGATCGTCTAGACCTGTCAAAATAGATAGTATAATTTATTAATGGTTAACCCTTTTGCAAAGACAAAGGAGAGAGAGTACCATGATTAAAATACCAACTAAGGTTCTGGTAGTCGATGATGAGAAAGATTTCGTGGAAATGCTTTCCCTGAGATTAAAAGAGATGGGAGAGCAAGTTGAAGCTGTTTACAACGGCCAGGATTGTCTCAACAACTTGGAAGGAAATGACATTGATGTGGTCATTTTGGACATTAAAATGCCGGGTATGGACGGCATAGAGACATTAAAGGAGATCAAGAAAAGGTTCCCTATGGTTGAAGTCATCATGCTTACAGGACATGGCAGTGCGGAAAGCGCTGTGGAGGGGATGAAACTCGGCGCCTTTGACTATCTCTTGAAGCCTGCGGATATAGATAGCCTGACGGAGAAAGTCAATGGAGCGAGAAAGAGAAAAGAGGAGCACGAAGAGCGGATCAGACAGGCAGAAGTCCGGTTGCTTCTGAGAAAAGTCGGAGAAGTATAAAGATACTCTCCTTTTCCTTGATCTCCTTACCGGAATCATTATATATCTTCTTACCCCTGACAGGTGGCAGTGGAGGTGGGTCTCTTGTATAACAAAATAGAAGAGCCCGATAATGCAAAAGCGTGGAAGGGGGGAAGTATTCAAAAACCTTCATTTTGCTCATAGCTTATCAGACACTGAGCAGACAGGATGCTCCAAATATGACGACCACAAGCAACATAAACCTTGTTCTTGTTGACGATGAGGCCGATTTTCGGCAGACCCTTGCCAAACGCCTGGCAAGGAGGGACATAGTCCCAAGAGAGGCGGGAACCGGCGAGGAGTGTTTATTGATCCTTGCAAAAGAACCTGCGGACGTAGTGATTCTGGATGTCAAGATGCCCGGCATGAACGGGATAGAAGTTCTTGATCATATCAAAAAAGAATATCCCAAGACAGAGGTTATACTCCTGACCGGGCATGCAAGTACCCAGGACGGTGTTGAAGGGATGAAGTCAGGGGCTTTTGATTATCTGAATAAGCCTGTAGAACTCGAACATCTCCTTGGGAAGATAAAACAGGCCCACGAAAAGATCAGGCAAGACGAAAAGATCAGAGTGAGTGAAGAGAAACTCAGAGAGGCAAAATTCAGGGTCCAGATGGGGCAGCAGATGATAGCCGCTGAAAGGCTCGCTTCTTTGGGAACATTGGCGGCAGGAGTCGCGCATGAAATCAATAACCCCCTGGCGATCATGACGGAAGCTGCCGGCTGGATGAAGCTGATTCTGAAAAAAGAAAAACCGGCTCAGATGCCTCGAAAGCAGGATTTTGAGCTGGCCTTGCAGAAAATACAAACCAGCATTGAAAGAGCGAGAAGAATCACGCATCAGCTTCTTGGGGCTGCAAGAAAAGATGATTCGGTACTAGCAGATGTGGATCTCAAGAGACTGGTTGACGAAGCTATTGAACTGGTAAGCAGGGAAGCAAAAAACAAAGATGTTGAAATTGTGCAGGAAATAGATCCTTCCGCAGGCATTATCTCCAGCTATCTTTACCAGTTGAGACAGGTTATGATCAATTTTTTGACCAATGCCATTCATGCTACCGGGTCTGGTGGCAAGATTACCATAATCATCGAGGGTATGAATGATAGCATAAAGCTGACAGTGCGGGACACTGGCAAAGGCATCCCCAAAAAGCATATAGAAACGATATTTGAGCCATTTTTTACTACCAAATCTCCGGGCGAAGGTACTGGTCTTGGCCTCTTTGTGACTCGCGGCATTATTGAAAAACTCGGAGGAACCGTAGAAGCCGAAAGCCGGCTCGGCGAGGGGGCAAGCTTTTATGTTGTTTTGCCCAGACAGCATAAATTGCACCTCCATCACAAATAAAGGGGAAAGAGTATTGGCGAAGATTTTGTCGGTAGATGATGAGAAGCACATGCTCAAGCTCTTCATGCGGTTCTGCAAGCCGATACTGAAATATCTGCTTATATCCGTCATCGCATTCTCTTTGCTGATTCTTGAGACCACTGCCCTTGAGGGAGCCAAGCAGGGCGTCTATATGGATAATGACGCCCACTTTGCTATTGAGATTCCCACGGGCTTTGAAAAGATGCCGGAGAATCGGCTTCCCGCTGCTTTACCTGATCATCCGGGATATGGGAAGTGGTACGAAGACGCCATAAAACAGTATGATACGACCTATGTCTGTCGTGATCGTGAGAATGAGACAGGCAGAGGAAATAATAGACTTACATTCATAGGTATCAAGACATACAAGCATGAGAAAAAGCGCCTCAAGGTCTTCACGGATTATCTTACGATAGATGAATTCTTTAGTCTGAAACAGATCAAGCAATTCAGCAATCTTATAAAAAAAAGACTTGTCGAAAAAGGGGCCAAGGATGTCATCGTAAAACCCTCGATCTTGTATAAAGACCAGAACAGCTTCGGTTTTGCTTGCAGCTACAGGCTCCCGGAAGGAGTCGAGGCAAAGGAATTCCACAGGGTCTTTTTGGGACGAACCTGCCTGGTCTATCTTGACCTTTATCTGTTTGCCGCGGGTGATTCCGCCCCATACATAGAGACGTTTCAAGATGTGGCTGATTCGCTGGAGTTTGAACAGGGCTTTGAGGCTAAAGACTCATACGTTAACGCCAGTGTGAAGAAAGTCGGGTCGTATGAGATCTTCGGTATCGGGCTCTACAAGATCGGAGAGACCCTGATACACATTGTATTGATCATATTTCTTTTCAACCTGGCGCTTGACTATTTTATTAATCCGAAAAAAAGACGTTACAAAGTAGAATTCATTCTAAAAAACAAGGAAAAAGTGAGGCTTGCAACAGTCCCGGCAGGGATATTGTTGTACATGTTTTGCAGTTATTTCTGAAACCGACCCCTTGACATATAGACTTTCAGATAATTAATTTCACAAGGCCAGAAGGAGGAAAGCGTATTAGTTATACGTCGACGACTGATAACGTAGTGAAATTATTTATCTGAAAGTCTATAGCGTTGCAACAACCTGGTCATCTCCCCTTTGCATAAATTATTCTATACCGCCAGGAAATCGTTCCAAATGGTTGTCTGGTCCTTGAAAGGTCAACGTACTCGACTATATCCCTTGCCTGTCCAGGAGGAACATCAAGCCAGATGACCTTGTCCCGTTGCTCAATAATATTGCCGTCTGCATAGTCAAGGAGAGTTATCTCCAACGCCATTTCCGTTAGAACAAGCTCAGTTCTGTTTATGACTCTTCCCGCTATTCTATGGGAGAACGCACATGGGGGCAAAAGTCTGAAGCCAACCAACTCGATTTCAGTGATCAATATTCTATGCTCTCCGCCAAAAGGCAAAAAGGAACTCGCTCCCCTGAAGAATATTGCCAGTACAATCAAAAAGATGATAAGTATAATCCATCCTAAGCTCATCTTACTATGTCCTCGCCCGCTGCCGCTATTCGTTCAGAACCTTTTTTGGTCTTTCCTGACAAAACGGCAAAACCCTAAGAGATCTTCCATCGGTTGATATTGTGACAGCTCCGTGGCTGTCGGTGCGTAGTATCCTGCATCCCCGTTCTCTGTATGTTTTTAAAACCGATTGATTCGGAAATCTATATCTGTTTCTCCAGCCTGACGAAAAAATTACAGTTTCCGGGTTAACGCTATCAATAAAGAATTCACTGCTCGATGTCCTGCTGCCGTGATGAGGAGCTATAAGAACATTGCTTTTTAAATCATCTCCTGAAATTGCAACAAGCTCTTTTTCTGCTTTGGTCATAATATCGCCCGGGAAAAGAAAAGATTTTGATCCGAATTCAACCTTTATGACCAGAGAATTGTTATTTAAATTCGACCACTTTCTATTATTATTATCCATGTAATCACCAGCCGGATAAAGAAGCTTTAACTGAGCACCATTGATAGTGTGTGTTCTTGATATCTCTTTGAATTCAGGCAGATGAATTGCCTTTTTTTTAATAATTTCCATGAATTTTCGATATCCAATAGTATCTGCTGTATCACAGTTAGCCCACACACTTTTCACATTGAAATTTTCAGCAATATACAAAAGTCCGTTCAAGTGATCGCTGTTTGGATGGGAAAGAATAAGAGTGTCAATTGTTTTAATTTTTTTACGCCATAATAACGGGGCAATTACACTTTTGCCAACATCAAAGACCGAGTTGTCAGAAAATCCACCGCCATCTATAAGCAGATTAAAACCTTCCGGCATTTCCACAAGTGCTGAGCTGCCCTGCCCAACATCAATGATTGTAATCCTCAGATCATCATGCCAAAACCTGTTATAAAACCAGTAGCAACTATCGGCGGCACACGCAATAATTACTACTATTAAAACAGCTAATACTTTTTTTCTTCTGGAATTATTTAATTTTCCTTTCAGCTTTACTTTATTATCTATCTGATGTGTTCCTCCAGGAAATTTATCTTTTTCACCGGCATTTTCATGGTGAATACCAAACAAGTTCAATACTGCCCAGCCCAGCACGTAATAGCAACAAATCTCAAAATAAGTCGGGGTTACAGTCTTTATTGAGGCAAAAGGTAAATTAGAAAACCATACCACAATATCAAGGGCTTTAGCCAGCAATTCAGAGTTTGCATTTATGCACCATGCAGCCCCGTAAACGCTTACCGGATATAGCAGTACCGAAAACAATCCCAGGGGAACTACAATAAAACCTATAATAGGCACAACAAACAAGTTTGCCAGGAGACCAACAAAAGAAACCTGGTTGAAGTAAAACATTAAAAGCGGAAGTGTTCCCAGGATTGCGAAAAGCGAAGTCAATAAAAAGAGATACCCTTTTTTCAGGAGTTGAAAGAGTACTTGTTTTCTATTCTTGCTTTTTATGCG
>Ga0255369_1182_pt1 | contig 10273 bp, 5 predicted proteins | sample ANMaggSeSYBR01C9_FD_182091 | JGI IMG/M metagenome (GOLD analysis project Ga0255369, IMG submission 182091) | Sediment cell enrichment communities from methane seep in Santa Monica Basin, California, United Staets - ANME aggregate JGI... | ecosystem: Environmental > Aquatic > Marine > Cold seeps >... | reverse complement strand
ATTGCACCTCTTCGCCCTGGCAGTGCGCAGCACAAAGGACATTTGCTTCGCCGCAGGACTGGGGCGGTAACGCATGGGCTGCGTTGCAGATTAATTTCAGAGGCGATGAAAACAACAACCCTGAAACAATGTTCTTAACATTAAGCGACGGGACTAATACCGCTACAGTTACCAACAGCGACCCCTGCGCAACAACGAATTGCTGGTGGCAGGGGTGGGACGTCGAATTGGCTTTGTTTGGCAATGAAGGCGTGAACCTTGGTAATGTTACCAGCTTCTCGATAGGGTTCGGCGACGGTGCCAGTCCGGGCGGTGCGGGAACAATGTATTTCAACGATATACTGTTGTATCACGACAGGTGTTTGCCGGAAATGGGACCGGCAGGCGACCTTAACGCCGACTGCACGGTTGACGATCAGGACCTGATGATATTCCTCGATGACTGGCTGAACAGTGATTATTTGGTTACAGCCTCAGAACCACAAAGCGCCAATCTTTGTGCTCATTACGAATTCGATGAGACTACAGGCGCTACCGCGTCCGATTCTTCGACAAATAATTATGATGGTTCGATAGAACCTGATACGGTTACAGGCATTTGGGATTCCAATGGTCACAACGGCGGGTGCATTGTATTGGACAACAGTTTTGATGTTGTTTTGCCAGCTGGAGTATTCAGCGGTATCATCAACGAAGTTACTGTTGCCTTTTATGTAAATGGCGATGCTGATGATTATCCCGACCCGGTTGACTGTGTGGAATTCACTGCCGGGCCTGTACCGATAGAAAGCAACACGTGGGACCGGCTCGTCCGGGACATAGACAAAGCCGATTCTTACGGTGGCTGCTGGAATCATTACGTCATAGTTAAAAACGCCAATGCCGGTACGATACGGTTATATCTCAACGGCTTACTCGTGGCACGGAATATCGAAGCGTCGGAAATTATGAACGGTTCTTTGGCCGAGCAATCGCTGCTCGGTATAATCGGCGATCATGACCTGCAAGTAAAAGTCGATGACCTGTACATCTATAATTACGCTCTTTCGCAAAGCGAAATATTGTATCTGGCTGAGGGTAGCGGCGGCGAACTGGTTCAGCCGTTGCAACCAGTACTGACGAATGCCGATTTGACCGATGACGGGATCATCAACCTGGCTGATTGCGCGATGATTATGCAGGGCTGGCTGAAAGAGCAACTTTGGCCATAACGGGCTGACCATTAATCCGGAGAAGGTAAATGAACAGACGTAATTTTCTAAAAAAGGTTATTTTTTCAACAGGGGCAATGGCAGCAGCCGGCGTGGTTCCCAATACCGCGGTTTCACTGTCCGGCAAGACTCTGAATACACATATCGGCCGAAAACGCCCCAATGTTATCTATATCCTGGCCGACGATCTGGGATATAAAGAGCTGGGCTGCTACGGGCAGAAAAAGATCAGGACGCCCAATCTTGACAAACTCGCTGCCGAGGGTATGCGCTTCACCCAGCACTACTCCGGCCAGGCTGTTTGTGCCCCGTCCCGTTGCTCTTTGTTGACCGGCAAACATATGGGACATGCATACATCCGCGACAACTATGAAATCGGTGGCTATCAACTTGCCATACCGAACGAAACTCTGACTGTAGCCGAAATATTCAAGCAGGCCAACTACAAGACCGGTGCTATGGGCAAGTGGGGCCTGGGAGGCCCGGAGACGGAAGGACGCCCCAATAACCAGGGGTTCGACCTGTTTTATGGAAATCTGGGACAGGTACAGGCTCACTGGTATTATCCGCCTTATCTGTGGCGAAATAACGAGAAGATATTCTTCGAAGGCAACACCAATCATTCCGGCACACATTACTCTCATGACTATATGGCTAAAGAGGCCCTTCAATTTATTACTGACAATAAAGACAATCCTTTTTTTCTTTATGTCCCGTTCATAATTCCCCATCTGTCACTTCAGGTACCGCAGGATTCTCTTGACGAGTATCTTCCTCTTGGCTGGCCTGAAACACCAATTCGGAAGCGCCATTATTCCGCCTGCGACAAGCCCAAGGCGACTTATGCCGCAATGATAACACGGATGGACAGAGACATCGGACGGGTTATGAAACTGCTGAAAAAGTATGGTATTGATGATAACACAATTGTCATTTTCTCCAGTGATAACGGCGCGTCTGATCATTCGGTTGACGTCGAATTCTTTGACAGCGTTGGGCCTCTGCGAGGCCTGAAGAGCAGCCTTTATGAAGGCGGGATTCGCGAGCCGATGATTGCGCGATGGCCCGGCAGGATAAGACCCAGCTCTACAACGGATCATATATCCGCGTTCTGGGATTTTCTGCCCACCTGCTGTGATATAATCGGGGCTAAGATACCTGACGATATCGACGGTATCTCATTCCTGCCGACACTGTTAGGCAAGTCCGGCCAACAGCGGCATGATTACTTGTATTGGGAATTCAAGCGTGCTGGTGCACAGCAGGCGGTCCGGATGGGTAAATGGAAGGGTTATCGTAAAAACGTTAACACCAATCCCAACCCGCCGCTGGAGCTATATGATCTTGACGCTGACATCGGCGAAGCTACCAATGTGGCCGGCTCCAACCCTGACATCGTAACCCGGATCGAACAAATAATGACCAAGGCCCATATCTACTCTCCTGAATTCCCGATCCTGTATGGGGAATCGTAGGTATTCAGCCTTTAACGATAATATGGAGAAAGCAATTGAACAGGCGTAATTTTCTAAAAAGAATTATTTTTTCAACAGGGGCGGCGGTAGCGGCCGGTGCGGTTCCAAGTGCCGCGGTTTCACTGTCCAACAAGGCTTTGAATGCGCGTATTGGCCGAAAGCGCCCTAATGTTGTCTATATACTCGCTGACGACCTGGGATACAAAGAACTGGGTTGCTACGGGCAGAAAAAGATCAGGACGCCTAATCTCGACAAGCTGGCTGCTGAGGGTATGCGATTTACCCAGCATTACTCCGGCCAGGCTGTTTGTGCCCCGTCCCGCTGTTCGTTGTTGACCAGCAAACATATGGGACATGCATATATTCGCGGCAACTACGAAATCAATGGCTATCAACTTGCCATACCGGATGAAACATTGACCGTAGCTGAAATATTCAAGCAGGCCGGTTATAAGACCGGCGCTATGGGCAAATGGGGCCTGGGAGGTCCGGGCACGGAAGGGGACCCCAATAATCAGGGGTTCGACCTGTTTTACGGAAACTTGGGACAGGTACAGGCTCACTGGTACTATCCGCCTCATCTGTGGCGAAATGACGAGCAGGTATTCTTCGAAGGCAACACCAAATATTCCGGCACGCATTATTCCCATGACTATATGGCCGGAGAGGCCCTCCAGTTTATTACTGACAACAAGAACAACCCATTCTTTTTGTATGTCCCATTTTTGATTCCGCACACATCCCTTCAGGTGCCGCAGGATTCTCTTGACGAGTATCTTCCTCTTGGCTGGTCTGAAACACCGATTCCGCAGGGTCATTATGCCGCCTGCGATACGCCCAGGGCAACCTACGCCGCGATGATAACACGAATGGACAGAGACATCGGACGGATTATGAAACTGCTGAAAAAGTATGGCATTGATGATAATACAATTGTTATTTTCTCCTGTGACAACGGCACAACACCTGGTTCCGGAGTTGACCACGAGTTCTTTGACAGCGTCGGTCCACTGCGGGGCTTTAAGTCCGACTTATACGAAGGCGGTATCCGCGTGCCGATGATCGCGCGATGGTCTGGCAGGATAAAACCCGGCTCAACGACGGATCACATATCCGCGTTCTGGGACTTTCTACCCACCTGCTGTGATTTGATTGGGGCCAAAATACCCAGCGGCATCGACGGCATCTCATTCTTGCCGACATTATTAGGCCGCCCCGGCCAACAGCAGCATGATTATTTGTACTGGGAAACCACGAATTATCGTCCTCCACAGCAGGCGGTCCGGATGGGCAAATGGAAGGGCTTACGCGAAGACATTGACACCGCCAATCCCACGCCGCTGGAACTATACGATCTTGACACAGACATCGGCGAAACTACCAATGTAGCCGGCGCTAACCCTGACATCGTAACACAGATCAAAGGAATAATGACCGAGGCCCATACCTATTCTCCTGAATTTCCAATTCTGTACGGAGAGGCATAAACACCCTTAGCAGGGCAAGCCGTGTCCGCCATTTACCCTCCTGCCAAGGTGGCAGCCAACGAGTCTTCGATATAGATGGCTTGATTGGCTCGATCTGTCACGCCATTTTTTTAATATTGACAAAAGTGCCGAACAATCATTAGACTTGCAGGGTAGGGTTTTACCCCACACAATTTTCTAATATGGAGAAAGTACATAATGAACAGACGTAATTTTCTGAAAAAAATTGTTTTTTCAACGGGGGCGGCGGTAACAGCCGGTGTGGTTCCCGGTGCCGCGGTTTCACTGTCCAGCAAGACTCTGAATGCACGTATTGGCCGAAAACGCCCCAATGTTATCTATATCCTGGCCGATGACCTGGGATATAAAGAATTGGGTTGCTACGGGCAGGAGAAGATCAGGACGCCTAACCTTGACAAATTGGCTGCTGAAGGTATGCGTTTCGACCAGCATTATACCGGCCAGGCTGTTTGTGCCCCTGCCCGCTGTTCTTTGTTGACCGGTAAACACATGGGACACGCCTTCGTCCGCGACAACCGCTCAATAGGTGATTATCAGGTTGCCATGCCGGACGAAGAGGTAACCGTAGCTGAGATATTCAGACAGGCCGGCTATAAGACTGGTGCTACAGGCAAGTGGGGACTGGGAGGTCCGGGCACACCTGACCAGCAGGGGTTCGACCTGTTTTACGGAAACCTGGGACAGGTACAGGCTCACTGGTATTATCCGCCTCATATGTGGCGAAATAACGAGCAGATATTCTTCGAAGGCAACTCCAACTATTCAGGTACGCATTATTCTCACGATTATATGGCCGAAGAGGCCCTTCAGTTTATTACTGACAATAAAGACGATCCTTTCTTTCTTTATGTGCCGTTCATAATTCCGCATGTATCCCTCCAGGTCCCGCAGGATTCTCTTGACGAGTATCTTCTTCTTGGCTGGCCTGAAACGCCTTATGCGGGTGGCCATTATGCCGCTTGCGATAAGCCCAAGGCAACTTATGCCGCGATGATAACACGAATGGACAGAGACATCGGACGGATTATGAATCTGCTGAAAAAGTATGGCATTGATGATAATACCATCGTTATTTTTGGTAGCGATAACGGTACGACATATTGCTGCGGAGTTGACTACGATTTCTTTGATAGTGTCGGTTCTCTGCGTGGTTTGAAGGGTAGCCTTTATGAGGGCGGAATCCGCGAGCCGATGATTGCGAGATGGCCGGGCAGGATAAAACCCGGCTCAACGTCGGATCATATAACCGCGGTTTGGGATTTTCTGCCCACCTGTTGTGATTTAATCGGGGCCAAGACGCCCGACGGTATCGACGGCATCTCGTTCTTGCCGACATTGTTAGGCAAACCCGGCCAACAGCAGCATGATTATCTGTACTGGGAATTCAAGAGCTATGGCGCCCAGCAGGCAGTCCGGATGGGCAAATGGAAGGGTTATCGCAAAAACGTTGATACCGCCAATCCCACACCGCTGGAGCTATATGATCTTGACACTGACCTCAGCGAAGCCACCAATGTAGCCGGTTCTAACCCCGACATTGTAACCCAGATCGAACAAATAATGACCGAGGCTCATACCTATTCTCCTGAATTCCCAATTCTGCACGGAGAGGCATAGACGCTTTTAAGTTGGGTGCCACGGCCATTTTGGCCGTGCTTATGTTCGAGAACAACGACGAATGGCAGCCACCGAGCCTTCGAGGTGTATGGCTTGTTGGGTGGCATGCTTTCGCGTAGCTTATGCGAAGCATAAGCAAGCTAAAGCATGGTGAGCTTCCACTTTTACACGTTTTTGCGAATTACCGCAGATGGCTAAAATGTTACAAACATTACAATTTTTTTATTTTCTCACTCCAATTCCCATGAATACGGATATTAGTATATAGAGGTTTTTTCGCAGGCGATATTTTTCGCAAGGATAAATGTTTATTTGCGTGCGACGACGGGTGGCAGCGTCTGACGTACACATCAGGCGATGGTATTAGTCCGCAAAATTCGTGGTTGCACTGTTTTTGATTACAACCGGGAGCCGCACCGTGATAATCGATATGGAGAAAGTGCAAAATGAACAGACGTAATTTTCTGAAAAAAGTTGTTTTTTCAACTGGAGCGGCGGTAGCAGCCGGTGTGGTTCCCGGTGCTGCGGTTTCCCTGTCCAGCAAGACTTTGAATATGCGTATGGGCCGAAAACGCCCCAATGTTGTCTATATACTGGCTGACGACCTGGGATACAAAGAACTGGGCTGCTACGGGCAGGAAAAGATCAGAACGCCCAATCTTGACAAGCTGGCTGCTGAAGGTATGCGTTTCACCCAGCATTATTCCGGCCAGGCTGTTTGTGCCCCTGCCCGCTGTTCTTTGTTGACCGGCAAACACATGGGACACGCGTTTGTTCGCGACAACAAAAGCGGCCCAGACGATTATGATATTGCCATGCCGGACGAAGAGTTGACTGTGGCCGAGGTGTTCAGGCAGGCCGGCTATAAGACTGGTGCCACGGGCAAATGGGGTCTCGGAGGGCCGGGCACACCACATGATCAGGGGGTCGATCTTTTTTATGGAAATCTGTCACAGGTAAAAGCGCATTTTTATTATCCGCCGTACCTGTGGCGAAATGATGAGCAGGTGTTCTTCGAAGGCAACACTAACTATTCCGGTACGCATTACTCACATGACTATATGGCCGAAGAGGCCCTCCAATTTGTTACCGACAACAAAGACAAGCCTTTCTTTCTTTATGTGCCGTTTATAATTCCGCATGTATCCCTTCAGGTACCGCAGGATTCTCTTGACGAGTATCTTCCTCTTGGCTGGCCTGAAATACCTTGGGAGCAGAACTATTATGCCGCCTGCGACAAGCCCAATGCGACTTATGCCGCGATGATAACGCGTATGGACAGAGACATCGGACGGATCATGAATCTGCTGAAAAAGTATGGTATTGATGATAATACCATTGTCATTTTCTCCAGTGACAATGGTACGACTTTTGGTGGCTGGGGAGTTGATGCCGAGTTCTTTGATAGTGTTGGTCCACTGCGAGGTTTAAAGGGCAGTCTTTATGAGGGTGGAATTCGCGAACCGATGATTGCGCGATGGCCGGGCAAAATCAGGCCTGGAACCATCACGGATCATTTGTCGGCGTTCTACGATTTCCTGCCCACCTGCTGTGATATAATCGGGGCCAAAACGCCCGACGGTATCGACGGCATCTCGTTCTTGCCGACATTGTTAGGCCGCCCCGGCCAACAGCAGCATGATTATTTGTACTGGGAATTCAAGAGTTTTGGCGCTCAGCAGGCGGTCCGGATGGGCAAATGGAAAGGTTATCGCAAAGACGTTGACACCAGCAATCCCACGCCGCTGGAACTATACGATCTTGACACTGACATCGGCGAAACCACCAATGTAGCCGGTTCTAATCCTGGCATTGTAACCCAGATCGAACAAATAATGACCGAGGCCCATACCTATTCTCCTGAATTTCCAATTCTGCACGGAGAGGCATAGACAGTGTTTTAACAGCCCCAGACGTGAAGTCGGGGGGTAACTCACAACCTGACTCTACAACAATGCTGTGCTGAAGTATCGTTCCGCCCGGTCAGGAAGGACTGTGGTGATATTGCCCGTTATCTTTTTGCTCAACTGTCGTGCCGCCCAGATATTCGCCCCTGAAGAGATACCCACCAGCAGTCCGAAATCTCTGCCTAACTGACGGGTTGTTTCGATGGCATCGTCATCGGTTACCTCCACAACATCATCGACCATCGATACGTCAAGAATCTCCGGCACAAAACCATCGCCTATTCCTTGTATCTGGTGCAGGCCCGGCTCATGACCCAATATTGCTGATACGTCCTTTGGCTCGACCGCCACCAGTCGGGCGTCGGGTTTATGTTCCTTTAGGAATTTGCCGACCCCCTGAAGTGTGCCGCCGCTACCGACGCCGGCTACGAAGCAGGCAATATCTCCGTTCATTTGTCGCCAGAGTTCGTGGGCCGTTTCTTCATAATGCACACGCGGATTATCGGGATTCTCGAACTGTTGCGGGACAAATACACGTTTGTCCTGCTTTTGCATTTCGCGTACTTTTTCAACCGAGCCGTTTAAGCCTTCTTCAGCAGGCGTTTCCACCAACTCGGCTCCCAAGGCCTTAATCAGCTTCTTTCGCTCGATGCTCATATTTTCCGGCATAACAATCTTTACCTGGTATCCCTTAAGGCGCCCCACCATCGCCACGCCAATCCCCGTATTGCCGGAGGTCGGCTCAACGATAATGGAATCCGGCTTCAGTCGTCCGTCGCGCTCGGCCCCCTCCAGCATCGATAGTGCCACTCTGTCCTTGATACTGCCGCCCGGATTGAGAAACTCCGCCTTTGCGAAAATTTTCTCACCCTTTAATTGAATCAGCGGCGTATTACCGATCAGGTTTAATATATTGTCCGTCAGCATTCATTCCTCTCTTTTTATAATGCGTATTCCTTGTAGTTTTTCCTCTGATACTTTATGATAGCATAACTTATGCAAAACTCAAACGCTATACTCACTCCAGGCAAAAACGCCATATTGTATCTTTCGTAAGCTCATTATCCACAATGCTTTACAGGCAATCTTGCTTACCTTGCAAAATGATACCCGGTGGGTATAAATCGACATTGAAAGGCAAAAAAAATGAACCGTACCTCCTATTGGACAATCGTGGCTCTATCGGCTCTGTTTTCTCATATCCCGGCGTCCGGTTCTGAGAATATCACAAAAGACAATCTGAAGTTATGGTACAAACAGCCGGCAAAAAAATGGGTCGAGGCCCTGCCGGTCGGCAATGGCCGGTTGGGCGCGATGGTCTTCGGCGGGATAAATAAGGAACGTCTGCAACTTAATGAGGACACCATCTGGGCCGGGCCGCCGGTACCGCGTGACCGCAAAGGCGCTTACAATCATATAGCCAAAGCCAGAAAACTCTTTTTTGCCGGTAAGTATTCCGAAGGACAGAAAATCATACAGCAAAATGTCATGGGACGGCGTATCTCACCACGCAGTTACCAGCCGCTTGGCAACCTGAACTTGACATTCGATCTTAAGGACAATGTAAGCGACTATCGAAGGGAATTGAATCTCGACACCGCTATCGCAACCACCACCTTCAGGCAGCAAGGAACAACTTATCTTCGAGAGGTGTTTTCCAGTCCGGTTGACGAGATACTCGTCGTACATCTAAACGCCGACAAACCAGCGAGTATTTCGCTGGAGGCAACCCTGAATCGGTCGGCCGATTACCATGTCGAAGCTCTTGCTCCAAATCGGCTGAGCATGTCCGGCCAAGCCGGCCACAAGAGCAAACATAAGGGAGTAAAATTCGAATCACATCTGATTGTAAAAACGGATGGGGGAACGGTTACTGTGCGAGACAAAAATATAATTATCCAGAATGCCGATTCCGCAACCCTGATTCTGGCTGCCGCGACCGATTACAATCGCGCTGACCCTTATTCGCCACTAAACAGAGACCTCGGACAAGTTTGTCAACTGCAACTTAATGCAGCCGGAGCAAAAGCATATACCTGTCTCCGTAACGATCACATAACTGAACATCGGCGTCTCTTCCGACGAGTCGAACTCGACCTGGGCCAAACCGTCGCCGCTGAGTTACCCACTGACCAACGGCTGCAAGCCGTCAGGAAAGGCCAAAGCGATCCGCAGTTGACCACTTTGTATTTCCAGTATGGCCGATACCTGTTGATTTGTTCTTCTCGTCCCGGCTGTATGCCGGCCAACCTCCATCATATTAACATCAATTTGCAGATGAACTATTGGCCTGCCGAGGTCTGTAACCTTTCCGAGTGTCATGAACCCTTTTTTACACTTATTGAAGCCCTGCTCAAATCCGGCCGCGAGACAGCCCGTAACGTCTATAACTGCCGCGGATTTGTGGCTCATCACACAACCGACGCCTGGCTCTGGACCTCGCCTATCGGCCGAACGGTTTGGGGTATGTGGCCGATGGGCGGCGCCTGGTGTACTCAGCACTTTATGGAACATTACCGTTTCACCGGCGATAAACAGTTCCTCGCCCAACGAGC
>Ga0255369_1174_pt1 | contig 10517 bp, 6 predicted proteins | sample ANMaggSeSYBR01C9_FD_182091 | JGI IMG/M metagenome (GOLD analysis project Ga0255369, IMG submission 182091) | Sediment cell enrichment communities from methane seep in Santa Monica Basin, California, United Staets - ANME aggregate JGI... | ecosystem: Environmental > Aquatic > Marine > Cold seeps >... | reverse complement strand
CCTTCCCTTATGTGCGTGAATGCCTGGAGAAAATGGCCCCTCAAGCCGACCTTATCGTCGTCTCGCAAACTCCCTGCGAAGCCCTTACCCGCGAATGGCAGGAGCACGGCATAGACAAATACGTTGAGATTATCGCCGGTCAGGAGATGGGTACCAAGACCGAACATATCAGGATTGCCGCCGACGGAAAATACCCGTCCGACCGTATCCTTATGATCGGCGACGCGCCCGGCGATATGAAGGCCGCCCGCGGCAATAACGCCCTGTTCTATCCGATCAATCCGGGCGATGAGCAAACATCATGGCAGCGACTGTTCAAAGAGGCGTTCGACAAATTCATCGAAGGCGAATACGCCGGCGATTACGAAAAGAAACTGATCGCCGAGTTTGACGCCTGCCTGCCCGAATCGCCACCGTGGAAATGAAATAATGTGTGAGTGAACGAGTGAACAGGTAATATTATATAATTTTTTTTCAGAAGGGAACACGATTATGAAGAACACAAAACTTACAACAATGTTAAATGACAAACCCTCTCAGACTTCCTGTTGTCCCTTAATGCTGAATCGTCGGTCTTTTCTGGCATCGACGACCGGTGCCCTGACAGTAGCGGCTATGGAAATTGGCCTGTTTGATTTCACATCGTCGCTGTTAAGCGCTCAGGGCATCGGACCCACCCCGATCAGGAAGGCTCGGATTCAGGTAGGATTCGTACGTCCAAATGTCGATCGGACGTGGCTGGGCTGGCCGGGAGCCGCCTACGATCAGAAGGGCATGCAGAAGCAATACACAAAGGTGATTAAAGATGCCGCCGGCAAGCTGGGCATCGATCTGATGATCGACAATAAACCAATTCACGATGAAAAAACCCGCAACACTTTTCTGGAGAGCGTCCGGAGGAAAAAACCCGACGGTATTCTGATTACCAATATGAACCTGAATATGGGCTGGAAACTCGTCGATCCAATGGCCCAACCGCAAAATCGGGAAAATATCCCAATGGTGATTTTCAGTCCGGTGGGAAGCTCCTTTACCAAACACATTCAGGCAACCCGAAACATCCCCGGCGTTTTTACGGGCTCGACGCCGGACATCGGCTGGCTGGCGACCGCTCTGCGAATGCTCAATACCGTCCACCAGATGAAGAATACCCGCCTGTGTATTGTCAAAGGCGATAAAACCAAAGATAAGAAGCTCGACGTCGTCGGGACGACGCTCCATTATATCCCCGAAGATCGTTTTCCCGCGGAGTTTAAGAAGGTGGAGATGTCCGACGAAATCCGTGCCATCGCCGAGTTCTACACCAAAAACGCAAAAAAAATCGTCGAACCAAACAAGGAAGACATCCTCACCGCGGCGAAGAACTATATCGTCTGCCGACGCCTCATGGCCACTGAGAATTGCCACGGCTTTTCAATGAATTGTCTGGGGCCGATTGAAAAACACCAGATCAAACCGCCCTGCCTTGCTTTTTCTCGTTTAAGAGACGAATGTATCGTGGCTGCCTGCGAAGCCGACTGGGATGCCGCCATCTCTTCGCGACTGACGCACCTGCTGCTCAATCGGCCCGGTTTTATGCAGGACCCGGTAATCAATACAGTCAATAACACCTTAATCGGTGCCCACTGCTCCTGCGCCATTAAACTTGAAGGACCCGACAGCCCGTATCGTGCGCCTTTTATCCTTCGCACTCATTCCGAGTCCGACGTAGGCGTCGCGACCCAGGTGCTCTGGCGTATAGGCCAGGAAATAACCATAATGGCGTTCGTCGGATCGAAAAAAATACTTCTCGGCACCGGACGAGTCTTGCGTAACCTCGACACCCCGCCATCCGGCGGCTGCCGAACCTCAGTCGAAGTCGAATTGGACGGCGTCCCCGACGCACGCGACACGAAAGGTTTCCATCAGCTCTTCATTTACGGCAACCATGAGAATGCTTTCAAGGCTTATTGCCAACTTGCCGGTATCGAGGTCGAACATATATAGGAGTAACAACGAAGTAACAATGACGAATGACGGGAAATCGCAGCAAACCATCCAGGTTTCGTTTTGCGAAACTGTTAATTGCAGGCGAGACACCTGCTGTACAGGTTGCACTATAATAATGGGTTATGGGAGTCCGATGAATATGAAAACAAGACAAACAGGTTGGATGATATTTTTCATTTTGGCTGTAGTGACTTCTCACGTAGCGGCGGATAGTTCTCTGCCGATAGTCCGCAGCCGTACGATGAATATCGATTACCAGGTGAACATTGAGCCGACACATTTAAGCCGTATCGAGCTTTGGTATTCCCGTGGTACCGAAAAAGGAACCGTCGGACCGTGGCAGTTATACAATTATGACATGGACAAGATCAGTCCTGCCGGGTTTGTGGCGAATGGCGAAGGGGTGTTTCGTTTTTTGGTAGTGGCGGTGGACCAGACAGGACAAGCCTCCTGCCGAACGGACGGTAACGGTATGGGTATGGTAAATATTCCTGCCGAGGTCAGAGCGCAGCAGACGGTCTTTGTTGATTATACCACCCCTCAACTTTTTTTACGAAGTCCACGAAGCAAAGTGGAGCAGGAACATCATCAGGCATTGAAGATAAGCTGGGCTGGATTCGACACTCATTTAAACGATTATCCGGTACGACTTTTTTATGGCAGACAGGTTTATGGTAATGAAATTTTTACACCGATTGATAAGCCGTTACCGGCGATCGGTGAATATCTCTGGCGGATACCGGAGCAAATCAGTGGCCCTGTTACGATCAAAGCGGTATTGACCGACATAGCCGGGAACACTGACACGAAATCATCCGGCTGGATCAATATCATTAAAAGCGGCAGCGATGCTCAGCCGTTGAACCACAATACGAATCTGGATTTGAATACGAATCTGAACAAAAATCCTGAGCCGGGCAAAAAAACGAACAAAAAACCAGACAAAAAGGTAAGCAGGGGGACAAGCGGTGATTCGGGCAAAGTTATAAGCAAAACAGACGCCAAGGCAACAAACATACGAACGGAACTCCGCAGAAAGGCTGAAAGCTATTATATTCGGGGCAGTTTATACCGTCAGAGGCACGAATGGAGTAAAGCAGCCCAGGCATACGACAAGGCATTGGCTATCGATGAACAGTATCTTGAGGCCCGACTACGGCTTGGAGATGTTTTTTATAATATGAACCAGTTCGACCAGGCATGCCGGCAGTTCGAGTTATGCCTGAAGCTGCGGAACGATTCGCAGGCGGCTTTATTCGGCTTGGCGCAGAGTCAAATGGCGCTGAAGCAATTCAGACAAGCCGGGGCAAGCCTGGAAAAACTGTTAAAGGCTGATAATCGAGATGCCCAGGCCTGGCTGATGCGTGGCGATGCGGCCCAGCAGCTTGGCCAAAAAGAAATTGCCGTCAGTAGCTGGCAACAGGCCTGCAGAATCGGCTCGCCCATGATTAGCCGAACCGCACAAGAACGAATAGACCATTTTTATCCTTGAGTATGAAGACCAGTCTTATATACTAATGCCTTATTATGGCTAAGAAAATACAACAACAAGATAACGAGAAAATTTATCCTGTTTATGTGATTTATGGTAAAGACCGACGACGTACCATAGACGTGCTGGGGGAAATTGTCGAAAAAGTGCTCGGAGGAGCCGACCCGCAAATGGCGTTGAACGCGTATGATGGGACGGAGGCAAACATTGCCGAGGTACTCGTTGACCTGCGGACGTTACCTTTTCTTTCGGAGCGGCGGGTGGTTGTGGTAAAGGACGCTGACGCGTTCATCAGTGAATATCGTGATGAACTGGAGAAATACCTCGACAAGCCCTCGGTTAGCGGGGTACTGGTAATGACGGTAGAGAGCTTTCCAGCCAATACCCGCCTGGCGAAAAAGGCCCGGCAGGTCGGTCAGGTCTTCGAATATAAACCTGTCAGGCGTGGAGAACTGGTCAGATACCTGATCGATTATGCGGCTCGGCAGTACCGGCTTCAGTTGGACAATAGCACAGCGGCGATGCTTGTTGAGTTGGCGGGAGAGGACACCGGCCTGCTCAGCAGTGAGATTGACAAAATCGCCGCGTATATGGGCCGCCCTGCCGAGGGGAAACGCGTTACCCCGGACATTATACAAAAATTAGTGGGAAACAATCGTCAGTACAATGTTTTCAACGTAATCGACGCCATGACGCGATCGGATGCGGCAGTGGCGATGAAACATCTCGATGCGATGATGACTCAGGACCGGGAAGCGGAATATTCGGCGGTGGGCGCCTTTGCCTGGCATTTCAGACGGTTATACAGAGGCCGGGTAATGCTGGAAAAGGGAATGCGCGACCAGGCGATTACCAAAGAACTGCGTATCTGGCCTCAGCCGGAACAATTTATGAGACAGGTCAGAAAGATGACTATTCGCCAGGCGGCCTCGGCACTACAGGAATTGATGAAAATTGACCTGGCGAATAAGACCGGCGCAGGAACGGTTCGGGCCGGGCTGGAAAAATTTATTATATACAATACTCATTCCGGTTAAGTAGGGTGCTGTGTATCGCACCGTTAATTACACTTATTCCAAATAAAAATACAGCATGGAGGCATAACGACAATGGCTATATTTTTGAACCACGGATTGGTATTTACGCGTTCTCTCTATAATAATTGTTCGCTCGCGGTTGGGTTAGTATTATTTGTTGTGTATTTGTCATCAGGTTGCTCTCCGTTTCCTGACTATGTACACCGACCGACAATTATCAATATACCGGAACAGCCGGATTCTTCCACGTCAGCGGACAGCCAAAACGATGGAACCGATTCACACGCGCAAAACAATCCACAACATCAGTCCGACAATCAGGAAAAATACCGTAACGCTCATACCCGGCAAAGCGGATCAATCGCCAGGCAACCTGCCGCGCCGAATCGAGAGGGGCGGATCAGCCCAACGGTGGTTAATAGTAAATATATGGTGTATGATCCGGATCATCCAATGGCGGATCAGCACGGAATCGTTTATTTGCAGGAAAGTCCTGTCGGCGGCACCGGAGGTTATACTATCCATGACCCGACACATTCCCGTGCCGACAAGCGTGGGACAGTTCACTTAAAGGTTCGTAATCCGAATGATTCCAAACTGGGTACCTCTCTGCGGGAGCGGGAACAATATCAGCGGCAGATACCAAATACCCAAAAACAAGTGTTACGCAATCCCAATCCCGTAATGCGCAGTCAAGCAGACGTAACACAGACCTCACCCGATCCTGCGCAAGCCGTTGCGAACACGCCTTACCGGAGACCCATCGTTACTAATGTACGTGTTACAGAAGTCAACGATGTCGCTTCAGGTTTTACATGGGCCGCCGCTTCCTCACACATACCATCACAGTCGGGGAGGTTGCCGGATAGACAAATTCCCGGGGTCAACCTTCAGAAAGATTATAATGCCCTGAAGACTTCCACTCAGTCAACCATAACTCGCGGGCCGGAAACCACTCCGGCATCCTCACCCTACCGAAGCGATATCCGTAAATCGACAGGCACTACCATACCCGAAGTTATTCCGGTAGCTTCCGCCTGTCGATATCCCCCGGCAACAACTGATATTACAGCCAAAAGCGATCCCGTATCGCCTCCTGTGGTCGTTTCTCACCCGGTTCCGGTCAACACAGTTTCCGCCAATCAGGTTAATGCCAGCCGAACTCCTGCCGCCGTTAATACGATAGAGCAGACTATCGCTGACCTTGAACGCTATGTAACATTGCATCCGGACAATATGCAGACTCAGATGGCGTTACGACTTATATATAATGCTCACGGCAAAGACGAGAAGGCCCTGGATAACCTGCCGACTATGTCAATGGACAGCCAGACCCAGATGAAGGCGCTGACTCATGCGATACTACTCGCTGCTGAAACCACACAGACAACGGACAAAATCAAACCTGACATAGCCAATCAGGCTCTGAAGGCACTTGATAAAGTATATGAAAAACTCGTTGAGAAGGCGTCTTTGGCCGTCAGTAATCTGAAAATATGTGACAAAGTAGCCGGGTTCGGTAATTATAAGGAGATTGACAAAAAGGAACTGGAAGCCGGCCGGTCTCGGCGAATTTATGTTTATTGCGAACTGCAGAATTTCAAGACAAAACTTAACGAGCAAAACATGCACGTTACGAACTTACATGCTGACATTACACTGTTTGATTCCGCGTATAAACCACTATTAAGGATTGACAAAGACGTACCGGACACACCTGTTCACCAGCGTCGGCGAGATTTTTATCTGCACGGCTGGCTCGACCTGCCGAAATTATCACCGGGCAAATACGAAATATTTGTAAGCATCAAAGACAAAATCGCCGACATGACCGCCACGCCCCAGCGGTATGAATTCGAAGTAAAGAACCGATGAGTCTGAGTCTGATATTCACGGATTCTTCTCCTGTCAGTCCTGAGGCCGAAAGAAAGCAATCTATAAAAAGCGTGAACGCTTACCCTATTTTTTGTCCTTATCTTTGGGTTTGAACAGGTCGTCCAGTCCTTTTTTGACGTCTTCACCGACTTTCTTTGTTTCATCCAACACCTGCTTGCCTGTTTCCTCGACCTCTTTGATGGCTTTTCCTGTTTCTTCTTCGAGAGCCTTGCTGGTTTCTTTGAGAACCTTCTCGCCTTCTTTGAGGACAGCCTCCGTGGTTGCGCCGAGAATCTTCAGGCTGTCGCCCAGCGGCTTGATGATTTCATCCGGCAAAATTCCGGCGCCCTGTTTGGAAATACCGCCGACAATGGCCAGCAGTATCTTGTTTGTCAGGACCGCGATATCCACTTTGTTGTCGGAGCCAAGATTAGTCAGCGTGATTGGTTCGAGTTTCAGGACAATATCCTTCTTACCGGCGACGGGCAGCAATTTTACCGTTACGGCCACCCCGTTAATTTGTAGTTTTTTGATCAATAGTTTTTTGGATGGTTTTTCCGATGGCTGTTCTTCTTCGGTCTTCGGCTCGGCGGATTCGGAGGATATCCCGTTAAGCACTTCCTGTATGTTGTTGGTAAGTCCTTTCTGCTCCAGGACAACACTAACCTTTTCCAGCAGAATATCCTCGATACGCACCGTATCCGATAGTACAGAACCCATATCCAGATCGACGCGGGCCTCGCCGAGTTCGAGCATCTTTTCGTTCTTGTAACCGGATGGGTTATCGATAATGAGATTTTTTATTCCGGCCTTACCGGCCATAATCGAGAGGCTGACATCCTCGACGGCCACCGGAACCTTAAGTGCCTCGGTAGCTCCCGCCTCGATACCGATTTTTATCGCCTTGGTGCCGAACAGATGAAACGCGATGACCAGGACGAGGATAAGGGTTAATACAACGATTCCCGTTATTCGAAGTGTTTTTGCGATTTTCATACCATTCTCCCATACTATAAGATTGTTAAGACTCTTCTGCCCCTCTACTCTTCTACTCTTTCACCTGTTCACTCTTTTACTCTATTTCAGATATTCCCTGATGCTCTCTTTGAGAGCCTTGGTTCTTTTGGCCACACGCTCGACAGGGACGTTGCAGTATATATCGGTAATATCGTCAAGCCCATCTCGTAATAATAGTTCGCAAAATTCTCGTGCCGTTAATTTATCACCTTGTTTGATCCCCAATCGCTTACACCAACGATTATCGAGTAATCTGTTGTATTCACCTTTCATGCAAGGCGTTCCGGGCTTGAGGCGAGATATATTAGTTGTATTGATAACATCGACACAAGTACCGTCGAAAATAAATCCACACTTCCCACAGACGTCATCGACACCCAATTCAATTTGCAAAAGGATGTCCGGGTCAGCCAGGATTTTCGGCTCGACGATATGAACGGCGTGCCCCATCCGATTCGGCTTAAAGGTTATTGGTGGCCCGGCAACGTAGGCGGCGTAGGCCCCCAGTATATCGATAAAATGGTGAGGCTTGATATAAATGACCTCTTTCGTTGTTTGTTGCTCACTGCCCGCATCGTCTGTTGAATCCGAGTACATAGCCGCCAGTTTTTCCAGTCGTCCCACGCTCTCGGCCAGTCCACCTTCCCGATTGCGCAGTCGCCACAGTCGTTTATGCTCACTGATAATCCGCTTAATATCCTGCGTTAGCTCCTGACGTATTTTTTCCGGTATGTTGCTGATTAGTCCGTCTTTCGCCTGTAGTCTTGCTATAGCCAGTCGGCATGCGTGGCGCAGCATCGCCACGGCGTTACGCGTCTCATTTCTAAGCACCTTCGCATCCGCTTTCTGCATACGTACCCGCGGCATTCGGCTCATTACCTTATCTATATATGTCAGGGTAGTTTCCAACCCTTCAACCGTTAACTTCCTGAAGATCCGATGGTGCTTAAATGAAAGCTCCGGGCGTTGCAGAATACTATGCAGCACAGATTGGTTGCCCACCAATACGTCGGGCTTCAGGTAAGCGTTGCCCAAGTCAAGTACCAGCCAACCCATCATGCGTGACATGTCCCTATACACATGCAGGCTGAGCACCCGCGGCAAATCAATTTTCTGGTTGGCCTTGGCTGCCCAACTCACCGCCGCCCCGTAGGCATAACTCGGATAGCTTACCAGTAGCGGCTGCCAGTGTCCGTTGTCGCCCCAGTCGGTGTTAAGATACCCGATCGCGCCATGCTTGAGTCCGTTCTCGGCCGCATTCCACAGATTACCGAGGGCGTTGTCCGTTCGTCCCGCAATACTGTTCCAACTCGATGTACCGGGACAAACATAAAATGAAAGCCCACTGGCGGCGTACCTTTCACAGTTTTTGTCGAAGGAATCATCTTTCTCGTAGCCCCAGTCGAGGGAAATGACATCCTTTGGCAATTCACCAATCAATTCCGGATGTTTATTGACAATATCACCCCAGACCATCATCGTCCGGCCATGCTTTTTTACCTGTTCATGTATCTTCAGCAGGAATTCCAGATAGACCCTGCCCACCCCGCGTTCCTCACAAGCCGCCTTGCTCCGGCCCCTGCCCAGGTCGGAAGTTTCGTCGCAACAGACGTTGAAATGACGGCTCGAAAAATGCGGTAACAACTCATCGAACAATCCCGCGACAAACTCAATTGAGTCGGGGTCCACAGGACAAAGACTGAAATGCCCCCCACCGCCCTTGGCCTTTATTTCTTCATGTTCTCCCGGTACTTCAGCCATAGGCAAATAACGCTTATGTGCAAACCACCGTCCCATGTGCCCGAATGAGTTCTGGTTCGGCACCAGTTCCACGAACCGGTCCCGGCAGTATGCATCCAGGGCCAACACCTGTTCACCCGTCATCGGCGAAGCATTCTTCCAGACCTCACGATGTTCACGATAGGCGAACGCGTGTTCCGTATAAAGTTGTAACTGGTTTAGCTTCAATTCCGACAGCAGATCGACCAGATTATACAGCGTCTTCATTTTAGGAACTTTATCCCTGCTGACGTCTAACAGCACCCCGCGATTGGGAAAATCGGGCCAGTCGTCTATGACCGCGCAGACCAACTGTCCCGTCCATCCCTCCTGACGGAGAATCTGCTTCAATGTCTGGGCTGCATAGAACGCCCCCGCCCCATCGTGGGCCACGATACGAATCTTATCAGGATCAATGGTCAGTTTATACCCTTGCGGTTGTGCCACATGTGATGGATCAATCTGTATCGTAACTGCAAGACGACCGGGATTTTTACCCTGTGCTGTTGTCAGTTCCCAATACGGCCCTACCCTCGCCACTGACTCCTGAACGATCAAAGCTGTTCGCCGCAGTTGGTCAGCATGGTTCATATCTAACCAGATAAACCGCTCAGGCTGAAGCTTGTGGACTCCGCCGGGATAATCAATCCGACGAGGCTGGGGCAATAGGGAGTATTTTTTAATAGCTGCCTTCTTCGCCGCAGCCGCCTCATTCGACAGATTCTCTGACCCTACGATCAACATTCCACAGAACACCAATAGCAGTATGCGATTTGTGCGTTTCACTATCGACCCTTTCAGTATAAAAAGTATGAAAACAAACTCCTCTGTCAGTTTCCATAAACCACGCATCAAAGTCCAGACAAAAATCCGGAAGCTAAAAAAACAGTAACCGTTCACGGGGGGTTTTTAGCCCCGGCTGTCAAGCGGGGGTTCTTTACTAGCTCCCGATGTAAAACATGTCCTCGCGTAGGCGGGGATCGGGGGATTCTTCTCTTCATTAGCCCTGAAAGGGCGAAAGAAAGCAATCTGTAAAAAATGTGAACGGCTACAGACTCTTTTATTTCAGATATTTCCTGATGCCTTCTTTGATAACTTCGGCCTTTTTGGCTATACGCTCGGCAGGGATATCGCAGTATATGTCGGTAATATCGTCAAGACCATCTCGTAATAATAGTTCACAAAATTTTCGTGCCGTTAATTTATCACCCTGCCTGATTCCCAATCGCTTACACCAGCGACGATCGAGCAACATGTTGTATTCACCTTTCATATAGGGCGTTCCCGGTTTGAAGCGAGTTCTGTCAGTTGTATTGATAACATCAACA
>Ga0255369_1170_pt1 | contig 10796 bp, 8 predicted proteins | sample ANMaggSeSYBR01C9_FD_182091 | JGI IMG/M metagenome (GOLD analysis project Ga0255369, IMG submission 182091) | Sediment cell enrichment communities from methane seep in Santa Monica Basin, California, United Staets - ANME aggregate JGI... | ecosystem: Environmental > Aquatic > Marine > Cold seeps >... | reverse complement strand
GCCCCGAAGTTCTTGTCATCCTCCACCATGAATATTTTTAAGCTGCTGCTCATTTTTTTGATAAAAATATATCAAATGTACTGCCTTTTCCCGCTTCACTTTTCACACTGATGCTACCTCCAAATGCTTCAACAACGGCTTTTACATAACTAAGGCCAAGGCCAAAACCTTTGATGTTATGTATGTTCCCGCTGCTCTTTCTGTAAAATTTGTCAAATATTTTTTGCTGCACCTCTTTACTCATGCCCATGCCATGGTCCTTCACGCTGATCAGTAGCCCTTTATTGGTAATTGCTGTACTGATAATAATAAATGGATCACGTTCAGAGTACTTTATCGCATTTTCAAGCAAATTAAGGATAGCATTGGTGAAATGATCGGGATCAATCATTAAAATTGGATCGGATGCGTTAGCATGCACCTCTATTTTCCCGTTTCGTTCATTTAACAACAAACCCAGCTTCGATACAGCATGCTCGATCAGTTCATGGATATCAGTCTCTATGAAGTTAAATTCCAGATCATGCTTATCAAGCAGTGACATCCTCAGTACGCTTTCCACCTGTTTATTCATCCGCAGGTTCTCTTCCCTGATGATGCCAGTATAATACCTGACCTCTTTCTCTTCCTTGATGATCCTGGGATTGTTGATGGAATCTACAGCCAGGGATATCGTTGCAATAGGAGTTTTGAATTCATGGGTCATGTTGTTGATGAAATCGGATTTTATGTCGGAAAGCTTCTTTTGACGCAAGATCATAAAGATCGTTATGGCAAAGGTGGCCAGTATGATAATTGTGAGCAGGAGGGAGCCAGCCAGTGTCCATGCCATGGATTTGAGCAGGTGCACATTTCTGCCCGGAAACTGCAAAACAAGAAAATTTGATTCTCCATGAAGCTCATTGGGAAAGATGCTAATTACATATTTCTTATCTATATCTTCAGTATCGAATCCGCTTGTGGTGATCGGAAAAGTCCTCGTACTATCGATCTGCATCACAGCGAACTCAAATGGAACGTAAATGCCTTTGTTGAAAAGTTCACCGGACAGCACATCTAATAGCACCTGAGCATCAACTCTTTCGTTTATAGGAATCGGTTTACATTCAATCTCATAAGCCATTTTGATAAAGGCTTCATTTAGGTTTTTGGCCTTTTTTATAATAACATAACCATCTTCCGGACCTTCAATAATGGTGTCACCATCACTGTCCACAAATACAATGTCATGGGTGATGAATTTGCTTAGGCTGTCTATCTCAACTTCAGCTTTCACCCTGGAAATGGTTCTTTTAAGGCTGTCGATCTTTACCTCATGCTTATATTCAACGATCTCCACCCCCTCATGGCTCTCAGCCCAAACATTCACCACATAAGCCGAATGTTCTTCATCCGAGAGATTATAGCTGTATGATATGTTGTTTGTTGAATCACCATAGATCAGGATGGTGTTGTCGACACTATCGGTATGTACCCCGATCAAACCTGCCTGACTAAATTGGTTGATACGGTCGCTGAGTATCATAATGTTCTCATGCGATTCGAGCTTCTCGGCAGTTTCCCTGAGTGCCACATTAACGGTCTTATTGAAATGCTCTTCACGTATGCTGATCGCATTGCTGATCCAGAAAAGCTGGAGCAGGATGATTCCTGCCAGGGAGATCCCCATCAGGATGATCACGAATACAAACAAGCGTTTGTTCATGTGTACAAAACTATTAAATAATGTGTTGATATTATTAACTTTAACCTTTCCTTAACCTTTTTTAACCTGCTATTAACAACTGCTTATCAGGAAATATTTAGTTTTGCCTTGTAATTGTTAAACGAAAAATCATAATGATGAAGAAAAACAGACACATTCTATTAAAAAGCTTGATCATGTTTATCATGGCAGCTTTCACATTTACTTCGGCATTTGCCCAGGAGGAGAAGGAAGAAAAGAAATTGATCAAGGTTAAAGTGATGGCCGATGAAGACGGTAATATTTCGATTGATACCAGCTTTGTGCTGGATGAAGACTTTGACGGAGATTGGAAAGCATTGATCAAGGATGAAGAACTTCTTGAAAAACTTGAAAGTATTGAGATCGACCTTGACCTTGATGAAGATGGTAACATTTATCTGATTAAATCGCCTCATACCACTCAGAAAACTTATTTCTATTCGGCTGATACTGATGATGATGGAAAAGTCACGATTGATGTTGAAGTTGAAAGCGGGGATGAGGATATCCATGAGATTATTGTGAAAGAGATTGATGGTGACAGTACCATGACCATAGTCTTAAAATCTGCCGGCTGCAAGAAAGAGGAAAATGAATATATAGTGATGATCTGGCATGATATGGATGGAGAAGAAGAGATCACGCATGATATCATTATGGAACAGATCGATGGTGATAGCTGCAAAGTAGTCATTATGACAACTGGAGACGGAGGGACGTCTGTCAGCGTAATCAAAAAGAAAGAGGTGATCATCATTACTGAGGAGGTAGAGGAACACGAGCATGACCACGATCATGATAAAGACAAGAAAAAGAAAAAAAAGAAAAAAGATGATGATTAACATTGTTTGAGCTATATCGAAACGTCCTCTCAATCCGGGAGGGCGTTTTTTTTTTGCGTTAAGCATTTTGTGTCAGGCTTTGGGTGATGAGGTTGACTGATTAATAATAATTAATTAACTTTATCCGAACAAAACGCACGGGTTCCTGTTGCCCAACGCCTAACGCCCAGTGCCTAATTTTATACAAATGGACCGCCGATCATTCATCTTTAGAACCGCCGTTTCCGGTGCGGCTGCATTCATGGGAACTTCCTTGCTGGGAAGAAAAGTCATTGCCGGAATTACAGATAAAGAAGCTGATATTGCAGTGATAAACGGAGCTGATTATTTCGGCAACACCAAAAAAGCTGTTAAGGTTCTGGGCGGGATGAAGAAATTCGTGCCCAGGGGATCAAAGGTCGGGCTGCTGATCAATTCCGCCTTTGAACAGAAAGGAGCTTATGTGCACCCTGACATTTCTCTGTCAGTTATAGAAATGTGTATGAAAGCAGGTGCTGAAGAAGTATTGTGTTTGCAGGTGATAGAGGATGCTTATTGGGAAAGAAGCGAAAGGTACGAAGATATGAAAAAGCTGTTTGAGCACGTTTCACAGGTGCAAAGCAATACCTTCCCGGCAGAATTCAATGATGAAGACTGGAAACTTATCCCGGGCATTGAAGGTGCGGTTTCACTTGAAGAAGTAGAGGTGATCAAAGCACTGGACGAAGTGGATGTGCTGATCAACATTTTTATCGCCAAACACCATGCCGGCACAATTTATACAGGCGCCCTGAAGAACTCGATGGGTTTCTGTACCAGAAAGAGCAGTGTCTTCTTTCACCTGGGATCAGGAGAAAGGAACGATCCTGAGTTCCTTGCTCAATGCATCGCAGATATTAACCTGATAAGGCAACCAGATCTCATTATCGGGGATGCTACAGCGTTCATTACGACTAACGGACCTTCAGGGCCCGGAGAGGTGAGAAAACTTGATAAAGTATTTGCAGGTAGCAACCTGGTGTCAATGGATGTCCTGGGTGCTTCATATAACGATATGGCTGCCGAAGATGTCATAACACTACTCAAAGCAGAAAATATGGGACTTGGACCTTATGACCTGAGTGGGTTGAATATTGTTGAAACCTCTTTATAGTGTTGAGTTTTGAGTGTTGAGTGTTGGGTTAAATTTCGATTTTCGATATTCGATACTCGATATTCTTGGTGAAACTCTGTGCCCCTGTGCCTCTGTGGCAGTAATATATAAAAAATGATCCGTTTTGTATTAAGTATATTTTGCCTGATTGGATTTGTTGGTCTGCAAGCACAAGAGTCCATTTATGACATACTGCCGGATACCACCTGCCTTGCTATAGAAGTATACGGAGAAACTGAACTCTATGTTGGTGATGATCTTTTCAGCCTTATCAATGGAGGTGCCGATCTCTATCATGAATTTGGCTTTGCAGAAGTTCTGGTATCTGAAATTGTAGTTCCGGGAGCAGACCCCCTGAAAGTGGAGATCTATGATATGGGCAGCCCTGAGGCTGCCTGGGGAATCTATTCCCTGACAGTCACAAGTAATGCCAGGGCATTTTATGCAGGTGTGGCAGGAAGAAGAGGGGAGGGCTTTGCCCAATTCATACAAGGAAACTATATGATCTATATCTATTATGATCAGATAGAGGATGCAGAGCTTCAATACGTTGCTGGATGCTTGTCGGAAAGGATAGAATCATCTTACCCTCCTCCGGAAATAATGAATGCTGTGGATGTTGGTGGGGAAAAAGCTGAGAAAATTGTTTACTTCAAAGGAAACCTTGGACTGTCGTCTGTTTATAATTTTCACTATAAAGACGTTTTTGGCTACAAGCAAGGTGCGGTAGCCATTTATCCTGAGCTAAAAATTATCCTGTTGGAATATGAAAATGAGGAGGAATGCAGCGAGCGAAATATTGATGCAAGGGAATTCTTCTTAAACAGCACCAAATACCACGATCAGCTTACCCTTCGGGGTTCATATTATATGAAAGACAGGAAAGAACAGGAAGTTGCTGTGTATTATGAAACCTCTTTCCTCGTGATCTTTATTTATCCGGGAGAAAAGGATGTGAATGAGATGCGGGAAGAGATTGTTGAGAGGATGAGCAGGCATTAAGTAGTAGGCAGTACAATTCATCTATCCTGCATCCAGTATCTAGTATCCAGGTATCCAGTCCAGTATCGTTTTATCAACAATCCTTTAAAAAGTTTAACTCATTCATTATCTTTGTTATCAACTAAAACATATAAACCATGAAAATACTGAAGAGAATAATTATCTGGCTTCTTGTGCTGATCGCCTTGCTTATCGGAGTGGCTTACCTGTTACCTTCATCCTATCATGTTGAACGTACTACGCTCATGAAGGCCGACAAAACCATACTCTTTGATATGGTCTGCGACTTCAACAACTGGGAATTGTGGACACCCTGGTCTGCTTCCATGGACTCAACTGTGGTAATCGAAAACATTGGAAAGTGTGAAATTGGCGCAGTGCATAAATGGGATGGCAAAGAGATGGGAAAAGGAGAGATGAAAGTCACCAAGATCGTCCCTTTGAAGATGATGGAGTGGGAGCTTGGCTTTGAGGGCGTCAGCCAGAAGATGATCATTAATATGACTATAGAGAAAGAAGGTGGTGAGCGGCTGGTGACCTGGACTGCCGATGGTGAACTGGGATACAATCCACTTTATCGCTATTATGGATTGATGATCGACTCTGATCTTGGTAAGGATTTCGAAACAGGCTTACAAAACCTGAAAGAACTCTGCGAAAAGCTTCCTGATTACCCCGGTATCAGAGATATGGAAATAGCCTCTTTTCCGGCAATATCTGTGAAGGATTCAGTAAAGGCAAAAGAGATCGGAACTTTTCTTGAAACCTATCTTCCAATGCTTTATATGTATGCCATCCGCCAGGGAGCTACTCCTAAAGGGCCTCCTTATGCCATTTATTATAACTGGGATCCTGAAGGCATGATCCTGATGGAAGCAGGCATTCCGCTGGCAGAAGCAATCGAAGGAGAAGATAATATTATGGCTGTTCAAACACCGGGAGGGAAAGTCGTTAAGGCGACACATTTCGGCCCATATGAAGAAACCGCGAAAGTATATAATGCGTTGGAGCAATACATAAGCGTGATGAAGTTTGAAAAGGCCGGCCCACCCTGGGAGGTTTACGTTACCGATCCCAGCAAGGAGGCTAACCCGGCTAAATGGGAGACGTTTGTTTATTTTCCGGTGAAATAGTACTTGAAATACTTGAAGTACTTGGAGTACTTGCAGTGCCTGAAGTTTGGAGTTATCCAGTATCCAGAATCTAGTATCCAGGATCCAGCTTGCCCGTCTGTAACGAAGTGAAGGCGGGTATCCATAAATTAACTAACTTTATTGCAAAGCTGAATCCCCATGTGCGGACGTTATATACTGGTGCAAAAGCTCGAACTCATTGAAAAACGCTTCAATGTGACTGCTCCTGGCGGCGTGGATTGGAAGCCTGCATATAATATCTCTCCCGGGCAGCTGGCTCCTGTCATTAGCAGCGATAATCCCAAAGAATTGCAGCTCTATCGCTTCGGCATGACCCCTTTCTGGGCTAAAAAGGCCATGTATATGATCAATGCCAGGGCAGAAGGTGATCATAACAAGGAGGATGATCCGAAATATAAAGGGGTGAAGGGTATCATTACCAAGCCTTCATTCAGGAAACCCATCCGCTCACAGCGTTGCCTGATCATTGCTGATGCATTCATCGAAGGAACGGTAAAAGAGAAGCTATCCAGGCCTTTCGTGGTATATCTGAAGAACAATGTCAGACCTTTTGCCTTTGCCGGCATCTGGGATGAGTGGGCCAATCCTGAAACCGGGGAGATCATCCGTTCTTTTGCCATCATTACCACAACAGCAAACGAACTCCTGCATAAAATACCGCATCATCGTTCCCCGGTTATACTCGATAAGCGACATGAATCCAAATGGCTGAACACAAAGCTTCCCCTTGCAGATGTTACCAGGCTCCTGAAACCATACCCGGCTGAGCTGATGAATGCCTATCCGATTGATCCGGTGATCAAAAACCCGAGGGCTGAGGGAAAAGATTTACTCAAACCAGTAGGGGAGAGGCTTGTAGCCGAATTCGACACCAAAACAAAAGAAGGCCTTGAGCTGCAAGGCATGGGAAGCGGGAAGAATTTTACATACGATCCGGAATGGCCGTGGGGAGGGTGAAATCTGATATCTGATATTTGAACTTTTAAATCTGAACTTTGAAATCTGAATCATGTTTTTTTTGATAAAAACTTATATGCCAGGTGTGATATTTTTATATTTTAGGTACTAATAAGTATGAGACATGATCTGCAATCACGATTAATAAGTTTTACCACATTATGCATAACAGTAAAAAGACATATAGTTTCCAGCTATGAAGGAGATCATTTGTCGAAACAACTCATAAGATCTTCCACCAGTGCAGCACTCAACTTCGGTGAAGCCCGAAGTGCTGAATCAAAAAAGGATTTCATCCATAAACAAGGTATTTGTCTCAAAGAATTGAGAGAGTCTCATATTAATTTGATAATCATAGAACAGAATAAATTATGCAAGAATAAAGACTTGATTGCAGAGGCAATTGATGAGGCCAATCAACTAGTCAGTATTTTCGTAACATCCATAAAAACTGCTCAAAGAAACCAAATAAAGTGATAAAGAAGTTCAAACTTCAAAGTTCAAATATCAGATATCAAATTTCAAGCAGATCTCGGATCTGCTTGCAGCGGCAGCTTCAACATCCGCTCCACCTCCAGGCTCGGAAACCCAAATTCTTCCACAACCTTGCCATAAAGCAAGTACACTCCATTCCCCCTGAAAGGATATTTCTTCAGGGTATCAGGAAAGTGTGTGCTGTCGAAAAACTCACCCGTATCATCCAGGAAAGCAGCAAAGTGCATGATCTCCTTCTTCACGGTGCGCACATACTTCACTGTCACCAGCAGGCCGGCCATCTGCACTCTTCTGCCAACACAGTTCATCATATCACCTACCCTGACAATCCCATTTACGGGCCTTTGTAAAAGATCGAACCATGTCATGGTTTGCGGGAAACCAATCAGTTCCAGCTCATCATAGGCATCTTCCAGTTTACTGCTCTCCAGTTTTGGAAGTGCGTACTTCTTTAGCTGTTGCTTAAAAAGGGTAGGGCCGGAGGGGCGTACCGTATTCTTGCCAAGGTGCAGATGGGCTTCCCAGAGCAGCTGCGACTTGGGCTGTCCTGTGAAGTTAAATGCCCCCGTGCGGATCAGCAACACTATCTGTTCAATGCCTGCCTGCATGCGTTGTATGAAGTCTTCCAATGAACGGAAGTTTCCGTTATTTTCCCGCTCTTCTGCGATCCCTTTTCCAATATTCCTTTCTAGGCTGTCGATATGGATGAAGCCGGTATAGATCTTTTTTCCAATGATACGGGTCTTGTGATTGCTGTGGTTCACACAGGGCAGCATGATCACTGCTCCCCAGCGACGGGCCTCGTTGAAGTACACCCACCTGTGGAAAAAGCCTCCAAAGTTGTTGATCACCGCCACCATAAACTCCATGGGGTAATGTGCCTTGAGATACAGGCTCTGGAAGCTTTCCACGGCATAGGAGGCCGAATGGGCCTTGGAGAAGGAATAACCCGCAAAGGATTCGATCTGACGCCACACCTCCTTTGTAATGCCGTCAGGGTAACCATATTCCTTGCAGTTGCTGAAAAACTTGCGAACGATCCTGTCAAACTCCTTTTTGCCCCTGAACTTTCCGCTCATCGCGCGTCTGAGCACATCGGCATCGGCCAGGTCGAGGCCTGCAAAATGGTGGCAAACCTTGAGTACATCCTCCTGGTACACCATTACCCCGTAAGTTTCTTCCAGTTGATCCTTCATCACGGGGTGGATGTATTCAAAATCATCGGGGTGGTGAAAACGGTGGATGTATTCCCGCATCATGCCCGATCGTGCCACTCCCGGCCGGATGATCGAACTGGCTGCCACCAGGCGCAGGTAGTCATCACACCTCAGCTTTTTCAATAATCCCCGCATGGCAGGACTTTCTACATAGAAACAGCCATTGGTCTCACCCCTGTGGAGCAGATCTTTGATCTTTTCATCCTTCTTGAATTTGTCTATGCAGTGCACATCCACCCTGATGCCCCTGTTCTCTGCCACGATATCGGCACATTCCCGGATATGACCAATGCCACGCTGACTCAGGATGTCGAGCTTCTCGAAGCCAATATCCTCTGCTACATACATATCCCACTGTGTGGTCGGGAAGCCCTTGGGTGGCATATCCAGGGCCGTATAGGAACAGATAGGCTCTTCAGAAATGAGGATGCCGCCTGCATGTATGCTCCTGATGTTTGGAAAACCGGCCATCATCCCTGATAAGGCATGGATCCTGTCCGTGATATGGTTTTTTCCATCCGGGTCGCCGGGATGGTGCACCAAACGGTCGATCTCTGCCTTCGGCAGCCCGTAAACCTTACCCAGCTCCCTGAATATGGAGCGTCCCTTGAAGGTCGACATGGCTCCGAGCAGGGCAGTATGCTTTCGCCCATACCTTTTAAAGATATAGTCCTGCACATCATCCCTTTCCCGCCAGGAATAATCGATATCGAAGTCGGGGGGCGTGCTCCTGCGGGGGTTGATAAAACGTTCAAAGTAAAGATTGAGGTCAATGGGGTCAACATCGGTGATCCTCAGGCAATAAGCTACTACGCTATTAGCTCCGCTGCCACGCCCTACATGATAAAATCCACGTGACATAGAATAGCGGATAATGTCCCAGGTGATGAGAAAATAAGAAGCAAAACCCAGGCGTGTGATCAGGTTTAATTCGTGTTTTACCCGTGCTTCTGCCTCCTTGTTTTTCTTTCCATAACGGTATTCCAATCCGTCCCTGGCCAGTTTTTCCAACAGGATCTTATCATCATACAGGCTGCCGGTAAAGGTTTTCTTGTTTTTTATGGAATGAAAGTCGAACCCGATATGACATTCAGCCATCATCCTTTCCGTATTGCGAAGAATATCGGGATAGTGCTCAAAGGCTCTCAGGAGTTCATCATACGGTAGCATCACCTCATCAGGGCTGCCCATAAGTGAAGGGTCGAGCTTTGATAAAAGTGTGTTGTTGTCGATGGCCCGCAGGTGCCGGTGCAGTTCATAGCCTTGCTGCCCTGCAAAGGTGACCGGGTTTCGGACCAGCAGCTTCGACTGCCTGTTGCGCAAAGGGGAGGAGAGGAGCCTGCCCGAATCGGACGGGCGTACACCGATGTATTCGTTATCTCTCAGCTTAGCGGGGCTCAGGCCTTCAAAAGGGTAGACCACAAAGCAGTTGGGCAGCACCGGCGGCCTTTCCGGAAGCGGGGTCTTGTTCAGCCTGTGCTCCGACAGGAATTCGTTCAGTTCCCTGAAACCTTCGTTATTCTGTGCGATGCCGGTATACAGGTAGCTGTTGCCTTCCCGGAACTCAATCCCCGCTACAGGATGTACGCCTTCTTCATCACAGGCCTTTACAAAGTCCATCACCCCCGTGGAATTATTGATATCCGCGATTCCCAGCATCTCCACGCCCTTGCTTTTGGCCAGCTTCACCAGGGCCTCCGGGGATAATGTCCCGTATCGGAGGCTAAAGTATGTATGGTTGTTGAAATACAAGTTATTATTAGGCATTGGGCATTGGGTTAGTTATTATGGTTGAATCTGTTAAATCAGTTGAATCGGGTTATTCATCTATCAAACTTTATCACTCTTCATTACCAATCTTTACTAATCATTAATCATTAGGATCTCATCACTCAATTAAGAACTAGCCACTAGGCACTTCACAGTCCCACCGCTCGTCTAACCGCCTTCTTTCCATATCTGAGCCTGATGTTATCCATTGCATTATACAGATTCACCATTTCCGGGGTATCTTCAAACATGTTGAGCTGCTGTACGCCGCTCACCAGGTGGCTGAACTTGATTCCCACCAGCCTGATGAGCATTCGTCGCTGGTAAAGCTTCTCAAAGAGCTCTGTTGCGGTGGGGATGAGCACATGGTCGAATGCCGTGTAAGGAATGCGCTTCTGCAAGGTGTGGGTGTCGAAGTTGGCATACCTGATCTTCACCGTGATGCAGGAGGTGAGCTTCTGATTTTTCCGGAGCTCAAAGGTCAGGCGTTCCGCCTTGGAA
>Ga0255369_1164_pt1 | contig 10852 bp, 11 predicted proteins | sample ANMaggSeSYBR01C9_FD_182091 | JGI IMG/M metagenome (GOLD analysis project Ga0255369, IMG submission 182091) | Sediment cell enrichment communities from methane seep in Santa Monica Basin, California, United Staets - ANME aggregate JGI... | ecosystem: Environmental > Aquatic > Marine > Cold seeps >... | reverse complement strand
GTTCGTGAATGTTTTGTCCAGGGAGGCATGGTCCAGATCAATGCCCATAAGCTCAACGCCTCTGACATCACCACGGCCAAGGTAAAGCAGCGCCCCTGTACTCGTTACAGCCCTGGCGGAAGAGACGCCGTCGATCTTTTCCAATGCCTCAACGAGTTGGCCGTAAGGGTGCATAGGGCGGTTCGGGGCAAGTAAAATGTCGCCGTAGGACTGGTTCCAATAGCTGTGAAGTGATTTGATGAAACCGTCGAACAGACTGGTGATGACTATCAACAGGGCAACACATAGAGCAACGGCGGCAATGCCAAAGAAGGCGATCCGCCTTTTACGCAAATAACGCAAACAGAGAAAAAACTTGTGCATAAGCGACCGACTTTACTTTTTTCTCCCGCGAGCGACGAGCAGCGCAAGGATAACAGCAAAAACAACGACAACAAACACTTCCGTTGGTCCTAATAGTACTGCCAGCATACGTCGTTCACCTCACTCTAAATAACGATCGTTGATAAAATCAGGGTGTATTATACCGGTTTTTCCGGTCTGGCATAGCATAAAGTTGACGCCAGCGTCAAAAGTACTTTGCCCTCTCGATTTTGGAGCATTGCTGTCGTTTTTGCGGCGTTTTTCGGACTTTTGGCGGTTACATCAAAGTCCATATCCGGTAAGTGATTGACTCGGTAATGTTAAATTGTTAAAATACCGGTTTTGTATAGAAGGACAGGAAGGCTATGATGACCGGAGCTATCAGAGAAAAAACCGAGGCTGTAATGAACGTAACTCCTTTCAAGGGATGGCGTTCCGACTCGGCTGTTGTAGGCGAGGCCGGGCTGTGCATCGCTCCGCCATACGACGTAATCGACGCTGAACTGCGGGAAAAGCTATGCCGCCAAAGTGAATATAATATAGTCCGTATCATCAAAGGCAGACGCGAGTCTGAAGATGGCGAAACGGAGAATGTCTATACGCGGGCGGCGGCGACGTTGGATAAGCTCGTCGAATCCGGGGCACTAAAGCAGGATAAGCAGCAAAGCATATATGTGTATGCTCAGGATTATGCCATTGAAGAACGAGATTATCGACGGACCGGCTTTATCGGGTTGGGGGAACTGGCCGAGTACGGCGGCGCTGTTCGGCCACATGAACATACGCTGACCGGGCCGAAAGAAGATCGGCTCAACCTGATGCGGGCCACCAAGAGCCAGACAGGTCAGATTTTTATGCTCTATGATGATCCCGAAAAAACGATCGACGCGATTCTAACCCGGGCCTGCGAACAGGAAGAATTACTAAGCTATGCCGACGATGAGCAGGTAAGGCACCGACTCTTTGCGATTACCGATCCGGGACAAATCGAGACAATCAGGCAGGTAATGAGCAATAAAACCATATTTATCGCCGACGGCCATCATCGCTATGAAACGGCTTTGAACTATTACAGGGAAACAAAAAATCCGGCTGCCAAATATTGTATGATGACCTTCGTTAATACGCACAATGAAGGATTGACTATCCTGCCAACCCACAGACTGATTAAAAATGTGGCTGATTTTGACCATAATAAACTGTTAAGTATATTAAATGAACATTTTGATGTGGCACGACTGGCCTATAATGATGTGGTGGAAAAAACCGATAAACGGAAAATGATGTTCGAGGCGCTGAAACTGGAATTTGACAGCGGCGAACATGCCTGCGGAATATATTTCAATGACGGGGCCTTTTATGTGGCGACTTTGCGGGATGTGAGCGTTATGGACAGTTTGGCCGCTGACGAGAGTCCGTCATGGCGACGGTTAGATGTGGCGATTCTGCACAGGTTGATACTCGAAAAAATGTTGTCTATTGACGAGGCAAACCTCTCAGCCCAAAGCCATGTGGAATATATCAAGGACTTCGGGCCGGCAACCCTGCGGGCGATAGACAAGATCGATAGCGGAAAAGGACAGGGATTGTTTTTCCTGAACCCCACGCGAGCGGAAGAAGTGGAAGCAGTGGCGCAGGCAGGCGAAAAAATGCCGCAAAAATCGACATTTTTCTATCCGAAGATATTTTCAGGGCTGGTAGTGAATAAGCTTTGAAGAATTTAAGATTTTATGATTTCAGGATTTTATAATAGAAAGGAATAAAAAGAATGGCACGACTTCACAATTATTACGCGGGGCCGGCGGCGTTGCCGTTAGAGGCGTTGGAAGCAGCACGCGAAGAACTACTTGATTTTCAGGGCAGCGGGGTAAGTGTTATGGAAACCTCGCACCGTTCAAAAGAATACGACGAGGTACATAACGAAACCATCTCATTAGTCAAAGAATTGATGGGCCTGGGTGATAATTACAAAGTGCTGCTTTTGCAGGGTGGCGCAAGTCTTCAGTTTGCTATGGTACCGATGAACCTGCTTGGCCCGGACGCAAGTGCCGACTATCTCCTGACAGGTTCCTGGAGTCAGAAGGCGATCAAAGAGGCCAAAATAATCGGCACAGCCCGGATCGCGGCGAATACCGAACAGGACGGAGTTTTTACATCCATCCCGAAACAGGGCCAACTCGATCTCGACCCCAAAGCCGCCTACTGCCATATTACCTCGAACAATACCATCTTCGGCACACAGTGGCGCAGTTTCCCTGATACCGGGGCTGTTCCGCTGGTCGGTGATATGTCCAGTGATATCCTTTCACGCAAGTTCGATCCGACGCCGTTCGGGATTATATATGCCGGTGCACAAAAGAATCTTGGCCCTGCCGGCTTGGCAGTGGTTATTGTCCGCAAGGACATACTGGAGAAATGCAACAAAGGGCTGCCGACGCTATTGTCATATAACACGCATGCGGACAAGAACTCACTGTTCAACACTCCGCCGAGCTTTACTATCTATATGGTCAACAAAGTGCTCAATTGGGTGAAAGGCCGCGGCGGTATCGAAGCGATGGAAAAGGAAAATACCCAAAAGGCCGAACTTATCTACGGCACAATCGACGGCTCAAACGGGTTCTACAAGAATACCATCGCATTAGAAGACCGCTCACAAATGAACGTCGTCTTCCGGCTGACCACGGAAGAACTCGAAAAGAAATTCGTGGCCGATGGGTTGGCAGCCGGGTTCCTCGGAATCAAGGGGCATCGCAGCGTTGGCGGTATCCGCGTGAGTATCTATAACGCCAATACGCTCGATTCTGTCAAAGACGTCGTCGCGTTTATGAAAGAATTTATGGCGAAGAATGGGTGATGAGTATGTCATACGAGTCAGTTGATCAATTGCAAAAAGTTTTAACAGACAGTGTCTTTTACTATGCAAAAGACTCGAAAAAAGCTGCCGGTCGAGCTTTAGGTACAATTGTTGAGATAATAACTTTCTATTTCTTAAAATCCTGGGGTCTGAATGATTTTATCTCGATAGAGAAATCACTGACAGAATATGGAAATCCTGACATTACCCATAACGTGGAATATTCACTTCACCCTGTCTTAAACAGGTATAGTATAGAAATTGACAGGGACGGGTCCTCTGTTACTGCCAATAAAATCATCAAATCAATCGAAAGCAGATTGAAACAAAAGACATTCCAAAAGAAAAACAACAATTTACTTTCCAGAAACGGTATTTTGAGAAATGGGTGTACGATTGCAGCCGGCGATAAAGTTAATTTTGTCGCTTCCATCTCAAATTCGGACGAAAATAAATATTATGTCAAAGTTTGTGAACAACATAGTAACCCTTTTGCAATATTTGAGTGTAAACGAGTCGGCGTTGAAGACGGCATGAGGAAGGGACCACAAACTATAGAAAAGGCAAAACAAGGTGCGTATGTTGCACGGACCATTTCGTCGCTCCAGAAGGTTCGTTTGAATAGTGGCGAATTATATGGGATTGTTTATAATGAAAGAAATATCCCTCATTCCAAACCTTATAATGAACTTCTTGATGAGATCATTTATTCAAACGAGCCTGAATATTTAAAAAAATTCATCCTTACTGTTGGAGTCGTAAGTAACCACGGAAATTGGTTCACATCGAACAATCATAACAAAGAATTAAAAGTGCTTGCTCAATCGTATGATTGGCTATTATTTTTAACTGATTCAGGCCTCACAGAATTCATTAGCGAACTTATATTGGAACCAACGTCGGAAAGAGAAGCGATCAGAGAAGCGTTTCTCGCAAGTTATGGTGCGGATAAAACTAAAAACCAATTTACAAAAGTTCAAATGAATCACATTGCTGATAATGTATTATATCAGTACTTTTCTGAAAATCTTGATAGAATTCAAGGGTGGTTCAATATTATTTCTCCCGGAGGTTGTAACCTTTCAAGACTAAAGAAAGAGTTATTTGAATTAAAATCAAAAGCATGGGGGGACATCCATTGACAGCAGGAAGAAATATTAATTCTCAGAGCCAACACTGGTGTACACCAAAGAAATATGTCAATGCGGTAAAGGAAGTTTTTGGAGGTGAAATATCACTTGACCCCTGCTCTAGTGAGAACTCGGTTGTCAAAGCTAAGGCTGAATATCGACTTCCTGATCACGATGGTCTTAAAAATACCTGGGATTATCCAACTATCTATGTTAATCCTCCCTATGGTATAGACAAAAATCGAGGCACTACAATCAACCACTGGCTGGCCAAATGCGCGGAGGCAAATGAGAATTACGGTTCGGAGATTTTAGCTCTTGTCCCTGTTGCCACAAATACCGGGCATTGGAAAAAAAATGTATTTGGAAAAGCTGAAGCGGTATGTTTTTTGTACGATACTCGCCTTAAGTTTCTCGAAAATGGAAAAAATGGAGGAAAAGGAGCTCCGATGGCCTGTGCTATGATTTATTGGGGAAAGAACTATCAAAATTTTTATGATATCTTTATAAATTACGGGGCCGTTGTAAATATATCTGCCCTGAAAGACGAGTCAATAGGGCCTGATCGAAATATTCCAAAATTACCCTTTTTAGAAAAAATTGGGTTACAATAAGGTTATGAGGAACATCGTACCTATGAGCGATAAAAAAATATGCCGGATTTTGGGATATTTTAATGATGTGGGATAAGGGAATGGAAATACTTAGCGATATTGGTTTCGAGCTGGATATACAATCCCTTATGTCGAAAGTGCGTGTGGCTGAAGGAAGTGAAGACGGTAAGGCAGTTAAGGATTTAGCCAATAGCGTCGCATTAAAAATCAAGCCAAAGGCAATCTGTAAAGTCGTGTATGTTCAGGACAGAACCGACAATAGTGTGAATGTCGGAGGCGTGGTATTTACCAGTAAGACACTTCGAACCAAGCTGGATAAAGTGGAGCGAGCCTTCGCGTATGTCGCTACGTGCGGAAATGAATTAGAAAAAACAGACATCGAGCCGGATGATTATGTAAAGCGATTCTGGTTAGACGCAATCAAAGAAATGGCTTTGCGCGGCGGCATAGAATACCTCAAAGATCATATAAAGAAACGATACGCACTGAAAAAAATCTCGGCAATGCAGCCGGGGTCGGGCAATCAGGACCTGTGGCCAATCGAGCAGCAAAAATTATTATTTTCGCTGTTTGGGAATACCGAAGAACTGATCGGAGTTACGCTGACAGATAGTTGCCTGATGATCCCGAATAAATCCTTATCGGGGATATATTTTCCAACTGAAATTGATTTTACAAGCTGTCAGATGTGCCAACGTGAAAGATGTCCGGGGAGATTGGCGCCTTGGCGTTAAAAAACGCCATCTGTCGCCACACGGAGTGTACCTCCCACTTTAAGTCATCTCCCACTTTGGTAAGGAAATATAAAAATGAAGATTGCGCATGTTGTCGATTCCGCAAATAAAATGGTTTATGCCGCCGAGCAGGAGGATGGCCGATTGTTGCGAGTGGAAACAGACGGGCCCTTGCAATTCGGTAAAACTACACAGGAAGAAGTTACGGCAGTACGATGGCTGCCGCCGGTAGAGCCGCGAGTGATTATATGTATCGGGGCAAACTACACAGAACACATAAAAGAAGGGGGCTTCGAAACACCAAAGTATCCGGTGGTCTTTATGAAGAATCCGGCAGCGGCTCTGGGCCATCGGGAGACTATCCATATTCCACAGGTCTGCGGGGATGAGGTCGATTATGAAGGGGAACTGGCGCTGGTAATCGGGAAAAAGTGTCGTAACGTCACACAAGAAAAGGCGATGGATTATGTTCTCGGCTATACGGCAGCGAACGATGTTTCGGCGAGACTGTGGCAATTAGAAAAAGGGGGCACGCAATGGTGCCGCGGCAAAGGGTTCGACAACTTCGCACCGTTAGGAGCGTTTCTGGTAACCACCGACGAAATCACCGACCCGGACAACCTAACCATAGAAACCCGACTAAACGGCAAAACCGTTCAGAAAGATAATACCGCCAATATGCTCTTCAACGTGGCCACACTGATAAGTTTTCTCTCGCAGGATACCACTCTTTTGGCGGGTACGGTGATATTGACGGGTACGCCGCAAGGGATCGGCTGGGCTCGTAAGCCCAGACGCCTGCTGCAACGAGGTGATACAATTACAATAGAAATCGCAGGCATCGGGCAACTGAGCAACACTGTAGAATAAATCGTGATTGACAGGGTCGGCAGAACCGGCCATAATGAGACAGTATTTTCAGCCAAAGTAGCTCAACGGTAGAGCACAGCTTTCGTAAAGCTGGGGTTGAGGGTTCGATTCCCTCCTTTGGCTTTGGCGGGTGGGTAGATAAGTATATGGGTGTATGGGTAACAGGGGTTAATATTTTCCGAATTCCCGCAGGGCTTCCCACATAGCTATAATGTTTTCCGGCGGAACTTCGGCCTGGATATTGTGGACAGTGTTGAATACATAGCCGCCGCCGGGCATCAGGGCAGTGAGGTTTTTTTTGACATCTTCCCTTATCTGCTCCGGAGAGCCACAGGGAAGTATATGCTGAGTTTCCACGCCGCCACCCCAAAAAGTCAAATCATCGCCGAAATCTTTTTTCAAATCAGCAGGTTCCATCCCAGCGGCACTGATATGAACAGGGTTGATTATATCGACGCCCATGTCGATAAAATCCGGTATGAAAGGTCTGATATTTCCGCAGGAATGAAAGAAAATATATCCCTTCTCGCCGGGTTTTTTCTTTTTCGCCAGCTTCGATTTGATGGTTTTTATCAGGTCGCGCAAACGCGGCTCGAATAAATCCCTGAAAGTTCGATAAGAAATCAACTGACTTTCCTGCGTTCCGTAATCATCGCCTTCCGCCACGATATCGACCACATCGCCCAACTCTTCCAGGGCCATATTCCAAAATGCTTTTTTCAACTCAAGAATCCTGTCCATCAAAAGACCAGCGTTGGCAGGGTCTGTCAGTAAGTCGCAAAGAGTGTTTTCCATGCCACGGACACGCTGTGCCATCTCAAATAATCCGGCGCATAAACCCTTAAGAATAACCACCTTCCCCTCGGCACGATACTGTTCAGCCATTGTCCGCAGGGCCGCTATCCTTTCCGGATTGTCGGCGATGGGCCATTTGTGGTTGTTTATGGCGTCGGCATTTATAGTCGGACCGTCCAGTGGCGATTTGGCCTGGGACCACCATAGGCCGTCGTCTTTCGGAAAACGATATGTGAACCCCCATTCGTCCGTATGCTCGTAATAGTCGCCCATGTCCCGGCGGATAATATTCCAGTTATGACTGGTGAGCGGGTAAAGCCCGCGAGTGTCAACCTGGAATCTATCCAGTATTTCCTTTTTGGGAATCACCGCCTGTTGAATGACATCGGCAAAGAGGATCGGCTCGGCGTCTATTCCCAGATAACGGCAAAGATTTCTGTAAGCGTTGATATGAATGCCGGTACACTGCATCCCCGCCAGGTCAAGAGGCACCCTGTCCGGCTCCCGGTGCTCCAGTGTGGTTAAAATACGCTCGCGACTGTTCATTTATATGTATATCCCTTTGTCTGACAGCAATTTTTTAAAAGTCTTTAACCGCAGCAATGAAAAGGAGTTACCGGAATGGGCGATACTGGACTCGAACCAGTGACCTCACGGGTGTGATTTGTTGGGACTAAGAGATTTTGCTGTTTGATAAATGCCTGAAAACCATAAACATATAAGATTTATGGGCCATAAGTCCTTTGTGGCTATTGCTTTATAGCACTCTTGGTTTCCCGTCTGGTTCTGCCTGTTCCCTTTCAATTATTTCCTTTTCCTATTTTTTTCTTGCATTCTGCATAAAATATAGGTGCTACTTTGGTTAGTGTACATGGTGTTTCTATGGCAGGCAAAAGAAAAAGACCGAAACTGTGGTTTGATGGAAAGTATTTCAAGCTGAACATCTATAAGCCGGACGGAAAGCGAACGACTATAAGCTTCGGCCATCAGGGTGATCGGCCCGAAAGTGAAATCCGAATTGCCTGCGAAAGATGGTTGAATTTGTATGAACAACATCCTCATAAGGTATTGAGCTACAAAAATCCATACGATGCAATAGAACAAATCATAAACCCTACAAACATATTGTCTATTGGCGATCTTATAGAGAAATATGAGGCCTATCTCAAAAGGACTGTCAGGCCAACTAGGCACGGCATGGCGCATCCTGACCTAACCTTTGTGAAGAGAGTTCGTAAATTCTTATCACCCTATGAAGATTGGTCAATAGACTCCTTCGGGCCAGATGAGTTGTATGATGTTAGAAAAGCACTCGTCAACCATGAATACACACAAGGTAAAGCTAAGAAAAAATATGTTCGTAGGGGTATAAATGACACGATAAACTGGATTTGGAAGAATTCCACAAAACAATGCTCCCAAATGCTCCAGATAGAATACCACCATTTTCTGGCAGGAGCAAGGTATATAGGCAATAGGGGATACGCCTGTTCCAACAACAGGATAATTGGACTGCCCCACCAACCTTTTCGCCAAAAAACGCACATGTTCTCCCGCTCCATTTCTCCTCAGTCAAAATTTCTCAAAAAATCTCAAAATTTCCCCCAAAATGGCCGTATGAAGATTTCCGCCTGAACATCTTGCCCCACCACGGTTCAATTACCTGACCGCAGACCAGATACCACCCGGTTCTTCAAACCGAATGGTGTAGTTTCTGCCGATTGCGGTAAAATGGTTAATACTTGTATAACAATGAATTATGATGCTGGCTGAAATGTGAGAAAATGCCAATATGCGGTCATATGCATGGTACTGTTGCAGGTTTCTGTTGCAAGTCGAATGGCTCGGATTAGTTCATCGTAATGCATTGAATCCGATTGCCACGACCACTGCTCTGCTCTCCGTGGCAAGGCCAATCGCCATAAGAAATCATCCGAGTTACAGGCCGAGACTGTCAAGCTGCCGGTGAGAAGATTCAGGGAAGTATCGTTTCCGCAGTCCACATGATGGTACTCGTCTGGGGCGTCCGAGGAGGCCATTGCGGTCGGGAAATCAATCGCGCCGCCAATTGCTCCACCAGATACCCAGGAGGGACTGCCGACGGACGTTCCGACGAGCGTTCCGTCGTTACTGCCGACACTGTCATAGGCGGTGATGCCGCTGGTCTCGTCCAGCTTCCAGTGGGCAACCAGATCCGTTGTAATATCCTGCGCCTCGGCAACACCGGCAATCGACACTATCGCCAGGACACAAACCATTATACCAACAATTTTCTTTTCCATTTTTCCATTCTCCTTCATAAAAAAACTAACAACAATTTCAAAACCATAACTACACTTTTCCCACCTCTTACCAATTCATCAAAGCTACCGACCGGGTTACACACCCGATGATAACCAAAAGCATTTATTCCATTGGCAACTCCTTCTTCATCGTACAAACCAGTTTGATACTTAAACTCCCGGCGCGTTCCACAAATAATACGACTATAGCATCATTACAGAAACACGCAGCCCCCCAATTTTGGGGGCTGGTCATTTTGTTCCCGCATAGTCGAAATATTCATAAAACACGGCACGGCTATTGCCATATTTCCCGATTACGGCCTGGTTATTATATCCACCATTTGGCCATAAGGATAACCCCTTTTCATAAAATCCAGGTCATTACCTTCCGGGGCCGGATACCAGAATTGCTGAAGACGAGACATTTCAGTCGTACTATCATCTACCCACGTTATCATTTCCGCATGACCGTCGGCAAAAGACAAAGAGCTTCTTCCGTTGTGCCAGATAGCCAAAGGATCTACCCAGTATCTTTCTTCCTTTTGGGGATATGTAACCCAACTGCCGGTGTTAACTCCCCGGACATCGGATTCTTCTACAAATACATATTTTGAGGACGGCCTTTTGATTTGGGAAAGTTTTTTGGCTGGCATGACACCCCAACTTCCAACGCCTGTAGCACTCAAACCATTAGGGAGTGAATAACTGCGAAAAGTAGCCTTGGGGCCAAGCTCTCTTCGATCGCCCGGACAGTGATATACGTCAATGGCGTCAAGATAAGGCCACAGAAAACCCCTTCTTATGCCGGCCTTCTTTTCCTCGACGGTGGCAGTTAAATTTACGATATCGTTATTGGGAGGTGTGTCCACCCAGCAGTATCTTGCTGGTGCTATTGGTGTGTATGGTGATGTGCCGCTGCTCAACCTGGTCCTGGCTCCGACCACCCGATCCTCATTCTCGTCTGCATACATGATGTGAGCCATAACCAGGGCCTTTTGATTTCCAAGGCATACTGCACCGGTAGCTTGTTCCCTGGCCTTGTTGAGCGCGGGCATCAAAATCGCAATCAACAGAGCAATAATAGAAATCACCACCAACAACTCAATCAACGTAAAGGCTTTTTTCTTATGCATCACAAAATACTCCAGTAAAAAGCGTCATTTATGGTTTGAGAGTTATACTATCCTCTCATTTGTCCTTTAAC
>Ga0255369_1160_pt1 | contig 10960 bp, 12 predicted proteins | sample ANMaggSeSYBR01C9_FD_182091 | JGI IMG/M metagenome (GOLD analysis project Ga0255369, IMG submission 182091) | Sediment cell enrichment communities from methane seep in Santa Monica Basin, California, United Staets - ANME aggregate JGI... | ecosystem: Environmental > Aquatic > Marine > Cold seeps >... | reverse complement strand
GACAACGAAATAACTCATTGCCATACGGGGATTCTTTTTGACGTGAAGTAGATGTGATAATCGAACCGATTATTCTTGTGTGTTAGTTTTTTTTTGGCTCTTAGCTACCCCTAATGGGTTATATTTTTTTAGACACTACCAAATGGTTAGTTATCGGAACACTAAATCCGTGTGCTATAAACAGGAACGGGATAAATTGAAAAAGCATATTTCATATACCGGTCGTATCTGGCTCTGGCTGCTTGTAGTGGTTTTGCTGCTGGGGTCAGGGGCTGCCTATCGGGTTGTAGGGAAGCATTATCGTGTCAATATCGATAGGCCGATAAAACTACCGGTTCCCCTTGAAGAATTTCCTTTAAAAATAGGCAACTGGCTTGGCAAGGAATCGATTATTCCCACTGTCACCAGGGAATATATGGAGAAGAACTTCGCGGATGATTTTTTAAGCCGTCGCTATATTGATAATGTAAGTAACCAGTGGGCCGATGTTTATGTCGTATATTGTGCATCCAAGCCGGGAGGAATTCTCGGCCATAGACCCCGGGTCTGCTACCGCGGCCATGGCTGGATACACGATAGTACCAAGCAAATAAATGTGGTTTCTCAATCAGGCAGAGACATATCGTGCCTTTTGCATCGGTTTCATCGACCGGCTCCGCAGTATGATTCGATCATCGTTCTGAACTTTTATATCCTGAACGGTCAGATTACGACTGATGAGGATGAGTTTTCCGGCTACTGGGGCCGAAGGGTTAATATCGCGGGCGATCCAGCGCGATACGTGGCACAGGTACAGATAAGCTCGGTCCATGAGAACTTCGTTCGCTCGGCCGCGGGGGAGTTCACAGACCTGATAATGCGTTTTTTGCCGGAGGGGAAGTCAGAAATCGGAGGTCAGAAGTCAGAAGTCAGAAATAGGAAAAGATGAAAGATTTCAGAAAAATGCAGGTTTGGCACAAAGGGCATAAATTAGCTCTGGAAATTTATAAGTTGACAGCCAAATTTCCAAAAGAAGAACTTTATGGACTATCCAGCCAGATTAGAAGGGCTGCTGTTTCCATACCGACTAATATCGCTGAAGGTTGCGGAAGAGGAAGCACTAAAGAGCTAAAGCAATTTTTAAGGATTTCGATGGGATCAGCATCAGAAGTGGAGTATCAAATTTTGTTATCATACGAACTGCATTATATGAACCGTGATACATATGATAACTTGATCTGTGATATTCAGGAAATCAAGAAAATGCTGTCGAGCTATATAGTTAAAATAAATTAGAAGTCAGAAATCAGAGGTCAGAAGTTAGAAGTCTGAAATCTGACAATCTGAACTCTAATTTCTTTTCACTCAAGTGGTTACAGGAATATTTCGATGTAACCCACGGGGACGGAGTGCGTCCGGAAGTTGGTAAAAGGTAAAAGGTAAAAGGTCAGAAGATCATCCGGCGGAGGCTTGCGGAAATCCGGTAATGATTCGCGGAACCCGCCGATGGCTTTCGGAAGCCGGTTGATATAGTCCTGGATGTCCGGCGATGGTTCCCGCAGCGGCGGCGCTGATCGCGGGAGTCAGTAGGTGATCGGCGGAGGTTCGATCACTAACTCGCGGGTGTCCGGTGATGAGTTCCGGAAGTCCGGCAACGACCTGCGGGTCTCCGGCGATGATCGGCGGAACTATAAAACAGCGTTTTTAGGGTAAAAAGGAAGATAGAAGTAAAAAGTAGGCCAGCGCTGCTGGCGGTAAAAATAGGCCGACGGTGTCGGCGTTAAAAGTAACAGGTTACAAGTAACAGGCTAAAGATTGCCAGCGGGGCTGGCGTGAAAAGTTAAAAGTTAAAGGTGGAAGGTTGGCTAAGACTTTCGAAGAATTACGGATTTGGCAGCAGGCTCGTATCCTGGTAAAGAGTGTATATTCAAATTTCAAAGCAGATACTATCGGGCACAAGGATTTCGGATTTCGTAGTCAATTTCAACGGGCTGCGGTATCAGTTATGAATAACATTGCAGAAGGATTCGAGAGAGGGAGTAAAGCGGATTTTGCCAGGTTCTTAGATATCGCAAAAGGTTCATGCGGTGAAGTTAGAAGTATGTTATACATAGCGTTTGATTTGGATTATATCGACGAGGTGAATTTCCAAAAATTAACAAAAGATACTGTTTTATTGTCAAAAGGCATTGCTGCCTTGACAAAAACCTTGAGGCAATAAAAATGGGTAAAAAGTAAAAAGTGCAAAGTGGGAAATCAGTGAAAGGTAGAAAGTGGAAAGTAACTTGCTACTTGCTACCCGTTACGCCAGCATCGCTGGCAATTGGTTACCTGCTACCTGCTACCTTCTTACCTTTAACCTGTAACGCCAGCACCGCTGGCCTATCTAACGAAAGGATTTTACAATTATGGCACATGACTACATCCCAGGTTCCGACACAGCTTTTCAGGTTTGGGTAGATAACTTTGTTACCTATGCCAACGCCAATTTTGCTGCTTTGGGTATAATTCCGCCTGACATAATACCGATAACAAACGCCCTGGCGGATTTTGCGGGAAAGATGACGGCCAATGTTACCGCTCAGCAGGCGGCTCAATCGGCTCCGTCAGGCCAAGGATGACAGTCGCGACGCGCTGGAATCGCTTGTAAGGACACTGGTAAGGCAGCTTCAGGCCTCGCCCGATGTCGATGATACCGAACGAGCGGCATTGGGTATTACCGTCCGCGATAAAGTCCGCACCACCGCCGCCGGCGATATTACGACCCGCCCGATCGGCATAGTCGATACCAGCCAGCGATTGCGGCATGAGATTCGATTCTCCGATGAAGCAACCCCGACCCGACGTGCTAAACCGGCAGGCGTGATGGGTTGTGAGATTTGGGTCAAGGTTACCGCTGCCGGTGAAACGCCTCCGGCGGGTGCCGATGAGCTTAGCTTTGTATCGCTGGATACGGCCAGTCCGTACATTGCCGAATATGACGGCGCCGACGGCGGTAAAACCGCCCACTATATGCTGCGATGGGTCAAGAGCAGCGGCGATAAAGGCCCCTGGTCAGAAACCGTGAGCGCAACCATAACAGCGTAAGAGGAAAAATCAGCTATCGGCTCTTGAGAGATCAAGGGCCGATAGATTTTAGTTAATCGGTTATCAGCAATTAGTTATCAGTGTAAAGTTCTCAGTTATCAGAATTCCGATAACCAATAACCGATAACTGGATTCTGATAACTGACATCTGACTATCTGATATCTGAATTCTAATCTATTCATGAATGACAGCAACATGCCAGATCTGTCTAAAAAAACGAGCAATTATTTCGATACCGAACACCTAAAGGCTGATTTGAAAGGCCTGTCTGTTCGGGGTGGTGCGGTTACTATGGCTGCGCAAGGTATCAAATTCTTCCTGCGGATGGGCTCTATCGTAGTTCTGGCCCGGTTGCTGACGCCGGAAGACTACGGTTTGGTTGCTATGGTTGCAGTGGTGGCAAATTTTGTGATGATGTTCAAGGATATGGGACTTTCCATGGCTACTGTCCAAAAAGCTGATATCGACCATGCACAAATAAGCACCTTGTTCTGGATAAATATAGCAATCAGTTTGATAATCATGGCAATTATGGCAGCATTGGCGCCGGTTGTTGCCTGGTTCTATGGTAAGTCAGAGTTGGTACTGGTTACTCTGGCTTTAGCAGGTACTTTTATATTCGGTGGATTAACAATCCAGCATCAGGCACTACTAAGAAGGCAGATGTATTTTGGAAAATTAGCTGTAATTGAGATTGTGGCAATGTTTAATAGTGTGATTGCCGCCATTATTTTAGCCTGGTATGGGGCGGGATACTGGGCTTTAGTGATAATGCAATTGGTAGCGGCAATAAGTATTGCAGTCGGTGTTTGGTTTGCATGTGACTGGCGGCCCAGTTTGCCGAAACGTGGTACAGGTGTTCGCCCAATGCTGGCTTTTGGGCGGGATTTTACAGGATTTAATTTCATAAACTATTTTGCTAGAAACCTGGACAAGATATTGTTAGGAAAGTTTTTCGGCACCTTTTCCCTTGGCCTGTATAGCAGAGCATACAATATTTTAATGCTTCCGATAAGTCAGATTCGTACGCCAATGATGTCTATAGCAATCCCGGCAATGAGCCGTCTTCAGAATGACCCGGAACAATTCAAAAGATATTATTTAAAACTGGTTTCGATAATCGCTTTTATCAGCATGCCATTGATGGTTTTTCTTGTTGTTTGTTCAAAGGAAGTTATTTGTGTGGTATTAGGCGAGAAATGGCTGGGTGCGGTACCTATTTTTCGAATACTTGCAATTGCCGCTTTTATCCAGCCTGTTGCGACATTGTGGGGTACGGTTTTGATTTCCCTGGGGCAGTCTCGAAGATTTTTGAAGTGGGGAATATTGCACGCTATAATCATGGTTAGTTCTTTTGTGATAGGACTTCCTTGGGGGCCAATTGGCATTGCGATGTCTTATGCTCTCGCAAATTATATTCTTGTGTTGCCTTCGTGCTGGTACTGTTTTAGGTTCACACCGGTGTCTTTGAGAATTTTCATGCTCGCAATTATAAAACCTGTGGGAGCAAGCATCTTTGCGGGAACGATTGTGGTATGCCTTAGATTTTGTGTGTTTGGGCAAATTGGGCTTTGGTGGATTGGTATTTGCTTCGTGAGTATCTTGCTAACTTATCTATTGGGATGGTCATTAATGCCTGGTGGAAAAAAGTCGTTATCAGAATATGCTGCATATGCATTTCTTCTGGTCAAAAAACAATAGCGATGCTATTGAGTATGTAATGTATCTATTGATACTTTGATACTTTTATACACCCCCGTTTATATCTATGGCTGAGAACAAAATACCTAAAAAGCAAGTGGATAGTAGTTACTATGGAAAACATGCTTTCCACCCGTTGCGCATAGAAAGTATCACCGAACAGTTACGGCAGATATGCTATAGCGGATACACTGACATTTTGGAAATTGGTGTTGGGGAAGGTTTTTTGGGGCATTGTTTAAAAGAGTTTCCGCAAATATCTCATACTACCCTTGACTTCGCAGAAGAACTAAATCCTGATTATGTCGGATGTGTGACTAACATGCCATTTGATGACAATCAATTTGATATAGTGGTTTGTTGCCAAGTTTTAGAACATCTTCCATTTACTGAATTTCTCCCATCACTTAAGGAAATCAGACGAATAGCTCGGCATAAAGCTATAATATCTTTGCCGGATAAACGGAGGCATTTTGGAGCAGCGGTATGCGTTGCACGTTTTGGCTGGTTTAAATATGAATGGAATCCGGCGAGAAGGTATAATGCCCATAAGGAGCTTGAATTTAATGGTGAACATTATTGGGAAATTGGTTGCAAGGGTTCTCTTGGCGGCGACATAGTAAGGAATATGAAAAAAGCGAAATTTAAGATCGAAAAACAGTACCGGCTGTGGAATCATTCCTGGCACTGTTTTTTTATTCTACGTTCTGATTAGCGATAAAGTTTGTGAAAACCATACATGTCAACAAGATGTAAACTTTAATCTGAAGTGCAACAATAACAAATACCAAAATGATTGAAATTCCGCAAAAATCGAGAGAAAAATCGTTTGGGCAGACAGGTAAATTGGGGCCATTTCGGCCAGAGGGTCGGGGCAATTTGCCTGCCTGGGGACCCGAACGAATTTTCTCGGCGGTAACACATTATCGTTTATGCTGTTATGAGTATTGCACTTCAGATTAAAATTCAGGAGATAAAAAAACCATGGAACAAAAAATCGACATATTAATGATAACCTACAATCGCCCAGAGTACACAAAGTTGTCTTTAAAGCGATTATTGGACACTTGTGATAAGGATATGCGAGTATGGGTTTGGCACAATGGCACCGACGAAGAAACCCTTGAAGTCGTCCAATCTTTCCGGGAGCATCCGCGTTTTTACAAGTTTCATCACAGCCGTGAAAATAAAAAGCTTAACGAACCGACTAATTGGCTCTGGTCCAAATCAAAGGGTGATTATGTCGGTAAGGTCGATGATGACTGTTTGGTTCCTGACGGATGGGCGGACACACTTAAGCAAGCACACATTGACGTACCGGAATTTGGAATTATAGGTTGTTGGCATTTTTTAGAAGCAGATTTTGTCCCCGAACTTGCAAATAAAAAGGTTAGAACATTTCCAGGCGGGCACCAAATTATGCAGAATTGTTGGGTGGGAGGTAGTGGATATTTAATGAAACGTGAATGTTTGGGCCGCAACGATTTGTTGGTTCCGAATCAATCCTTCTCGAATTACTGTTTGCAACTCGCGGCAGAAGGCTGGATCAACGGCTGGTACTTCCCTTTTCTATACCAGGACCATTTTGATGATCCACGATCGCCACACACGCGTTTGAAGTCAAATGACGACATGAAAAAATATTTGCCTTTGACTGCCGGTAATTTCAATGTTACTACATTGCAAGATTGGCTGGACCTGTTACGTAAAGATGCGATTTGGTGCCAGAAAGCTGAGCTTGATCCGAAGTATTACTTGTCCTGGCGATTGAAAATAAAGCGTGTTCTCAGAAATCTGATGCTTAAAAAGGGGTAAGAATCGAAGAGATGTGTGAATCTGATATAGATGCTTTGTTGCATAGGTAACGTGGTATTGTGGGATTTGTATATAAACCTTGCTTAATACCGGAAGCGAAACTGAGCTTTGTTTTGACAAAGAAGCTGAGCACTGAAAAAACAGTTAATTTACAGACACTTCGAAACTTGAGGTAAATTCTGATCAATACTCCATATTATGAACATTTGCGTCACTCTCTTTTTGAACATGTTCCAAAGACCGCAAAATGCGTACTTTCTGTAGGTTGTGCTAATGGTATTACAGAAGCTGAACTGGTAAAACAGGGCATGAAAGTAGTTGGAGTGGAAATTAATCCTGAAGCAGCAGAAATTGCCCGGCAGCGCGGGTTGATCATTTTAGAAGGAGATGCATCCGAAATTGACGTATCTGTTGCAGGGGAACTTTATGATTGTATTATTTACGGTGATGTTCTCGAACATCTCCCCGACCCACTGTCCGTCTTGCAGCGCCATGTTACATCGCTGAAAAAAAACGGAACCGTCATAGTTTTCGTACCGAACTTCAGGCATTATTCCGTATTTTGGCAGCTATTTGTTCGGGGACATATAAAATACGTTGACGCCGGAATACTGGATCGCACACATTTGCGGATTACTACACGCAAAATGGTTTTAGAATGGCTTGAATTGGCCGGAGTTCGATTGAGTATTTTTAAATACTGCATATCAGGCCGCCGGAACAGGCTGGTTTCCACAGTATTGCTTGGGATGTTCCGTGAATTCATGGCAACTCAGATTGTGGTCGTAGGAAGAAAGATTTAGTTGGCGAGATTGAGAGTATGCAAGGAATAACACTGTTATTTGCAGGCATAGCCTCTATCCTGGTCTTGCGCCTGCGGCCAGCGAAGGCTTTCGCTATATACATAGCTGTGCTTATAGTGTATCCGACCTTCCTGGTAATCCAGGTGGGGACGCTTGATATTAGTCTGAGCCGTATTGTTGTAGCTGTGTTGCTGCTGCGTTGTTTACGTGATTCCGCACTGAAGGCCAAATTCAAATGGTGCCGTCTTGATAGTTGGATAATATTTTTCGTGATACTTTCATTTGCGATCCCAATGATTGCGTGGCGGCAACCGATAGCATCTGTTTTGGAGAACCGATCCGGTGCTTTGCTGGACACTTTTGCAGCCTATTTTGTTGGACGGCTTTGTCTTACGGACCGCGGGGCATTCATTACGACAACAAAGTGGATAGCTTTAGCGTTAGCGCCGGTGGCTATTTTGGGAATCGTCGAGTCCTGCAGTGGCTGGCAGCCCTATCGCCAATTAGGGGTTTATTGTCCATGGAAGACTGTTGTAGATATGCGGCCCAATCTGCGCTCGGGATTTTTCAGAGCGGTCGGCCCCTTTAGTCATCCTATTTTGTTTGGGGCGACTTTTGCAATGTTCATGCCGTTGGTATATTGGCTTCGGCATGAAAGAGGAACATGGCGAAAGCTGGCATATATTCTGACTTTGACGGCTATACTTGGCGCCGTCAGCAGTATGGCGAGCGGCCCGTGGATGATGATTATATTTATGATCGTGTTTTTGGCACTTGAGCGTCATAAACATCTGGTCAAACCAATGGTAATATTTGTGATTTCTTCCTGCTTCCTTATAGGCATTATAAGTAACAGGCCTTTCTATCATGTGATAGTATCTAAAGCCAATCCTATTGGCGGTAGCGGCTGGCATCGGGCCAAACTTATTGATTGTGCGATTGAAGATTTTAATGAATGGTGGCTGGTCGGGTACGGTAGTCGCTCGCCTGATTGGGGTAAATCACTTGGAATGAGTTGGACTGATATTACTAATCAATACATTATGTTTGGCGTACAGTATGGCATACTTGGCGTAGTGGCGATCTGTGGTATTTTGGCCACATCAATGTACATGATGATTCAGTTGCATCGAGCGGCGAGAGACCCTGTAATAAAATCTTTGTGTTGGGCCTTGGGATGCACCATCGCCACCCTTGCCATTTCATTCAATTCGGCGGCCTTTTTCGGGCAGGCAGTTACACTTTTTTATTGTGTGTTGGGAATGATTGGCTCCACTGATTGTATGTTGCCAAGTGACAATAAAACCTTAAGGGTATATTCGTAAGTTGATTGTAATGATGCTTCCTGATAAATCACTTTGTCGTGTCTTGATTGTGCTGGAGAGTATATCATGGCAATAGAGACGTCTGCGGTAATTATCATCCCTTGTGGTCCATGTTCAGAAATCATACTGGATACTGCTGAAAGCATAGACTATTATTGTCCGGAGCCACATGAAATTGTTTTCGTGGATGATTGTACCAAAGATGGGACTTACGAAGCGTTAATATCATCCAAACGCCCACATTGGCACATATTGCGGAATGAAGTACCAAATGGTTTCTTACGGCTTGTTCACACTCTTTGCTTCGGCTTGCGCTATATAAGCACGAACTTCAAGTGCAGGTGTGTGCTTAAGCTCGATACAGATTCTCTTATGATTGGCAGTGGTGTTATCAGTGATGCCCTGCAATACATGGAAGCAAATCCGCATATTGGCATGTTTGGTGTCTATGAGGTGGACTATAACAAACCAAGAACTTTTGCGGCCCACAAGAAACAAATGGATAACGCTTTAGTATGGTGGCGAAGAATGATCGGACTACGTCCCTCATGGTCTGCCATGCTACAAGTGGCGGAAAGCAAAGGATACAGGCGCGGAGAGAATATTTCGGGCGGCGGCTATTTTATCACTCGGCAGTGTTTGGATGCAATTGCGGAATTCGGCTATTTGAATGTTCCATATAGTTGGTATGGTAGTGTGATCCAATATTTATTTGACACTATCGAACGGCTCTCTATAAGGTGTTTGCCTTATAGCTGGCACGGTCGTCTAGCCGAAGATGTCTATTTCTCTATGGCAACCATTGCTGCCGACTATAAACTTGGACATTTTGCCGCTCCTGACGGTCCCATTTGCATTGACCCCAGGGGGCTCCCGTATCCTGCCAGGGAACTCCTGCGCCGTGGATATAAGATTGTCCATGAACCCGATTATGGTCCGAACACATCGGCCTCTGAAAATGAAGGTATAATTGCCCGTGAATACTTTCGCCTTGTGCGGGAAGGTAAATTACAGGAAGGGAAACATTTCATTGATTAATCACACAATGGTTGCTTCTGAACTATAGATACAGGAGACCTCTTAATAGTGTCCAAAGATAAACAACAACAAGTAAGCAACCTCTGCTGGTGGCCTGAGGGAAGGAAGTTGGTTTTTACTCGGGAAAGGGCAACAGCCGAGTTTTGGGACCGAAATTGGCTGACGGAAGACTGGAAAAGGGAGATTACAAAGACACGTAATAATAGGTATTGGCGTCGCATACTAAATAAGTATCTTCCGGATAAGAACAGCAGAATACTGGAAGGAGGATGCGGTTGCGGTCATCTGGTCGATGCATTGGATTCATGGGGTTATCATGCTATAGGCATTGACTTTGCCGAGAAAACTGTTACAAAGATTAACGAGGTCATGCCGGATATGGACATTCGATATGGCGATCTAAGGAAATTGAGCCTTGAAGACGGTTGTCTGGATGGTTACCTGTCCCTTGGTGTTATCGAGCACTTCTGGGAAGGGTATGATGATATTCTTAATGAGACGAGGCGAGTATTGAAACCGGGTGGATACGCATTCGTATCTTTCCCATGTATCTCACGGTTGGATTGGCTGAATATCTTCTTCTCGGGATATGAGAAATTAGAGGGATGTGATATGCCTGAGGATTTTTATCAATTCGGGTTGGATGTAAAAGTAGTAAGAAGGAATTTTGAGCGCGTGGGATTCGAATGTATTCATACTTACTGGCAATATGGTCTGACAGGTCTGCAAAGAATGATCCCGGCGTTCAAGAAAACCCAGGAAAAATTGTGGAAACTCAGTAAAAAAAACAAACTGATAAAGCTGTTTACCGTCACATCAAGTTTCTTATTGGCGCCATTGTGTGGCCACAGCGTGATGCTCGTACTTAAAAAACAATAAATACATCAACGAAATATTGCTACAATAAAGGAATTGGCCTAATGAGAAAATTAGACACGAACAAAATAAGCAAATATAGCCCAGCATGTCTGAAAAACTGCGTGAAGCGGGCGTTCCCAAATTGGTTCTATCGCCAAGTTGGGCATGTTTATGCAAATAGGAACCCATTTGATGGGCAGGATGAATACGTTGCTCCCAATAGCAAGTATCCCTTTATTCTTGGCATTATCAAACAATTCCGCCACTATCACAAACACTATATTGCTGCTTGCCGTGACCTGGGCGTTTCTTACAAGGTATTGGATATTTCCGGCAGCGATTGGATTGAAGTA
>Ga0255369_1158_pt1 | contig 10976 bp, 9 predicted proteins | sample ANMaggSeSYBR01C9_FD_182091 | JGI IMG/M metagenome (GOLD analysis project Ga0255369, IMG submission 182091) | Sediment cell enrichment communities from methane seep in Santa Monica Basin, California, United Staets - ANME aggregate JGI... | ecosystem: Environmental > Aquatic > Marine > Cold seeps >... | reverse complement strand
GACTATTCCGATAACAATGAAGATTAGAAGAAATATCGCAGGGTATTTACGTATCATTTAGTTTTTAGAAAACTTTCTTCGCATAAACTCAAACAACAAACTCATTTCCCGCACTCTGAAAATCAAGCAGAACAATAAGTATAGTACACCCGCAATGAATAGCGGCACAAATAGATTCACCAATCTGTCCAGTATAACTCCCTGTCCGATATCAGGGTGAATTGGCAGGAGTTTGGCTACTAAAAACGCCAGTACCGATGCCGATACTATTCTCAAGAAATTGACCCCCAGTTTTCCCCATGTCACTATTACACCCATTTTTCGCAAATTGAAGGCAAGCATGATGAAATTAACCAGCCCGGCGATAGATGTCGCGGCCGCCAATCCGGCGAAATCAAGAACCTTGATTAAAGGATAATACAGAAGCATATTTATCAATACGGAAATTATTGATATTTTCATGGGGAGTCGAGAATCACCTGAAGCATAGAATAATGGCACTGTAACCCTCACCGCCGCGAAACCTATCAGACCATACGAATAGTGTATCAACGCTAAAGTGGTATGAGAGGCATTCGTTTCAGAGAAAGCACCCCACTGATATATTAATTCAACTATTTCTCTTCCCAACATAATCAGACATACAGCCGAAGGAACTACAACAAACATATTCAAATTTATTGTCTCCCAGAATGCCTTGCGAAGACCATCGGTGTCATCCCGAGTCGCCATTTCTGACAGCCGCGGCAGAGCGACTGTTCCAAGTGCAACCGCAAATACTCCCAACGGAAAGTGCATTAGCCTGTATGAATAATTCAGGTATGAAATTGAGCCTTCCATCAGAAAAGATGCCAGTAATGTGTTCAACAGGATATTGATACGTCCTGCCGATAATCCTACTATCATCGGTAGTAAAAGGCGAATGACCTTTTTCAGCCCTTCATCAAGAAACGAAAACCTCGGGCGATACCTGTACCCTATTCCCCATAACACCGGTAATTGGATTGCAACCTGCCCCAATCCTCCAATCACAACACCTATGCCCAAGGTATAAATTGGCTGGTCAAAATATCTGTACAGAATCACAACCGATAATACTGTCCCGAGGTTAAACATCGCCGGTGACAATGCCGGAATACCAAATCGCCCATACGAGTTCAACATACCCATCACCAGAGCCGATATCGAAACAAGTAACAGGTACACGAACATGATCCGTGTCAGGTTGACAGTCAGGGAAAATTTCTCAGCAACCTCTACAAATCCGTTGGCTGAAACATATATTATTGCCGGCGCGGCAATTATACCCAATAGAATTACTATCCCTACAACCAGCAAAATCAGGGTGATGACAATGTCAGCAAGTTTGAAAGCCTCCTTGTCTGAACCATGAACCATCTTCTCTTTGAAGACCGGGACAAAAGCCGCCGACATCGCTCCCTCGGCAAACATGTCACGAAGCAGGTTTGGTATTCTAAAAGCGGTCACAAAAGCATCGGTAGCCATCCCGGCTCCGAAGAAATATGCCATGACCTGTTCCCGAACAAGACCCAAAACTCGGGAGAAAGCGGTGGCTCCGGAGACCGTGCCGACCGACGCAATGAATGAACCTTTCTTTTCTCTATTAGTTGACAAATCAAATCCGCCGATATATATTCCTAAGCTAGTTTTGAAGTATAATGATATGGAAAGGAATGGAGTTTGCCAAATCATAAATCTTGTGCAAAGCGAGTGAAAACATCTCAAAAGCAGAGGCTCAGAAATCGCGCCTCACGTTCTGTGCTACGAACAGCTGTCAGAGATCTGCAAGCAATGTCCAATAAAGAAGAAGCCTCCGTCAAGTACAAAGAGGTAGTTTCTCTTATTGACCGGGCCGCCGCAGATCATTTGATCCATAAAAATAACGCCGGACGTAATAAATCACGTCTCGCTCGGAGAATTCAGAACATGGCGTAAGGGGAAATTCCTTTCGCAACGAAATTACACCCGCAGGTCGATGACCTGTGGGTTTTTTCATGCTTTTTCTTTTCTTCTGAAAATAATACGACTTGAATAAAAAAAAACAGTGAGTGGTTTTATCGGTTCAGCAGATATACATGACCACGATAGCTGGTAGTTTTTCTTCTCTGCTGACGAATGAGAATAAGGTCTCTGAAGAAAGCTTCCTTCTCACTGGCGGGTATATAAGAAGCAAGAACAGTCATTGGAAAGTCGATATCCAGAATACGGCAATCCGATTCCACTCGGAGTACTCCCGGAGGAAACAGCCTTTCTGCGGTAGCGGCGGTTTTCATATCCTCAATACGAAACGATGGTAAACTCAGAATCGCCGTAACGGGAATAGTGGTTGTTACACTGCCGGAACCTGACGATGGGCCAGTAATCGGAAAATATCTACCATGGAAACCTGCCGCTCTGAATAATGTTTCCAGCGATAATGGACAACCGGAGCGACTTGAATTCCGCAAATAAACATCTCGGCTCTGTCCGGACATGAACCTGAAATTGATTTTGATGAATGAAGAACCGGCAGATACTCCTGTTGGCTCTTCCAATTGAATCTGCTCTGTATGTCTGGATGAAAGACGGACCAGATCATCATTTGAAAAGTCCGCAAACGCCAGTCGTGTAGTGATCATCCCAATTGACTCTGATGGACACACCTGTACGGGGAAATGTGTAAGTCCGGAATCAGCTAACGCTCGGAAGTAATCTGTTCCCTCCAACAGGAGGAAATTGTCATCATCTAATGACGTTGCAAGAAAAGGGTGACGGATTAGTTTTATATCGTCCAAATTCACTTCTGAAGTCTTGTCATCTGTAGTCCATTCAAATGGATACAATTGATCAACATCCAGAACCCTGATCTGTGATAGAATCTTCATACCAACTCGGAGAAGCAACCTATGTGCCCAGTCACAGACAGTTAGCGTCTTTGTTATATAGTTGTGTGACTATAGGTTGTGGGGGGCTGGTTTATTATTTCAAATCATTATTTCGCTTATCGATAATTTAATCCTTATAAGTTCACAATATGTGCAATCAGGGGATCAATCAGCAATTCCAGGAAGACAGATTGCTTATTATATTATGTTATCTGACGTTCCTGCCATAGATGATGCCTGTGAAGAGTTAAAAAAGGGCTTGAAATTGACTTTGTTTGTCCTATAATACCCTCTCTTAAGAATGAAGGGTTGAATTGTAATATGAAGGTTCTGGTAATTGGATCAGGTGGACGAGAGCACGCTCTTGTCTGGAAACTAAAGCAATCCAAAAAAGTAGACAAGATATTCTGTGCCCCCGGCAACGCAGGGATTGGACAGATCGCAAAATGTGTGAATATAAAACCGGATGATTCCAAGGCGCTGATTGATTTTGTCTCACGTAATAAAGTACATCTGACAGTTGTCGGGCCGGAGAATCCACTCGCTGATGGTATCGCCGATGACTTCAAAAAACGCAAATTGAAGATATTCGGTCCCGGCAAGAAGGCCGCGATGCTTGAGTCCAGCAAGATATTCGCAAAAGAGTTTATGCGAAAATATCATATCCCCACAGCGGCCTACAAAGCGTTTCAAACATCTGCCGAGGCAATTGGTTTCTGCAAATCTGTTGAGTACCCGGTTGTAATCAAAGCTGATGGTTTAGCCGCCGGTAAAGGTGCTATAGTAGTCAAGAACCTGGAGCAGGCAGAGGCGGCTATCAATAAAATGATGGTTAAGCGAGCTTTCGGAAAAGCAGGGGCTAAGATTCTTATTGAGTCATTTCTTGTTGGACAGGAAGTATCCATCATGGCGATCACTGACGGGAAAACGATTTTACCTCTACTCCCCAGTCAGGATCACAAGCAAGCTTATGATGAAGATCAAGGTCCCAATACCGGTGGGATGGGAGCTTATTGCCCGACACCGTTTACAACTGAAGAAGTTATGGAACAAATTTGGGAACACATCCTTCTGCGTACTCTTAACGGGTTAAAAGCGGATGGTATCAGCTACCGGGGTTGTCTATATGCCGGTTTGATGTTGACCCCACAAGGGCCAAAAGTAATTGAGTACAACTGCCGTTTTGGTGACCCGGAAACGCAGGCTGTTCTCCCCTTGCTGAAAACTGATTTGTTTGAATTAATGATGTCTGTCACCAAGCAGAAACTTAGTTCTTTCACCCAACTTGTGTGGCACGAAGGTTCTGCCGCCTGCGTGGTGATGGCTTCAAGAGGTTATCCCGGTAAATATGCAACCGGAGTACAGATCATGGGTTTACCTAGTAAACCAGAGGCCGGCTCATTTATTTTCCATTCCGGGACCACAAAAAAGAATCAGAAAATAGTCACTGCCGGCGGACGGGTGTTGTGTGTTATGGGGATGGATAAGGATTTACGCTCATCATTGAGCCGCACATATCGTACTATAAGAAAAATAAAATTCGAGGGTGCGTTCTATCGCAAGGATATCGGCTTCAAGGCAAACAAACCGGTGGATATTTAGGAATACAAAATGGCAAAAACACTTATTATCATTGGCTCCAAATCAGATATAGAGTACGCCGAGAAATGCCGTGACCAACTTACAACCCTCAAAATTGAGTCGCAGATTGAAGTTTCATCGGCACATCGTCATCCAGACCGTACTGCTGAACTCGCAAAGAACGCGAAAAAAAATGGCTTTGATGCTATCATTGCTATGGCTGGTCTCGCGGCGGCTCTGCCAGGTGTGGTGGCCGCCCATACTCTGCTACCGGTGATCGGTGTTCCCCTTCCCGCGGCACTCAATGGTCTGGATTCACTTTTGGCGATTGTCCAGATGCCGCCGGGTATTCCTGTCGCTACAGTCGCTATCGGTATGCCCGGAGCGAAAAATGCGGCCGTACTGGCTGCTCGTATCCTTGCCTTGAAGCATGATGATGTAGCTCAGGCCCTTCAAATTCACCGAAAATCTCTTTAATATTTGCATGATCTTTCGGACTGTGTATAAGTACAATAGATATAGTATGAGAAAAGGAGTTACTATGGCAAAGAAGAAATCCATTGGAACAGCATTTCTATTGTTGTTCACGGTACTAATGTTTTTATGTGCTTCGGTAGCTATGGCTGATACTGAAAAAGCCAAAGAGTATTTCAATACCGGAGTAAAAGTAAATCAGGCAGGCAACACAGATTCCGCTATCACTGCTTATCAAGCCGCGATTTCGGAAGACCCTGAATACACCGATGCCTATATCAACCTTGGAGCAATTTACTTCGGCCAGAAAGATTATGGCAATGCCGAGGAAATGTTCGGAGTTGCTTCCCAAAAAGCACCGAACAACGCCGCGGCTCTCGCGAATCTGGGTCGGGTGAAATATAAACTCAAGAAATATGCGGAATCAGAAACAGCTTTCCAATCTGCAATCAACGCTGACCCTACCGATGCAAGTTTATTAATGGAATTGGGTAAGATATATAATAGAACCAAAGACTGGTCAAAACTCATTGCCGCTATGACCAAATGTGATTCTCTTGGTGGTGCTGACCACACTTCATATTATTACCTTGGTAAAGCTTATAAGCAATCCAAGAAAACGTCTGACGCTATTGCGGCATACAAGAAATCTGTCGGGATCAAGAGTGACTACTATAACTCACATAACGCATTGGGACAGATTTATCTTAGTCAGGAAAAGTACCAAAAAGCCGCCAAATCATACAAGTCTGCAATGAATGCCAATTCCAAGAAGTATACCGCCGCCTATAACTACGCGATTGCTGTGGAAACAGATGACCCGGAAAATTACTCTCGGAATATCTCTGTTTGGCAGGACTTCGTTAAACGCGCCAAAGGAAACCCCAAAGCTAAAATCCAAGTTGCCGAAGCTCAGCAACATATTAAAGATTTGCAGGAAGCTGTAAAAGAAGCTGATCTTCAATAATAATATACGCTTTAGTTATAGACTATTAGCCTTTAGAATAACCCCGATCAGAATAATTCCGATCGGGGTTATTTTGTGTATATTGATTTAAACATAATTTGAACAAATCTTAGTAAATAATCTCGTAGGTCGGAAACCTACTACTACTTGTGTGTCTCCGACTCCTGCCAGTTATAGCTGCTTTGCAATCAATTACTTTGCAAACTCAATTCGTTCAAACTCATCCCAGTCGACTTCGATCTCATCGCCATTATCCTCCTCGATGAATATCCCCTTGTTGTCTTCATCAACATCATTAGAACCACGCAGTCTAAAACTACGTCCATCCCATAGTGTTACAATGGAGGAACGATAACCTTTACGCTTTATCTCCTTGATATAGCCAAACTCAATATCGAACTCAATGTCCCTGTAATTACCATCAAGTAGCTCCCAGGTGTATTCTTCATCGTTATCCCAGCGAATCTTACCGGTGTATTTTTCACCATCCTCGGTAAAGACAGTGCCCTTAAGACGACGGCCGCCATCGAACTCTTTGTAGGTTATCTGTTTTGGTTGTTCAGTAAAATCAAGGCGGTCAAATTCATCCCAGTCTACTACTACCTGACCAAAGCCAATGTCGGAAATGGTAATACCCCGGTTGGAGTCATCCACATCGTTGGTACCGCGCATCAACATCTCATCACCATTATTCAGTACAACTGTAGCACCGTTGGAGCTATAGCGTTCGATTGATTTGATCTTACCGAACTTAACCTTGCGACTACGGCGCTTCTGTTCGCCATCAAGAATATCTGTGGTAAACAACTCATCTACATCCCAACAGACCCAACCCGTGAACTCATCACCACGACGGGTAGTAAGGGTCCCGTAGAGTCGTTCACCAAAACTCGATTCCAGATTAGCATCCCCTTGAGAAAACTCGATCAGCTCTATGTCATCCCATACCAGTTCAATCTCACCCTCGTTGTAATCTTCAATTACAATCTCACGAATAGCCTCACCGATATCCGTTGAACCACCTTCAAGCTCAACTTCTTCACCAGACTTCATAATCAAAAGAACAGCGTCATCATCAATCACTTCCAATTTCTTGATATGCCCGAATCTAACACCGGACTGGGAAGCTCCGTAACCATATGAAATTGTTCTTGAACTGCCTACGGTCCAACCAAAGAAGTCGATTGATTTCTCTCTATCCCGATATTTATTCCGTCTACTTTTCTTGTATTTCCGCTTCAAATCACGGTTGCCATTCAGGACATCTATCCATGAAGCTTCATTTTTATCCCAGCGAATCAATCCTTCAAAAACATCACCATCCACAGTGGTTAGCTTGCCGTAGATACGTCCGCTGTTATCGGCCATAGCCCATGTTGCACATATAATCACAAGAACTGCCGCTGTTATGAACACCATGATCCGTTTCATAATTCTTCACCTCAATAATAAGGGTATCTTTCGTTGTCTAATACCTTTACGATCTGATCGTATAGAATGTTGCAACTATTTCATTAAGAGTATATTATCTTCATTGATCTAATTCCAAAATAACATACAAAAAATATACCCCCGATTTGATGGGGGTATATGACATTTTGATTCCGATCAAGATATTCCGTTATTTATCTAAACAACGAAGGACACAGTTATTTGTCCTGTGGAAATCTATGATTAGTCCCTATGTGACGATTAATAAGAGATATCGTCTCAATCGGGGAATTGTCGGTAATCCAGACTTATACTTTTTTCTTCTTATGGCGGTTGGCACGTCTCCGCTTTTTTCTCTTATGAGTCTTGATCTTCAAGCGTTTCCGCTTTTTTCCACTGGGCATCAAACCTCCGTTTAGTAACGCTTAGATAGGTTGTCTTGTAATCATGTTCTTAAACTCGTTGGACGGCTTGAATACCGGCACCTTACGGTCTGGAACTGGTACTACTTCACCTGTCCGTGGATTACGCGCTTTGCGCGCCTTTCTTAGTTTAACCTTAAATGTGCCAAACCCACGAATCTCGATATTGTGACCGCTCTCAAGAGACTTCTTCACAGTATCAAGGAATGAGTCTACTACCACGGCAACGTCCGTCCGTGTTAGTCCTGTCTTTTCAGCCACTTTCTCGACCAAGTCCGCTTTAGTCACAGAATCCTCCCTCAGGATTGCTGTCCTGGTATGTTAAAATCTCTTTCTTCACAATCAATAACTCTAACCTTTGTATTCAAGAAGCCAAAAACTTCGATAACTCTTTGAACCTCGTTAAGATACGACATTGCGCTGAATAAGAAAAGCAATATATTTCGAATTGCAAGCAGTTTTTTTGTTCAATGCTTAATTCATTCATACAAATACATCAGTTGAGGGCCAGTTAATTTGTCTTCAACTGACATTGTTATCCTACCCATCGCGTTTCCAAGCAAATCAAATATTGAAACATCTTTCCGTTCATATGGCCGGACAAGTTCCGGTTCACCTTCAATTTCAGCTAACTCCGCAAGAAGATATTTCGCCTCATGAAGGCCGCCAAGTGTGTCTACCAAACCCATATTGTACGCCATAAGACCGGTGAAAATTGATCCATCCGCAAAGTCACGGACCTCTTCGACCTCCATCCCGCGACCGATAGCAACAGCTTCAATGAACTGCTCATAAGTATCGTTTACCAGCCCCTGAAGCATCGATTTTTCACGTTCAGACATAGAACGGGAGTAATTACCGACATCCTTCATCAAACCGGATTTCACTGTTTCGGTACCGATACCGATTTTCTCAAGTAACCCCTCAGCAGTATGAAACTGCATAATTACACCAATTGATCCGGTGAGAGTTCCCTGATTAGCGACAATACGGTCAGCGGCGCAGGCAATGTAAACACCACCAGATGCTGCCACTGATGCCATCGCGGCTACAACAGGTTTTTCGCTGCGGGCTCGAATGATGGCATCGTATATTTCCTGAGAAATAGATACTCCGCCTCCCGGGGAATTGATATGAATCAGAATGCCTTTGATGGAACTATTATCCGCCCATTTCCCGATCTGCTCAATAGCCTTACGTCCCGTTTCTTCGTTGATCACTCCAAATATCTCCACTACACCAATATCACCGCCAAGTCCGGAAAAACCGAAGTCGGCATCATCAGACATTAGTCCAATAAAGATCATGCCAAAGAAAAACATCGCTACTACAAACGATAAGCCTATTACAACAGCAATTATTACATCTCTTTTTTTGGCCATATCTATCTCACTATTTCAAGTATATCTTCAGCTTGGTTCCCACTGTCAATGCGTCTGGATCGATTATATTATTGTTGGCTATAATACGAGCCATAGTAGTACGATACTTCTGAGCCAATCGGCTGAGAGTATCTCCCCTGCGCACCTTATGAACTACATAGTTTGCTGAGCCAGCACCAGAGACAACAACAATCTGCCCCGGGTGAATTCGGCTGGACCTGCCAAATCCATTGAGATCACGAAGTTTGGCTGTGGTTGTGCCATACTTCCGGGCGATATCCCATAATGTGTCCCCTGTACGAACTTTGTGCTTTTTGGTCTTAGTGGTGGTTGATCCACTTTTATTAGTCGAAGCATAGGTCCCCGGAGATGTTGATCCGGAGTTGTTCTTATCCTTCAATTTTTTTGCTGACGATGGAATTCGGAGCTTCTGCCCGACATAGATTCGTGACCCACGCTCAATATAATTTGTACGACGTAAGGCGTCTACACTCGTTCCGAAAGCCCGTGCGATATCCCAAAGATTGTCGCCGGAACGCACAGCATACATGGAATTCGATGCTTCATAGGAATCTATGCTTCTTCTTTTTGATTTCGTCCCACGGTATTCCCGATCAAGCGGTACTGGCACAATCAGAGTTTTCCCGGCGTAAATCATTGACCTTCGGCTCAGGTTGTTTGCGGCCAAAATGGCATATTGCGAAACACCATATTTCGCGGCGATTGTACTTATTGCTTCTCCACGACGAATCTTATGCCGCACCCATGATGTTTCCTTTGGCGAAGGCATTGATTTCAGAGCTGCATAAAACTGCTTCTTTGTTCCAATCGGAATCTTCAGCTTATAATTTTTCTTATCAGGTGGTGTGTATTTTCTGAGTAACTCAGGATTCAAAGTCTGAAGTTCCTTGACCGAGCAATTAAGCTCCTTCGCAACCATTGACAGCTCAAGACATCTGTCAATTGTAACCTCTTCATATACAATTTCCGGTTCGAATTCAATATCATAGAAACCGTATTTCTCCGGATCTTTGGCAATAATGGTAGCGGCATAAATCAAGGGTACATAATCCATTGTTTGTCTTTTTAACCGCAGTTTCCAAAAATCGCTGGTTTTCTGCTTTTTCATGGTTCGCGACACGCGCCCGGGACCACCGTTGTATGCCGCCATGGCCAATTCCCAGTCACCATATTTGGTATAAAGATGTTTTAAGAACTGACAAGCGGCATGGGTAGCTTTTACCGGGTCCTTTCGTTCATCCATCCACCAGTTTCGGTTTAGATTGTAGTGTCTTCCGGTTGATGAAATAAACTGCCAGAGCCCCATTGCTCGTGCCCATGAGTACGCGTCGGGACGATAACCGGATTCTACCAACGATAAATAGATGAGGTCATGGGGTAAATTGTACTCATCTATAATCCGAAGCATCATCGGCTTGTACTTCTGTGATCTCTGGAGATAACGCCTGAAATTCTCTTTTGCCACTGTCTGAAAATACACCAGTGAGTTCTTGACCCTATCGTTCATTACGACAGGTAGATCATAAACAACTTCGCGCTTACTTGTTTCACCGTCGAAAATACGAATAGTATCGGACTCAAGATTTGACTCCAAGTTACCAAACCGTTCCACAAGTACACTGGAAGATACATCAATATCGAGCTTTCCCAATGAACGCAGTGTAACGCGATAATCGGCCACGTAGTTATCCAGCATTTGATTATACCTGACCGCTTCAGGCGAGAGAACGGTATCCGCCTCGATATCCAGACTGGCAAGAACTCTCATACCCTTTTCAAAGTAATACTGAGCCTCTTCCCAACTGGCTTCACG
>Ga0255369_1146_pt1 | contig 11620 bp, 9 predicted proteins | sample ANMaggSeSYBR01C9_FD_182091 | JGI IMG/M metagenome (GOLD analysis project Ga0255369, IMG submission 182091) | Sediment cell enrichment communities from methane seep in Santa Monica Basin, California, United Staets - ANME aggregate JGI... | ecosystem: Environmental > Aquatic > Marine > Cold seeps >... | reverse complement strand
ACTGGGAAGGGGATAGATTACCCACAAGTAATTTTAGATAAAAGTGTTGAACAAATCCACGGGCGGTCATTCAAAGACCCGAAATTAAATGATTTATTTTCAGAATCGGTTGAAATTAAATCTAAAGCGCCTTTGATACTAAAATTCACAGATAGCAGTCCAGTTAAAAGAATTGCTCCGTTTATTTTCACTACACTGATGTCACGTTCAATAACTGGAAGAAATAAATTTAAGGTTAGGAATTTGACGGAAGAAGTTATGGGTGATATTTGGGACAATCTGGATAAGAGTTTACAAAATACACTGGTGGACAAAATGAAGAGATTCCTTCGTCAATGTAAAACGAAACAATTGAAAAATTATCTAAACAACAGTGATGATATATGGAGTGTTTCCATCCTTGACCATTGGAAAAGCCGTAAAAAATTTAGTGATGATTGCAATCGGTTTATTCATGAACTTGACCAAAAAGATTTATACGATTTTATCTGAATCTTTATCTCATTTATCCCAACCAAGGTCTGATAAAAATGTCATCTGAATATACCGAACCTGACCCTGAATTCACAGTTCAGGAAGAACGGCTACAATTCCGCAGTGAGAAAAAGCGCCAGAAAGACATTGCCCGCCTCATCTGGGCATCCAAGCCGCGCCGTGAACCCTCGCCCAAAGACCTTGAGTTCCAGACCGCTGAGGAAGTGTATCCGAATAAGGCGACCGGCAACCTGACGAGTTTCTTTGATTCTGGTGAAGATGAGATTTCCAGCCAGCCGAACCGACTGATATGGGGTGACAACCTGCTTGTGATGCAGGCGTTGCTTGCGCAGGGGTACGAGGGGCAGATTGATTTAATCTATATTGACCCGCCGTTCAATACCGGGGAAAATTTTAATTTCCCGAATGAGGTGAAGATCGGGGATAAAAATTATGAACGGGAAATGCCGATGAACGAACGTCTGGCATATTCGGATACATGGGAAAGAGGGATTGATAGTTTCCTGGATATGCTATATCCGAGATTGCAGTTGATGAAGCGGTTATTATCGGAAAATTGAGCTATTTATGTTCACTGTGACAATAATGCAAGCCACTATATAAAGATAATCATGGATGAAATTTATGGGAAGGAAAATTTCAGAAATGAAATTATCGTGAAAAGAACTCGAAAAAATATACGGGAAAGTGAAAAAGCAAGAACATTAAACACAAGACATGATGTGATATTTTTTTATTCAAAAAACACCAACCATTTAATTTTTCCACCAACAAAAACTGCTAATAGAGAAGAAAGATGGCACGCTTTTGACGCACCTAATATTCGACCAAATCTCACATATGATATTTTTGGGCATCTCCCGCCTTCTGGTAGATGTTGGTTGAGAAATCCAGAGAAAGCAGACGAAATGATTAAACAAGGCAAATTGCGTCCACATCCAAAAACTGGAAAACCACAATATTTAATTGAATCAAGTAATGAAGATTTGGTAGATACTATTTGGGATGATATAAGTGCTTATTCTTTCAAACATAAATATGATACCGAAAAAAGTGAAAAACTATTAGAACGCATTATAAAAGCATCATCGAGTAACGGCTTCTTTGTTGCCGACTTCTTCTGTGGCTCAGGCACCACCGCCGCAGTCGCCGAAAAGCTTGGCAGACGCTGGATAACGTCAGACCTGTCCAAAACCTCAATACAGGTAGCAAGAAGCAGACTTGTCAACCAGGATGCTGCCCCCCTTCCTTGTCCAGAACCTCGGTAACTACCAGCGCCAGCTAATATATCTCAAGGACGTGAAGCTCAAAGAGATGTACAACATCGTCCTGAAACTTTACGGCGCAGTGCCCCGTGATGACTGGCAGGGTTTCGGAAACAAAAAGGATGAAAAAGACACCCTTGTCTATGTATCTGAACCAGACAGGCCAGTTACAGGAAAGAAAGCCATCGAACTTGCAAAAAATGCTGCCACAGCAGACGGCCGGGGCTATAAAAGGCTGGTCATACTTGCCTGGGATTATGAATATAATTTTGAAGAGGACTTTGCCAGGCTCAAGAAAAATACAAAAGCAAAACAATTGGCATCAGTCGAGTTCAAGGTCATACCATCAGACGTGTACCGCTATCTCAGGAGTACAAACGTGGGTGATGTCTCCATTGCCGATAAGATAACATTTTACCAGAAACCGTATCTGCGGTTGGGTGAGCCCCAGATTAAGAGCATGAGTGAGGAATCAGTATCAACCACCATTAAAATTGACCAGTATGTGATACTTGACATTCCTCTGAAAGACGAGCGGAAAAGACCTGAGATCGAAGAAATGCTGCACAACAACTTCCCAGCACTCATCGATTTCTGGACAGTGGACTGGGACTATGACGGCGAGGTCTTCAGGAGCAAATGGCAGGCGATAAGGGACAGGAAAAAAGGTGAACCAGTACCCATAGTTGCAGATGCAAATCTCAAAAGGGGCAAGAAATACACAATTGCAGTAAGAGTGGTTGATGTGTTCGGGAATGATGCATCAGCAGTAAAAGAACTCGACCTGAGGTAGGGGAGCGGCATGGCAAAGAAAACCTCAAAGACCGAACTCTTCGGGAAACATCCCCTTGCAAGCTCAATAGAACCTGTAATAAAAGAATGGTCTGAAAACGGTTATCCTGCTGTTAATGGAAAACAGATTACCCATATCACACGGGAACTTTTCAATTACTGGTTCTCGGAAGAGGTGCATGAAGACGAATGTTTCTTTGAATGCCAGCAAAGAGCCATCGAATCTATTATCTATTGCTACGAGATACTTGAAATTCCATCGGTAAGTACGCTTTTTGAGAAATTCTCCAAGGAATCGCTAGAAGATAAAAACCTTCGTCATGGAATCGAAAACATCAAACACCCGCGATACGCCGTGAAAATGGCAACAGGAACTGGAAAAACATGGGTAATGAATGCCATAATCATCTGGCAGTATTTTAACCGCATGAAACTGGAAGATAAACGGTTTGTATCCCATTTTGCACTTGTAGCACCCGGAAATATAGTCTATGAACGGCTGCTGGATTCATTTTTAGGAAAGGTCAAGAATGGAAAAAGACAGCCTCGAACAATTGACATTAACCGCAAACTGTTCATGCCTGATGATTGGAGGCAGGATTTCCATCTCTCTGTCTTCATAAAAAATGACCTTCAGGAAAATGTACCATACACGGATTCACCATTCTTACTCATCACAAACTGGCATCAGTTGACCGATACCTCAAGGAAAAAAGGAGAAACACTTTCCGAAGCACTTGGCATCGACATGAAAAGTGACTCCATATCCCTGCGCGTTGAAAGATTCATGGATTTCCTGGCATACAACAATGACCTCATGATAATCAACGATGAGGCGCATCATGTACACAACTCAACAGACTCAGAACTGAAACGCTGGCAGGAATCCATAGAAATACTGCGAAACAGGATGGAAGAAAACGATAAACACCTTTTCATCCAGTATGATTTCACAGCAACGCCGTTCACAATAAAAGGAAAGAAAAAAGAGTTTTTCTCCCACGTTATTTACGACTACGGCTTAGTGGAAGCCATGCAGGACATGCTTGTAAAACAAATATTCATAGAAAAAAGCAGTTTCCTGTCAGGTAAAATACAGCAGCTTCCGGATAATAATAAATTGATGATTACAGCATACAAGGACGATGCAAAAAATGTAATCGAATTGTCAGAAGTCCAGAAGCACATGATAGATGTTGGTATCGCAAAACTGGAAAATCTACAAAAAGATTTCGAAGCTCTGAAAATTAACAAAAAACCCGTAATGTTTGTAATGGCAGATAATAACGAAGAAGCTGATGTGATTACCAACTACATAAAAGAAAAAGAAGATTCAAATGGCATTCCTTTCGGGAATGAATCACAGGGGGAGCAGGTAATAGCCATTCACACAAAGAAAAAAGATACACTTTCAAATGATGACTATAAAAAACTGAAAAATACTGTTTTTGCAAGTGATGATGCTTCAAGTCCTGTGCGAGTTATCGTTAGCGTTATGATGCTAAGGGAAGGATTTGACGTTAAAAATGTATGCGTTCTTGTTGTACTAAGACGCTCAGATTCAGACCTACTTACTGAGCAGGTAATTGGAAGAGGCATCAGGTTGATGTTCTCTGGACCTGAATATTTACAAGATAAGGTTGAAAACTACAAACATCTAGTGGACAAAGAAAATTTAATCAATGCATATGATCTGCTTTTCATAGTTGAACATCCAAAATACAATGATATTTATGACCAATTAACAAAAGCAGGAGCCCAGATTGCAAGTGGCAGCAGCATAGAATTATCCCTTGATGCAAAAAGTGTATTAATTCATGTGGATGAAGAAAGAGTCAATAAATATGATATAAGCTGGCCAATTTCCTTGACCCATAAAACAGAAGAAGATTTAGATTTTTCACATTTTGACATATCAAAATTACCACTATCACCTCAGCCTTTTGAGGATATTCATCCAAATAAGATTTTAATAACCGACTATCACCCAACCACGCATTTCCGTTCAGAATGGGAACTACTTGATTCAAATTTTACCTATGGTGGATTTATCCGAAATACAGTCCGGGAACTAATAGGTTCGAGAAAAGACAGCCGTGTGAGTTTATCACGTTATGCGCCAGAGATTGCAGGGGTGATAGACCAGTATGTTTCACAACATATGTTCGGAAGAAAAATTGATTTTTCAAATGAAGATAATGTTGAAAAATTGAGAAACCAACAATTAGTCTATTTTATTACAAACAAATTAAGAGAAGCTATCAACACTTTTCTACAAAATAATAAATCATACGATGTCATTGAAGCTGAATGGATCCGATTATCAGAATTTAAAAATTTAAAAATCCGAATGGAACGAGCCATCGAAACCAAAAAATGTATTTACCCATCTATAGATTTTCCATACAAAGGAGGATTTGAACGAAAATTTACAGTTGATGTTTTAGAAAATGATCCCACTGTACATTCACATGTCAAATTAAATCAATATGTTCACAAATTATCAATTCTTTACATCAATTCGATGGGCTATTTAGTGCCTTATTATCCTGATTTTTTAGTCAAAACGGAAGATATGATGTATATAGTTGAAACTAAATCAGCAAAGGATGCTAAAAACGATATTGATGTGAAAAGAAAGGCAATTGCTGCAGAGCAAAGATGTAGAGATATTTCAAAAATAAAAACAATCCCTCCGATAGTCCAACCCAGAGAATGGCAATACATTCTAATTCCTCAGGATATTATGGAAGAAATGGAAGGTTCTGGATTTAAAAGCCTAGTTGAAAGATGCGAAAGCAATTTAGCATTTTTAAAAATGAGTCAAGAATAGACTAAAATTCAAAGTAACAAAACATAAACCAATCTTTGCGTCCTTTGCGCTCTTTGCGGTGGGAAAAAAGTAATGTTTGTAGATGATATAGTTGAAAATTGCATTTCACAAATCATTCGCAAACCTGAAAATCCCATCCTTCATCAACGGAACATTAAAATTCAACAACATACCCAATTTTAATCCAGATAATTTCAAATAAGTCAGTAACTGTGCTTTATGTATAGGCTGTATCTCTGCCACTGATTTTAATTCGAGGATGACTTTTTCATCAACAATTATATCAGTACGATAACCACAATCCAGTTGAATCCCTTTATACACAACCGCCATTGGTGCCTGTCTTTTAAAGGGAATGTCATTCAAAGAGAATTCATGACAAAGGCATTCCTCATAAGTAGATTCCAATAATCCAGGCCCCAACGATCTATGTACTTCTATTGCAGCGCCTATAATCCGGTTTGATAATTCATTTTCGTCCATTCTTTACGTCCTTTGCTTTCTTTGCGGTGAATTATTATACATACTCAATAACTACCTTTCTAACTTTTTCTCCTTTACGTGTCCCCATTAAATAATCCTTGTGAAAGAATCCAACGGCGGGTGCAAGGTGAGTATTACCGCCGGTGATTAGTTTTTCCACCCATTTGAACAGCTAATCCAGCAGCCATTTCCATAAAGCCACAAACCTGATACTCTTATCACCATACATCTCAACAGTCTCCACATCGTCCGTGATTATCGTACCCTCACTTAACTCAAATTCATCCATAGCTTCAAGCAGACCCGCAATCTCCCGCTCCCTGTTTTGCTCAGTCAAGGAATAGCAGACCTGGAAAGCCTGTGTAATGCTCAGTCCCCTCATTACCACAAAGTCGCACTCATGCCTGCCCCGATAATAATAAACCTCTTCACCCTTTCTGTACAGTTCCAGAAATACCGTATTTTCATAAAGCTTACCAAGGTCTTCACTGAATTTGAAGCTCACAATGTTGCGCAGTCCGGGATCTATAGCATAGACCTTGCGCGGATTTATTTCCTGCTCCTTTAGTGAATATGAAAATTTTTTCACGAAAAATATCAGGTAAGCGTCGCTGAGATGGTAGGAATACCTCTCTACACTGTCCAGGCTTATACCAATAAAATTAGCTATCTTCCTGAAAGACGACGGAGCTCCGATGTTGGTCAAATAATATTTTGCAAGACTTCGTAACTTATCCACTTTGATGACTCTGTACCGTTCAGCTATGTCCCGTAAGATTATATCGCTAAAATAATCACGCAGTATCTCATTATTCCCGTCAAGCAGTACAACAAGGGGAAATCCGCCGGATGAGAGATATTTTCGCATCATCTGCCTGATCTTTAATTTATTTGTCACAATATCCAGCTTGGTCGCAAGCTTCAGGTTGTTGAATTCCAGAAACTCCCTGAAGGTTAGCGGATATACATGGATATCAACATGCCTGCCAGTAAGTGCAGTACCAAGTTCCTTACTCAGTAACCTGGCAGAAGAACCTGAAACAAAGATATTTGCACTTCCCTTTTCATGTAGTGCACGTACAAACCGCTCCCAGCCTTTGATATGCTGGATCTCATCAAGGAAAAGATCAGGGGTTGAGGTCGGCTGGACTATCTCCAGGTATGCATCAAATGCGTCAATTAAAAACTGAACTGACAATTCGTCAATGAATTTTGGTTCTTCAAAATTAATGTAAAGGAAATTCCTTTTGTCGTCGCCTTTATCTATCATTTTCTTGATGTGCTGTTTCATCAAGGTGGATTTTCCAGACCGCCGGACTCCGGTTATGAATACGACCTGTTGTGTTGCTTTCATGTTTTCAAATAGCTGGAGATATCCGTCCCGTAAAATTCCACAATCCGGAGTTTTTGACCAGAAATTCCATTCGTCCAATATTTCGATTATTTTTTCTTTTTCCATATTGTGTATTATTATCTCATTGATTTAAAAGTTCATCGGTCATTATTTGCAAAAAATGACCGATGTAATTTGATGTGACAATAATTAATATCCGATAATTATATAATAATACTAAATTAAATCATAATAAACATGCTCCGTAAATTCATCAACCGTACAGAAGAACTCACATCTTTAAACCGCGATTACCAGAGCAAAGCCTTCTCATTCACAGTAATCTACGGCCGCCGCCGGATCGGTAAAACAGAACTTATACACAATTTCCAGCAAGACAAGCCCCACATCTACTTCCTTGCAGACAGAAGGGGAACCAGGTCAAACCTCTGCAGGTTCAGGAAAAAAGCCGCAGACTTTTTCGAGGACTTCGAACCCAGCCTGGAAACATTTGACGAGGTGTTTAATTACATAAACACAAAATGGACCCGCAAAGAAAAACTGGTAATAATTATCGATGAATTTTCCTACCTGGTCCGGCAGGACGATTCAATCCCCTCAGTCTTTCAGTTGATAATCGATGAGATCCTAAAAGACGGACCATTCCACCTCATACTGTGCGGTTCCTCCATGTCCATGATGGAGAAAAGCACACTCGCATATTCAAGTCCACTATATAGCAGAAGGACAGGCCAGATAAAAGTACAGCCAATCCTGTTTCGGCATATCCACGAATTCTTCCCTATATCATCCCAGGATGAACTGGTGAAAATATACGGTTCAACCGGAGGCGTTCCATTTTACCTGCAGTTCTTTGATCCGAATGACACATTCCAAAACAATCTCAGGCACAACCTGTTCGCAAAGGACGCCGTACTGTATGCAGAGGGCGAATTCCTGCTGCGCGAAGAACTGCGGGAGCCTGCCACTTTTATGAACATCCTCTTTGCCATATCAAAGGGCGCCACAAGGCCCGGGGAAATTGCCGACAGGTCGTTCATGGAGGCAAAGGACTTGTCATATTACCTGGACACCCTTATACGCCTGGGTTTTGTAAGAAAAGAGCATCCTGTTACAGAGAAAACCACAACAAAAAAGACCATCTACCGTATCCGGGACAATTTCCTGCGCTTCTGGTTCAGGTATGTGCTGCCGCATAAGGACTCATTGGAGCAGGGAGATTATACACCTTCGATTGATGATGTTGAGAAAAATTACAACACATTTCTTAGCGAAACATTTGAGCAAATAAGCATAGAGATGTTGACACATCTTAATTCAACTGGTGAACTGCCATTTAGTTTTCATAAGATAGGCAGGCTATGGGGAAAAATCCCGCTTGCAGCTAAGGGGAAGAATGACTATGAGATTGACATAGCGGCAGTGAACAACGATACATTGCAGATCCTGTGTTGTGAATGTAAATGGCAGGACAAGAAGGTCGGCATTGATATTTACCATAAACTCAAGGAAAAAGCCGGTTATGTGAAGTGGCTGCCAGGTCGAAAGGAGTATTTTTGTCTTATAAGTAAATCCGGATTTACTGAAAATCTGAAAAAGACAGCAAAAAAGGATGGGATTTTGCTGCTTACTCTTGACGATTATATGGGTGTGGATGTGTAATGCTGTGCCAGCAATACCGGGCCGATGCTGTGGGTGTGCCTGGAGCGGAGCCCTGCGGGTCACCTGTGCAAAAGCTGGCGCATGGTGGGTATTATCACGGGTGGAATGATAGGGTTATTCTCATAAACGAGTTTGGTTGGGGACTCATAAGGATTTTAAATAAAGGTATATATTTAGCTTCATAGAGATTACAAATCGGGAGGAAAACATGCCAGGATGGAGAGGAACTATACTAAGAATAGATCTCACGGCTGAAAAGATAACAAAGCAACCTCTTGACAGGTTGGTTGCCAGGAACTTCATTGGCGGAAGAGGCTTCAACTCGCTTACCCTGTTCAAAGAGGTGAAACCGGGCATCGATCCCTTAAGTCCGGAAAACGTCCTGTGTCTTGCTCCTGGTGCTCTTACAGGCACTAGCCTGGCCCTTTCAAGCAGGATCGAGGTCAGCACCCTTTCCCCATACAGCGGGATATTAGGCGATGGGAATGCTGGTGGGGATTTTCCGACGTTCCTGAAGCGTGCGGGCTATGACCAGATCGTAATAACCGGTAAGGCGAAAAACCCAGCTTATCTTTGGATAGATGATGAAAACGTCGAACTGCTGGATGCCTCCGAACTTCGGGGTAAAACAACCTGGGAAACCACTGATACCCTGAAGAAAGTCCATGGCAAAGATGTCAAAGTGGCCTGTATCGGTCAGGCAGGGGAAAACATGGTCAGGTTCGCAACTACCATGTTCGATAAGCATGCTTCGGCAGCTCGCGGCAGCGGGGCAGTCTGGGGCTCAAAGAACCTTAAGGCGATAGCTGTTCGTGGAACAGGGAAGGTGGAACTGGCAAGGCCCGAAGACTTCAAACAACTTGCAAAGGAGGACAGGCAGTTCTTCCTGAAGGACAAAGTGCAACGTGAGGTCATTGCAGTATACGGCTCGCATATCGGTATGATGCACTGGAAACCTGGCAAGAGGTATTTCGAGAAATATCTTTCCGGCAGTGAGGTTCCCAGAGCCTTAAGACCCGAGGCATGGAAGGAGTACGAAATCGGAAGATATGCCTGCTACGGCTGCCCGGTCGGGTGTAAGAACACGTACCGGATCCCGGAAGGAGAGTATGCCGGTGAAATTAATTCTGCCCTTGAGTTCGAGTGCATCCACTGCCTGGGAACCAATTGTGGAATCGAGGATCCCATAGCCATAATGGAGATGGAGAACTTAGCTGATAAGCATGGAATGTGTGTGATTGGTCTTGGTAATACTATAGCCTTTGTCAAAGAACTATACAACCGGGGGATCATAACCAGAAAAGATACGGGCGGGCTTTCGCTGGACTGGGAGGACAGGGATTCCCAGTTCGAGCTGATACGCCAGATCGTATCGAGAGAAGGGTTCGGAAACCTGGTAGCTGAGGGAATGTACATCTTTGCAAAAACAACCGGAAGAGGGGCGATGGATTACTGTTATCATGTCAAAGGACTCAGCCGCGGCCCACATCCACCGGGAATTTTTTCACTTGCACATGCGACCAGTACAAGAGGCGCAGACCACCTTAGGGGAAGGATCTGGGCAAGTGGTGAGAATGACCAAGGACTGGTACGAGAACCCGTGGATAGAGAGTTTATGCCAGATGTACACGATGACCCTGTTCGAGCACTGACCATCGGTGAGAGGGTTGCAGCGATAGCGGATGCAATAGGGCGGTGCAAAGGAGCGGTGATCAGCTGGGCTGCCACCGTGCCTCTCATCCGGAGATATCCGCTTCTGGAGGGTGTGGGCAAACTCCTGACCACAGCCACTGGTTTTGAATTTTCCGGAGCACAGCTGGAAGAGGTTGCTGAAAGGATATACATTATTGAAAGGGCTTTCAACGTCAGGCAGGGGATAACGAGGAAGCATGACCGTATGCCGCAAAGGGTCGAATTGATGGGAACTTTTCAGGGAGAAGAGGAGCTGAAGGAACACGACAGAATGCTTACTGAGTATTACCGGATGCATGGATACGACCTGAAAACCGGTATTCCTGCGAGAGAACGGCTGGAGAGTTTGGGTTTGAAGTTTGTGGCAGACGAACTTGAGGCGCATGGTCCCTATCCGGATTGGGATGGGGCACCGCTCTGGTCTCTGGAGGGGAATCCGCATGGGAGAAGCGTGCATGAGTTAAATTTGTAAACGAACCCTGGTGAAATGCGGAAAAATTATGTTAGTAAGGTTGAGGTTCAAATAGCCGGTTGTGCTGCCTGCGGTCATGTCCATCGTTGCAAATGACCCCTGGGAGGATACGGTTGTTTCGGCGAGGATCGAGTCGTAGACGTTTGTAACTGTGCCTTCGGCGTTGTTGATGGTACCGCTGCTGAAGAATGTTGAGGCGCAGTTCTGGTTCATGAGGTTGCCTTCAGTTACGGTGGGTACGGTTGCCAGGGAATTTTCGAAGAGGAGGTCGAACTGGGCGCCGGTAATTAGGGTGCACTCCAATTGCTGGACTGAAAACTTAAGATTCTGGCAAAGTATAAACTCCTGATTATTGATTAGATGGGGTACCTACCTTTTGATAATGAGAATGCTTTTAGCTTTTTTCAGCTTGTATCAAGGCGATATGAGAAGAACTCGACTATTCTTAATTCGAATAAATCATATGGGGAACGGGGGGAGATATTCCATGATTATGTTATTGCTGCTGCGGTTCTGGACAGGATTCTGCATCATTGTACTACTATTAACATTAAAATAGAAAGTTACAGGCT
>Ga0255369_1005_pt6 | contig 12008 bp, 7 predicted proteins | sample ANMaggSeSYBR01C9_FD_182091 | JGI IMG/M metagenome (GOLD analysis project Ga0255369, IMG submission 182091) | Sediment cell enrichment communities from methane seep in Santa Monica Basin, California, United Staets - ANME aggregate JGI... | ecosystem: Environmental > Aquatic > Marine > Cold seeps >... | reverse complement strand
GCGGTTAATCTTTTTTGCCAAGATCCATTGATTCAGAATAAATTAAAAAGTCTCTAAGTGCATCTAACCTTGATGAGTGACTTTATTTAATAATTGATTTGTCAATATGAATTAATCTTGGGTTTCATGATTAATGTACCGTCAGGGGAGCAAAGACTGCCTTAGTGCTCCATCAAGTGCTTAAGGAGATTTTACAGCATAAGTTCATCAGTCGTTCTTATCTTTCTTTTTACATTTCCTGAATGTTAGTAAAGAGATAATTAAGATCAGTGCAATTGCGGGCATTACTTCAAATCCAGGGATGCCGTTTGATGTCGATGCCCCTTCTGCTGATTGTTCTAAAGAGATGGATGTCGATACTCCCTCGGTAGGAGGCTCTATTTCAACTACGAGAAATGAGCCCGATGGAACCGCATAATCTTCAACAGCCTGGAACTGTATAGTATTCTTGCCATTTGTCAGATGCCCGGTAATGTCCCGCATATCAATATCCAGATCAGGATGGGGTGTACCGTCGCAGATGCCTGACCAGTTCATATCGTTAACCCATAACCTATTCGCATCCCAATTGCCTGACTGGACAATGGTCCACAATGTAGCCTTCTTTACCGGACCATGTGATATTGTGGGAGTCACCATCTCAGCGATCGTCTGGTCAGCCGTAGTGTAGGTCGATGAGCCATCATCCTCCAGCCCGGAATTGAGCATATCACATCCTTCATTGATCCAGTATTCGATGTCTGTTCCTTCCTCATCGGTATATACTACAAGCAAACCAACACCGTTGATACAGAAGAATGAACCATCCGGCCCGGTATTTTCTACCACTGCCGTAAAACTACCGCTTTTTGATATATGGTCGGTCACGTCGTATGACCATGTGCCAGCAGGATAGTCATATATTCCCCACCCCTTTCTGTCATTATACTGTTTGTCCGGGTCAAGCTCAACTCCGTCCAGAGTCAATTTCATATCAGGATACCCACCAGTTGAGCCTTTGGCACTCCAGGTCCAATAGTTATAGAGCCGCGCAAACTTAACTACTGCACCTTCAGGTAAAGAGACCGGATTATGGACGGTATAAGTGTCATCAGTCCACAACTTCCCGCTGTAATAACTGTCCCCTGTCGTATATGTCAATCCGCCTTTAATAGTGTCATGGCTAAAAGTTGAAAGTGGTTTATCGGCTGCATATCCATTTATTTCCGGTTCCTGCGCTGCTGCCGTAACTGTTAGTAAGCTCAGCAATATTATGCATAAAATTATATTTCTTTTAAGTATATTTAATTCCATTAACTAATTCACTCCTTCTGCCCAGAATATTAACGTCCCGGTTTTGCTTCCCACTCCTTCGTATGTCTCTTGAACTTTTAGTATATTGGGATTTACTATACTCCCAAATGACCGATAAGTTTCCACAGGTGTCGTAGTTCTTAATGTAGTAATATCATTTCTTTTACTGGTATCGTCTGGCGCCAATTTTCCAAAGTCCAGCTTATCAGAGGTCACTTCGGTAGAAATCGCCGAATGTATTGTTACACTCATTGATATTTTCGGAGAGTTTTCGTTATTCTCCACAATAATATCAACGAGTGCAGGGGATGGTTCTGGAAAATCTCTCTCTAAAAAAGATACACCCTGGTAAACAGCGATTACATTATCCAAATCAGAACTGTTGGTGTAATTCGCTCCCCAGAAATTCCAGGTTACACGTGCATCCGGCACCCGGTGTGCTCCAACTTGTCCGGGAATAATTTGATATGAAACCACTTTTCTCTCATGAGGTGCCAGGATAAAATTCCAATTCAAATCCTGTTTATTGTCTGTTACCGTTCCATCGATCAAAGTAAAAAACATCGGTAGGACATCATCCAATCTGATCCTGACCAATCTGGATTGAATATTCTCCACACTTATGGAAGTATATACGGTTTGTCCCAGACTTACTTCGTTTGTTATACTTTTATATATTTCAATAGGTTGTGTAATACTGATTGAATCTGATTCTGTCAGGAAATCCTGAACCCCGTGAGCATTGGTCCAGCTCATATTTACTGATATATTATAGAATCCTTTATGCAAAGTAGCCGGAAACCTTAGCTTGATCTCCTCAGACCGATATGTTCCATCTTCAAGACTAAAACCAGATGGCAGGTCTCCTTGAATCATAAGACCATCCAGATCAACGTTTAGATAAATATCATCTACCTTTACCTCTCCAATGTTTCTGATCTGCATTGTGGTGATTACTTGGTCATCAGTCAAGTATTCATCCTTATCTGTAGAAATGCTCAAGGCCATAGACCCTGATTCTTCCGGAGTTATTTCGGTTGCAAACACGATTTCAGCCCGGGGAGAATGAACACTACCGTATATTGGAAGAATCCTTTGATCAGTGACATTTATACCCTTTAGCCTGATTCTGTCATTTTCCAAATAATTCCAATTTGAATTGTTATTCACCAGAACAGCGTTTCCGACAAATAATCCATTGTAGTTTATTTTTAGTGCAACCATGCCGTATCCATCGAATTCAACTACGTTTATTGTATAATCTCCCATTGAGACAACAGGATTCTCCAGACTGAGTGTAAATGTGGCGCTGTCCCATTCAGTGGCAGAAGCAATTGGAATTACAACTATTATTATTAACAATGTGAAGATAATTATCTTCTCTATCACTTCGATCCCTTCCTCCACCAATATACGGCTGCTATTGAAACAATGATAATTAGTACACCAAGTCCGAAAAACAATCTGCCGATTTTATCAACAGGAGCCTTGGCAAATGTCATGGCAGAATCAATTATGCCTTTACTTTCCTCCGATGGTAGGCTTTCCGATTCCCCACTCGGGTGTACCAGTGATTTAACAAGTACGAATTCTGTTGCCGAATTATTTGCACCATCCACTGCATTTACAATAATCTTATTATATCCATAATATAGTGAAACAGGCGCACTCCATTTCTTACCCGAAAGAATAACAGGTGCTCCGTTTACTAAGACTGAGATATTTTTACTTGTGTCCTCAATGGTTCCGCTGACCGTAATAACATCTGTGTCTACAATTTCCCCATCTTCGGGCTGATCTATTTCGATTTCAGGAGGTGTAAAATCAATGACATTCACGGTCAGGGGCGTGTTAATGTTATTTATCTCACATAACTCTGCTTTTTTATCATTGTAGTCGGCATAGACCCACAGCACATGTTCCCCTTCGCGATCCGGTTTCCAGGTGAAATCCACGGTTTTGTTTCTATCCACCGCAAGCGATGATATGGAAGCCGTAGAAACTACTTCACTGTCTACATACAGGGCAGCCTGAAAACCGTAAGCTGGGTCATCGCCGATATTTTCTATTGTGGCAGAGATGGTATTGGTGCTACCTGTGTACAGAATAGGAACTGCAACATTGGAAACTGTCAGGTCCGAATCTCCCTCTTCTTCCGTATGCAGGCTCAGCACAGCCAAGACGGGATGTAAATAGTCTTCATCTCCCAGTTCGAACGTTGCTTTATTTGCTTCTTTTTCAATGTAATCTATCACATCAAAGGTTTTAAAATCAAAATTTTTCTTTGAGTTTGCAATATCATCACAGTTGTCTCCATCACATAATTTTTCATCATTAAAATATAGGTAGTCGTTCAAACCAGGTGTACCGGTTAGGTACACTACTGTAAGCCGGGCTGCGGCAAACTTATCCACATCTACTGTACCGTCAAACTCTGCCACTGCTTCATCATTCGTTGCATACTCACCTGACCAGCCTTCACCGTGCAGGTTTACATTCCCATCATTGATCCAGTATTCTACCTCCTCGCCGTCTGATTCTTCATACACTGCCACAAGCACAACTCCATACATCCTGCCGTCGATTTCGCCGCTGGTCGTTACCACGGCATCGATAGGGCCGGAAGTAGTATTATCAGTGACATCATAGTATATCCAGTAGACTCCGTGACTAGAACAGTAGACATTGGAATTAGTGTCAGCTTCCCCTTCAAGTTCCAGTGTCTCCAATTCTTTATCGTTGAAAGTTACAGCTACGCTGCCAGTATTTTCTTTTTTGCCACCCCATACACCCACATACAGTCTTGCCCATTTCACTTCTCCCTCAGGGACATTGAAAGACTGGGTATAGGGAGATAAGCCGACTCCATGACCTCCATCGATATATACACCACCTTTGACAGAGCCTTGTTCTACCTCTTCGAGTTCATCTGTTTTAGGAAAGCCGTCGAAGTTATAATCTGCAATTGCCGGGTGTACCGACAATATTAACAGCATGGCTATCACGGCACATGAGAGAAATATGCGTGCTATCATTTTTTTATCATTATGAAATTGCTTCATGATTTTTATTGCCTTTGAAGTAATAGAACACCACCCGCTCCAATGACTGATAATACTAGTATTATAACTAACTTTATTCCTGAATTTGACACTGTGGCTTGAACCGGCATATTGATGTCGCTACCTACATAGGAATCAGAAGAAGGTGGGGAAGCTACAACATATATTTTGAGATCGTACTCCCCATTTGCAGATAGGGGCGGCTTTAATTTTAATTTCACCTCTTTTTTCTCATTGCCGCTTAGATTGAAATTATCAGGTAAAATATCAAACCAGTCAACATAATCTTCATCCACGTATACATTATAGCTTGAAACTTCATTGCCGGCATTTAACACGAACAGTGATTTAGTATCTGAACCGCCAACCTGCACACTGAAATTCAATTTGCCAGGAGTGACACTGGTAAGCATTTGTGCATCACTTTGCCACTCTGGTTCAAGTATACCAATGTCAAGTGTGTCCGGTGTAACCTCCGGTGACTCAATTGGCAGGATTTTCTTATCCAGATGCACCTCCCGACTTGATGCTGTGGATTCTGAGCTTCGCGTTATTACAAGTACAGCCCCCACTGGACTGAGAATACTGTCTTCACCCCGGTCATACAAAACCACATTATCCCGGACCAGACTGCGGGTAACGTCCCATTTTTCCAGATCAAAGCATGCGCCTCTCCATATGTTGCCCTGATCATCAGTCCCAGCTCCATCTGATGCGTCCTCAGCTACCAGATTCGAGTTTAACCACAGAGAATCATGTGGCTCCAGCTCACTCTCTTCGCTGCCCCATATATATGCTGTCCACAAGGTGGCAGTGGTCACATTATTCACCTCAGTGAGATCTGCGAATGTAGTGTTTGTGGTGTTGTGATGCCAGGTGAACGGTGGATGATTGCCGTGTAGGAGGGGATTTCCTTCATTGACCCAATATTCTATTAACTCAGGACTATCTCCCCCTTCAAATACTGCGATAAGCATAATACCCCATGACTTGGTGTTGAGGCCAACCCTTGAGCCAAGATCTGCCGTAGCCGTATTAATGCCATTCACTATCCATTCATCCACATTATCATAATATGCCCAGCACATGCCATGATCATCAGTTTTGTAGTTTGAGTACACCTTAGAATTATTGGTAAGATCAGTATAATTACCCAGGAAATGTCCGTTCAAGGAAAGATTTAACCACAGGGTATCTTTCGCGCTTACATACAGCCGTGCCCACTTCACAGTTCCATTTGGCACTGTGAAGTTCTGGGTATAGCTGGTGGTGTACTCCATGCCATGTCCACCGCCAACGTAAATACCACCATTCACTGTACCATGCTTAATGGTCTGCAACAAAACACCGTCAGGGTTCCAGCCTTCTGTTTCTGTATGCAGGGTTGACAATGCCAGCACCGGATGTACAGATAATAGCTGCAGCATAGCTATCATAATGATTACAAGAAATATATGTGGATTTTTTTTATTTTTTATTGTCATTGAATAATTTCACACGTTTATTTTTTTCTAATAAGATAGCCTGCTCCAGCACAGACAATTATTAATATTAACAATATGGTTAGCATAATTCCTGAATTTGATACTTTGGCATGAACTGGTATCTTGATGCCATGACCTATACTAACATCTGAAGATGTGGAGGAAACAACCACATACGCCATGAAATTGAAATCACCTGCAGCAGATGTCTGTGGTTTTAATTTTAAAATCACCTCTTTGTTCTCATTTGCACTCAATGTGAAGTTATCAGGCGAGATATCAAACCAGTCAGCATAATCTTTATCCACATATACTTTATAGTTTGATACTTCGGTGCCAGTATTGAATACGAACAGCGATTTAGTATCTGAACCCCCGATCTGCGCACTGAAGTCCAAATTACCAGGAGTAACACCTACTCCGGATGCTGATACAATTTGTGTAAACATCAAATAAAGTATGATATACCTCAACATTTTTATTAACATTTACTATTCCATCATAATTTAATATTCCAAATATTATATAGAACTTACTCAGAAAAAAAAGAAAAAACACCTGCTCATCCTATGTCAGAACAACTCCATATTCGATTGGGGCACATTAAGCATAGCAATCTAATAGCCGCCAATGCGTCGGATGTGCAGATGTTTTACGACCGATCTTACCTTATCTTATCATTTTTTCCGCAATAGTTGCACTGCTATCAACATAACCGATAGACCAGTCAATAATCCAAATCCGGGAATACCATCATTATCTTCCCCAGCTGACCCATTAGTCTCGTCTGCAATTTCTGTGGATTCGGCAACGACACCTTCTCCATCTGCTTCACCTACGGATACCGTTGCAACGCTTGTGGCAGAATCATCTACGGCTTTTGTTGCAGTGGGCTTAACAGTGGATTTTCCTGGACTTCGATCAATGTCATTGTTTCCAGTGTGCTGAATCTTTTCATAACTATCATAATCGAATAATTCTGCAGAAGAGATTTTAAACGGATTTGAATCACTTCCCGTGTATGCAATATTACAAATAACCACAGTACCGCTATGAGCTGTACTTACATCCCATGCCGCTACCTTCACAAAACCCTCTGTGTTATTTATTTCCGAAGTCTGTACTATAAGCGCATTCCCATCTCCTGATGTTACCCCTGTAACCTCGACTCCGGATGTGGTAAATTCAATATTGGCATCACATGAACCTAGATTATCCACATCCTTAACCATCAATGATACGATCTTTGATCCATCCTCCAGTGTCTCAACTTCTCCAAAATATAACTCAGGCTCTGCAGACACAGGCAGGGCTAACGTCATCAAAAGAAAAAGCACACAAATTGATATTGTTAATGTTTTCATATTCCCATCAGCAAAAAAAAAGGCATCCGTAAGGATGCCTTATGGTGCCGCCTCATTTCCTACAAGATATTTTGCCAGATAGAGTGCATCTGCAGAAGTTATCTTTCCATCACCTTGGGCAGGGGACATATCACTTACAAGCAATGAGGGCATGGGTTCTTTGCCTACCAGATACTTTGCTATGTATAGTGAATCTGCAGAATTCAGATCTCCATCCCGGACAACATCGCCTCGCAAGAGTACAGTCAGTTCGATAACCGAAGTGTTTGTATTGTCTGCCCCGTCTGTTGCAGTAACAACCAGTTCATGAGTCAGGTTAATACCATCGGTAGCAGTTGTCGCTACTGTCCAGACATCTGTACCAACTATTCTATCCATGACCTGATCATCTGAACCTCCGATCGGCGAGAGATCAATAGTGACGTTCACCACACCAGATTCGCTATCAAGTACAGTTGCATTCAATACAGTAACATTCGTGCCCGGTACTCTGGGTCTGCCGTTGTCATTCAGGATCACATCCGAAGTGGCAATTGCATCTGTTATCACCGGCGGTTCTTTGTCAATTATACTGAATGTTCCATTGGCTACACTGTGTCCGATAATACCATAGCTGGTATAATCGATCAATTCTGAGGAACTGATGGCCAGTGGTGTTGAATCCGGGTATTCTCCTACGGCATGGAAGGTCACTTGAGCAAAAACTACATCGCCATTATGCGATTCATCTGCATCCCATGCTGTTATCTCCAGTGAGCCATTTGAGTTATCGATGTCCCAGCTCTGTACAGCAAGAGCATTTCCATCTCCAGAGGTTACATTAGTTACATGAACTACTGATGTGTTGTATGTAACAGTGATACTACCTGAACCCAGATTACTCGCGTTGTTAACCATGATCTGTGCTGTTGTGAACTCACCTGAAGCTGCAACGACATTGTCAATTATTACAACAGGTGCAATTATATCCAATGTCCCGGTGGCTACAGTGTACGTTATCGGTTCGTAGGTGTCATAATTGATCAATTCCGCAGAGCTGATAGCCAATGGTGTTGAATCCAGGTGATCTCCGACTGAGTGAAGAGTAACATGAGCAAAAACTACATCGCCATTATGTGATTCCTCTACATCCCATGCTGTTATCTCCAATGAGCCTGCTGTGTTATTGACATTCCAGTCCTGCACAGTAAGAGCATTTACATCTCCTGAAGTTACATCAATTACCTGAATTACTGATGGGTCAAATGCAACATTGAGATTACCTGAACCCAGAGCAGTCACATTTTTAACCATTACTGATGTAAATGCATAGCCGTTTGGCGCTGCTGTAACATCTTCAACCAGTATGACTGGAAGTGGGGTAACAGGTGGTGTTGCTGTATAGTTTGCTGTTTCGTCATAGACGGTATTGGCAGCTGCATCACTTGCTGAGATGTTTACAGTGTGGGTTCCTTCAATAGCTATTATGGTTCCCTCCCAGATGTCATCTCCACCAGCGTTGTTTAGAGACACACCGTCAGCTGTTACAGCTGTTACTTCGACATTATCCGTAGCATTTACAGTGACTGTGATATCATCACCGGTATTTGGATCAGTCGGGTACAGTGTAACTGAGTTGATCACTGGTGTTATATTATCAGCAAGTGGTGGTGTTGCTGCATAGTTTGCTGTTTCGTCATAGACGGTATTAGCAGCTGCATCACTTACTGAGATGTTGACTGTGTGGGTTCCTTCAATAGCTATTATGATTCCATCCCATATGTCATCTTCATCAGCGTTGCTTAGAGACACACCGTCAGCTGTTACAGCTGTTACTTCGACATTATCCGTAGCATTTACAGTGACTGTAATATCATCACCGGTATTCGGATCAATCGGGTCCAGTGTAACTGAGTTGATAACTGGTGCCATAGCATCAGCAGGGGGTGTTGCTGTATAGTTTGCTGTTTCGTCATAGACGGTATTAGCAGCTGCATCACTTGCTGAGATGTTTACAGTGTGGGTTCCGCTGATAGCTGTTATGGTTCCCTCCCATACGTCATCTCCACCAGAGTTGCTTAGAGACACACCGTCAGCTGTTACAGCTGTTACTTCGACATTATCCGTAGCATTTACGGTGACTGTGATATCATCACCGGCATTCGGATCAGTCGGGTCCAGTGTAACTGAGTTGATAACTGGTGCCATAGCATCAGCAGGGGGTGTTGCTGTATAGTTTGCTGTTTCGTCATAGACGGTATTACCAGCTGCATCACTTGCTGAGATGTTGACTGTGTGGGTTCCTTCAATAGCTGTTATGGTTCCCTCCCAGGTATCATCTCCACCAGAGTTGCTTAGAGACACACCGTCAGCTGTTACAGTTGTTACTTCGACATTATCCGTAGCATTTACAGTGACTGTAATATTATCACCGGTATTCGGATCAGTCGGGTCCAGTGTAACTGAGTTGATCACTGGTTCCATAGCATCAGCAGGGGGTGTTGCTGTATAGTTTGCTGTTTCGTCATAGACGGTATTAGCAGCTGCATCACTTGCTGAGATGTTCACTGTGTGGGTTCCTTCAATAGCTGTTATGATTCCCTCCCAGATGTCATCTCCACCAGCGTTGCTTAGAGACACACCGTCAGCTGTTACAGTTGTTACTTCGACATTATCCGTAGCATTTACAGTGACTGTAATATTATCACCGGTATTTGGATCAGTCGGGTACAGTGTAACTGAGTTGATAACTGGTGATGTAGTATCTGTTGCGGTAAGGTTAAAGTTACCATTTGTCCCGCCGGAAGTTGCAGTATCTGTCCCCGGCGCAGGAATTGAGCAATTAATCTCATTTATCTTCCATGTTAATGCGTCCTCTCCGTCAGCACCTTCATCTTCTGCTGTATCCGTGTCATTAAAAATAATGTCTAATGAATAGCCACCATTTGGATATTGCACAGTTGTGTTTCCAACCACCTCTGAAGTGCCGTAAACTTCCACGGTGATGGATGTACCGTTAGGCGCAGGTACTCCATTTAACGTTGCATATCCCCAATATGACTCAGGGATCGGTGGTGTTGCCGAAACGATTGGAATACATGCAATAAGTACTATTGCCGATAAAATATGTTTCCAAATAATTTTATTTGTATACTGCTTCATTTTCTAAACCTCTCTTTTTATCAATTACTAAATTAAATTTATCAAACTCTAATATTTTATATTTCTAAAATATCATCAGATGTCATCATTATCCAGTATCCTTTACCAGGTTCAACAATGGTTAAGTCGTTTACAAAGGGTACAGATGGATCATACTTCTTCCAGTGATCAGCAGTGTCGCTTGCATTATATGTCCAAACGATACTGCAATTACCACTTATTGAAGAGAGAGCCTCGGCTACTGGCTGACTATCAAGAGAATTGTAACCCATAAGGTTCCAGCCGGTCTTTAAAACAATATCAGTTGACACCGGTACAGTTCCACTAATGGGCAATGTGTTGTCAGATGTCATCAATATCCAGTATCCTTTACCGGGTTCCATATTTGTTAGATCGTTTCCGAATGGTACACCCGGATCGTACTTCTTCCAGTGGTCAGAAGTGTCGCTTGCGTTATATTCCCAGATTATACTGTAATTGCCGTTGATTGGAGACAGTACAAATGCAATGCTGGTTTCTTCGGGCATTAACGGTAAAGAAATTAAGTTCCAGCCAGTATATAGATCGATAGTAATGTCTATTAGCACTACTTGAACAGATCTGGTTGTTGAGTTTGTTGTACTTGAATTATCTGTTATCGTTAGATTTACGACGTAATCACCCTTCAAAGGGTAAGAGTGTGTTATTATCTTTTCTGTCGTGGATGTAATATTCCCATCACCAAAGTCCCATTTGTAATTCGTTATAAATCCATCCGGATCATACGAAGCTGTAGCATTGAAGATAATGACTTGGTTCACAACTGGATTTTTTGGTGAATATGTAAAGTTTGCAAACGGTGCTAATCCTGGATCGTTTAGCCTCTGGATAAAAATACCATAACTCCCAGTATCGTCTCCTACATGATCTCCAGCTAAAATAGTATATTCTCCAGTGTCAGGTAGTGCTTGTGTAATTTCAGAGAAGTAAGTGGATTGTCCACTGCCATGAGAAATCAAGGTTCCGTTCGGAGCGTATAATTTTATCTCAGGACCATCATACCAGCTTGATTGCATTCTGATCAATACGATATCTTCTGAACTGGCAGAGAAGGTATAAGTATCCATCTCAGCTTTAGTATCAATACTGGCGGATTTATTTTCACCAAAACCTAGAGGTGTTGCATTTCCTGGATTGTGAACCCTCTGAACAAAAATACCATAACTCCCAGTATCGTCTCCTACATGATCTCCAGCTAAAATAGTATATTCTCCAGTGTCAGGTAGTGCTTGTGCAATTTCAGAGAAGTAAGTGGATTGTCCACTACCATGAGAAATCAAGGTTCCGTTCGGAGCGTATAATTTTATCTCAGGACCATCATACCAGCTTGATTGCATTCTGATCAATACGATATCTTCTGAACTGGCAGAGAAGGTATAAGTATCCATCTCAGCTTTAGTATCAATACTGGCGGATTTATTTTCACCAAAACCTAGAGGTGTTGCATTTCCTGGATTGTGAACCCTCTGAACAAAAATACCATAACTCCCAGTATCGTCTCCTACATGATCTCCAGCTAAAATAGTATATTCTCCAGTGTCAGGTAGTGCTTGTGCAATTTCAGAGAAGTAAGTGGATTGTCCACTACCATGAGAAATCAAGGTTCCGTTCGGAGCGTATAATTT
>Ga0255369_1136_pt1 | contig 12055 bp, 5 predicted proteins | sample ANMaggSeSYBR01C9_FD_182091 | JGI IMG/M metagenome (GOLD analysis project Ga0255369, IMG submission 182091) | Sediment cell enrichment communities from methane seep in Santa Monica Basin, California, United Staets - ANME aggregate JGI... | ecosystem: Environmental > Aquatic > Marine > Cold seeps >... | reverse complement strand
CACTCATATCGAAACCATACGATAACCCCGCGTCCATGCAACAACAGCATCCACCACCGATCTGGTCTTGCCAAAGCCCATATGCGGACTAATCGAGACCACTCTCAAGGATGCGAGCTATGCCTTCCATCAAACATCCATAGTACAAGGATGCGCTGCAGCAGGCTTTGACGCTGATCGTAACGAGAGCGTCTTAAGCATATCAGGGGGGGATCGTGGTTGCGCAAAGCATTTGGCGCCCCCACCGATAGCGACGTATGAGACACTGGGTTTTTGCGTTCTATGTCACGTGTCACCGAGATTGTGCGGTTTTACTGGTCAGCAGGGGTGCGGTGTGATATCATAGAAACTTGGGTAACTTGCCATGACCTCCCAGTGATCGGAGATTGTATGAGGGAACGGGCGGAGCTCTCGTATGGTCATCGTTTCCTGACGCGCTGGCAGGATGTCGACACCCCCGGATATGCCACGCATAATGTCTACGCGGTATGGGGGCACCCTCGTCCCGGGTGATGTTATCTGATGAGTGGGACCGCACGCTAGGGGGCATTTGGGCGAAGGCGTCGTGGAGGCATACGGTCGGCTGCATGAGGGCGATGGACCGCAGCAAGGGCTCTTGCACCTTCAAGTTTCGCTGGAGCGCTTAACCCGGCTGATGGTAGTCATCCTGAAGACGCCGATCAATACGATTTGAATGATCAACAGCACTCTTATCTGTAAAGGCTGATCGCTGTCAGTTTCGTCTCACCTGATTTGTGACCTTTTCCTGCAATAAAGCTTAATTCATTTATAGTTACAATTTTTTATTATCATTTGTATGGAAATCTATTTATATTAAACACCACATAATGTATAATCATCATAATGCTTATGATGAGGTGAAAAAACGGATGATAAATAAAGTCAACATCAAATCCCAACAAGAAGTTAAAAAACAGTTTTACCACCACTTCTTTAACCAGATCAATATCCAGCATATCTTCTTTTTCTTAGCCTTTATTATTTACGGTATTGGAGACGGTGTAACAGGTGCAATATTAATGAATACCAAAGGGATTTATGCAGAATCAAACCTTTTTTTCAGGTTTTTATATGAAACCTTTGGATTAATGGCATTCATTGCAATAAAAGTCTTATTGACTTGTATTCTTTTACTGGTAGCATTTATCATTTACAAGCTATCTAATGGGCATAACTATTGGATGATCAATGGCTGGTTAGCTGCTCTCTCTATAGGTGGGATCATGGCAGTACATGCCAACTTACGGGCAGTGATAGGTCTTACATACCCTAATCCTAACAGTATTATATTTCTTTATATCATCCTGACATTTATCCTTGTAGAAACGGGTGTTTATATAGACAGAAAAAACAATGTCAAAACGCACTGTAAAGGCCTGTGCGTTTACCGCCCTTGCAAACTAAGCCACCTGTGCACCCGTATGCACCTTTACCTGATTAAAATCAGCTCCAAACCTCGGCTCAAAATAGGCACGCTCTGGTTCAGACAGCGGCTGCCTGCCGTACTATATTGCCTGAGTCTGCAATATAAGATTGGTTGAAACTTAAAGGCTTGAGTTCACATCTCTTTTAGTCTGAAGGGGCTTTTTTCCCACAATGACCACCCTAGAATGCGCAATCATCAGAACCAGCGATCTAGCATGACAATCTCGTGTCTATGTAACAACAGCATCTGCCGCTGATCCGGTCTTGCTGAAGCCTACATGCGGACTAATCGAGACCGCTCTCAAGGGTGTAAGCCACGCCTTCCATCAAAACAGCCACAATACAAGGGTGTGCTGCGGCAGATTTTTGATTATTCTATGATTATTCATAAGTAGATAACAGTGAAGCAGTATTCCATACTTCTTTTCAGCTTCTTCTATCTGATTAAAACAACACCGCCATTTAACTTAAAGAATTCTGACGACGCCTTCTAATTGGCTGAGAGGTCGTGCTTTCGAGCTGACACCATCATTATTAGTTCCTGCATGAACATTTCCTTCTATTGTAGTCACAAAACTTCCCCAGTCTCCCAGGACAAAACCAGCATGTCCGCTTCCACCGGCGCTAATGCAAGGGTGATTGGTATCATCGCAAGGATGGGATGATGAAGGGGAAGGTTGTTTAAAAAAGATATCTCCTCGAATTGGCCTGAATCCAGAGGATATCCGGTGATACCATCCCATTCTTGGTCCCCAATTTCTTACACTGACGGCAGCACCGCCCACACCATTAGAAATACCTGCCTGATTCAAGCACCATTTGACAAAATAAGCGCACCAAGGCTGGCCGCATTGATACCTGATTCCGTTATGTATGACTGTACCCCTCCCTCTTCGACCGCCCAGATATTTGTCCACTTCCGCATTCGGGCCGCGATTGGAGCAGGGGGGAAACTCACGTACAGTATTATCCCACTCACCCACCGCAATATTCAATGCCCGCACGGCATCACCTGGAGTCCTTTGCAGCACATGTCGTATTTTTTCACAACTGTTCTGCTGCTGCACCACATGCGTCAACTCGTGTGCTAGTAGCCTCCGTCCCTCGCTCATCCCCGGCGCGTATTGCCCTGTCCCAAATACCACATCCTGTCCCACCGTGTAAGCCCGCGAATTCACCCCCCGTGCCGCCTCAGCCGCCACCGAGAGAATTTATGTTTTCCATGTCCCGCATTTTTCTTTTAATCGCAAACAGTCTCTTTTCTCCACAACTTTAACTGTGCCATTTCTCTTTTCGTCATTCTCCGCAAGATGGAATCCAGCCCTCAGACCATAACAGTACAATCGACTGACCCCATTACTGGACATCTATTTCACGCCAGAGCCGACAGGAGGTACTTTGGCAAGAGCTTTTTCCTTTTTTATCCTATGTTTTGCATCGTTGATCATTTCCTTTAAAGCTTTCTCCTGTCGTAAGTTATCTTTAATCTTCATAATGGCGACACTAAATTCATCATATTCCTTACTATCCATACGTTTAATTTCCTTTGCTTGGCTTGCTTCTATTCTATCCACCACCTTTTTCGTTATCGCCTCATATATTTTCAGAGTGTCGACTTCAACATCCGCACGAAGCATCATCTCTATGTATTCTATTGTGATTGCTGCACTGTCCCTGTTTGATGCTGAAGAAGCTTTGACAACAAATTTCAGGTCTTTTTCTTGGCTATTGAGCATAGCTATTATCGGGGCACAGATGGGACATGGTATGCGATTTAAATTCAGTTCAACTTTAACAGGTTGCCCTATGGGCGTTAATAACCTTCCTTCAATTCGATCTTCGTTTATTTGTTTCTTAAGCTTTTCCAAATGTTCGTTCTTGAATACTTGTTCGGCGTGGTAGTTGTTAGTTTTATTTTTTATCTCTTTTTCAAATGGTTTATTGTCAATATCATAATAGACATAAAGAATGGTTTCTTTAGATCGGTAATCGAATTTAAAAACGTATTCTAAAATTGCATTAGGTTTTTCTTTTAGAAGTGGGAGGTTTGCGATTTCTTCAACTTTACTGGCATTCACTTTTATCCCTACAGGCGAGGCCTTTTTTGGATGGTAAAGCAGTCCTATGCCCTTTAAGCCCTTAGCATTGTATTTATTGTAGATGGAGGAAATGAGAGTGGAAGCTTCTTGAGCGTCAGTTATTTTTTTGCCCCTTAGCTCGGCTTTAATATTATTCTTGATTACCTTGCTTTTTGGTGTTTCTTTATATTTATCCTTCCCATTTTCAACAGCTGCTTTCTCCTTATCGGCTTTTTTCTCTTTACCCTTCCCTGTCAGCTTGCCCAACACCTTCTTTGCCTTCGCCACAATCCACTTGGCCACCTTGGCGATCACGTTATCTACCTTACCACGGATTTTCTTGATCACATCCCTGATCTTTTGTGTAATGCCACTAAGGTGCAGGAACTTCGCAAGGAATTCGATTACCAGCTTCAATCCGCGGGCCAGTCCGTTCTCCAGCGCTTCTGCTGCACTGCTGATGTTCCCGGCGGCGATCTGGGCAATGGAACCGAGGAAGTTGCCGAGCATCTGCATGATGTCTTTCGCCTTCTGGATGAAGAATACGATGGTATCGTAAATGCCCACGATAGCACGAACAATTCCCGCGCCTGGAATTAACATGCTGAGGATGGTTTTGATAGCTTCCTCCACAACCTTCCACTTGATCCAGTCTTTAATCGCATTGACGAATGTATTTTTGATACTTTCTGCCATACCTTTCAACTGTTCCCATACTGCCATTGGACCCTTGGTGATGAGGTTCTTCACCAGCGTGAAAGTGGTTTCCATGGTTTTCACCACAGGCTCCGGAATAAGCTTCACAATGTGAGACCGGATGTTCTGGTAGGTGATGCCGAGCATCTGGAAAACAACGCTCATTATACCTTTCAAATCCCATCTTTCGGGTAATATAATCCCAACCAGCGAGCCTGTCAGCCATGCGAATACAGCGTTCTTCAGGTGTTTGAGGAAATTCTTGCCGAAATTCTTAAAGCCGGTACCGGCCGCACTGACCAGGTTTTTTACGAACTTGATGGGCTTTGTGAAGATGGCCTTGAGCACGGCTGCGCCTTTGTTGATGATGCCATCGATTTTTTCCAGTGAGTAGCCGAATTTCTGCAGGGCCCAGCTGAAGAATTTCTTTGCGGCCTTTAGCAACAGTTTGCCAAGCTTTGCGAGAGCGCCCGACATGGCCTCTTTCATCTTTTCGATCTTCTCGTCGATGGCTTTGATGGCAGCCTGCTGCTTGTCTTTCAGCTTGTACTGCAGCTCCTGCTCTTTTTTCGCAACAAACTGATCGAGATCGTCCAGCTTGTTGTTCATCTCCTCGGCCGCTTTCTTACCGATGTCTTTTAGGGCAGGACCGAGCTTGTCCACGAATTCCTTGATCTCCACCCTGGCATTCGCCAGCTCGTCCTTGCATTCCTGGACGACGCGCTTGTTGTCGGTGGTGATGTTTTCAACCAGCTTGTTAATGGTGTTAACGAAGGTGGTACGGTTGCTTTCGAAGATGGCCTTGACTTTGGGCAGTTTGTCCATACCCAGTATCCAGTCTTTGGCTTTTTTGGTCCAGCCAAACCAACCGGAATAGCGTTTCTTCTTGTAAGCATTTATTTCGCGCTTGACATTGTCTTCGAATTTTTTCGTGGCCTTATTATTGCCTTCATCGAAGCGCTTCATCGAATTCTTTTCAAGATCGTTAAGTTTCTTCTTTACCTTGTCTTGCGCGGATCTGTATATGCCGTTGATCTTGTTGGCCACTTCATCGCGCTGTTTTTCGATGGCGGTCTTGGTGCCCTTCTGCTGTTTTAAGGTGGCGCCGAGGCTGGCCTTACGTTTAACCTTCAGTTCGTTGCGTTGCTTCTTCTCTTCCTGCCTGAGGTCTTTCTCGACCTTTTTTGTTTCCTGCTGCGCGAACTTCTGCACGGCGAGCGGTTCGCTCTTCGCCGTTTTCTCCATACCTTTCTTTTCCTTGTTCGCTTCGGCGAGGTCACCGCTGTCAACCATGTCAAGCTGTTCCTGTGTGATGTCTTCCTCTTTCAGCTTGTTTTCGGCCTCACTAGTGTAATTGCTCAGGTCGGTATGCTCTTTCTGTAATGGCGCAATGGCATTTAGACCAAGGTACATATTGGCAGTGTGCGGCGCTATTTCTTTAGGTGGCAGGGCTTCAGGAGTGTGCTTAGGGGGGATGGGCGGTGGCGTGTGTTCCATGTCACCGAAGGTAGAGATCACGGCGTTTTTGTCGCTCTGTACAACCTTCATCACGTCTGCGCCCATGCGCTGGGCCTTTTTGTCGCGTTTAAAGTTGTCGACGTCTTCGATGGTTTCCGGGATATTTTCTATTAGCGATTCCTGCAGCTTCTTTTTGGCTCTTTTTTCATCGACAGTAGGCACGGGTTTGGCGCTTACGGCATTCACCTGCGAAGCATTGCTTTGCGATTGACCTTCGCTAGGTGGGGTGAACACGGCTTTTTCGGACTGCTTCAGTTTTTCTGCGGCATTGTCGTGTGTCTGCTCGTTTTGTTTGAGCTTCTGTAACCTTCCCATGCCTTTGATCAGCACAGATGAACCTCTACTGGACAGGTATTGTGCCACATCACTATTACCCACTGCCCCAGGCATCGCAGCGCCCCCTGCCTTTTGTGCGACTCTGCCTTTACCTTTACCTTTACCTTTGCTTTTACCTCTACTTTTACCTTTTTTGGATTTTTTGTCTTTGCCTTCAGGTTTTACTTCCTTTTCTTCTTTCCTGGTTGGTTTCTTTACCTCAGATAAAGGTTTAGGTGGCGGACGTTTACCCAATTTTTTCTCAGCCGCTTTTCCTTCGGCTTCAAGCCTGGCCGCGTCTTCTGCTGTCATGTCAGGTGGCAATTCCACCATTTTGCCATCGGTGGTGCGGTACATGCGCTTCCCGCCTTCGCTTGCGTCCCGGCGCTGCACGGCTGGCGTGTCTAAGACCGCACCTCTGCCTGTCTGTTGCATGACGTGAGTGAGTTCATGCGCAGTGAGTTCTGAATTTGTTGGACTGTGGTCAGATCCAAAGTAAATGTCGGTGCCGTGGGTGAAGGCCCGGGCTTTAACGTCCCGGTTCATTTGTGTGGCATCACTGTCTGTATGGACGCGAACCTTGCTGAAATCTACGCCAAACCTCGGTTCCATATAGGAGCGCACAGGATCAGGCAAAGGACTCCCGTGCCCTTTGCTAAGATTGATCTGCGTTTCGACATCAGCTCCTTCCTCTAAGTTGTTATCCCGGGATTCGGCAGATTCCGCCTGGATGGATTCAGCTTTTTCTTCCCCATCTTTTCCCATTTGCCGCTGAATCACCGGTGTGATTGAATCAGGTCTGGTTTGCAGCGTCTGATCCTTTTTTTCTTCTGGTTTTGACTTCAAAGCCCCTGATCGTATAAGCCTCCCCACTGCTTGGTTCCCGATGGTTCTTTGAAGGAATAGGATTTGTTCTGCAGGCGAGCTAATGGATTGAGAGAGGTCTGAATTTTGCTTTTGAGAAGCCACATTTTCCTTTTTGGCTCCAGGTGCTCTTGCTTCTGCTCTTGTTGCTTCACCCATTATTTATTCCCAGATACCTATATTTTCAGTCAAACGTTGCGCCGGCACACCCAACCGCAGCAGAGCTGCGGGGCATGATGTGCCGGTGCAACGTTTGACTATGAATCCAGATAATTGATATCTCTAAAAAATGAAATAAAACATTGTAAATTTTAATTTTCTATCAACTTAATTCAGCTATGATGTCTTCAATAGAAATTCCTTCTGGAATTGATAAGAATTCCTCTGGCTTATATCCAAGTATGAATATAATACAATTTAATAGTTCTCTTAGTCTCGGTTTCCTCCCCCACCTTTCAATATATTCTTGGGCAATCTCTTCAAATGCATCTCGAAACGACTCAATTAATTTATTATCTGCCGTTCCATTCTCTTTACTGAAGACGTTATTAGGTCCGCCCTCTAGTTTAACTATTATTTTTTGAATATGCATAACACCCACATTAGAAATAAAATCATTCGGTTGAATTTGTAAAACCGATATAATAGCATCTAATACTTCTTGTATTGAAGGCTTTTGGCTTCCCGTTTCGCCATAACTTGTGGTAATTTTTCTGAAAGTCCGGCTGATAATATCAGCTGGAATATCTCCTATTACATCTCCTTGTCCTATTTCCCACCAAGACATAATTTCCTCCTATTTCGGGCAATATCCTGCTTCTTGCACCTTTGGGTCATTAGCAATTTTTTTAGCCAAAGCTTCCATATTTCCTTTTTTGACAACTTCTTTACGATTCATAACATTATCGCGTCCACGAATTTCTCTTTCAATATCGAGATTTTTTTGCTCTAAATAATTCGCTTGATATTGGTTTAGGTTTTTAACCCTAGGCTGAAGTTTAGCCTTTTCCATAAATCTATAGAACTCTAGGTCTTTTTTGGTTAATTTTGAAGGATCTTTTAGCATTTTTCTTGCTTTGTCTCGATGTTCGCCTTGTCTTCTGGGAATATCATCTGTCTGGCCAATATATACTTTCCCTGGGTAGTCAGGGTTTACACATTCATATATATCTAAATTGCCAAAACCACCTTTAAGAGACGGTGAATTATAATCAATTATTAGCTTATTATGGACCAATACACCAATACCTACAAAATAATTGTGCGTTTTATAAACACTGAGATTATAAGAAGATGTATCAAAATTTTCTTGAAGCGTAATAGAATCGATTGAAATGCTATTTCCATTTATAAGTTTTATTCGCATATCTTTCTTCAATTCACGTGCTTCAATCCATTTAGACTGACTTTCGATCCAAAAAGGATGGCTGCCAGTAGAATAAATAGCGCTATTGCCTGCTACGATCTTATAGAAATGGCGGGTTTTATTTTTCAATACTCTATTTATCTTTCTAATAACTACATTGTCCCTTTCAAAGTCATACGCTAATATACTTTCACCATTCTGCAATTGATCGATTCGCTTTGTGCCTTCCACTGTCCATACCAATGTATCACTTGAAAAACATGGAAGTTCTCCTTTCTTTTCAGGATGTAATATTTGATTTTGACGATTAATTTCTTTCTTTAAAGAATTATTTTCTTTTTTCAAATTGGATATCTCTTCTTTTTTATTTGCGATATCTTTTCTTTGCCGAATTTCTTGCTGTTTTGCCGCTTTTTTTGTCTCATAAGTTCTTGCAGAGTCTCTTTTTTTTCCAAGTCTTTCCAGTCTAGCTTCTTTCTTTTTTATATTTTTTTCAATTTCTTTTATTTTTGCATTGTTTGAATTCATTTTTTGCTTAATTGATTCGATCTTCTGTTTTGCTTTTATTTTTGGATCTGCAGGTGGCTTTATTTCAGGTGGCTTTGATTCAGGTGGCTTTGCCTCAGGCGGCTTTGATTCAGGTGGCTTTGCTTTAGGTGGGGCTTTCGCTGGTGCAGCCTTAGGTGGAGCAGATTCATGTACCTTTGGTGGTTCAGCTTTGGCAGCTTTTTCCGCCGCTTCCTTTGCTGCCTTTTCCGCTGCTTCCTTTGCTGCCTTTTCCGCTGCTTCCTTTGCTGCCTTTTCCGCCGCTTCCTTTGCTGCCTTTTCCGCTGCTTCCTTTGCTGCCTTTTCCGCCGCTTCCTTTGCTGCTTTTTCTGCTGCTTCCTTTGCTGCCTTTTCCGCCGCTTCCTTTGCTGCTTTTTCTGCTGCTTCCTTTGCTGCCTTTTCCGCCAGCTGCTTGGCAAGTTCCTTTTCACCCTTCTCAACAAGTCCCTTCCCGCCGATCTTGAACAATCGCTTTAACCAGGCCTTGATGCCGCCTTTGGCCGCCTGCCCTGCGACCCCACTGCCGCCCCCAGTGACAAAGGAGCCTACGATGGCAACAATATCAATCACGGCTACCACACACCGAATCACCCGCTGACCTGTTCCCTCCTTCTTTCCGGTCACCAAATTATCTCCAGTTAAACATCCGCAGCCGTCTTTGGCTGTGCTCACGATGGGAATTAGTTCGGTTGCTTCATCGGTCACTTTTTGAGCTGTGCCGCCTTTGTTCATTAGCTTGGGTAGAGCGCAGGCCATGGTTTTGCATGCTAGTACGGTTGCCGCCAGCTGCCCCGTCACCGGGTTCAAAAGGAGTGCTGCTTTGCCGATGACCTCGGCAACCGGTTTCAACACATCGATCACAGGCTTGAACCGTTTGGCGATCGCTGATCCTGCGTCCTTAATCCATTTGAAGGCCTTGTTTCCAAGATATTTGGCGAGATTCCACGCCTTGTCCAGCCCCAGTGCCCTGGCCACATCCAGCAATTTACCGCCCACGCTCTTAGCGTAATCCCAGGCTTTACCGCCCCATTCCTTTGCGAAGTCCCAGGCCTTTCCGCCCCATTCCTTGACCTTGCCCCAGGCTTTGCTGCCCCATTCCTTGGCAGTTGTCCAGGCTTTACCTGCCCAGTCCCTGGCTGTATTCCATGCCTTTCTTCCCAGCTCTTTGGCTTTATTCCAGGCTTTACCTGCCCAGTCTTTGGCAGTGCTGATTGCCCTGGCTCCCCAGTCTTTTGCTGTGCTCCATGCTTTATTTGCCCAGCCTTTGGCTGTACCAACGGCTTTGGATCCCCACTCTTTGGCTTTGGCGTATGCTTTGGAGGCTGCTTCCCTGGCAGTCTTGAACGCTCTGGCAGCAGCTTCTTTGGCAGCCTTTACAGCCTTGTTTTTCAACTCTTTGGCTTTATTAATTGCCCTGTTTGCCAGGCCCTTTGCCTTACCCACCACCCAACTTAAAAGGCCAGAAGCTTTACCCAGGATCTTCTTTGCCATGCCTGCAACCTTGCTGGCTGCCCCTCCCGTAAGTTTGTCGGCGATGCCGAGCACCTTGCCGCCTAAATTCCTGGCAGCACCGGCGATCTTACTTCCTAATACTTGCGCTTTGTTCCATACCGCGCTGCCCAGGCTGGTGGCTTTAGCCCATACCTTGCCGCCAAAATTCTTAGCCTTGTTGTAAAGGTTACTGGCCTTGTTCTTAGCAAAGTTCCAGGCATTTGTCCCAAGCCTCTTTGCAAAGTTCCAAGCCTGGCCCGCCACCCTCCTGGCGCCATTGATTGCTTTATTCCCAAGGCCACTGGCAAAGTTCCATGCTTTGGTTGCCCCGTTCTTTATGGCGTTGTAAGCTCGGGATGCCGTGTCTTTAGCAAAATTGCCGACTTTGCTGCCCCATTCCTTTGCACCATTCCATAACTTGCCGCCCCATTTTTTTGCGGCGTTCCAGGCCTTGCCACCCAATTCCCTGGCTTTATTCCAGCCTTTTTTCACCCAAGGAGCGACAAGGTTGTATGCCTTGCCAGCTAACCAGCCGACTGCTTTGCATAGGTTATCTACGGTGGCTTTGTTGGCGATATCCTTGGCGATATCGACAGCCTTGCCGCCCAGGTTTTTGGCAGTATTATAGGCTTTTCCGGCAAGACCTTTTACACTACCCCAGGCTTTGCTGCCCATACCTTTGACTTTCCCCCAGGCCCGGCCTGCTGTGTTCTTGACCTTGTTCCAGATGCCGCTCCCGAGGTTTTTTGCTTTATTCCACAGTTTCGTACCTACCCGTTTTGCACCATCCCATGCACTCTTGCCCAGATGCTTAGCCTTGTTCCATGCCTTGCTGCCCATGCTCTTGGCTGAGCCCCATGCTTTTTTGCCAAGTCCCCTGGCAACCTTATACGCCCTTGTACCCAGGTTCTTTACACTGCCCCAGGCTTTGCTGCCCATGCCTTTGACTCTGTTCCAGGCGCTTGATCCTGTTGTTGTGACTATGCTCCAGATGGATGCGCCCTTGCTTTTAACAGTGTTCCATGCCTTGCCACCCACACCCTTGACCTTGTTCCACGCAGCACTGCCGAGATTTTTCGCTGCGTTCCAGGCAGAGCTGCCAAGACTCTTGATCACACCGATCATTTTCCCTGCAAGCTTCTTTGCTGCTTTCAGGGGGTTCAGGTCACTCCAGCTGATGCGTTGCACGGAAAACCCGGCTCTGGAAAAACTTTGCGATCCTAAATTCGTTGTTTCCATAGCCCGATCCCGATCAGACAGTATTCGGACATAATTCTGCTGGATAGGATTACCTGCAGTATTTTCAGGGACTTTTGTTTCTTCCGAAACATTCGTCTGGGGCATACTCATCAGCTGCTCAGACACTTGATCGGCTTCCTGTTCATGGATATCCCCTGGATGACCGATCCTGAGTTTCGTCTTCAAAGCCCCGGATTTGATAAGTTTCCCCACTGCCTGGTTCCCGATGGTTCTTTGAAGGAACAGGATTTGTTCTGCAGGCGATCTAATGGATTGAGAGTGGTCTGTCTTCTGTTTTTTAGAAGCCACATTTTTCATTTTGGCTTGAGATGATTTGGGTTTTGTTCTTGTTGCTTTACCCATTGTTTATCCCGAACCTATATTTTCAACTGATCTGAATCAAAACCAATGAATGGCACATGGTGGATCTAACACACTGTAACCCAACTTTGAGAGTTAAAATTAATATGAGTGTTCTTAGTCATGTCTTTATGAC
>Ga0255369_1132_pt1 | contig 12166 bp, 10 predicted proteins | sample ANMaggSeSYBR01C9_FD_182091 | JGI IMG/M metagenome (GOLD analysis project Ga0255369, IMG submission 182091) | Sediment cell enrichment communities from methane seep in Santa Monica Basin, California, United Staets - ANME aggregate JGI... | ecosystem: Environmental > Aquatic > Marine > Cold seeps >... | reverse complement strand
AACTTTTCCTTCACGCTCGGCAAGTTCTTTCTGAATTCTATCAAGATCAAGACGGTCTCCTTCTTCTATGGCAGAAAGATATAAAACCCACTTGGTAATTCCATATTCATTGATTCTTTCTATCCACTTTGTTACCTGATCATTCAGTTCAGCCCAAATAAAACCGGAAGAAAGGTCTACTGCGAGAATTTCGTTTAATGTTTCTTCGCTTACAATCGGCTTTCCCTGCTTTGCGGCCTGGCGAACAACGGCTGTTATATAGAAAGGGTTGCCACCACAGCGATCCGACACCACAGGAGCCATCTCATCCAGCATATCAATCTTGTGATAGAGTGCGGCTTTGAGTGCCAATTGCGCTCCCCAATAGTTGGTCATCGGCTCTATGGGATGACTGTCAAATCTCCCAAAAAGCGATCCCCTGCCAAGTATCTCTTTTGCCAGGATGCTCATGGCTGAACCAATGACAAAATGCGGACATGTGGGAGACTCAACCGCTTCCTGCATATAACCGACGATGCTAAAGTTGTATTGGGGAAGACGGGTATTTTGGAATTCGTCCAGGAACATGACAATGGTTGTTTCATCTACGTCTGAAACACGACGGGGCAGCCATAGGGCATCCTTTTCCGGGATGATAACAGTCTTATCATGAAGTTCTTCAAATATGTTCAAGGCGCCTTGTATTCCCGGTGTTATTTCAAGACGTGTTCTGATAATCTCCGCCAGATCCTGATATTTTACGTTATGAGCGGAAAGAATAAAAGGATCATGAAGCCGAAAGGCTGTATACCAGCGCAGAAAATTCTCCACATATTCGGTAGCAAACATCCACCGATCTATGACAGTATCTCTAAAACTGTAGTATACAGGCACTACAGAGGAATTTCCTTTTTCGTAGTTATCCTGTCCGAAAAAAAGGGTATTTACCACCCGCTTGAATATCTCGGTCTTGCCCATCCGGCGTTGGCCTAATAATACAGTGGACATTGTCCTGCGACCTATAGCCTCAAGAGCTGCATTATAAAGATATTCCAAATGTTCCTCACGATTCGTATAAACCTCTTCAGATACCAATGGTCGAATCGCCCATCTGCTATTTTTCTTTTCTGCAACAAGTTGTTCGTTAATAGTATTCATTATGCCTCTAAGTAGTGCCTGAACGAAAACTCCGAAATATGTTTTTTAAATTTCGTTTAGAAATTTCCAACTCATTGAAATTACTTTCTTTTTTTAACTCAAAACCGTGCCTTAACGAGGTCTTCGTTCAGGCATTAAGTAATGTTAAACGATGTAATTGTCAAATCCTTCCAGAAAACGCCCTTGCAATTCTTTCTGATTAGCCACAGACACAAGGCGGGACACTTTAAATTGCTTTGGTCCTCAATTGTCATTCTCAATTATGGTTTTCCAGATTTTCTTTACATTCTCACGCAGATCAATAAATTCACTATCAGGTACTTTAGCGGGTTTTTCCTGAAGACTGAGCCTGTGAGCGGATGCTCTATATTCCAGATAGGCCTCCTTAAGAAAACGTGCCGTAGAATCATCCACTATCTTTGTCACAATCAATGTTTCCAAAAGGCGCACAATGTCTGTCCATCCGGCAAGTTCATTATATTCGCTGGATTTCAAAAGTACAAGATACTGAACTATAAACTCAATATCAACCATACCTCCCTGGTCCTGCTTTAGATCAAAAAACCCTGGCTCCGGGCTTAAAAGCTCCTTGCGCATACGTTCCCGCATTTCCCTGACCTCCTGTTGAAGCTTGGTTTTGCTGCGTGAAAGAGTAAGCACATCCTTGCGTATCTGTTCAAAATACCTCGCCAGATTAATATCTCCGCTTACAGCTCTTGCCTTAACGAGGGCCTGATGTTCCCACGTCCAGGCTTTTTCAACCTGATATTCTTTAAATGCTTCGATGTGACAAACCAGAGGACCGGAACTTCCGCTTGGGCGCAACCTCATATCTGTTTCATACATGCTTCCTGCAGAAGTATGCGCGGTTAGAATATGAATGATTCTTTGCCCCAGGCGGGCAAAAAATTGAGCGTTATCTATTGGACGTATTCCGCCTTTTGTTTGTCCATTAGTCCCTGCATGAAGAAAAAACCAGATCAAGATCGCCGCCATAACCGAGTTCAATACCACCCAGCTTGCCATAGGCTATAACAACAAAACCCCTTTCGCTTATTTTTCCGTCAAAAAGGCAGGTAGGCTTTCCATATTTTTTAATTAAATGATTCCAGGAAAGTTCAAGAACCTCATTAATTATTGTCTCGGCAATATCGGTAAGATGATCACTTACTTTCATAAGAGGAAGGGCATTTGTAACATCCGCAGCCGCGACACGCAATATATTGATCTGTTTGAAAATACACAATTCTTCAATTTGATATTCAAGATCCTGGGCAGGTATATGGTGCAGTTTTTTTCTTATCTCATTTACAATATCAGATTTTTCAGGTGGTATATATAGGGTGCGGGCATCAAGCAATTCATCCAGAAGTACAGGGTGGAGCGCCAGCAAAGAAACTATCCATGGACTTGCATTTGAAAGTCTAACCAGATGAACAAGAGCATCAGGATTCTCCAAAAGAAGAGCTATGTAACAGGTTCGCCTTTCTATTACTTTGATCAAATCGATTATACGGTTTAAAACAAGATATGGTTGTTCGGATTTTCCGACTTCCTTCAACACAAGCGGGATAAGCTTATCGAGCCATTTTCGCCCTTCATTACTCAGTAACCGTGTTCCCGGATCATTACGAAGATGTTCCAACAAACGCAATGCTTCATCCGGCCCGTCAAATCCAGCATTAAAAAGCACTTTATTGCTATGGTCATTTTCTATCAGATCAAGCCATACATTTTTCAATTCACTATCAATTTTTTCGCCTTTTGTCTCAAAATCTTCAGTGGCAAGCAATTTATTAAAATGATAGTGAACACTTCCTATGTGCCGTTTAAGCTCTAAAGCAAAAAACTCCCATTTATCAAAACCCATTGATGCGGCAAGACGTGCTTTACCAACAAGATCCGACGGAATTTTATGGGTCTGCTGATCAGAAAATTCCTGAAGCCGGTGCTCTGTATTTCGTAAAAACTCATATGCCTCTGTAAGATCATTGCAAACATCCTGTGGAATATACTTTCTATTCGCAAGAATTTTTAACACATTCAGAATACTACGCTCCTGAAGAACAGGCACTACTCCCCCACGTATAAGCTGAAATATCTGTCCGAAAAATTCTATCTCTCTTATACCTCCGGCACCAACCTTAACATCCCCATCCATTCCCTTATGACGTACTTCAAGAGATATTTTGTGCTTCATATCCCTTAAAGATTCATAAACTCCAAAATCAAGGTATCTACGAAAAACAAAGGGCTTAAGTCTGTCCAAAAGTCTTCTACCTGCTTCTTTGTTACCGGCCAACACCCTTGCCTTGATCCAGGCATAACGTTCCCATTCCCTACCCTGTCTCTGGTAATAATCTTCCATGTTGTCAAAACTCATAACCAAAGGCCCGCTTTCGCCAAAAGGCCGAAGCCGCATATCAACACGAAAAACAAGTCCATCCGGAGTGGTTGTGCCAATCACATTTACAAGACGTCTGCAAAGGAGCACAAAGAATTCTTCATTGCTGATGGACTTTGATTTACCTTTTGTTCTCCCGGCTTCAGTATATGCAAAAATCAAATCAATATCAGAAGAAAAATTAAGCTCACTTGCTCCAAGTTTACCCATACCAAAAACCACAAGATATTCTTGAGAGCCATCAGCTCCTGTAGGATTGCCATATTCAGAACAGAGAGATTTATAAAGAATTGAAAGAGCCTCTTCGAGACATGCATCTGCAAAATTTGAAAGATCAGCCATGGTTTCCAAAAGATCTGCCCAGCCGGCAAGATCCCTCCAGGCAATTCTTACTTTCTCGCGAATTCTGAAACGACGTAGCGTACTGGAAATATTATTATTTTCTTTTGCCTCAGAAAGAAAGATTTTAAGCTTATTATCATGTTCACCCTTTGCGTACCGTCTTTTAATATCGCCGCTTATAATAAGATCAGCCGGTATCTGTGGATTACGTATGCAGCTTCTGGCAACAAAATCACTGAAAGCAAAAACCTTTTTCATAACAGCAAATATTTCAGGATAATGCCTGATTTCGACCTTTGCATTCTCCGCTGCAGCTATAAAAGAATCCAGCTTATTCTTTGCTTCTTCTGCCAGTTCTTCCGGGATATCATTTGCTGATTTCATATTTGATAAGGTAATTTCAGATATTGTAACATTTTAGCTTTTTAAAAAGATATCCGCTTCAGGTGGATATGCTTCAGCCTTCCACCTTCAGCCTATCCACCTGAATCGTTACCAATATCTTTATATAACAGGAAACTATCAGAGTTTAAAGTGTTAATTCGTGGCTGACCGAAAACCCCTTGTTCCGAGTGGTCATTGCGAGGAGTGAGGAAGGAACGACAAAGCAATCCTTTTATTCCCAGGAAATCGAAAACTGTATCGAACGGGCTGTACTTTATAAATAGTTCCCGTGCCGGACAATCTCTCCTTCTACAAGGTAGATTACTTCTTCTGCGATATTTGTGGCATGGTCTGCTATCCGCTCAAGGTGGCGGGAAACCAAAAGCAGGTTAATCAGATAACTCACACGATCGGGGTGCTCGCCAATAGCATGTTTGACCACGTCATAGGCTTCATTCATCATATTATCCACCTCATCGTCTAAGGTGCAAACACGCAAAGCGATGTCCACGTCCATGTTTACAAAGGCATCTAGGCTCTTCTTGAGCATGAATTCGCTTTTTTCAGCCATCAAAGAATGATTGAAAGGGATATCAAGCCGTTGCCGTCTGGCAATAACCTGTACCCGTTCTGCGATGTTCACCGCCTCATCAGCAACCCTTTCCAGATCATTGTTTATCTTAATTACCGCTGCAAGAAATCTCAGATCAATAGCAACCGGCTGATACAAAGCCAAAATTTTCAGGCATTCTTCTTCTATTTCTACTTCCATCTCATCGATCTCATGGTCTGAAATTATAATTTTTTTTTGCAGCATCACCATCTCTTGTCTCTAAAGCCCTTATTACCAAGCGAACACGTTCCTCCACCATAGCGCCAAGTGAAAGAATTCTTTTTTTTATTTTTTCCAGTTCTCTTTGAAAATGTATGGTCATGATAATTTCCCCATTTGTTATCCGAGACCTTTGCAAAACGCCCCCTTTTGCACAATTTCGGCGTCGGTCTCAGATTTTAATCCTCAAAATATTCGATATATTCCTCCGGTTAAAATCTTCGCCTTCCTTGAACTTGAGCAAAATTGAACATTTTTCAAAGGTCTCTATCCGAACCTTCCGGTGATGTAATCTTCTGTTTGCTTAAGTTTCGGCCTTGTAAAAATGGCATTGGTTTCACCTGTTTCAATAAGTTTTCCCAGATAGAAAAAGGCTGTTATGTCTGAAACCCTGGCTGCCTGCTGCATGTTATGAGTTACAATTATAATGGTAAATGATTTCTTCAATTGATAAATTAATTCTTCTATTTTTTGGGTAGCAATAGGATCAAGAGCCGAGCAAGGTTCATCCATTAGCAATATTTCGGGTTCCACAGCCAGTGCCCTGGCTATGCATAATCGCTGTTGCTGCCCTCCTGACAGGCCAAGGGCCGATTCATGGATTCTATCTTTAACCTCATCCCAGATAGCCGCCAGCTTAAGACTCTCTTCCACTCGGTTTTCAATAAGGCCCTTATCTTTAATGCCATTTACTCTTAAACCATAAGCCACATTCTCAAAAATTGTTTTAGGAAAGGGATTTGGTTTTTGAAATACCATACCGATACGGCTTCTAAGCATTACCACATCTACCGAAGGATCATAAATATCAAGGCCGTCTAATAAAATATAACCTTCCACTCTGCTTATGGGAATCAAATCGTTCATCCGGTTCAAACAGCGCAAAAAAGTACTTTTACCGCAGCCTGACGGCCCAATAAGAGCAGACACCTCATTTATATGAAAATCAAGAGAATTATTATGCAGCGCTTGAAACGCACCATAATAAAATTTCAGATTTTTTACTTCTATTTTTACAGGTTTATCCACAGAGCTTCCTTATACGTAACACTTTCCCCAAAAGGGGTGGCTTGTTTATATTAGTCCAAAAGTCTTGACACTCTTATTACTGCATACGCTTTCTGAGACGGGAACGATAAATTATTGCTATAAGATTCATGCCCAGAACAAGAAATATCAGCACGAGTGATGTACCGTATTGCAGATGACGCGTTGCTTCGATCTCTGTCCCGGCTGTAGCAAGAACATAAATATGGTATGGCAATGCCATTACTTCATCAAATATAGATACGGGCAAACTGGGTGTAAAGAACACAGCGGCAGTAAACATAATAGGAGCTGTTTCTCCTGCGGCCCTGCTTATCCCCAGGATTGTTCCTGTAAGTATTCCCGGCAAAGCCGTTGGCAATACAACACGATAAATTGTCTGCCATTTAGTAGCACCAAGTCCAAGCGAAGCTTCTCTGTATGTATCAGGCACAGCTCTTAAAGCTTCCTCGGTTGACCCTATCATAACAGGCACCGTCATTGCCCCCAGAGTAAGAGCCCCTGCAATTATGCTAACCCCCATTTTTAGCCAGACAACAAAAAAAGCCAGGCCAAAAAGGCCAAATACAATAGATGGAATACCCGCCAGATTATTTATTCCTAGCCGGATCACCCTTATTAGCAGGCCTGGTCTTGCATACTCATTCAGGTATATCGCAGACGCTACCCCAATGGGCATAGCGATTAAAATGGCTCCTATACTAAGACACAAAGTTCCCACAATACATGGAAGGATGCCACCCTTTGTCATTGAATCCATTGGTGGTTGCGTCAAAAATGTCCAGTTTATGGCTCTCCATCCATTTGCAATCATAAAATATACAATAATAAACAACGCAAGCCCGTTAATTAAAGCTGCAAGACGAAAAACATTGAACACAATTTTCTGCAAAAGATTTCTACGGCGTTGCAGAGAAGACTTTGAGACAGACATTTTATTTCCAGCCCTTACATTTTTTTTTGTAACACTTTAGCGCTTTTAAATATAAAAGTTTCCCAAACGACTTAACATCTTGTAATTGTTTAAATTAGTACACCGAAGGCGTACCACCAATTTTCAATTTTCAATAGTCAGTTTTCAATTTTTTAAAGCGTTGCCTCACCTACCTGTTTATATTTATAAGCAATATGATCCGCTACAATATTGAAAAGAAGCGTGAAGAGAAAAAGTACTATCCCTGTTGCGAAAAGAGCATAATAATGATCGCCGCGGAATGGGGCTTCAGCCATCTCTGAGGCAATACTGGCCGGCATCGGCCTTACCGGATCAAATATAGATTCCGGTATAAAAGCAGCCCCTCCTGCTACCATAAGCACAACCATTGTTTCGCCAATTGCCCTGGACATACCCAGAATTACAGCAGTGCTGATACCTGAAAGTGAAGCAGGAAGAACAACCTTTAAAATAGTCTCCAAAGGTGTTGCGCCTAATGCCAAAGAGGCTTCTCTAAGAGAATTCGGAACGCTGTGAATTGCATCCTCAGAAAGACTGCAAATAGTAGGGATAGACATAAAAGCCAGCATTAATGACGCGTTGAAAAGATTCAAACCAGTTGGGATATTAAAAACATTCTGCAAAAAAGGAGCTACAAGAACCATCCCGAAAAAACCAATAACAACGGAAGGAAGCGCAGCTAAAAGCTCAACCATGGGCTTGATAATCTCACTAATCTTTTTTGATGTTACCTCTGCGATATAGATTGCCGTGAGTATCCCGAGTGGAATTGATATTAAGGCAGATAGCAAAGTAACTGCCAATGAAGCTACAATAAGTGACAAAATTCCAAAATCAGGGGGTTCTGATGTGGGGTACCAGTATTTTCCGAAAATAAAATCTTTAACAGAAACTTCATCAAAAATTGGAATTCCTTCCATGAAAAGAAATATCATAATCATGAAAAGCATCACTATTGAAACCGATGCTACAACAAAAAAGAGTGTGTGCATAGTCCGCTCTGTAATCTGACGAGTATTTGCCATAATAATAACCAAAAATCTGTTTTTCTGGTTCCCATGCCCCAGCGTGAAAATATATACCGTCCGGGTTCCCACACTGGAGTATGGGGAATGAGGCATCTTGATCGCTCTCTAACCGTGAACTGTGAATCGTAAACCGTTACCTTATTGTTAATACAAACGCACATATCCACTGGCGGCAACGTGGTTTTGCCCCTTTTCGGGGTTAATAACATAATTAATAAAGTCAAGCGTTTCGCCTTTTGGCCAGCCATTTGTAAACATGAAGAGAGGTCTGCTTATTGGAAATGACCCGTTCAAAGTTGTCTCTTCTGTTCCTTCTATGCCATTTACTCTAAGCGCCTTTACGCCTGGGGTTAAATAACCAATTCCAATGTATCCTATAGCATATTTATTATTCGAAACAGCCTGAACTATTGCTCCATTAGAAGCCATGACCTGAGCCCTGGGAGTAATTCTTTCTTTTTTCATTACTTTCTTTTCCCATGTCTCAAATGTCCCGGAAGAAGTATCGCGTGAGTTCATAACGATCTGCAAATCAGGTCCCCCCAATTCTTTCCAGTTTTTTATCTCGCCGGTATATATGGCTTTAAGCTGATCAAGTGTAAGGTTGTTAATATTATTGCTGGGATGTACGACAGGAATGATGCTGTCATAGGCTATGGCAAAAGCAACTGGAAACACATTTTTCTCAACAGCCAACTTTATCTCTTTATCCTTGATAAATCGTGACGCGGTTGCAATATCCGTGCTTCCATCAATAAGCGCTTTGATTCCATTGCTTGACCCGCCGCCGGAAAGAGATATTTTTATATCAGGGTTCTCTTTCATGTAAGCTTCCACTGTTTTCTGTGCAATCGGCAAAACCGTGGTTGAACCCTTAATTACAAGATTTCCCGCCTGTGCAGAATTTGTCGTAATAAAAAACAAGCAGGCAATCGCCATTACGACAATAGAGTTTATCTTTTTCATATTTTTCCTCCCTTTTTAATATGGTTACCTTAAAGCTTAATTGTTAGTTTATTGTTAGAATATAATAAGATTTCCGTTAGCCCTAAAAGTTAATGACTATATCCAACTGCACACGATCCTCGTCCTTTTTCTCATCCTTGCGCTCATCGTCACGTTCGGTAAAAAAACCAGTGGCTCTGGCCTGAATATTATCGGCAAGAAAATACCTGCCATGAATATAATGTCCTTTGTTATTGGTTCCTCCGCCGTGAAAGTCGGAATCAACGAACACAGCCGGAAATGCATAATCTTCCAATACCTGGTAATGGTATTTTGCGTACCAATCCCCTTTTTTCTTTTTGTTCCCAACAGATAAGCCTACAAGCCAGCCTGTGTCACGATCATCACCCCCATATACCGCGAGATCTGCAGGGTCGCTACTATCTCCACCTGGATCGGGATCAACCCCTTTTTCCATGAGTTCATCAATATCAGCGCCTACATTTATAATGTAGTTCCCGAATATGGAAAACGGCACGGGCAGGACATCTTTTATATTAACTTTTGCCGCCAGCTCCCAGCATTTGAATTCATTGAGAAGTTTCTTGTCATTGTCGAAAATCATCTGCTGGCCGTACTTGTTGTTGTATCCTAAAAATGTGTCTGTTTCATCCAGTGCGCCGTCTTTGTCCCATTCAAGTTCATCCAGGTTCTTAAAATCGTAATAAGTGCCTGCTAACTCAAATTTTATCTTTTTGGATGGTTTGATCTGAGTGCCTAATTGAAACACAAGGAGGGTCGGATCTCTATCGCTGTCCTTTATCTTTAATTCCTCAATAAACCACTGACCCAGATTGGAAAAGATGCTGATACTGTCTGTAATGTTAAAATTGAGGCTTTCTGAAACTCCTTCAGGATTGACATCAGGATCCCAGACCAGTGGGGTAGTAAACAGGGGGTTCTTATGTTTCCCGCCTGTGATCTTAAAAAAATCAGCAGGTTGCCAGGACGCGTATGCCCTGTCGATAAAGATCTGCTTGCCTCGAGCATGTTCGTCAAAACTCTGGTTTGTGGTATTCTGATAGCCTGATCCTGAAACCAGCCTGACCCCAACCTTTGTGGTATCTGTTATTTTCGTGTCAAAACCAAAACGAAGACGAAGCCGCTCACGATTGCGGTCATATTTGTCATCCCCCTCATCCCTCCATTGAGTATCATGGCGCAGCCTCAGGTCCCCCTTGAAATCAATTTTTTCTATTTTTTCTAAAAGTTTAAAAGTTTTTTCTTTCGCCTTATCTTCTCTTGCTTCTCTTGCTTCTTCCTCGGTAATAATTCCTTTTTGCTCCAGGATGTCCGCCAGGTCACTTCCCCTGGCCTGGAATCCGGTCAAAAGCACAAAACTCAAACAAAGTAATAGACTTAAGTGTAATCTTTTCATCTGTTTCCTCCTGTTAAATTTAATTTTTTTCCACCCATTCTCGGATAGAATTTAATCTTGAGTTATCGGCTATTCTTATATCTATCTGTTAGAACAAAATGACAATTGTGTTAGATTTTGGTTAAACCTGAATTGAAAAAGACAGGCATCGAGAATAAAAGTGTTTCGAAAAGTTTTAAACGGAGAAATTTAAGAAAAGGGGGAAGGTGGATGTCAACTCAACCGTGGGTACAGTATTTGACATGAGATGTGTGATAGTCATACACAAGTTGATCAGCCTGGCGGTAGCAAATGTCCGGTAAAATCTAAGGAACCTCCCTGAAATCGGTAATCTCTACGCCCTCTTCGTCCCTCAAAAGCGCCCTGGCATTCAGAATGGCCTTTTGCATATCCTCTTCCGGGGTGTTTGAAATCCTCCCGTGTCCTGGATAGAGCTCGTTTATTTTTCTTGTCTCCAACAGATTGATTGAATTGATATAATCGCCAACACTTCCAGACTCGCCAATATAGGAAAGTGTGCCACCGGCAAATAGAGTATCCCCTGTAAAAAGGATCTTTCGGGTAAATTCATAAATGCAAATTGAACCGGAAGTATGCCCGGGTGTATGCACTACTTCCAGGATGTAGTTCCCGAGATCAAATCGAAATCTGTTTTCCAGCCAGAGATGAACTTTAAGAGATGGCTCGTTGAGATCGCCGGATTTATACATGGTAACGTATCTATCTTCAACGGTAATCTTGGTAGCAGCAAAGCGATGGGCAGCAATCAGGGAATAATCCTGGAAATAACGATTGGCTCCAATATGATCAAAATGTTCGTGGGTATTGATTACTATATCTATATCTCTGATCTTGAGTCCCAGTGTAAGCAAGGATTTTTGCAATTTTGAGAAATTTTTATCCACTCCTGAATCAATGAGAACATTCTTATAATCTCCCCTGATCAGGTAGCTGTGGCTGCTGGTATCCTCTCCCTTGAGCCGGAAAATGTTAGGCTGCAATTCTATTATCAGGTCATCTTTTACCATAATTTCTCCATTCACTCTTTTTTGCGCCTTCTTCATCCTCATAAATCTTAAAGAACTGATCCATGCGATTTTCCTTAAAATAGTTTAGTATCTCCAGCTTCAAGGAACATAGCTTTAAGCATCCTCCGAGAAGGTCAATCTCCTTTTTCATACCATTTAAAACTCCCAGAAGGGTGATTGGTTCAAACTTCTCTAACTCTTTGAAATCCATAATTACTCTTATGCCTCTTTCCTTGAGATAAGAGGAAAGGATACTTTTGACCTGAAGAGCCTCATTCTTTTTGGGTTGACCTGAGATTTTTACAATAAAAAAATCGTCGTCCTTTACTATATGATATTTCATAACTCGTTTGTCCTCTTTTGTTTGTCTTATCTTTAACCTTTATTTAAGAGCGTTGGCCATAAATTATACCGCCTGCAACAGCAGTGATTGGCGCTACGGTCACAAGACCGAAACTTCCAACGATTGTGTTTAATATTTCAGCAGCCACAAAGTTTATGTTGAAAATGTTTATAAGCGGAACTCCCTTTTTTTTCTCCTCGCTAATGAAATATGATTTATGTTATAAAACCTGTTCCAACACCTCAAGCATTCCCTTGGTAGTGATTTCCAGGGTGGACTCATT
>Ga0255369_1127_pt1 | contig 12518 bp, 20 predicted proteins | sample ANMaggSeSYBR01C9_FD_182091 | JGI IMG/M metagenome (GOLD analysis project Ga0255369, IMG submission 182091) | Sediment cell enrichment communities from methane seep in Santa Monica Basin, California, United Staets - ANME aggregate JGI... | ecosystem: Environmental > Aquatic > Marine > Cold seeps >... | reverse complement strand
GAACAATTACTACAACGGTAAAACCTTTTTATCTTTCCACTACCAAAGGTAGTGGTTTAAACCGATTAATAAAATACGCCTTCATATGCCCCACCAGCCTGGGTATCACATGAAACCCCAAATCCAGCGGCCTCATCCCTTCCGCACCTTCCGGAAAAAAATCAAACATCCTTTTATCCGCCACATAAATCCCTGCCGCCGCCAAATCCGACCTCGGTTCCTCCGGCTTTTCCACAAACCCCGTTACAACGCAATCTCCATCCACCTCCGCAATCCCGCAACGCTCCGGCTCATCCGCCCTAAACACCCCCAAAGTAAACGGCAATCCATGTCCCACATGAAACTCATACATCTTCCCCAGATCCACATTAGTCAAATTATCCCCATACAAAATAAAAAAGGGTTGCCCATCAGCAACCCACTCCCTATTCGCCAGCAACGTCCCCCCGCTCCCCAACAACTCCTCCTCATAAAAAAGCTTAATATTTGGTTTTGGCCTCTTTTCATTATTTATTTGATCTGTGTAATCTGCGTAATCTGCGGATAAGAAACGCTCCACTTTATCAGCATACCAATGCGTATTAACCAGCGCCTCACTTACCCCATACAACCCCAGCAACTCCAGCCAGATCTCAAGAAGCGGCTTCCCCCCAATAGGCAACAAACACTTGGGCGTCTCATTCGTAAGCGGCCGAAGCCTCGTACCCAATCCTGCAGATAGTAGGAATGCTTTCATAAAAATCCTTAATTCAGCCACAGACACACACAGACTAACACAGACTAACACAGACAAAATAACATTAGATTTTTTTCGCAAAGCGATGATATCTTTTGTTCGCTCAAGTCGAGCGAACAAAAAGTCTGTGTCCGTCTGCGTGGGTCTGTGGCTAATTCAAAAAAGTCAGCGCCTGTCTAACACTTCTTCTATACTTCTCAGCTTGGTTTTAAACAGCGTTTTGGCAAGAGATATATCCATCGAAAGGTCTAATGGCCTGATTTCTCCGCTGTCTGACTTTATTCCCTGAGGAATTCTTTCTGGATCGTGTTCCAGAAAACTGGCCAGTTTACATGCAAATTCGTACCGGCTAATAGCTTCAGGCCCTGCAATATGAAGGATATTCATTATATCAAGACAAACTCCCTCTCCGTCAAAAGAAACCGGATTTCGATAAAAAGTGCCGAAAACCTGGTAGCTTTTAGATAATATTTTACAAAGAAACTGTCCAACATAACCGCCCATTTAGTTTCTGTAAAAAAGTCTGTGTAGGTCTGTGTGTGTCTGTGGCTAATTAATCTTTTTATTTTTGCGCCTTTGTTTACCCCGTAGGTTCGGAAAATCGTACTGGGGCGGTTCAACGGCCTTTATCTTTTAATGTTACCATATGAGGCCCAACGAAACAATAAAGCAATGGACGTCCCGCAACACGTCCCCGGCATGCTGAAATTAAAAATGAACTTGACAATGGGACTAGCGTCTTGTAACTTCAATTCATGGGATTTATCAAAACCGAAAAGCAAAAGGATAATATTGCGAAATTTTCTTACGATACAGCCAAGATCATCCTCGCAATTACAGTAATTAGCCCCATAGCAAAACCAGAAGCTTTCCATTTCGCCCTATTTGTCGGAGGTTTCATTGTGGCTATACTGTTTTTTGCTTTAGGCTGTTTGCTTGATACAAAAGAGGTAACATCATGACATACTATGGTATTGCACTTATCATCTTAGGTATTTTTGCTTTGGCAGGGATTATTTACGTTTATCTTGACAAGAAGCACTTACAAGATAAAACAAACTAATCTCATTGTCCAACCGTCCTCAATCTCGAAGAGATTCATCCAACCATCCCGCAGTTCCGTCCTCTGCCCTCAGTCCTCAGTCCTTTAACCTCAGCTCTTCACCAAGCGCCTTCTGCGCCTTTATTTCCCCATGAACCAGTTTAATCCGACCAGGTCTTTTTGAATACTTGAGGATATCCCGACCCGCCGTCCCCTTTGCCTGATAACCCACAAAAAAGATATCGTTCCTGGAATCTTCAATCCGCTCTTTCAGATGCTCAACAATCCGACCACCAGTACACATCCCGCTTCCGGCAATAACAATGGCCGGCCCCTCCATCTCCAGCAGCCTCTTATGGTCCCGGAACCGCTCTACAGAATAAAGATTCTTAAAATCAATAGGATGATCGCCTTTTGCCTTCAGTTCCTTTGCTTCCTTATCCCAATACTCGGAAAGTCTCGAATATATCTTCGTAATCTCAAGCCCCAGTGGAGAATCAATAAAAACAGGAATATTAAATCCCACCTTTTGAGCGACTAATTCCTTTGCTCTGTTTTCCCTTCCCGACCTCTGACCTCAGTCCTCCGTCCTCTGTCCTCTGCCATCAGTCCTCCGTCCTCTGTCATTTTTTTCCCTAAATCTTAAACCCTCAACATGTATGATATTCATAATTAATTCTCAGCCACAGACACACGCCGACTGACACAGACTTTTTTCTCGCGAAGCGATGACACTTTTTTATTCGGTCGGGCCTGCCCAGTTAAATTCCACAGGACCATTTAACCGGGGTCGACCGGATAAAACGTCCGTGTGAGTCCGTGTGTGTCTGTGGCTAATCCATTATTTTTGCGCTTTTTGCGCTTTTTTGCGGCCATTAAATCTTCTTTTATTTTGCGCCTTTGCGCTTTTGCGTGAGCCATTTAATCTTTTTTGTTTTTTCTTTTACATTGTTTTTTTAATCTGCGTAAATCTGCGAAATCTGCGGATCGACCTCCGACCTCTGTCCTCTGCCCACTGTCCACCGTCCTCTACCCTCTCCTCTCAAAAGGCATATATTCCGGCACAATTTCCTTAAGCTTACTCTTAATCCCCTCCGCATCCCTATCATCAGCCAGCTTTACCAATTCGCTGATTTTCTTATCCAGATCACTTTTTGGGAGATAGTCAGGCCCCCTGTGATTAAGAATAAGGATTTTATTATGTCCTGTTTGATCAATCTCCTCTCCCACCACTATCAACTCTTCATATAATTTTTCACCAGGCCTTAGTCCAATAAATTTAATCTCAATATCCCTTTCCGGCTCAAATCCTGAAAGACGTATTAAATCTCTCGCTATATCCACAATCTTCACCTGTGTTCCCATATCAAGAACAAAGATTTCACCACCTTCACCCATAGCCCCGGCCTGCAGTATCAGTTGAACTGACTCCGGAATAGTCATGAAATAGCGGGTAACCTCCGGATGGGTTACAGTAACCGGCCCGCCCCGCTCAATCTGTTTTTTAAAAAAAGGAATAACGCTGCCTGAACTGCCAACCACATTGCCAAAGCGAACAGCCATAAATTTTGTAGCACCGGAATTTGCATGGGCTTGCATGATAAGCTCAGTCACCCTCTTTGAAGCGCCCATGACGTTTGTAGGATTAACCGCCTTATCTGTCGATACCAGGACAAACCGCTCTATTTCAGAATCATGGGCTGTCTCAATAACATTTTTTGTTCCAAGTATGTTATTATACACGGCTTCCCATGGATTAGTCTCTATCATCGGTACATGCTTATATGCAGCAGCATGAAATACAACATCCGGAATATATTTTTTAAAAATGCCTTCTATTTCAACTTTATGGCGAATATCTCCCAGTACTGGAAAATATTTTATATATGAAAAGTCCCGCCACATATCCATCTCTATATCATAAAGATTCTTCTCAGTGCGGTCCAGTATTATTAAACATGCAGGGCTATAATGGGCAATTTGACGGCAAAGCTCAGAGCCGATAGAACCACCACCGCCGGTAATCAAGACCCTTTTTCCTTTTAGATATTGACCGATCTTTTCTTTTTGCAGGTGCACGGGCTCCCGCCCCAATAGATCTTCGTAAGCTACATCCCTGATGGATTTTACCGACACCCGGCCATCAATCAACTCTCCCGCACCCGGGATGGTCTTGTATTTAACTTTGGCCTGCTTGCAAATTTCCACTATCCTTTTCATCTGCTTACCGGTAGCGAAAGAAATGGCTATGAGGATTTCTTCTATATTCTCTCTATCCACGATCTCTTTGGCTTCAGCTATGGAGCCCAGAACCGGAACACCGTGTATCAACAGGCCGGCCTTATTGGAATCATCATCCAGAAAACCGACAATTTCATATTTCAATCGGGCATTATCCCTGATCTCGCGCAGCATCTTTTCACCGGCATCACCAGCCCCGATAATGATCAGCCTCCGGCCTTTTTTCTCTAAATTTTTGTTAAATATATTCCTATAATTATTAGAGGATAAACAAAGACGCACAATCAAACGAAAGCCTGAAATAAATATAAGTGTTAAGACTGCATCAATAATAAAAATAGATCTCGGAAATCCCTGAAAACGAAAAAGAATCAAAATAACTGCAATTATCGTTAACGAACTAACTAAGGTAGCCTTAATAATATTTATGAGATCTAAAATGCTCGTATAACGCCACATACCTCTGTAAAGCTTAAATAAGTAAAAAAATATTAGCTTGCAGACTACAATGGGAATGATACTTTTTTTCAAAATAGCCAGATCTATGGTTGAAAGACTGAATTCAAACCGCAAAAGATAGGAAAGCACATACGCTGCCACCAGCAGAAACACATCGCCGGTTAACATGACCCAGAAATTTTTATTCCACCTCATATCATCCTTTCATTAGCCACAGACCCACACAGACTGACACAGACAAAAACTATCAGCCCTTCGGGCAATATCAGCTATATTGTTGCGAGGTTAGTATTTAAAATTCAACATATTTTATCGCGAAGCGATGACTATTTTAGCTCAGCCACAGACACACACAGAAACACGCAGACGAAATAACTTTAGGTTTTTCGCGAAGCGATGGCTCTTTTTTGTCCGGCGAAGTCCGCCGGATAAAAGTCCGTGTGAGTCAGTGTGTGTCTGTGGCTAATATTGTCCTCTAATTTTCGCCCACACCATCCCTAAATATTCATGAATCGCCTGCCCGGTCTTTTCCAGCGAACCCGCACTCGGAAAGAAAACCCCTGGCCTCAATCCCCCTTCCCTTTCCTTAACCATATAATCTGTCGGTGCAGGGATAGGATCCATCCCATGCTTCCTGAAAAGCCCCATCGCCCGCGGCATATGTGAAGCAGAGGTTACCAATATGAACCTATCCTTCCCGACGATCTCTTTCACATAGATCGGATGATCCTTGGTATCTATAGCACTTGTTTCAAGAACAATGTTTTCAGACTCGACTCCCCATTCCTCAGCCGTTGAGGCCATTACTTCTGCTACCGGCCTAATTCCTTCAAAACCACTTCTCCCTGTGAAAATCAGTTTGCTTTCGGGGAGCCTGTTATGAAGAAAGACGCCCTCGGAAAGCCGAATCATTGATGCATCTGACAGATATGTAGAAGGCGGCAGTCCTGGATCAACCCCGGACCCTCCACCTAATACCACAATCCACTTAATATCTTTTAGCTCCTCAAAAGCTGATATTGGTGGATATTTTCGCTCCAGCGGCTCAACAAGCATGTCCGACGCACCGTCATAGCTGAAAATGGCCAGAACAAGAGTACCTATACCTACAAGAACTTTCCCCGTCTTCTTTTTCCGAGTAAAAATCAGAAAGAACAAACCCAAAAGCAACAGAGATAGGCACAAAGGGATGGGCTGGAAAAATGGGCCCACTATTTTCTTAAAAAGGAATATTTCTTTTCTTCCCTTTCAAAATCTGCGTTAATCTGTGTAATCTGCGGATCATTTTCTTCTTTCTCTTCATTTCGTGCAATTCGTGAAATTAGTGGACCATTTTTTGCCCTTAAATCTGCGTCAATCTGCGTAATCTGCGGATCGACCTCTGACCTCTTCATCTCTGCGCTCTGCGCATAACCTTTTCCACCGCCCGGCAAGTATCCCGCATTTCATCAACACCAAGAGTAGGATGGACCCAAAACATCAAACTGGTTTCGCCAGCCTTTCTGGCAACAGGCAACCGCTTGCCCGGTCCGATTCCTGCTTTCACAAAGGCCTTTTCCAGATAAACCTCACTGCAACTGCCACTGAAACAGGGAATTCCTTCCGCTGTAATGGCATTCATAATCCGATCCCGATCCCATCCTTCCCGAAGCTTTTCAGGCCGAACAAAAACATAATATTTATAATACGCATGCCCAAACTCTTCCGGCACATTTAGAATCCGCAGAGCCGGTATCTTTGCAAAACCCTCCGAGAGCATTGCGGCATTGCGCCGGCGTATTGCCGACCATTCCGGCATTTTGCGCAATTGCACCCGACCAATGGCCGCCTGCATCTCCGTCATGCGCCAGTTTGTTCCAAAACTATCATGCAGCCAGCGGAATCCAGGCGGGTGTTTCTTGTGACAGACGCTGTCATAGCTTTTGCCATGATCCTTATACGCCCATGCCTTCTCCCATATCGCCTTGTCGTTCGTGGTGAGCATGCCCCCTTCGCCACCGGTAGTCATTATCTTGTCCTGACAAAAAGAAAACGCCGCCACATCCCCAAAACTCCCCACACGCCTTATCAACCCCGCTTCACCATCTACTTCATCCATTCCGCAGGAACCCATCCTATTTTCTATTTCCTTTATCTTTGCGTGCTTTGCGCCTTTGCGTGAGATATTTAATCTGCATAAATCTGCGTAATCTGCGGATCGTCCTCTGATCCACGCCCCATGAGCTTGAGCGCAATCTTCAATAACCTTTAGATCATATTCTCCAGCCAGTTTCAGAAGCGGGTCCATATCACAGGGCATGCCGGCTAGATGAACAGCGATGATCGCCCTGGTGCGGGAAGAGATAACGGCACGTATTGTATCAGCGGAAATATTCAGGGTATCGGGATCAATATCAGCCATAACAGGAACGGCCCCGCGCATAACCACCGCACTGGCCGAAGCAATAAAGGTATAGCAGGTAACGATCACTTCATCGCCAGCGCCAATCCCAAGAGCCTCCAGAGCAAGTTCCAGGGCAACACTACCGTTGGCAAGGGCAACAGCATATTTTACACCCACAAAATCAGCATATTCCTTTTCAAAATTCGTTACCTCAGACCCTGTCCATTGATTGACATCGCCAGACCGCAATACTTTTTCCACAGCCTTAATCTCATCATCCCCGAAATATGGCCATGAAGGAAATATTTTTGAATTTTGCTTTTTGACCTTTGAATTACTCATGTAATCTTATGGACATTTTCTTCGTAAAATTCCCGTGCGGTCACAATACGAACAAATTGATATTGTTTTAAATTGAGAAGATGCCTATCGCCAGAAACCAGAACCTCTACATTTGCAGCCAGGGCACAAGAAAGAAATTTTTCGTCATCTGCATCAGAACACACGCCGCTTACGACTTGCTCTACCTGAATGATGGTACACAACGATATAATCTTTGCAAAAAGTTCCTTTAATGAAGCTTTCTGATTGTCGATATATTGCTCAAATTTAGGATAATGCAGAACACGATAGGCTTCGTCTAAAATCTCAAGACTTGTGTAAATCCGCAATCTGCCTTCTTCAGCCCATTTCAATAATTGAAAAGGAGTGCCCCTCCATAGAATGCCGGAAATCAGCAGATTCGTATCAAAAACAGCATGTAAGTTCATTGCCGACTCTCGTGAATAAGCTCATTTAATTTCTCATCTGACAAAGGCGCTTTATTTTTCGTGACCATCTCTTCCAAAGTCCGTTGAGTATGCGCTCTTTTTAAGATAAGTTCATCATTTTCCACAACAGCCACAAAACGATCTCCACCACTTAACCATTTCTGAATATCCTCAGGTAAAATCAGACTTTTTCTGTCCTTGGATAAGACAGCATATTGACTGGCAACAGGCATGATATGACCTCCTCTATTACTAATTGATATTCTTAATACGCTTTCGACAGGCTCAATCCCCCTCTTCCCCCGAAGAAACATAGCCACTGAAAAATATCTTAAGGTTTTATTTTTGAATTCATCCAAGATTCCGCAGGAATCCATCCAAATCCCGAAGGGATTCATCCTAATTCCAAGGGGATTCATCCAGCGCCATGCGCATTGCCTTTTGCGCCCACGCTTCCCCATGAACCAATTTAATCCTACCAGGCCTTTCAGGCATAGCCTCAACCCATTCAAGCAGTCCTTTCTGATCAGCATGAGCCGAATACCCCGTCAGTTGATGCACCTTTGCCTTGATATCAAATTTCTCACCATCCAAAACCACATAGCCCCCAGGCCTTTTTGAATACTTGAGAATATCCCGTCCCGCCGTTCCCTTTGCCTGATAACCAACAAAGAAAACGTCATTCCTTTCATCTCCCAAACCCGCCTTCAGATGCTCAATAATCCGTCCACCCGTACACATCCCGCTTCCCGCAACAACAATGGCCGGTCCATCCATCTCCAGCAACCTCTTATGATCCCTGAACCTTTCCACCGCATAAAGCCCCTCAAAATCAACAGGATGATCCCCTTTTGCCATCAGCGCCTTTGCCTCCTTATCCCAATACTCGGAAAGACTCGAATATATCTTCGTAATCTCAAGACCAAGAGGAGAATCAATGAAAACAGGAATTTTGCGTTCTGTCTTTTGAGCTTTTCCTTCTTCTATTTTGCGCCTTTGCGCCTTTGCGTGAGAATTTCCTGTCAGTGTGAGTCCGTGTGGGTCTGTGGCTAATCCATTTTTTTTGTGCCTTTTTGCAGCTAATTCCTTTTCATAATCTGCGTTAATCTGCGTAATCTGCGGATCGACCTCTGACCTCTGCCTTATCCTGTCTATCTCATATATCAATTCCTGTGTACGTCCCAGGGAAAAAGCCGGAACATATACAATCCCACCATCATCCAGAGCCCTGCCAAGGATCTTTCTAAGTACTTCAATTCTACTCTTTCTTCCTTCGTGATTCCGGTCTCCGTATGTGGATTCCAGAATCAGCAAATCGCAGGGTTCAGAGATATCAGGATCACAGAGAATCGGCGTATCCCTAACCCCCAGATCACCGGAAAAAACAATGGTAAAACCATCAGGGAGTTCAAAACGGATAAAACAGGAACCCAGAATATGCCCGGCACAGCCGAGCTTGAACTTAATCCCTTTTTTCAGGGAAAAAGTCTCCCTGTATTCAAAACCCCAGGAAAGCTCGTCAACGGTTTTTAAAATCTTTGCCGCCTGGCGCTCAGTCATGTTTGAAAAACCCATGGCATCTTCCAGCATTGGTATCAGCAATGCCTTGGTGGCATGAGTACAGATTATCTCGCCTGAAAACCCCTTTTCAATCAGCTCCGGCACACGGCCAATATGATCAATATGTGCATGTGTCAAAAAAAGGTAGTCAACCTCAGACGGCGACACAGGCCATGCTTTCATGGGAAGGATAGTATCATTACCTTGTGCTAAACCGCAGTCCACCATAATATTGAGGCCGTTTGCCTGCAACAAGTGACAGGATCCGGTAACAGTATTCTCACCACCAAGGTGGATGATGTTTGGTTTTTTCATTATACTATTTTTTGCGTCTTTGCGCCTTTGCGTGAGATATTCTTTATCACCTTTGCCGGAACCCCGGCAGCCACAACATTATCAGGAATATCACAATTCACAAAACTCATCGCTCCCACAACCACATTTTCACCCACAGTGACTCCCGGCATTACAACACTATGACTCCCTATCCTGCAATTTTTCTTCAAGACAACTTCACCCTCTTTGCCATCAATCGTAGAAACCGAATAGATTGAGCAGTGCGAACCTATCTGCACTTCATCTTCAATGGTCACACCAAACTTCGCATTAATATACGTAAATGCCCCGATATCCGTCCTGTATCCAAGACTCAAATTATCCTTGTGCTGAACCACCCAGTTGTATTTGGTTGGCTTGCCTTCTTCAATCTCAGGATATTCCCAATCGTTGAACCTGTCCGTCATTATTATTTTCTCACGCAAAGGCGCAAAGGCGCAAAGATTTTAAATCTACAACCCATTAACAACTCTTGATATACCATCACGCATTAATTCTGAACCAAAATTGATTAATAAACCCAACTTGTTGTCGGTCAATCGTAAATACGTCAACAATTGTTTCTTGTGTACCGGCATTACCTTCTCCACAGATTTCAGTTCTACAATTACCTTATTTTCAACAATAATATCTGCGCGGAATCCCTCATCAAATTTTATGCCTTCAAAAACAATTGCCACGGGCACTTGCCTTTCAACCTTCAATCCTCTTTTCTTCAACGCATGAGCCAAAACAATTTCGTATACAGATTCCAAAAGTCCCGGTCCAAGCTTTTTGTGAATTTGAAACGCTGTATCAACAATTATTTTCGCAATCTCATTCTCAGTCATAATTTTCTTTTTTTCCTCACGCAAAGCCGCAAAGGCGCAAAAAATATTTAAAATTTACTGCCAATGCATAATATGCTCTCATTAAGCGCTGGTTCGAAATTTATCCGCATTCCAACATAGTTGTGCTATATTGTTTTTATATCTTAGCGCCTTTGCGCCTTTGCGTGAGACCCCAAAAACTCTTGCGCCGTGGCGTGACCAGTCTGGCTGATCCCGTCCCTCCTCAACACCTTCCACACCGTCATCAAAATAATTTTCAAATCCAGCCACACCGACCAGTTATCCACATACCAAACATCCAGTTTAAACTTACCCTCCCAGCTTATCGCATTCCGTCCATTCACCTGTGCCCAGCCGGTAATCCCCGGCTTCACCTCATGCCGCCTTGCTTGTTCCGGTGTGTATTGATCAAGATATTGCCTCAAAAGAGGCCTCGGCCCGACAATACTCATATCCCCCTTGATCACATTAAAGAATTCCGGCAGCTCATCTATGCTGGTCATCCGCAAAAACCGCCCCAGCCGTGTCAGCCGCTCCCCATCCGGCAGCAAATTCCCGTCCTCATCCCGTTCGCCCGTCATAGTCCTAAATTTGTAAATAGTAAAAAGCCTGCCATGAAACCCCGGACGTACCTGCTTAAACAAAACCGGCGATCCGATTCTAATACGCACAAAAAAACCGATCAGAACAAAAATCGGCGTAAGAAGAATCACAGAAGGAACAGCAATAGTCAGATCAAAAAGCCGTTTCATAGTTTTAAATTAATGTTTCCAGTTCTTTCCGGTCAAGTAAGTTGAGCAGTTTTTTGGACGGACCGCTTGGGTGTTTTTTCCCGGCACCTCTCTTGCGAGACAAAGGGCTTCAAGTTCGTGCATTTTCCGCTTATTGATGAAACCGAGACGATGAAGGTCGCTTGCCGTCTCATGCACAGCTTCCAAAATGCAACTTTTGGCCTTAACTTTTCCGGTCATGGCAAATCTCCTGTAAGGAACCATCTCGAACCGCTTCGTCAAGCTGTTCTCTTGAAAAATTATCCTCTATTCTCTTTCCTGTTTCTCGACTTCCGGCTCTCAAATCAACCCAATGCAATTACAGGCACTGAAATAATCTCCCGTGGGACCAGGGTGTCTTCCTTTTGCATCAGTTCCCCTATTTTTTCAGCCCATTTCCCTGGAATATACTGCTCTCCACATTGGCGGCATTGGTTTAAAACGATACCCTTAAAAATTATCAGGCTGCCGTCTTTCTTTGTCATTCTAACAGAACCTATTGTTTGAATAACCTCGCCTCCACACTCAAAGCACCTCATTTAATTACCCTCCTCATCTTTGGGTTAACCCATTCTTCCGGATCCGGTTCGTATACTGTAATTACCCATAGTATATCATAGGCCACACCACATAGCACATGAATATCTTTTTTAATCCGGGTCTTTCCATAAACAAGACAGCTATGCCCCCTCTTATCCTCAGGATAATTCTCTATGATCTCTCCGTTCAAAAGCGCCTCTTTGACCTCAAGCGGATCAATTCCTCGAATAGAAGCTCTCTCCACTGCATGGAGTTTGAGCTGATAATTTCCTTTTTCTACCTGCTCTTTAATCCATTGCATCTTTATTGATATATTATTTCGTTCTGTCATATATGTCTATGCCTGCCTCATAAATAAACTTCACCAGCTCTCTTATCTTCTGCCAGCCAACGCTATCCTCAAATCTCCGAATTTTCTTACCCCCACCTTTCATTCCGACTCCCGGCTCCCGGCTCTGAGACTCCCGACTATTTCTTAGCGCCTTTGCGCCTGGAGTGAGGTTTAATCTGCGTTCATCTGCGTTCATCTGCCGCTAATTAATCTTTATCTTTATCTTTTTCTCTTTCCATATAAATATGTCCATGTGTGTCTGTGCCTGCCCCGTAGGTCCGGAAGATCTTACTGGGGTGGGTCTGTGGCTAATTATTCTTTTCTTTTTCTTTTATATTCTTGCGCCTTTTTGCGGCCAATTATTCTTTTGCATTCCGTTCCAGCCAATCAACAAACCTATCCGCCAATCCGATCCTGTCAAAATCTCTTTCAGCCAGCATTCGCGCATTCATCCCCATTTCAGCCGCCTCATCCCGGTTATCAGCCATATGCTCCAGCGCATCCGCAAAGGCTGCCTGAT
>Ga0255369_1120_pt1 | contig 13131 bp, 9 predicted proteins | sample ANMaggSeSYBR01C9_FD_182091 | JGI IMG/M metagenome (GOLD analysis project Ga0255369, IMG submission 182091) | Sediment cell enrichment communities from methane seep in Santa Monica Basin, California, United Staets - ANME aggregate JGI... | ecosystem: Environmental > Aquatic > Marine > Cold seeps >... | reverse complement strand
AATATCTGGATGGCCGGTTTTTTATCAAGAAAACCCATCATAGATACGACCTGGTTCTGGTCGGCATCTCTAACCCTTCAACCTTACAGATAAACAGGCTTTTTTCTAAAGAGTTCTTCTCTTTGGTTAAGGAAAGGCTTGAGAAAGGAGGTATACTGGTTATGGGTTTACCTGGTTCTCTAACTTACTTAAGCAAGGATTTGGGAGATCTTAACGCCTGTATCCTTAATACCCTTAAAGAGGTTTATCCCTATGTTCGGGTTATCCCTGGGGACTTCAACCTGTTTTTAGCCTCGACTTCAAAAGGGGTTTCTTTAATTAACCACACCTTACTCAGTCATAGGCTAAATGAACGTGACCTTGAGGTAAGTCTTTTAACCCCGTTTCATATAAAGTACAAATTAGATTCCAGGTGGTCAGATTGGTTCTTTACCTCCCTAAAAGGCGCCACTGAAAAGATCAATCAGGATTTTTCTCCCCTGGGGATGTTCTATAGTCTTGCATATTGGAATTCTCTCTTTTCTCCCCATATGAAGTGGCTGTTTAAATGGTTTGAACAGGTAAGTTTAACGCTATTGTCTATCCCCCTTGCTATATTCACCCTCCTCTTTTTGATCATCTGTTTTAAGGCCCCAACAATATCTACAAAGCTAAGCATCCCATTTGCCGTTATGTCTTCCGGTTTTGCCGGGATGATATTTGACTTAGCGCTAATCTATACCTTTCAGGCGGTTTACGGATATGTCTTTCACCAGATAGGACTTTTAGTAGCCGCCTTTATGGTGGGGATAGCAGCGGGAAGTCTAACCATGACCTCCCTTTTGAAAAGGGTTAAGAGGAATTTTTTCTTTTTTATCGGGTTAGAACTTGCCATGATTCTCTTTTCCGTGGCTCTTCCGGCAATATTTCTTCTCTTTTCCCCTTACTTAGACAGTCCGGCGGTATTTTCTTTTTTCCGGGTAATCTTTCTTGTGCTCTCCTTTTTTTCCGGTCTTCTTATTGGCGCCCAGTTTCCCTTAGCCAATAAGATATATCTAAAGCACTCTCCCGATCTCAGCGGTACTGCCGGTCTACTTTACGGAGCCGATCTTGCCGGCGGATGGATAGGCGGTCTCATTGGAGGGGTGGTGCTGTTACCGGTTTTAGGACTGGTTCAAACCTGCATAGCAGTAATTCTTTTTAAAATGGCCAGCCTTCTTATACTTCTTGTCCCAGCTCTCCTGAACAAGGTGAGATAACCGAATAAACCCAAAATCATGAAAGGAAAGCTTCAATCCGCTTATTACAAGGCTTGTAACACTTTAGCCCTTTGAAAAAAAACCAGACAGGATAAACAAGATTTTGTTTCAAGTGAACAAACAAGGTTAAGTCTCACTCTAACTATCCAGTAAATCATAAAATCATAATCCTGAGGAAGGCATATAAGTGAAACACAGAGAATTGACTGAGAAAATTATTGGTTGTGCATACAGAGTTTGCAATCGAATGGGTTATGGTTTGAAGTTTAACTATTAATTTCGGTGAACGGAAAGTTGAAATCAAACGCAAAGTAAAGGATTTTGATGAGGATTTACAGGATGAGTTTTGATGTTTTAATCCTGAATATCCTGTTAATCCTGTCAAAGTCTCTTTGAAAAACTGTTACGCTTTTTTATATTCACTCGCTAACCCCGCATCTCCGTATAAGCGGGATCGGCAGGGTTGTTAATTATTTTCTTGTTTATGGCTATAAAGATAGCTATAATAAATAAAAATATAACACGTCAAGGAGATGGTAATAATGCAAAAGCAATTTTCCATATCTGAAGCAAAAAACAGACTTCCAACTATTATCCATTATGTCGAAAAGGGGCCGTATGTTGAATTGACCAGACGAGGAAAACCGGTTGCAGTATTGCTGTCGATTCAAGAATATGAACGGCTCAGCCGCAAATATACAGGGTTTTGGAATGCCCTTTCGGAATTTCGGCGAAAGGTTGAGGATGAAAGGATTGAGATTTCTGATAGTGATTTCAAAGGGCTTCGAGATCTATCTGCCGGAAGAAAAGTCGAGTTGAGGTGATGAAATATCTAATTGATACAAACGTACTTTCAGAGGCTGTGAAAACAGCCCCGGATAAATCGGTCATGAAGATGTTTAAAAAATGCCAGCACGAAATAGTTACTGCTGCGCCGGTTTGGCATGAGCTTCAATTTGACTGTCAGCGACTTCCGCGGTCCTGTAAACGTGAAATTATTGCTTCATTCCTTAACGACATCGTCAAGCGCACGATGCTTATTCTTCCTTATGATGACAGGGCAGCAGAGTGGCATGCAAGAGAACGTGCCAGATTATCGTCAAAAGGTTTAACTCCGTCATTTGTTGATGGACAGATTGCGGCAATATCCGTGGTGAATGGTCTGATTCTGGTAACACGGAACATTGACGATTTTAAACAGTTTTTAAGACTGAAGATTGAAAACTGGCATAATGCATGAAAATGGCGGATGCTCCCTCTCTGACCCATAACTAATCGGGCATTGGGAATAAGCCGCACAGATTTAGCGAGACAATTAGGAATGAGTCAGATAGAAGTAGAATATGCTGTAAATAGAGGAGAAAAGATCGCTAAAGAACATAAATATCAGTTACTTTAACAAGTTGTTGACTTATTTATAGGATGTCCCCGCATATCTTTATTGCAAAGCAAGTAATCAATAAATCAAGAAGCGTACCGAACAGATAGATGGGTCGAATCGGACCCGAATCGAAAAAAGTTACAAAATATCATCGTATGGACACTGAAAATGATATAACCACTTTAATCTACGATTGCCGGAAAGCGTGTATCAATTGTTTTAATGATATAATACTTTGTGAGCTAATTGAAAATGAAGGTGATTTAGGTGATTGCGATTGGTGTGGATCAAAAGATATTAAGACAATCCCAATTCGTATGTTGAGCAAAATGTTTAGGGATAGCGCGAAATGTTATGATGAAGTGACTGGTCCTGATGCATATATGAGAGGGGAAAATATCTCTGGATGCTTTCAAGAGGACTGGAATTTATTTAGTTCAAAGATTGAAGGAAATCCTGAATTCATCCAGGAAATGACACTTGCAATTTTAGTTGCAGACACAAGACAAAAAGAGCGGTTTGATTTGCCTGATTACTCAGGATTTTTTAACCCGGTGATTCCCGAACTCGAATTTGAATGGTTTGAAAAATTGGAAAAAATCATCAAAAAAGAAAAGAGCTTCGAATCAACGCAATACGAGAATCGCGATGACTTTCCAGACAGAATTGAAATTGCAATTGAGGAAAATGCCCATACTTTTAACTCCGAAGAGCCTTTATACAGGGCCAGAATTCATAAAAGTCGAAAACGTAAAGAAAGGTTTTCATTATCTGAAATGGGAGCACCACCCGCCAATAAAAATAGAGCTGGCCGTGCAAACAAGGAAAATGAGCCCGTTCTTTATTTAGCCACAGACGAGCCAACTGCGTTGGCTGAAGTTAGGGCCTGGCGGGGTATGGCAGTAGCACTGGCAAAAGTCCGAATAAAACAGGATCTTCGGATTCTTGATCTAACAGATGTGCATTATACCAAAAGCCCCTTTGAGTCAGAATATTTATGCTATGACCTCCAAGTAATAGGGTTGTTACAAAGCTTTGGTTTGGCCTTATCTCAACCTTTGCTACCTGAAGAGGAGAAAACTCATTATTTGCCGAGCCAAAAATTATGTGAACTGATTAAGAATCAAAATATTGACGGGATTATATATCCAAGCGCAATGGGTTCCGGAAAGAATTTTGTGTTATTTAACCCTGATCATGGAGAGCCTTACGAAATAAAATATGTTCGTGTTGAATCACCTGCTTATCCGGTTCAAGAAATAAACGAGTATGCTGACTTGTATGAGGAGTCGCCCTACGAGATATTAATTGAGAGTACAGATCAAAGAAAGAGCGGAATGCAGGACATACCATAAATAAACGAAGTGAAATGAAGGCAACAAAATTAACAAAATATCATATTAATAAGGCTCAACAAAAATCTCCCTGGGATTTTGGAAACAAAATCCTATATGACTTGTGTGACAATTATCCCAACCACAAAAGTATCGACCAAATTGTGGCAAAAATATGGCTTATTGGCAGATCATATGCCGCTGCAATTGAAAGAAGAAAAAAAGCAAAAGAATATAATGATACCTTTTATACTGAGGTTGTAGGGCCGACTATTATGAAATCTGAAATTGACCAATGGCTTGAGACCTTAAGCAAATTTAGATTTCCTACTCTCGACAACATAGAAAATATACTCTCTGTTCACGGCAGTTTGATGAAATTAATAAAAGAAATGACCGGAATGGAAAAAAGATCATTAACTTCAAAATATCTTCATTTTCATAAGCCTAATCTTTTTTCATTTATGATTCCAGGGCAATAAATTCAATAAGAAAAATAATACCACCCACAAAGACCAAGCTTCCCATGAAATCAAACATAGACGTGGAATATGCTAAATTTTGTCTCAGGTGCATAAAACTACGAGATGAAATAAAAGAAAAATTAGAAAAACACTTAACCCCAAGAGAATTGGATAAGATTTTACTATCTATTTCAGAATAAAATAATGCTTTAATAAGTTAGTTGAGCGGACATCGAGAAGTGTGGCGGCCTTGACAGGCAAGCTTCTTGGCGCTGCCCGCTCACTTCAGCGTTAGTGTTATAGGAGTAAACATGGCATCGGGAACAGCTACTTGCTTTGCGCCAATTTCTGCTTTGGTACTCGACCCCATAGAGCTACCGTCGAGGCATAAATGTGTCACGAAATATGCTGTGGAGACAGTGCGGGATAATCGTCTGCAAGTGAAATACTATTTCCGGGATGTCGATTCGCGAGAGCGTGTTGAATCTGTGGTGGCCGAGACCATCCACGAAATACTTGATAAAATCGCTTTCCAGTTCCAAGTGACTATAGGAGAACCATACATTCGTGGTTATTCGATAACCGCAAACCATGTCGATGGACTGAAAGAAATAGTCGGAGTAAACCTTCATGTCCGTTGCGAGGCGAAGTGTACCCTGAAGCCAGGACCAGAGAGCATAGGCAGACTTCGGGAATTATTAGAATCAGATACGCCACTTGTAGATGGCGCAATCTCATTTTTCAGATTTTCACTTCGCCAAACAAACCCTGTCGCGCGATTCATGTTGCTATACAATATACTTTTGTCGCTTAATGGCGATAGCCAAACGAAACTGGACAATTTCTTGATCAGTATGAAACCCCAGGTAGAGGTAACACTAAGTCCTCACAAAAAACGGAAATCTTCAAATTTGTACGAAACGTTGTACACCCGTTTGCGCAACGAAATTGGACGCGCGCGCAAGGGAGCTGTTCCTCGCGAGACAGCCAAGGAGATAGAAACCCATATTTCCGATTTTCAGTCTATTGTACGGAATGCGATCTTGCACTTGAATGGCGAGAGGGAAAACAAAAGGAAAACAGAAGTACGGACTTGCGGGGCATAAACCAGTAAATAACTATCTTTTACTAATGAGGCCGTTTTTGTTTAGACATAAATCGTTTCCCAAAATGTTCATAATATCACAAATGGTGATTTGTCGGGATTTCACATAAACGGAAATCTTCAGATAAAAGCAAATCGTGTCTATAAATTTATTGCCCCATTAGTAAGCATGGGAAGAGTTGCGCTACATCAGTTTATAATGGAGAAATATATAACGCCAAACGGGAAAAGTAGTACAGTTTTACAGATAACACAAAAAATCTGGGAATTGAAATAAAGTCAAACCTCCTTGGAGAAGATTATTAATGACACCTAAATATAGAGTTGGATACGAGGTTCAATGTGTCAGCGACCCAAGCCGGATCGGTACAGTGGTTGAAGTTTGCGAGGTTCACGCTGGTGTTCAATGGTATCGGGTTAATTTTGGGGCGGCAGGGCGGCCCAAAATGTCTGAAATTGATCTCCGTCCATTCATGCCCGCTGACAAACCATCTGACAATTTACGGAATGGGAATATAGATGGATATCAGGAATTCCAGCGGCTGATAACTTACTTGAGACTGTTAAGAGAACACCCTCTCCGCAATAATATTTATGCGTTTAATGCCTCTCGAACCCGATTTTATCCTTACCAGTTTAAGCCGCTTTTAAAGTTTTTAGATTCTCCAAAGCACCGACTTCTTATTGCAGATGAAGTGGGGTTGGGTAAAACCATTGAGGCGGGTCTTATACTTACGGAACTTAGGGCAAGACAGACAGTCCAGAGGGTGCTTATAGTTTGTCCTGCGAATTTAACCGACAAATGGAAAATGGAGCTAAAAAAGAGGTTTGGCGAAGAATTTCAAGTACTCACAGTACGCCAATTCCGCGAATTTCTTCAAGAATATGAAGAATCCCCCAATAGTTCGAGCATTAACGGCATCATATCAATAGAGAGTATAAGGCAACAGTCAGTCCTTGAACAACTCGAAGCTTTGGCCCCTGGTTTCGACTTAGTAATTACAGACGAAGCCCACTATATGCGCAATTTTGGTCGTAACCAACGCCGTGCGGGAGTCTTGTTAGGGCGTAGCGCTGATGCAATGCTATTTTTAACGGCTACCCCTATTCATCTGGGTAGTGAAAATCTATATAGCCTTTTAAACATATTAGATGATGAAGAATTTCCTGACTTATATACTGTTGACAATCGTTTTCGAAATAACGAGCCAATAGTTAAAGCTCAAATTTGTTTGGGCCATCTTCCCCCAAATGTTGAAGATGCCATGGAGTTTCTGGAAGGAATTTCTGATTCTTCCAGAATCCATTCTAATCCAGTTTACTCGGAACTTATTGATAAATTGGAAGAAATCAGGTCCGGCTCCGTTATTGAAACCGAGAAAAGAAAACTTGTACTGAAAGCGCAAAGGGATCTTGCCGAGTTGAACCTTATTGGGCATATATTTACCCGCACGAAGAAACGTGAAGTACACACAAATATGGCTCAGCGCATGGCATTTCCCATAAGGCTTAAATTTACGGAGCTGGAAAGCCGATTTTACGATGCAGTAACAGCTTATGTCCGTGCTGAGAGTGAGCAGCGAACAGATTCTCCATTGATTCAGCAATGGATGCTAAATACACCTCAGCGTCGGATGGCTTCTTCGATTCCTGCTATGGTGGAATATTATAAAGCGAATCTTGGTTTGAATGCAGACGATCGGTCAGAAGATTCAGAAGTCTTAGATGAAGATTTTGACGATATTTCCTTGGGTACTTTCGACTTCAGTACTGCCAGGGAGCTACTACAGTCCATTTTGAAAAGATGGCCCACAAAAGGGCCTGATTCCAAATATGATCAGTTTATAAAAATTCTTAAAGGGTTACGGGAAAATGAAGGCTTTTTGAAAATTATGGTATTTGCGTTCTTCAAAGATACCCTCCGCTATCTCAAGAGACGTCTCACTGCAGATGGATTTAAATGTAACATTATTAGTGGTGATGTTAAGCCTGCCGAGAGAAATTTAATTATAGAAAGGTTTAAAGAGGATTCGAGCTTCGAAGTTTTGCTGTCTTCACGGGTTGGCAGCGAAGGTTTAGACTTTCAGTTTTGTGATACGGTTTTCAACTATGATCTTCCGTGGAATCCTATGGAGATTGAACAGCGTATAGGACGGCTTGATCGTATAGGCCAGGAGTCCCCAGTAATCAGAATCTATAATTTCTGGATTGAAGGCACCATTGAACAGAGAATTTTAGACAGACTATACTCCCGAATAGATATTTTTGAAAGATCCATAGGCGAGCTTGAGATGATCCTTGGTGATGAAATGAGTGCCCTCGAACGTGACATCCTTAGCAAGAAACTGACTCCCGAGGAAGAGGAAAAACTAATTGAAGAAAAAGCTATGGCAATAACTTCCCGTCTGGTTGAATTGGAAAGGCTTGAGAAAAACGCCGCGCAATTCATCGGAACTGACCAGTTCTTTGATGATGAAGTTGCGATGATTAAAGAGAGGCGCCGATTTATTACTGGTGAGCAAATGCGGAGATTTATTATAGACTTCATAAGGACTAACTGCCCAAGGAGTCGTTTAGTATATGATTCAGATACACAGCTTGGCAAATTTTATCCTGATGATAAACTGCGCTCATTGCTTACAAAGTATAGCGAAACAGTTGAACTATTTAGATTCCTGAGCCCTACAAGCGAAGGTATCCCTATTACATTTGATTCACAAATCGCTTTTGACAATCCTAATCATGACTTTATAAACGTCCTACATCCCCTCACCCAATCAATTGCTAAACATTATTCTGAAGTAGAAAAATTGCATTCAAATGTTCATCACGTAGTATTGAAGACTGACAACCTATCGCGGGATTTCTATATCTATTTTATATATAGGCTACGAATTCGTGCGGCCCGGGGTAGTAACACTCTGGAAATGGTCATTCTAAACCAAAACCTTGATGTTGCTTGTAATGAGGATGATGCAGAGAAAATACTTGGGGAGATGGTAGAGCGAGGTGAAGACTCACAAGGGATTGCTTATGAAATCGATCTATATGTTGCGCAAAAGGCTTGCCAGCGAGCATCAGAGATATTTCATGAGCGAATAAGCAAAATTCGAGAGCAGGTTGCAAAGAATAATGATGCATTTATTGATAGAAGAATGGAAAGCTTACGTACGTCTTACGGAAAGAACCTAAAAATGCAAGCGGAACTACTTAAAAAAGGAGAGTTAAAAGGCCAAAAAGAACAGTACTTAAGGATACCTAGAGGAACTATTAGGAGATTGGAGTCCGAGCTAGAACAAAAAGAGCAAAATTTAGAAATGCAAAGAACTGTTCAGGTGGAGTATGATGAAATCGCTGCGGGAATTGTGGAAATCATTTAAAATATTTTTCAAAGGTAGAAAAGCTAAACCTTCATCTGATTCGTATAAGGATGAGGAAGGCTCCACCAAGAGTCGGATAGACAATAAGAAACGAACTAAAACCCTTGGACAAGTAATTCGCCGAAAACAAAAGAAAGCTTACTTGCAGGTGGGACTTGATTTTGGCACAAGTGCTACTAAAGTCGTTTACTCACAATTAGGCAGACGTGGATCCAGAGTAATAAATTTCAATCACAACCTTCCCAATTACCCCAATTATTGCCTTCCTTCCTTAGGTGCTATCGATGACAGCGGAAAACTTTTGCTTGGGATTGAAGCCGCTAAATTTCTTTCAGACAAGGAATGGGATTTAGGAGTCCAACGCTTCAAAGTTATTGTAGCAGGTAACCACGATTTGTCCTTCAAAGATCATTTAAGTCATGAGAAGTTCTATGCATATTTAAAAAGTCGTGGCTATGACACTCAATTCACTCCCGAAAGACTGACGGCAGTATATATAGCATATGCAATGAATAGATGCAGGAGTATCATCAGAAGGTCGCCGGAGTATAGAAACACTGAACTTGATATCGCGTTCAATATATGTATGCCTATCGATCACATAGAAAACAACATTTTGAATTCAGTGTTTGAAAAGATTTTCTCTTTAGCTGAAAGAATTGAACAGGATTGGCGTAAATCTGGTAAAGATTTTGACCCGTTGGGAGCTTCATATGATTTGGAAAATAAGTCGTATGATTTGGGAAAAAGGGTATTTGCCGTTCCTGAGGCAGTTGCCGCGATGGCTTCTTATCTCATTTCATTGAGAAAGGAGGAGGGATTACATGCAATAATTGATTTGGGTGCAGGCACCACCGATGTGTCAATTTGCAATCTGTCAATCCTTTCTGGTAAATCAACAAGCTATTGGTATGCAGCAAGAAATATCCCGAAGGGAACTATAAATATTGAAAGGATTATTGCTTCCTTTATAAAGGAATGCGACAAGGGTTCATTGTGTACTTGCTGTGATGTTTACAATTGCTTGAATAACTTAAGACTTAATGTGTTTCAATCCCTGGGTTCAGATAAAGAGAGGGAACAATTAATCGCGACCATTTCCGATGAAATCCGTAGCCTGAAGAATTCGGGTGAGTATTATGAGACTTGGGGTAGAGCTTACAGGCGTCTAAAAAAACAAACTGAGTGGGAAAAAGTCGAGATATTTCTATGTGGTGGCGGTGCAAACTTACCGCATGTAGAAGACGTTTTTTCCATTCCTTGGTGGAAAAACATCCAAACAAAATATGCTGTGAGCAGGCTTCCCACCCCTGATGATTATGACGCCGGAGAAAGTGCTGCGCCTTTTGAAAGAATGGCTGTGGCATACGGATTGGCACGGCCTTTACCTGAATTTGATGGATATTTCTTACCTGGGGATGATGGAGATCACACGCCACCGCCACTACCTGTAAAAGAGCTTGATCATGAAGAACTGTATCCGAAATAAGGTTTAACAAAGTTAGGACTTGCGGGACATCAGTTTATAATGGAGAAATATATAACGCCCTTTACATTTACAGATTTGAAATTATGATTCTTGTGCACGTTAAGGCAAAAAATCTGTTGTGTTATTGGGCGGTAAGAGACCTTGGTATTGGTATGGCTCAAATAGCAAGGCGCTTGAATCTCTCATTGGCAGGGGTGAGTCATTTGGTAAAGCGAGGAGAGACAATAATACAACAAAAGGGCTACAATCTCATCGATCCTTAAGCCTAAAACTGTAAATATGGAAATGTAAAGGATGTCCCTAAACTCATGGTATTAGGTTAACCACCTTTGGAGAAAAGATGAAACAAAACACGTCGCTTTCTATGGTCCATGAAATCATGACTGAATTTGCCAATCTGACCGGGCTTTCACCGGCCATAAAGGCTCCACGGCGCTACTTGTGGACCGACGCTTTTGCTGTATGCAACTTCTTGGATCTCTATCTTCAAACGAGTGATGATAAATACAAGAATCTCGCGTTACTGCTGGTAGATCAGGTTCATAACATACTCGGCCGCTATCGTGAGAACGACTCACGAACCGGTTGGATCAGTGGCCTCGATAAGCAGGAGGGCAAAATGCATCCTACGAAGGGTGGTTTGAGGATCGGTAAGAATATGAACGAACGGAGCCCTTCTGATCCCTTTGACGAAAATTTGGAATGGGATCGTGATGGGCAATACTACCATTACCTAACGAAATGGATGCACGCTCTCAATCGTATGAGCCGAGTCACTACAGATACAACATACAACACGTGGGCTATAGAGCTTGCTAAAACGGCCCACGCTAAGTTTACCTATGTTCCTTCTTTCGGAGGTCAGAAATGCATATACTGGAAAATGAGCATAGACCTCTCCCGTCCTCTCGTACAATCCATGGGACAGCACGATCCTCTCGACGGATTCATCACATACACTCAACTTCAGATGTGTGTAGCTGACGATTCGAAAAAATCACTGTATCCAGATCTCAACAAGGAGATCACCGACATGGCCAATATTTGCAAAGGAAAAAGCTGGGGCACAGATGACCCACTCGGCATCGGCGGTCTTTTATGTGACGCCTACAAAGTGGCGCAAATGATTGTTAGCAGTTATTTTGAACAAACTGACCTGCTGGAGACTTTGTTGGATTCTTCCCTAATAGGGCTGGAATCCTTCGTGAGAATGAATCCATTAAAGCTTTCTATTGATTACCGCCTTGCATTTCGTGAACTCGGACTGTCCATTGGAGCGCGGGCGGTTCAAAAGCTACATGGATTAATTGAGGAAAAACCGGCCTTTTTCAAGGAGAGTCTTCCATTACGTAAGCGCATTGAGATGTTGATGCAATACACGCCGTTGATTGAAATAATTGAGAACTTTTGGCTCGAACGCACTAACAGAGAAGCAAAAAGCTGGATGGACCATCGTGATATCAATATGGTAATGTTGGCGACAAGCTTGGCCCCTGATGGATTTTTGACACTCTGAATGAGTTACGAACAACCACTGTTTTTCAGGTTTTTCCAAATTTTTCAAGCAGTTTTCGATTTGTTGGATAAAGAATCAATGCGAATTTTGGGGGCATTCGCCTGAGCCACCTGGAAACGCATGCGACCCATCACAAAGAGGCGTCGCCATGACGATCACTATAGACGAGTTAAAACAGAGCCCCTTGTACTCCGAAGAACTGGGCATCGCTCTGCGAGAGAATAAGGAGCGGGAATACTTCAAGTGGTTCCTTGCCAGCCTGCTCTTCGGCGGGCGGATATCCGAAACTATTGCCCAAAACACCTACCGGACATTCGAGCGTTACAGTCTCCTAAGGCCACGGAAGATTCTGGACGCGGGTTGGGATTTTCTCGTTAACCCAATCATGCGCGAAGGCGGCTACGTGCGCTACGACGGGAGAAAATCGACCCAGATATTGCGTGACTGCGAAATGCTGCTCGAACAATATAACGGCAGTGTAACAACGCTGCACGACATGGCCAAAAACCGCCGAGATCTGGAAAATCTGCTGCTCTCCTTTTATGGCGTGGGTCCAGTCACCGTCAACATATTTTTGCGAGAGCTGAGGCCTTACTGGCGTAAGTCTGATCCTATTCCGCTGCCGGTCGTGACTGAAGCGGCCGCTAAGCTGGGACTGGAGATCGGCGCCTACAATAGAAAAACAGTTGAGTTCACCCGGATCGAAGCAGGGCTGATTCGACTTAGAAGGCAATTGAACCTGGTCAGAGGGAAATCCAGTAAAAGTCCTCTTTGCTGAATATTCTTTACGTTTCTTCCGAACACGAAGCTAAAAGCAGCCCGCTTAGCAACAACACGAAACCAAGGTACACTAGAACTCTTTTCATAACATCTTCCTTAGTTTGCAAAAAATGTGAAAGTTTAGTAAATGTGACCCATGAAATTCTGTTTCATTATAAACCCAAAAGCAACTCTTCATTCTTGACAACGCGGCATCATATTGTGCGGATATCATGCTTTGCCTTGCTTACATCTACTCCAAGTAGTAAAAGTCTACTTTGATGAATATTCTTTACGCTTCTTCTGATTTCTGCCATAATTTTTTTAATGTTATGAGCAATTAAACACAAAATTTGGCCTGATATTGAAGCCGAACTGGGTGGCGGAGAAAAAAGCAATGGATGAAAATTATTATTTTTTAAACATAAAAGAAGTTTTAAAGTCATTAAAAACTTCTGAAAAAGG
>Ga0255369_1119_pt1 | contig 13151 bp, 8 predicted proteins | sample ANMaggSeSYBR01C9_FD_182091 | JGI IMG/M metagenome (GOLD analysis project Ga0255369, IMG submission 182091) | Sediment cell enrichment communities from methane seep in Santa Monica Basin, California, United Staets - ANME aggregate JGI... | ecosystem: Environmental > Aquatic > Marine > Cold seeps >... | reverse complement strand
TTTATATGGCTTCAATGGGATAACGGCATCAACAATGGTAATGGAATCGGACTCACCAATGGCGGGACATTTTATGTTGCCTCCCGCTGGGAGCCGGAATATTTAATCCCTTATTATGGTTTTTACCTTACAGAAGTTGCGTTTGTCCCGGTGGAGGACACGGCAGCTGAATTTGTGATCAAAGTATGGAAAGGTAATAATGCAGGAACCCTCGTGGCAAGCCAGGAGGTAACTGATTTTATTGTGAATGAATGGAACCATGTAATCCTCGAAAACCCTGTTTTAATAGATACTACACAGGAGCTTTGGTTTGGATATTCTGTTACTCATGAACCTGGCACCCAACCGGCAGGATGTGACGATGGGCCTGCCATATCTTACAAAGGAGATATGATTTCCATAGATACTATCACATGGGTTTCCATGTCGATGGAATACGGCCTGGATTACAACTGGAACTTACTAGCAACTCTGGAATCATTAGATAAAGTGACTTCGGTGGCTATTCCACTCGTAGAGATAAAGGGTAAAAAGTCAGTAACTCACATCACGGACAATACCCTTAGTTTTGGCAAAATACCATCTGTGTACAGTGTTTTTGAAAAATCACAATCCAAAGATTTGCTTGGCTTTAACATATATCACAATGGGGAACTGATCGGATTTACCACCGATTACAATCCTGTTGTTCAGGATTTGGCTCCGGGCCTGCATGATTTCTGTGTCACGGCTGTTTATGAAATGGGAGAATCGGAGTGCTCAAATACGGTTACGGTCGAAATTATTTTAAATCCCCCTTCAAACATCACGGCAACGGTAACGCCGGAAAATTTTATTATTATTGAATGGGAACCCCCGGAAACCGGTGGCAAAGACTTGCTGGGATATAATGCATACTATTCATTCAACGGAGGAAGCTTTGAATTGCTCAATACTTCCCTGATAACAGTATCCTCTTATACACTATCTGCCGGGCCAGGTATACATAAATTTTATATTACGGCCGTTTACAGCGATACCTATGAAATCTGGCCTGAAGAACCCATCGTTGTTGTTATCGAAGATACTAATTTCGTTTTCTGCGATGATTTCGAGTCTTACAATGTAGGTGAACAACTTGTAGTACAAAATCCTGTTGACTGGACAACAAGCTGTTCGCCTGGTTCAGGTGCAGATCCATATATTGAAGAATTGGATAGTAAGGTTGTAAATATTACAGGTACAAACGACCTTGTTTATGTAATTCCAAACTATACTACAGGATATTACGAAATATTTTTCAACATGTATGTACCTGATGGAGGTGATGGGTATTTTAATACCTTGCAGGAATTTGCTCCGACTACATCATGGGGTATGCAGGTTTACTTCGGACATACCAATTATAATGAAGGTAATATTGATGCAGGTTGTGCACTTGCACAGATATTTACATTTGATTATGACACATGGATGTTCATTAAAGTAACTGTTGACCTTGAGGCAGACTGGGGAGAATTCTTTATTGATGATGTACTGATCCATGGTTGGATTTGGAGTACCGGAGCTTTTGGTACAAACGCCCTTAACCAGCTTGGTGGTAGTAATTTTTACGCATGGGACGGTGGTGTTTGTGCCAACCCGAATTATTACTTTGATAACTATTGTTTCTATTCTGACGAAGAAATACTCGATCCACCACAAAATGTTGATGCTAATGTTGTTGGTGACGATGATGTGCATGTTTCCTGGTTAGCACCTGAAGAAGGTGAGCCCATAGGATATAAGATTTGGCGAAATAGTGACAGCCTGGATTATGTTGATCCATTAACCCTGGATTATAATGATCTTGATTTAGATCCGGGCACATATGAATATTGCATATCAGCAGTGTATGATGAAGGTGAATCTGCACAGGTTTGTGCTGATCCATTAGTTATTGAGGATATTCCCTGCCCTCACCCATATGACCTTACAGGTCCAGACTTTGTCGAATTTGGTGATTCTATTTGCTTAACCTGGGAGGTTTCTGGTGCACCTGTGTGGATCAGATGGGATGCTGGAATCAATACCGGAAATGGAATTGGTGTTTTAGGTGGAGGTCCTTTTAGTTGTGCATCGCATTGGTATCCTGAGCAACTGGCACCATATAACGGACTTCAGATTATAGATATTGAATTTTATGCCAACGGAGATCCGGATGCTATATACATTATTAAAGTCTGGACTGGCCCTGATGGTGGCAATGAAGTACTAAGCCAGGAAGTAACCTCCTTTGCTGTTGATGATTGGAATACTGTTGTTTTGAACACTCCATATACAATCAGTTCTGCTGAAGATCTATGGTTTGGTTATGAAGTTACACATACTCCCGGTACTTATCCGGCAGGTTGTGATGATGGGCCTGCAATTCCTTACAATGGTGATATGATCAATGTAGGTGCCGGATGGGAATCTTTGTCAGTTGATATCGGGTATGATTATAATTTTAATCTTGCCGCTTTGGTTGGTTTAGCTGATGGCAAAACCCTAAAACCAATGTGTAATACTGTAGTTATTTCACCCTCAATTATTAACCCTTCTTCTTCTGACTTAAAGTGGACTTACAATTCAGGACAGTTTGAAGAAACCAAAGACTTTAGCCATTTTAATTTATACGTTAAAACACCGGGAGTTTCATTTTTTGTAGTCTATGAGATTACAACTGATCCAGAGATTTGCTATGTTCCCACGGTGTCAGGATTACATGAATTTTATGTTACGATGGTTTGGTACCCTGAAGGAGAATCAGGCCCATCCAATATTCATGTGTGTGATGTGATAACTGGGATTGATGAAGCTATTTTAGACAATATCAAAATTTTCCCAAATCCAGCTTCGGATATTGTTACCATAAATTCAGAATTTGAAATTGTTTCAATGAGGGTTTACAGCCATACAGGACAAGTTGTTGCTGATGAAGTGATCAACAACAATTTCTATAAATTCGATGCTTCTTTATTTAATCCTGGGCTTTACTTTTTACAGATAGATTTTGAAAAAGAGCGAATATTAAGGAAGATTGTAATTGAATAATCCTGATGTGAAACAGTTAAATTTTTATTTGCTGCATTTTTTTGTTATTTTTGGTAGAAACAAAAAACAGGTATAAATCAATCTAAATTTCAAGCTCATGAAAAAGATTATAATAACCACCATTCTGTTTCTGGCTGTATCCTGCTATATTTCCGCACAGGGATTTTTTGATGATTTCGAATCCTACAATGTGGAAGAACAACTTGTACTACAAAATCCGGTTGACTGGACGACAGGGGGTTATACTCCTGGTTCAGATGAAGATCCCTATATACAAAACCTGGGTGGGAATGTAGTGAATATCACCGGAACAAACGATCTTATTTATCCAATCCCAAACTATACGACTGGGGTTCACCTGATTATATTTGATTTATATGTCCCGGATAGCAGTGATGCATATTTTAACACATTACAGGAATTTTCACCAACTCCTGCATGGGGAATGCAAGTTTACTTCGGACATAATAATTACGGCGAAGGAACCATTGATGGAGGGGAAATTTTAGCACAAACTTTTACTTTTGAATATGATACGTGGTTATGTGTTAAAGTTGAGATAGACCTTGACAATGACTGGGGAAACTTTTATCTTAATGATGACTGGATTCACGGCTGGATTTGGAGTACTGGATTTAACGGAACCGGAACATTAAACCAGCTTGGTGGAAACAATTTTTTTGCATGGAATGGTGGTTATTTTAGCAACCCGAACTATTACTTCGATAATTATTCTTTTGCTTCCGTTGGACCTCCAATACTTAATCCCCCTCAAAATGTCACAGCAACAGTTGTAAACCAAAACACAGTATTATTGACCTGGGATCCACCAACTGGAGGAGGAGGTGGTGCTATTTTGGAAGGATACAATATCTATCTTAATTCCTACTGGATTGACTATTTTACTGTTGGGTCGCCTTATCCTATTGAATTTCCCAACCTGAGCCCAGGCAGTTATATCTTCTGTGTTTCGGCAGTTTATAATGAAGGGGAATCAGTGCAAGCTTGTGCAGATGAAATTATTATAGAAGCTCCACCACCCCCGCCAGCACCAACTAATTTAACAGGACCAGAATGTTATAACCTGGGAGACACCATTCATCTTACCTGGGACTATTATTATGGTGAATGGATCAGGTGGGATGCTGGAGTCAATACTGGCAATGGAATTGGCTATTTAAGTGGTGGCACCTTCAGTTGTGCATCTCATTGGTATCCTGACCAATTAATTCCATACGACGGACTTCAGATTATGGAAATTGAATTTTATAACAATGGAGATCCTGATGCAACCTATACTATCAAAATCTGGACAGGCCCTGATGGTATAAATGAAGTATTAAGCCAGGAAGTAATCTCTTTTAATGTTGATGACTGGAATACAGTAGTCTTATACACCCCGCATACCATCAGTGCAGCAGAAGATCTGTGGTTTGGATACGAAATAACTCATGGACCCAGTACTTTCCCAGCAGGTTGTGATGATGGACCTGCAATTCCTTATAATGGTGATATGTTATTCTGGGTAGATGAATGGGTTTCAATGTCCCAAACTTTAGGATTCAATTACAATTGGAACCTTGCAGCTTTGCTGGGATTGGCAGATGGTATAACATCTCAATCTATGAGTAAGATTGTAAATTTTCCAAATTCTGGGATTGATATTAAACCATGTTGTTCGCAAAGTAGTACTTTAAATCCTAGCCCTAATGGTACGAAGGATTTTCTTTACTTCAATGCCTATGTTAAATTCCCAGGTTCTTCATTCTTTGTCGTAATTGGCCCTGTTACTTCTCCTTTTTCTTTTGTTCCAGGTGAATCTGGAGAATATCAGTTTTTTGTAACTGCTGTTTGGGATCCGGAGGGCGAATCATATCCGTCAAATATTTGGGTAGTTGATTTGTGTACAGGTATTATAAATAGAACCATAAATTATATTGAAATATTCCCAAATCCGGCATCAGATATTGTTACAATAGATTCGGAATTTGAAATTGTCAATCTGAAAGTTTATAACCAAACAGGACAAATCGTTGCTGAAGAAATGGTAAATAATAAAAGCCACAGATTCGATGTTTCTTTACTTAATCCTGGAATTTACTTTTTGCAGATAGATTTTGAAGATGACAGGGTTTTGAAAAAGATTGTTATTGAATAATCAAAAACATTGCGAAACATTGCGTCGGACTTCGCGTCCATTGCGGTTAGTGGATAAAAAAGATTTAACCGCAGAGTTACGCAATGTTATGCGCAGAGGAACGCAAAGAAATACCTGATAAGAAAATCGATCACATCCTCTCTAACATCGCCCTTACAATATTGGAAGCGCCCTTGGCAATATCCAGAATATTGGCGTCAAGCATATAACAAGGCGTAGTGAAAAGATTGTTCTTTTCATCAATAACAACTTCCCCGTGGTTTGTAGTAAGATGGGTTGCACCCATTTTTTCTACTGCTTCGGCTGTACCTTTGTCTTGGCCAATGGTAACTTCTACATCACCGAATATTTTTGCAAAGATCACAGGAGAAATGCAAAGCGCTCCAACAGGTTTATTTTTCCCTGCTGTTTTCAAAATGGCTTTTTCCACTTCCGGATTGATGGTACAATCAGCTCCTTCAAATGCAAAATTGCACAGGTTTTTAGCAGCGCCAAAACCACCGGGAAAGACCAGGGCATCAAAATTATTCGGATCATAATCTTTCAAATCTTTAATTTGTCCACGCGCAATCCGTGCCGATTCAATAAGCACGTTTCTCTTTTCGGGCATTTCTTCGCCCGTTATATGATTGATCACATGGTGTTGCGGAATATCAGGAGCGAAAATTTCATAGGTTGCCCCCTGTTTCATGATGGCTAACATCGTTAATGTGGCTTCATGGATTTCAGCTCCGTCGAAAACACCACATCCTGAAAGTACTACTGCAAATTTTTTCATTGTAGGTTAATTTATATTGGACTTAAATAATTAGTTCTAAATGATTTGTTTTTTAATACTAAGGAAATCTGCGATTCACATTTTCCAATGCGAATATAACATTTTTTCGTCTACCGTCAAAACTGTATTTTTGTCAAGGCAATCAGTTTTTTGCCACTAATGCACGAATTAATTTTATCTTTTTCTGAATTCGTTCAAAATTCGTGGCTAAAATATTCTGAATAAATATTTCACAAAGTAATCGATTGCCTTGTACTTTTGCTAAAATTTCGAAATCATGAGAACAAAGGAAGAGATAGTCCAGAACTGGTTACCAAGATATACCGGAACAGCAATTGAAGATTTTGGAAAATATATTTTGTTGACCAATTTCCAGGGATACCTGGATATGTTTGCTGAATGGCATAATGTAGCTATCAATGGAAAGGATAGGGCCATGCCCAGTGCTACTGCCGATCAGATTTCAATGATCAACTTTAATATGGGCAGTGCCAATGCTGCTACCATTATGGATTTGCTTGGAGCGGTAAATCCTAAAGCTTGTCTTTTCCTTGGTAAATGTGGTGGTTTAAAAAGGAAAAATAATCTTGGAGATTTAATTTTGCCCATAGCGGCAGTGAGGGGTGAAGGTGCTTCAGATGACTATTTACCGCCCGAAGTTCCTGCTTTACCTGCATTTAGTTTACAAAAAGCAATTTCAACCACCATCCGTGATTATGGTCGTGATTACTGGACCGGAACCGTTTACACAACCAATAGAAGGGTATGGGAATACGATAAAAAGTTCAAGCAGTATCTAAGAAAAACAAGGAGCATGGCCATCGATCTGGAAACCGCCACTTTATTTACGGTTGGTTTTGCCAACGAAATTCCTACAGGTGCACTTTTATTGGTTACAGACCAGCCCATGATCTCTTCAGGTGTAAAAACCGAATACAGCGATAAGCAGGTTACAAAAAACTATGCTGAAGAACATATCAAAATCGGTATTGATTCATTGAATCAATTGATAAATAATGGACAAACCGTAAAACATCTGAAATTTTAGACACAAAGAGCATCCATGAATTTCGAGCAGATATTAGGTGACCTAAAGAATAAAATTTATTATCCGGTATATTTTCTTGCCGGAGAGGAGGCTTATTATATTGATGAAATTTCAGATTATATTGAAGATAATGTTCTGACAGACACAGAAAAAGAATTTAACCAAACAGTAATTTACGGAAGGGAAACAGACGTTTTATCCATTATCAGCTTCGCGAAACGCTACCCCATGATGGCCAATTACCAGGTTGTGATCGTGAAGGAAGCACAGGATGTTCAAAAGATAGAAGAGCTGATTTCTTACCTGGAAAATCCACTTGATTCAACTTTGCTTGTGATCAATTACAAATATAAAAGGGCTGATAAGCGAAAGTCGTTCTTTAAACAAATTGACAAAAAGGGTGTCCTGTTTGAATCAAAGAAATTATATGATAACCAGATAGCTGGCTGGATAAACAATTATGTCAGGGAAAAAGGCTATGACATTACTCCCAAGGCCAGCATTATGCTAACCGAATTTCTGGGAACTGATTTAAGCAAAGTCGTTAATGAAATCTCGAAGTTAATACTGAATGTTCCTGAAAAAGCCACCATCAACGATGAACTGGTAGAACGGAATATTGGTATCAGCAAAGACTTCAACATTTTTGAATTACAGAATGCTATTGGTACCAGAAATGTTTTAAAGACAAACCAGATTGCCAATTATTTTGCAGCCAACCCAAAGGAAAATCCAATTGTTAAAACCGTTACTATCCTTTTTGGCTATTTCTCCAAACTATTAATTTACCACCAGCTAAAAGACAAATCAAGAAACAGTGTAGCTTCGGCATTATCAATTAATCCATTTTTTGTAAAGGATTATCAAACAGCCTCCCGGAGTTACAGTTACCAGAAACTTACACGGATCATTTCCTATTTAAGAGAATACGACCTGAAATCGAAAGGTGTGGAAAATATTTCAACAACGGATGGGGAGTTATTGAAAGAGTTGCTGTTTAAGATTCTACATTGAGAAGTACTTAGAGTTAAAAGTGCCTAGAATGCCTTAAGTTGGTAGCGTTCGACAAAAAAACTTTGCGGTCTTTTGCCAAAGGCATTTCTTTGGAGGCGAATAAATTTTGTGTCTTTTTCGTGAAAATTTTTAAAATTGGATTCTTAACAGATTAATCATTTGTGAATTAATCAGGCTTAAACTATTTATTTAAAAAGATCTTCAATCACATCCTTGTATTTCTCGCAAATATATTTTCTTCGAAGCTTAAGGTTGGCAGTTAGCTCCCTGGTCTGGATAGTCCACTCCTCCTTCATCAACTTGTACTTTTTAATCTGTTCGTAGGCTCCAAAATCTTTATTGATCTCGTTTACTTCTTTTTTAAATCTCTTTTTCACCTCCTCATGATTTATCATTTCCGAATAGGATGAATAACTTATTCCTTTCACAGCACACCATGACTTTAGATGATCTATATCTGGTACGATCAAAGCAGCTGCAAACTTTTGATTTTCGCCAACAACAAGCGCCGCATCCACAAAAGGTGACTCAACAATCTTATTTTCGATGTGTTCAGGGCTGATGTATTTCCCCATAGCCGTTTTAAAAATAGCCTTTTTCCTTCCGGTTATGGTCAGGTGCCCTTCCGGTTCAAGTCTGCCCAGGTCGCCTGTATGGAACCAGCCATCCTTGTCAATGGCCTCTTTGGTCATCTCCGGCTCCTTATAATATCCTTTCATTACACCCGGACCCTTACAGAGTATTTCATCGTCTTCAGCAATCTTTACCTCAACATTTTTTAAGGGCTTGCCCACTGTTCCAAATTTCCTTCCGCCAGGCTCAAATGTATTTACTGCTATTACCGGAGAAGTTTCTGTGAGTCCATATCCTTCCAGTATTTCTATTTGTCCGGCTGTAAAAACTTTGGCCAGCCTGGGTTGTAAGGCTGCTCCCCCTGATACGATCACGCGCATATTATTGCCCAGTCCTTCTCGCCATTTGTTAAAGATCAATTTATTTGCCAGTTTGAGTTGTATTTTGTAAAACCGGCTTTTTCCTGTTTCCTCATAGTTCAATCCAAGATCAACAGCCCAGAAAAAGAGAAATTTTTTAATCCCTGTTAGTTTCCTCCCTTTAGCAATGATTTTATCATATACTTTTTCAAGTAAGCGGGGAACTGTCGGAAGAATTTCGGGTTTAATTTCCTTTATATTATCAGCAATGGTACCCATGTTTTCGGCATAGTAAATAGAAAGGCCCAGGTATTGAAAAGTATAAAGATTTGTCCGTTCGTAAACATGGCTGACCGGAAGATAGCTAAGACACCTACAGGTTTCGTCAATAGGGAAGATATGATACAAAGCCAATACCTGACTGATTATGTTATTATGTGTCAGCATTACCCCTTTGGGATAACCGGTAGTACCAGAAGTATAAATAAGTGTGGCTACATCATCCGGTAGAATGGTTGGATTGATCTCTTTGACCTTTTCCGGAGCAGGATTGTCTTTGCCCATATCGATCAACTCCTGAAGATGTTTTACTTTTTCCATTTTCTTAAAAGTATAAACACCTTCGATGGCTGGTATTTCGGGAAGAATGTGTTCAATTTTAGTCAGCAGTTCTTTCCCGGCTACAAATACAAATTTCACTTCGGCATGCTTCAGAATGTATTTATAGTCCGATTCGCTGATGGTGGGATAGATCGGAACATGCACCGCTCCAATTTGTAAAATCCCGGTATCCAAAAAGTTCCATTCCGGCCTGTTCTGGGTAATGGTTGCAATTTTGTCACCCTTTTTAACCCCCAGCTTCAGGAGTGCATAGCTGATGTTATTGGCTGTTTCGATGTAATGGTCGATGCTGTATTTTTTCCACTCCCCGTCTTCTTTTCCTGCAACTGCATCATCTTTTGGCTTGAATTTGTTTTTGTATCTGGGTGGTAGATCAAAGATACGTGTTACCTCCATAGTTGTTTGATTGGTTACACTTAAAAAACGAAAGATGCAAATGTAGTTATTTTTTTATTCCGATCAAGAGCAATTGTAATGAGAGGAGTTTTTCCATCATAGATTTATTTAACATTTTATTAGCAGATTTTTAACAGGCTTTTAACCAATCATTAACAGACCATTAACAAGGGAGTGTAACTATTGATTATACTTTTGCTTCATGAAGAAATTTAATTAATAACTAAAACTAGGAAAAATGAAAAAAACAGTTCTATTATTCGCACTATCCTTTGTTCTTGTAGCTTTTTTAACCGCACAAAACGATTGTACCGGTAATTCATACAATGATGCTTACAAGGCAAAGAAAGAAAAATCGGTTAATTATAATGATGCAAACAACACAAGTTCCTGGGATTGCTCAAAGCCCGGCAAAACTGATGACTTTTATATGTCGGATAGGTTTATCGGGTTAATGGCTTATAAACCGGCAACCAAACCTGTTGAGCATTGGGGTCACGTTGTTCCCAATGCAGAGTTGAAATCTGGTAATATAACATTCAGTCCTGCTCCGGGTGAAGTTTTTTCAGCTTCAGGGCCCAAATCTTGCTGTTCTCCACCTGCTGATTGGAGCCGATACAATTCCGTAAGAGATAATTAAAGTTAATGAAAAACCAGTTTAACTAAAACCCTCCGGATTAACGGAGGGTTTTTTTATTTAAACATTTTTCCGGGAAATAATTAATGATTAAAGCTTAGTTTTTATTAAAAGTTGTTGCATTTGCTTGTGCCATAGGCATGATGAGCAGGTCATTTATATTTACATGGTCTGGCTGTGAGGCAACAAACCATATTGACCTGGCAATATCCTCTGCTGCTAATGGAGTATAGCCTTTATAAACTTTGTCTGCGGTTTCTTTTTCACCATGGAAACGCACTTCAGAGAATTCAGTCTCTGCAGCGCCGGGTGCAATTTGAGAAACCTTGATACCAAGTTTGAACAGATCCAGCCGCATGCCCTTTGTGAGTCCTTCTATTGCATGTTTTGTCGCACTGTAAACATTTCCATTGGGATAGGCTTCTTTGCCGGCAATGGAACCTATATTGATAATATGGCCCGAACCATTTTTAATCATTAAATTAGAAACCAACTTCGACATATACAGCAATCCTTTAATGTTTGTATCAATCATGGTGTCCCAATTGTCCAAATTACCTTCATGAATAGGTTTCAGATCAAGTGCAAGCCCTGCATTATTGACAAGGACATCTATCCTCTTCCATTTTTTTTCCAGGGATTCAATGGCCTTTATTACTGCTTCTTTTTCCCGAAGATCAAAGCATAAAGTTAAAACCTGAATATTATGTTTACTTTCTAACTCTTCTTTGAGATTTTTCAGACGGTCATTTCTTCGTCCTGTAATAATGACATCAAAACTATTTTGTGCAAACTTTACTGCACAGGCTTTTCCTATACCACTTGTTGCTCCGGTGATTAATGCTATTTTATCCATTCGGTTATTTTTTTCTCGCAGATTCCGCAGAGTATCGCAGAATTTAGTCCATGTTCATCTGCATAATTGGCGAGAACCTTTTAAAGATTATTTACTACCCGTTTAATAGATTCTTTCAGGTTTGCTGAATTAAAATTTATCAACAGCCCCAGTTTTTTATCCGTTAATTTTAAATATGTTAAAAGTTGTTTGTAATGAACACCTGCAAGAGCTTCGACAGATTTAATTTCGATAATCACAAGATCATTTACTAATATATCCAACCTGAATCCAATTTCAAATTTAATATCATTATAGTACATTGGTGCAGCTACTTGGGTTTTAACATCATATTCCATTTCCCTAAGCTCGTAGGCAAGGGCTGCTTCATATACAGACTCTAACAATCCTGGTCCAAGCTCTTTATGGATTTTAAATGCAGCACCTCTCACATCGTATGAAATATCGTTTTCTTTCATGTTTTCTTTTTTTTCTCGCAGATAGCGCAGAGTATCGCAGAATATAGTCTGCGTATTTCTGCGTTATCCGCGAGAGATTTTTTCCTTTATCCATTCACGAGCATTCACAAATGCCTCCACCCAGGGTGAAATCTCATCATTTTTTCTTTGATCTGGATAGTTTGCCCACTGCCAGGGGAGCACAGCTCTTTCCAAATGCGGCATCATCACCAGGTGGCGGCCATCATCGGAACACAATCCGGCAGTATTGTATTGTGAACCATTGGGATTTCCGGGATATTGCTCATAACTGTATTTTACAGGAATATGATATTTTGACTCTTCATAAGGAAAATCAAATTTACCCTCACCATGGGCCACCCAAATACCCAATCTTGATCCCACCATCGATTTTAACATGACAGAATTATTTTCCTCAATTGTTACATTTAAAAAGGCGGATTCAAATTTAAGGGAAGCATTATGGAGCATTTTGGGCTTTTGATTATGATTCGGATTAACAAGACCCAATTCAATCATCAGCTGACATCCGTTGCAAATGCCAAGGCTTAATGTATCATCCCGTTTGTAGAAATTATCCAAAGCATTTTTTGCTTTTTCATTATACATAAATGCACCGGCCCACCCCTTTGCAGAACCCAACACATCAGAATTTGAGAATCCTCCAACAAAAACGATCATGTTGATTTCCTGGAGGGTTTCCCTTCCACTGATCAGGTCAGTCATATGAACATCTTTCACATCAAACCCGGCAAGGTATAATGAATAGGCCATCTCACGATCTCCGTTCACACCTTTTTCACGGATGATTGCGGCTTTTATGCCAGTCGGTTTTCTACGGTAAAGATCAATCCCAAATTGTGATGCTTCACCGGTGAAGGTTTCATTAAATCTGAAAGTTAATTCCTGCTTTTTGTAATTCTTATAACGTTCAAGCGCTAATTCTTCACCGCATTGTTTTCTGTCAAGTAAATACGATGTCCTGTACCAGCTATCTCTTAATTCGTCAATATTGAAATTATATGAATTAGACTGATGCTTAACTGTAAAGGTTCTGTTTGTATTTGGTTTCCCTATTTCATGAAAATTAATTCCCTCACTTTGTAATTTATTTTGTATGTTATCATTTTCGTGGACTTGAATAATTATTCCGGGATTTTCGCTAAACAGTAATTTGATAATATCTTCTTCTTCAATCG
>Ga0255369_1117_pt1 | contig 13316 bp, 6 predicted proteins | sample ANMaggSeSYBR01C9_FD_182091 | JGI IMG/M metagenome (GOLD analysis project Ga0255369, IMG submission 182091) | Sediment cell enrichment communities from methane seep in Santa Monica Basin, California, United Staets - ANME aggregate JGI... | ecosystem: Environmental > Aquatic > Marine > Cold seeps >... | reverse complement strand
CATAGTTATTTCACAGCCGGTTATGTCCGCGTTAAGCTGGTCAACCGAAATAGAACCCATCAGCATAAGAAAATTGCTCTGAGGACGAAAAAGCGGCAGATTCACACGCAAAGCATTAGTCTGCCCTGACAGAAATTTCATTGAAAGTGGCAGGTAAGGGCCATTGATTACGTCTTCGTCAGCGTTAGCGATACCCTCGTACTGACCGGCTGTTATCGTCATAGTAAGAGGACAGCTCAAACCCGACAGATCAATTTGATTGGCGAAGATTAAGAAAGTGCCTCTGTTCAGGTCAAGCAACATCAAATTGATATTTCCCGGATCACCGCTATTCCCACCGACATGAAAGAACCTGCCGTACATAATGCTCTCTGGCGACAAAGCAACAGGGTCGGCGTCAAAGACGAGATTGCCCTTATGCCAAAGACCGAAATTCAGCGTTTCAGCATTGGCGAATTCCTGTTCGAGCGCATCAAACCTGCCCATAGTCATAAAGAAATCCGATGGGTTTTCTCTGTCCAGCCCGCCGGGGTACGCCATGAACATATCTATTGAAATGATTCTATGAATACACTCGTAAGCACCCATATCGATAATATCGTTACATACACGATTGTTTCCTTCAACGTCGGTACTGTAAGCCGACATCACATCGTTATTCCCACTGTTCAGGCAGGGTGAATTGGTTAACAAGCTGTAATCGCCGTCCACCCAGAAATCATCGCTCGTATCTTCGGCCGTGCCACTGTCATCCCAATATCCGTCTTCGCCAAAATATGGATTCTGATCGATGTTTGTCTCATTGCCGTTGTTATCCACAGCCCAGTCAACCACGCAGGTATCCTCACGTCTGATATTCTCAAGGCCGCCCTCGACATTACTGTAAGAAATGGTTATTGTCGAATCTTCAACAAGGGCTATTTCCGGTCCGTCGCTTTGTGAAGCCACTAAATTGTCCCATAGAATACAATTGGCAACTGTCGCGGTACTGTTACTGAATAACCTGATCCCACCACCGCGTAAAACGGCTTCGTTGGCACTCAAGGTGCAATTTGTCAGAGAGGCTGTGCTGGCGTTGTTGTAAATTGCACCGCCGTACTTACCGCAAATATTTCCGGTAAGTACACTGTTGACAATTCCGAGAGTGCTGCTGTCAAGGTATATGCCGCCGCCGAAGTTCGATGCGAAATTGCCGCTGACCATACATGAGACAAAAATAGGATCGCAATTGCTCTCGGCACAGATGCCGCCCCCCTTTATAAGGAAACCCGGGGTCGGCTCCGAGAACGAAGTTGTCGCTGATGGTACAGCCGACAAGTTCCGGGCTGCTGTTCATAGAACAATACAAGCCACCGCCGTTACTGGCGGTATTACTACTGATAATACAATCATTGATGATGGGACTGCTGCTATAGCAGTAAATTCCACCGCCGAAGGATTCGGCCGAGTTGTTACGAATAGTACAGTTTTCGATGATCGGGTCGGCGTTGTCGCAAAGTATGCCGCCGCCGGAAGAATCGGTGCTGTTATCGCTGATAACGCAGTTGAGAATCGACGGACTGCTGTAGTAACAATAAAAACCGCCGCCCCAGGCAAAACCACCGTTAACAGTCAAACCGGATACGATCGAGTTCGCGTCTTCTTGAGTGTGGAAATAGAATCCGCGATGCGGCTCCGAGGTAGTGCCGCCGGGAGCGATGATCGTGGCCGCCACTATGGCCGCCTCGCAAGGATCGGTACTACGTAAAGTGAGGGCCTTGCCCTGAAAATCAAGGTCGCGATTACCAGAGCCACTATACGTACCCGATGCGAGAATAACAACATCGCCATCGCCGGCAGCATCAAGCCCGGCCTGGACAGTAGCTTTCGGCCCGTGCACTTCGTCCCAGGAAGCGGCTTTGCCGTCCCACTGATCATTTCCTTCGGTGCAATTGACATAGAAATCAGCCGCATTGAGCGATATAGTCCCGAAATATAATACAGATACGACAACAGACAAGATGAAAGGGATGTTCTTTTTCATAGTAAAGTCCTTTTTGGAATAATTGGAATAATTAGTACTAATGCGTGGAGCAAAGCTCTGTTTTGCAGAAGAACCCCATAATTTGACGCAACTGCCAAAAGTCCGAAAAACGCCGCAAAAACCAAATATACTCATCCCAGATGAATTTGTCCGGTCATATGCTGATGATTTCGAAGTTGTCGGCTAACAGTGTGCGCTGTGCCGCCTTGCGTTGCTTGATATTGGCAAAAAATGCCATCGCATGTTCTTTAGTTTTGCCACTTCTTTGGTAGGTAACTTCATTTCTTTGGTAGGTAACTCAAAATCCCTCACAGCAACGTTATTATCGACCATTAGTCCGATAATACATTAAATTTCAGGCATTTTTATTCAGGGTGAGTATAATACGCGGGGCAAAGCCCTGTTTTGCAGAAGAACCCCATAATTTGACGCTGGGCTCTGATTTAGCGGACAGAATATTTATAAAGCGCGAATGTAAAGGACTTAGGAAGAGAAAAGGTGATTCGGTTTTCGGCGTCAGGGGTGGCCGTGAAGTCGCCGCCGTGGCCCAGTATCAGCCGGCAATCAACCTTACGCCCAGTGAGGTTCCAGGTCCGAAGAGCAGCCTTGGGCTGATCGTTTAATTCCCGAAACACCAGGAAATAGCCTGTTTTTCCATTGATTGACTGGAAGCCGGTCCAACCTGTGCCGCAGGGTTCCTGCCCGATGGGGAAGATTTTACCTTTGTGTATCTCTATCTGATGCTCCCGGTATTTCTTTATTATCGGGGCGATGGCGAAACCCTCTTCGGGCAGACCCGTACCCTCAAGGAACGCCAGCGGCTGGCCCATCATTGTGGTGGCGAATATATAATCGAAGGGAATCTTAATCGGTGCCAGAGGGTCATTAGCAGGATACCTATCGAGACTTCGCCACTTATTGAGGAACTCTACTTGTAAACACTGCGGCGGGACGTATCGCGAGAGCATCCAGAGATTACGCAGCGTCCAGTGCGGATAATAATTCCCAAAGTCGCTATAGCGGTTCTCGACAAAGTAGTTTCCGAATTCGTTGAAATAATGACATCCGTACCTGTTGTCCGCGGTGATGTCCATGTTGAAAATGGCTTCATTATCGGTGGCCTTCATTACTGTTTCCAGGATATTGCGTACATTGGTTTCCGCCTGTTTTTTCGGGAGTCTTACTCCATCCAATTTGAAGGTGCGGATGCCGTCATTTTTATAAAGCTGAATCATGGCGTTGGATAAGTTCCTCCAATTGTTGTATGTGTGGTCCCGGCCAGGCTCGACCCATGTCCATAGACATAGTTCGATACCCAGTTCCTTACCCCGTTTTACCACAGGGGCAAGTCCGTTTGGAAATCTTTTCATATTGACCTTAAATATGTCGGGGTCGTCTAATTTGATAGTGGTTTGCCATCCACTATCGAGTTGAAAATGCGTAATTCCAAGACGCGCACCGGCTTCCAGTTCGGCTATCGCGAAAGCTTCGCACAGTTTTTTTTCCTTGTTGCGGTCTCCCCATGTGTTCATCATGATCATCTCGTCGCGGCCGGGCTTACGGATACGGACTTGTTCCTGGTATTGTCGCAGGGCACGGAGCCGGCCATATTCACCTCCACTGGTAACGCCGGTTACAAAACCATAACAACGTATCCATTCAGTCGGGTCAAGATCGTCCGGCTCTATGCCGATGCCAACCAGTTTTATATCGTTGATTTTGATAGCGAAGTCGCATCCGGGATAATGTAATTGCACATGCGAGGGCGGCGATTCCTTCAGCACAAATAATCCCCGGTCCTCAAGCAGATGATCCATAAACAGGATATTGCCGATCATGTATTGCTCTTTACTGGTGTACACCAGTGCCGACGATTCCTGAACAAGAGTATTATGACGATCGGTAACATTAATAAATCGGACGGCCTTCAGTCGCCAATGCCGGCCCGGCAGACACAGCCGGTCAAGCACGGTAGCCTTAATTTCGCCTCTGTTGCCCGCCCTGATTTCGCGAAGGCGGGCGGGGTCGGTAACTTCTTTTTGCCACGCTGTGGAAGCCGTACCTCGCAGATAATAATCACAGGCTATCGCCGGGCAGTCGGGATAAATCCTGAACGAGCGTTTCACCTCAAGTTTGTCCAGCTTGAAGGTTACGACCACATTGAGATGCGCCGGCTTGATCGAGTCGGACTCACGCTCGAATATCTCCAGTTGGCCGTCGGTGGCCTTTGTCGTCGTGCCGGGGAAACTACAGTCCGGTTTTTTCCCGCGCAGGTTCCACACCTGACCATTTAACCTGTCCTCCAGGCTTTGGCTCATCAGATTACCATTGTTCCATTTGTATTGCCGACGGATAAGGTTGTTTTCAAGAGTCAGCACTCCGTTTTCCAATACCCCGCGGCAATTGCTGGTCAATTTCTTCGTGTTTGTTTCGGCTATGGTTGTTGGTAGGACGGCGAGGTTGTCGGCAGCCTGGATAAAGGAAAAGCTCATGCCCATAAGGATAGTAATAATGAACGTAGTTCGCATAATCATGATAGTTCCTTTCAAATATATTTAGTAGGTTAGTGCTCCTCGATACTAACCAAAAAAACAGGGTAGTCAAGCGTCATAGTTGATTTTTTGTCTAATTTTGGTTACACTTCTCAGATATTGTTCTGTTTTGCAAAAGTTTGCATCGAAGTTCTGTAAAAGCAAAGGATTCTGATTATGACAGGCAAGAGGATATGGTTATTTGTATCTGTTTTTGTGTTTTACGGCTGCGTACAGGCGGTTTTAGTCGTCTCGGCAGCGAAAGCAAACTTGGCAGTTCACGACTGGGAGGACCCTCAGATAATCGGCCTTAACAAGGAGCCTGCTCACTGTACACTTATGCCCTTCAGCGACAAAAAGGCTGCTCTTAAGGGCGACCGCGACGGCTCACCGTTTTTCCGATTACTCAACGGTTCCTGGAGGTTCCATTGGGTCAATAAGCCCGCCGACCGGCCGGTTGAGTTTTACAGACCCGATTATGACGTCAGCGGCTGGGACAAAATACCCGTGCCGGGCAACTGGCAGATGTACGGTTACGGCAGACCGATTTATACTAACATCCGCTATCCCTTCCCTGCCAACCCGCCTCACATCCCACACGATTACAACCCTGTCGGTTCGTACCGCAGGGAATTTACCATTCCCGCTAATTGGAAGGACCGCCAGGTCTTTCTGCACTTCGACGGCGTTGATTCGGCATTTTATCTCTGGGTCAACGGCGAAAAAGTCGGTTACAGCCAGGGCAGCCGTACTCCGGCCGAGTTTAATATTACAGGGTATCTGCAACGGGGAACAAATATTCTGGCCGTTGAGGTCTATCGTTTCTCGGACGGCTCGTATCTGGAGGATCAGGACTTCTGGCGTTTGAGCGGTATCTTCCGGGACGTCTATTTGTTTTCAACAGCCGATTTTCACATAAGAGACTTTTGGATACGCACGGAACTGGACAAGCAATACCGTAACGCCGTACTCAAAGTTCTCATAAGGGTACGGAATTACTCCCAATACCAACAGCCAAGAGGGAATCATACAGTAGAGTTGGACCTGTTTAGTAGTGAAGGTGTCCCCCTTTCGTCGCGTCCGATTATTTCGTTTAAGGTGGGCGACATCGACATCGGCAAAGAGTTGTCCTTTGGTGCGAGCTTTTATAGTGTTACCAATCCCGCGAAATGGTCTGCCGAGATGCCAAATCTCTATAGGGTGTTATTAACCTTGAAAGACGAACAGGGCGAGATTGTCGAGGTTGTTTCATGTGATGTTGGGTTCCGCGAAGTCGAGATCAAAAACGGACAACTCACCGTTAACGGCAAAGCGATTATGGTCAGGGGCGTCAACCGACATGAGCACGACCCGGACACAGGCCATTATGTAAGTGTCGAGTCGATGATCCGGGACATCAGACTTATGAAGCAGTTCAATATCAACACCGTTCGTACCAGCCATTATGTCAACGATCCGAAATGGTACGAGCTGTGCGATAAATATGGTTTGTACGTGATCGACGAAGCCAATATCGAATCGCACGGTATGGGCTATAAGCCGAAAAAGACACTGGGCAATAAACCCGAATGGAAAAAAGCACATTTAGACCGTACAATCAGTATGGTCGAGCGGAACAAAAATCATCCGTCCGTAATTATATGGTCGCTTGGAAACGAGGCCGGCGATGGTGTTAATTTCAAGGCGACAAGCGACTGGATTCATCAACACGATTCCACCCGGCCGGTACACTATGAACAAGCCAAAGAAAAGCCACACACCGATATTGTCTGCCCGATGTACGATTCTATTGGCCGAATTGTCAAGTACGCCAAAAGTAATCCCTATCGGCCATTGATTTTGTGTGAATACGCGCATGCGATGGGCAACAGTGTCGGCAATCTTCAGGACTATTGGGACGCCATCGAGGCGTATCCGTCCCTTCAGGGCGGCTGTATCTGGGACTGGGTCGATCAGGGCCTGCGAAAACGAACACCCGACGGCAGAGAATTCTGGGCTTATGGCGGCGACTACGGCGACAAGCCCAACGACGGTAATTTCTGCTGTAACGGTCTGGTTCAGCCCGACCGCAAGCCCAATCCGTCTTTGTATGAAGTCAAAAAAGTTTATCAGCGTATCAAGGTTACTCCTGTTGATCTGATCGCCGGCAAGGTAAGTGTTCACAACAAGTATGAATTCCGAAATCTCGATTTTGTGAATGTCTTATGGGAACTGACAGAGAACGGCAGAATGATCCGGAAAGGTAAACTGGCACGATTGTCCCTGCCGGCCGGGAAAGAACGTGATATTACTATCCCATTCCGAAAGCCTCATCTGAAATCCGGCTCCCAATACCACTTCAAGATTAGTTTCACGCTTGCCGAGGATGAACTCTGGGCCGATCGCGGGCACGTTGTGGCATGGGACCAGTTTGAGTTGCCGTTTAATGTTCCGACTGCGCCGAAGGCGAACATCGCTGTTATGGGGGAACTGAAATTTGAGCAAACGCCACGGGGCATTATCGTTACCGGCAAAGATTTCGTAATAACAGTCGGCAAAGACAGTGGTGTTATCGAATCGTTTGTCTTTCGCGGCAGGGAGCTGATCGCGTCCGCGTTGGCTCCCAATTTTTGGCGGGCGCCAATTGATAACGATAACGGTAACAAAATGCCCGAACGGCTAAGCGTCTGGCGCAAGGCTGGACCGGACCGCAAAGTGGACTCTGTTACCGCCGAGCGGCTCTCGAAAAAAGTGGTTCGCATTGATGTACAAGCCACCCTGCCTGCCGGTAATAGTGCCTACCGAAACACCTATACCGTCTATGGCAGTGGCGATGTCATTGTTGAAAGTAGTATCAAGCCAGGCGGCAAGCTACCCAATCTGCCGCGTTTCGGTATGCAGATGGCGATGCCGGGTGAGTATGACCAGGTCCGCTGGTATGGCCGCGGCCCCCATGAAAACCACTGGGACCGTAAGACCGGCGCCGCTGTCGGTGTTTATTCCGCTTCGGTTGAAGAGCAGATTCACGTCTATGTCCGCCCGCAGGAAAACGCCAATAAGACCGACGTTCGTTGGTTGGCCCTTACCAACAAAAACGGGACGGGCCTTTTAGCTGTTGGTATGCCGTTGCTTAGCGTCAGCGCCTGGCCTTTCACCATGCAGGACCTGGAGCAGGCCGCTCACATTCACGAACTGCCCCGCCGTAATACGATTACCGTCAACCTTGACTATAAGCAAATGGGCGTTGGTGGCGATAACAGTTGGGGCGCCAGAACCCACCGCGAATACACACTGCCGACCAAGCCCTACAGCTATCGCTTTCGGCTGAGTCCCATTCCCGGCAACGCTGCTTCTCCCGGCGATATGAGTAGAATTTCGTTTGACCCTGCCCCATAGGCAACATAAAATCGCGACTGTGTAGTTGTGCAGTTACGTAGGATGGGCTTTAGCCCATGCTGTATGACTCTATTGAAAAGGAATAATCAACATGAAAAATTTATTGCGAAAACTTATGGGCTGTTCATTGGCAGGCTTGGCGATCATTTCGTTTGCCGCTTCAGTCGGCTACGCCGCGCAGCGGGGAACAGCCGTCATCCCCAAGCCGCAGAAGATCATTTTTCAGAAGGGATATTTCTTTACTATTAAGCCCGACACCGTAATCCTTACGGACAAGGCCGCGATGCCGACAGCCCTTCAATTACAAAACGCGATTGCGCAGGCAACCGGCTATTCTCTAACCGTGAAGATGCCTCGGAGTAGTGTGCGCGACGAGAACTGTATCACCGTCATAGTGAGTTCCGACAAGGCCAATCTTGGCAGGGAAGGATACCGTTTAGCGGTTACGACATCACGGGTAGTGATCATTGCGGCTGATAACGCGGGTGCTTTTTATGCCTTTCAGACCATCAGGCAGTTACTGCCCGTTCAGTTTTTCAGTAAAACTCCGGTAAGAGGCATTGATTGGAAGATTCCATGTGTCCGGATCGAGGATTATCCCCGGTTCGCCTGGCGAGGTGCGATGTTGGACCTGGCTCGTTATTATATGCCCAAAGAATTCGTCAGGAAATTTATCGATCTCATGGCGCTGCATAAAATGAATTCGCTTCAGTTGCACCTGACGGACGATCAGGGTTGGCGGATTGAAATAAAAAAGTATCCCAAATTAACCGAGGTAGGCGCCTGGCGAAAGGAAAGCATAGCAGGCCATTTTCGCGACAAGCCGCGGAAATATGACGGGAAACCTCACGGTGGCTTTTATACACAGGACGACCTGCGGGAAATTGTCGCTTATGCCCGCGACCGTCATATCAGGATCGTGCCTGAGGTCGAGATGCCCGGCCACGCTCAGTCAGCTATCGCCGCATATCCCGAACTCGGCAACACAGGCAAAAAACTGAAGGTCAGTGTGAATTGGGGGATTCATAAAAACATCTTTAATGCCGACGAAAAAACCATCCTTTTTCTTCAGGACGTGCTTACTGAGGTTTTGGAAATCTTTCCCAGCGAATTCATTCATATCGGCGGCGATGAGGCCAACAAAACTCAATGGAAAGCCAGTCCCAAAATAAAGGCTCGGATAAAAGAACTGGGCCTGAAAAACGAGGACGAGCTTCAGAGTTATTTCATTAAGCGTATGGATACATTTCTTGTCTCGAAGGGCCGCCGCCTTATCGGTTGGGACGAAATCCTCGAAGGCGGCCTGGCGCCCAACGCGACCGTTATGTCCTGGCGTGGGACAAAAGGCGGTATAGCCGCCGCTCGGGCCGGACACGATGTGGTTATGGCCCCGACCAAATACACATACTTCGATTATTATCAATCCAAAAACAAGAAAAAAGAGCCTTTGGCCATCGGAGGATGTTTACCTTTGCGCGAGACTTATGAGTTCGAACCGATACCAAAAGAACTGACCGCCGAGCAGGCAAAGCACGTCCTCGGCGCACAGGGACAACTATGGACCGAATACATTCCCAATCCGAAAAAGGCGGAATATATGGGATTCCCCCGATATTGCGCCTTAGCCGAGTTGGTCTGGACAAAGCCTGAAAACAAAAATTACTCCGATTTTATCGAACGGCTAAAGGCCCATTTGAAACGGCTCGACATTCTCGATGTCAATTACCGCCCACTTGACAAATGACTGTTTCTTGAATACTCCTGCCACAGGAAAGGATGAAAGATTATGAAGCACTACATGATCTGGATTGTATTGTTGGGCACTATTTACCTCACATATACAACAACTGAAACGCGAGCCGAGAATCTGAGCGGAATGCAGGTAGTGGGAGCTGTGAGTTCTGCTCGACACAAGACAATAGTAGTCAAGCCGAACGAAATAGAGGATCCGTTGGTGAACCCTGATTGCGGTTGGGGGATTTGGTTAGGACCGATCTTCCTCTTAGAACCGCAACGCAGTGTGGCTGGCATGACTACGGCTTTCGGAGACGATGCGCCCCAGTTCAGTTTTGCCTGCATAGACTGGGACTGGCGGTTCCTGGAGCCGCGCGAGGGCGAGTTCCACTGGGACGATCTGGATGCGGTAGTTAACTACTGGATTGCCAGGGGCAAGCAGATCAACATGCGGCTCTTCACGACCTACAATCCAGGCTGGGCAGGAGAGGGAGGAACGCCAGTTGCTCCGGACTGGCTGTTCGACGAGGCCGGCTGCCGCCACTTCCCCGTGAAATTTCCCCTTAAAGGAAAGACTGTAGGCACTATACGGGCGCCGGAATACACCGATCCCATATACTTGAAAAAGATCCGAAACTTCCTGACGGCGGCACGGGACCGCTATGAGCATCACTCCAATGACTCCTTCATCATGTGGCACGTCGGCGCCTACGGCCCGTGGGGAGAATGGTGGGTCGGCCACGGAGAGTACGAGTGGCCCAGCGACGAGGCTGCACACGAGGCCTGTGTGAAGATGCAGAACATATACAAGGACCTGTTTGGCACCAAATGCCAGTTGTCTTGTCGCGGCGACAACTTGAAGACTCCACCTCCACCGGACTACGAAACCTGGAAGTACAAGGATGCGATGGACGAGGCGGCAGCCAACGGCTGGGTGCTGGGAGTCCACAGTTGTTTGTGGCCAGGAACAAGAAGCGGACATTATCAGGGACGGCTGCTCCTTCAGGATTATTGGCCTTCTAACGTGCACTACGGCGAGAGCAACTGGTCGTATGCCAGTATGGTTCGCGGAGAACACGGCGGCCTGAAAAATAATCTGGACGGAGCCCTGAGGCTTCATTATAACTGGCTGCACCAGTACATGAAGGCGGAAGACTACAGGCAGCATCCGAACACCGCCTACTTTGATAGGGGGCTGAAAAAGGGAGGATTCGGCTACAGGTTCGTGCTGACAAAGGTCGAATACCCGGAGCGATTGGCTGCCGGTTCAACCTTTACGCTGAAGCAAAGCTGGGTGAACAGGAACACCGGCAGGGCCTGGAGGAAGTACCCGCTCGCCGTGTACCTGACCAATCCGTCGAGCGGTCAGGTTGTGGTCGGTCCGTTGGTGGACGAGGACTTCGATCAAACAATGTTTATTGCGGGGGAAACCTACCAGGTATCGTCTCAGTTCACCCTGCCCCCCGACGCGCCCGATGATACGTATGACCTGCGGATCGCGATGGTGGACCGCTCTGGTGTGCCGAGGATACGGCTTGCGATCGAGGGCGGCGACGCAGAGAAGCGGTACAAGATCGGTCTGGTCCGTATCAAGGCCCCCGTGCGATAATGGCATTCTGTACCTACCGGATGTCCGCTCTGGATATATCTCAAAAATTGGGTGCCACCTTTTTACCATAGTTATACCCAATAGGTATCATTCTGTCTGGCAGAGCCAACTATAACACTTTGCCAATAACGAAATTACAAAAACCGCTACCTGGTGTTTTCATTCAGGATCGGTATAGTTACTACTACGAAAAGGGTTGAAGATTATGAAACACTGCCTGATTTGGATCGTATTACTGAGCACTATTTACCTCACAAACACAACCGAACTATCCGCTGGCAAGCTGAGTGATTTGCGTGTGAGCGAAAACGGCCGATTTCTGGTTCGCAAGGACGGAGCGGGATTCTTTCCAATCGCTGATACGGCATGGCTGATTACCTCGGTGTTAAATCGCGACGAGGTTGAGAAGTATCTTCAACATCGCAAGGACCAAAAGTTCAACATGATTGCGATGATCGCATTTTCTTCATATGACAACGATATCATCGCCAATGTGTATGGAGATTATCCTTTTGAGGTTAACCGTGGCAAGTGGAATCCACTACGACCAATTACCACACCGGGCGAAAGCCCCGTGAACTCGGTGGAATATGACTATTGGGACCACCTGGAATATATCATCGACACCGCCGAATCCAAGGGTATGTACGTGATTTTATTGCCGACGTGGGGCAACTATGTGGTCGGAGGTTGGAACGGCACAAATACGTCTGAAATCGTCTTTAACCCAACCAACTCGTATAAATACGGCCATTGGATCGGCCAACGGTTCAGGAACAGGAAAAACATCGTCTGGATGATGGGCGGCGACCGCAGCGCCGTATATGGCAACAAGGATTATCGAAACGTGTTTCGGGCAATCGCCGAGGGAGTAGCCGACGGTGTCAACGGAATCAACCAACAGGATGGAAAGGCCGACTACAGTACGACACTTATGAGTTACCATCCGAGGAAATTCACGCCCAATTCCTCTGAGTGGTTCCACAACGACCCTTGGCTGGACTTTAACTCGACTCAAGACCGGCCGAAAGATCAGATAACCGCGATTGCGTTGGATTACGGTCTATCCCCTGCGAAACCAACATGGCTTTTTGAGGGTCGGTATGAACATTACGTGAAAGGGAGCGAAATCTACAAAGATTGGCAAATTCGCTTCCAGTCATATCAAACGGTCTTTGCAGGCGGTTTTGGAATCACCTACGGGAATATGGATTTATTCCATTTCAGCGAATCGGCAAGCGGTCTGAAAGAGTCGGGCGGGACGCGTAAAATCGGCAAATCGGAGAACAGTCTGAATGACCCGGGCGCTATGGGTATGAAGTATCTATCGACGCTGATGACATCGCTGAGTAATGATCAATGCCTCGATCGGATTCCGGATCAGTCTCTGATTGACGGCGATGAGGGAGGTATGAAGGGGTCGGAAGGGGCCATATCGAGCCGGCTCCAGGCGACACGCGGTGGTAGGGGCGATTACGCCATGATTTACAGTGCTAACGGCCGTAACATTCGTTTAAGGATGAACCGCCTAACGGCTAAGTCGATGAATGCGTTTTGGTTCAACCCACGCAATGGTAAATGGCGGATCAAAGATCGTGATTTTACTGATTGCAGACCGTTTCTGAAAAATATCCCCAGCGGACCAACAGCACCAATTCGAGAGTTCGACCCACCCGGCAAAATCGCTGATGGCAATGACTGGGTGCTTGTACTGAAGGCTGCTAAATAGTTACTGTTGCGGAAACGGTATTTGTCATTCCTGCGAAGGCAGGAATCCATCTTTTTTGCTTTGGACCTCCGTTTTTGCGGGGGTGATAGCATATAATTTGGCCCTCTGCAACAGTAACTAAATAGCGTTCTGTAACAGCAAAAACATGGGTAATATGTTTTCAGGCATAACTTATGCAAAGCATAGGCAAGCTTAAATGCGCCTCCTTTTTTTACCCTGATATTCACCCGACCTCTTTATAAACGAATGATAAGTAATAAGTTCGAATTCTTCCATGATTTGATCTACGGTAATGTCCGGAGAGTGGCTTTCAAG
>Ga0255369_1005_pt1 | contig 13517 bp, 4 predicted proteins | sample ANMaggSeSYBR01C9_FD_182091 | JGI IMG/M metagenome (GOLD analysis project Ga0255369, IMG submission 182091) | Sediment cell enrichment communities from methane seep in Santa Monica Basin, California, United Staets - ANME aggregate JGI... | ecosystem: Environmental > Aquatic > Marine > Cold seeps >... | reverse complement strand
CAGTCCATGATCGTGGCGTTGTTGAGGGAGAAGTCTGATCCACTTACACGTATTCCATAACCACCAACGTTTTTAATTGAGAATGAAGGGTTCATCGTCAGTTTTTGGCAAGAAATATATAATCCGTTACTTCCGGCATTTTCTATAGTTATGTCGCTAATGTTCACATCCACAGTATCTGTCAGGTATACTCCACAATTTTGACTATCTTTGACAGTATTGTTTTTCATCTCTATCGAATCGATTTTAGAATAACTGGAATAGCTATCGCACTTGATACCATATCCTGTGTTGTTTGTTATGCTGTTATCGTTTATTATTATGTTATTCCCCTTATCCTTAAGATAAATATCCAATCCACTTCCACCGTTGTTTTTTATGATGTTCCTCTCTATCGTTGCGTTCCCTTTGGCAATATAGAAAGAGTCATAGTGATGGTTATAGATCAGACCACCCCCACAGTTCTCAAGGACGCTGTCCCTGAGTGTGAGTGATTTTCCAGACGAAAAGTAAACCGCATCTTTTTCACAGTCCATGATCGTGGCGTTGTTGAGGGAGAAGTCTGATCCACTTACACGTATTCCATAACCACCAACGTTTTTAATTGAGAATGAAGGGTTCATCGTCAGTTTTTGGCAAGAAATATATAATCCGTTACTTCCGGCATTTTCTATAGTTATGTCGCTAATGTTCACATCCACAGTATCTGTCAGGTATACTCCACAATTTTGACTATCTTTGACAGTATTGTTTTTCATCTCTATCGAATCGATTTTAGAATAACTGGAATAGCTATCGCACTTGATACCATATCCTGTGTTGTTTGTTATGCTGTTATCGTTTATTATTATGTTATTCCCCTTATCCTTAAGATAAATATCCAATCCACTTCCACCGTTGTTTTTTATGATGTTCCTCTCTATCGTTGCGTTCCCTTTGGCAATATAGAAAGAGTCATAGTGATGGTTATAGATCAGACCACCCCCACAGTTCTCAAGGACGCTGTCCCTGAGTGTGAGTGATTTTCCAGACGAAAAGTAAACCGCATCTTTTTCACAGTCCATGATCGTGGCGTTGTTCAGGGAGAAGTCTGATCCACTTGCATATATTCCATAACCACTGACGTTTTTGATTGTAAATCCACTAATGATGACATCAGCATAATTTATATAAATACAATTTGCACTACCTCCACCATCGATAATTGTCGTTTTCCTATCTTCTGCCTCAACCATCAAATCTTTGTCAATCCTTATATTCTCTAGGTAAGTTCCGATCCGCACCTCAATCGTATCCCCCTCGCTCGCCGCATCCACCGCCGCCTGTATGCTCATGAAATCCGCGCCGCCACTATCATCAACAGTGATCACTGCAGCCGCGCTTACTCCTGCACTCGTAACACACACGGCAACAACAAGGAACACCAGCATCAATAACCTTCGGAAGATCATACCCACACCTCAGTCTGTTCGCTCACACAACCCCCACCGCAATTCACCCACAGCGCCGCCGTGCCCGCCGTTGTCCCACAAATGCCAGTCAGTAGCATTGATATCCAGCTGTGAATTATGCTATTTCCGCTACTTATTACATTCTTTGTAAGAATATACTCTACACTACAACATCGCTTATTTTTCATCGTCCATCCCACACTGGAACTCAAATTATGAAATTGCGTAAATCCTGAAATCATCCTGACATTTTCGTTCAAGATATTTTCTGAATATTTAATAAATCTTGTAAACTCTAGGCATATAAATCTTGTGATAATGTTGCAATATATCTATATATTTATATCAACAATTTTATATGAATTCTAATAAAAGACCAACAATGCCCGAAAAACACAATCGCAAAAGCATGACCCCCGGTTCGCGGCAGCTACATACTCAATCAGCGCCCGTATTTTCCTATCATCTCTCCCTGTGCCAGGATGTGCCCTGACATGGCAGCCTCAAGCTGGGATTTGGTTGCACCGCTCTTTAAGCTAAGTTTGGTGTCCAGGGCATATACCTTGAAAAAATACCTGTGTGCCTTGCCCAGCGGCGGGCAGGGTCCGTTATAGCCAATCCTGCCAAAGTCGTTGTTACCCTGCAGGATGCCGTCGTCCAGGGTATTGTTCTTTGATACACCCGGGGGTAGTCCGCTGCTGTCGGCAGGTATGTTGTAGATCACCCAGTGGACAAAGGTCTGCCCGGGTGCGTCCGGGTCGTCCGCTATCAGGGTGATGGACCGAGTGCTGTCCGGGAGCCCTTCCCATGAAAGTGCAGGGGAGCAGTCATCCCCATCGCAGGTTTGTTCGACTGGCAGGCTGCTGCCGTCTTTAAAGGTATCTGGAGATATCGATATTTGTTCCATTAAGGTCTCCTCCATTAGATCTCTAAAATATCATCAGTCGTCATCATAATCCAGTATCCCTTACCCGCTTCCATATTTGCCAGATCGTTTCCAAAAGGTGCACTTTGATCGTACTTCTTCCAATGATCAGCTGTATCGCTTGCATTATATGTCCAAACGATAGTGTAATTGCCACTGATTGAAGAGAGAGACTCTGCGATTGGCTGACTTTCAAGTGAATTATATCCAATTAAGTTCCAGCCGGTCGTTAAGTTAATATCAGTTGATTCTGGCACTGTTCCACTGATGTTCAAAGCACTGTCAGAGGTCATCATTATCCAGTACCCTTTTCCAGCTTCCATAGTTGTCAGGTCATTGCCGAAGGGTGCACCCGGGTCGTACTTCTTCCAGTGATCAGCAGTGTCGCTGGCATTATATGCCCAAATAATGCTGTAATCACCCATGATCGGAGACAGTACCATATCAACACTCGTATCTTCTGGCATCAAGGGTAGAGATATTAAATTCCAGCCTGCTTGTAGTGGAATGCGAAGAATTTCAGTAGTAAAATCATATTCATTACTCTGGTTTGAATTTCCATGTTGATCGGTACTGTTCACTACAAAGTAATAGGTAGTATCTGGCAGAAGTCCAAAGAGATGTATACTGTGAGAGGTGACATTCACCAGATCATATTTTTGTAATGTGTAATTACTGGATTCAGTGCCATACTTGACTAAGCTGCTGCTCGGCCCATTGGTATCCCAGGTTATGATTGTGGAATCTGGTGTTATCCCGGTTATTGAAACATTAGAGATAATTGATGTAGGGCTGCTGATCCAAATAGGATTAGTGTAAACGGTGTGCCCTTTATCTGTAGTTGCATGTATCCTGACATATCCATTCTTCATCAAAGGGATCTTACTTGCCAGATCTGTATACACTTTAGAATTGGAAAGACTATCTGGAGAAATATGATAATCATCTATTTCCCCTTCAGTTTCACCAATAACACCCAGAATAAAATAAATGTGAGACACATTTCCAAATTCAAGCGTAGATTCCCATTGTATGTTCAGCGTGAGATCGTATCCTGTGATCTCATCACCAATAATTGCAGTTTCACCACGCTCATTGGTAATATTGAAAATTACCAGCGGACCATCGGACATTATGGAGTGACCATTTTTCAAAGCATTTAAAATACCTTCACCCGTAAATTCTTTACAATGTATATATGTTCGAACCTTTCCAAAAGCGTTGTCCATGGGCCCAATTACAGTGGTCGCATGACTGAAATCCCCATGAGCGTCACTGCCGCCCGCAATAAATACATCTTTGCGACCATTCAACAATAAGCGTCTCCATTGTTCTAATCCCAGATCCCGCTCATTGTCGTTGTTTATCATATTCCACACTTGAAGACCATTATACCCGACCAGATTATAGTCTTCAGTTATCCAGGGAACTCTATCAAAAGCGGCAGCACTTGCATCGCGATGTCCTTCCGGATGTGCCGCATAACTAACACCGCCCTGAGAATTAACCACATCAATAACATCTTCAAGATTCCATGTTAGCCCGCCTTCTGGTTTTTCATCTTGACTACCTGGAATAAAGTCTAAACCTGTTCCTCCTACATTGCTGAAATTTTCCATTCCAAAGATCAAAAAATGGACCACCCCCCTTGGAACAAGGGGGAGGGACTTATGTCCATAACATGAGACTTCCTCACCAAGTATGAGCCTGTACGAACCAGTACTATAGGAGCCAACATCATGTTTAAGGGCAGTGAACTTATGATTGGGGTTTGTTGTTTTGCTATCTCTTATATCGAAAGAATGATCTGTAATGGCATTCCAGTCAAGCCCGATGGCCCTCCCAGCTTCTACCGTGGATTCTACAGGGAAGCCAAATTCTACAAGATTATCCGTATAACTGCTATGGTAATGGGTATCTCCGGCATGCCAATTTGGTAATGTGGGTAGAGTTTCACTTGCTATTGTCACATTAAAATGGCTGTGGGTATCGCCATCAGGATCCAGCCAACCACCAATATCTCTTATCACTACATGGAAGCAAGCCTCTCCACTTACATCGTGTTCAGATGGATCCAGGTATGTAATGCCATACCAATCACCAGGGTAATATAGATTATAGTATGATCCGTCTACGGTTACACCATTCCATTTGGTTTCCATACCTAACAATATATCATCGATTTCATTATCATCTTTATCGCAATCCTCATCAAGATAAATCTCGATATTTCCCAGATCATAATCACCTGCAATACCAGCAGCATCTTTAACCATGACGAGAATGGGAATACTGCCGGTCTGGGTCCGCCATGGAGCATCTGCGAATACATCCTTTAATAATGTATTCTCCCATAAGGGAACCACTGTAGCAGAACTAGAAGATACATTATATCCACTGCCTTCATTGTCAAGTTCCCATATCGTCCTATGCCCCTGTAACTGAACATATAACTTATATGTACCAACCGGAACTAACACTTGTATGTCTTCTTGTTTGAGGATATCAGACTCGAACAATGGCACTTCGATTCCATCTTTTATCGTCACAACTTTAATATGTTTTGGATGAAATTCCGGGGCAGGTCCCATAACAATTGCATCCGGGGTTACATCGAATGTTAATATCCCTGTCCCCCCGGCATATGCAGAAGGTACTATGCAGAATATCCCAAATAAAAAAATTATTATTACAAACAGTCTAATGCAATTTGTCGTCATTTTATCACCCCTCTTTTTTTTTATTACTGCAGCTACAGATATGCCTATTGCAACGCCGAACATGATCGATATTCCAATACACCACATTATGAAAAAATAAACACCAAGTAAGGAAGCTATAATTATCAATGAATTTCCCAATAAATAAGAAAATATATCTGTTACATACGCCGGTAAAAAAATAATTTTCCATTTTATAGGGATATTTTTAAATAATGCTCCTACATCTCCATATCCTGAAAATCCAGCAGCAAAAGCCATCCATGCATATATCATACCCGAAAACAGGCCCCATGTCCCACCAATGATTGTACTCCTTTTTGTCCATTTATCCACAATCCCACCTCTTATTAGATACTTTGCGTTAATATTACATTTCTTTATCCTTCCCTTTCTCCTGATGTGCCTGGTATTTTTACTGCATCTTAGTTTGACTTCCAACAAAAAGTATTGAATTTCGAAATAATCTTGTCAAATTACAGAAAATATCCCAACACCCCTGCGATCGCCAGAGCTAGATAGGTGCGGTCCCACGCATCCACTTCACCATTACTGCTTACATCGCCGCCGCAATGCGATACTATAAACATGGCTTAGATGTGCTCTATTTAACAGATGTTTCAATTGTGCGCAGGTTGATAGAACATAAATATTAAAATAAAAATACTCCCATTTGACCTATAGGTTAACTTACCTTGCCACCAAACCAGCACTGTTGGCACTAATGTTCCTATAAATCCCTAAAGAATATCGATCAACCGTCAGAGGCTGTCCGACAATCACTGTCAGTAAGAATTCTCTTATTTCCTTTTCGATTTAAAGCCCTAATTCATCTTTCTTTTCTTCGGATTTTGAATTACTGGACAGCCTCTATACATTAGGGGTGTCGATATTAAAAGTGTTCATGATGTATTGAGCATTTCCAATTAATGTTTTCATATTCGCATCCGCAAAAAAAAAGGCATCCCTAAGGATGCCTTATGGTGCCGCCTCATTTCCTACAAGATATTTTGCCAGATAGAGTGCATCTGCAGAAGTTATCTTTCCATCACCTTGGGCAGGGGACATATCACTTACAAGCAATGAGGGCATGGGTTCTTTGCCTACCAGATACTTTGCTATGTATAGTGAATCTGCAGAATTCAGATCTCCATCCCGGACAACATCGCCTCGCAAGAGTACAGTCAGTTCGATAACCGAAGTGTTTGTATTGTCTGCCCCGTCTGTTGCAGTAACAACCAGTTCATGAGTCAGGTTAATACCATCGGTAGCAGTTGTCGCTACTGTCCAGACATCTGTACCAACTATTCTATCCATGACCTGATCATCTGAACCTCCGATCGGCGAGAGATCAATAGTGACGTTCACCACACCAGATTCGCTATCAAGTACAGTTGCATTCAATACAGTGACATTCGTGCCCGGTACTCTGGGTCTGCCGTTGTCATTCAGGATCACATCCAAAGTGGCAATTGCATCTGTTATCACCGGCGGTTCTTTGTCAAGTATACTGAATGTTCCATTGGCTACACTGTGTCCGATAATATCATAGCTGGTATAATCGATCAATTCTGAGGAACTGATGGCCAGTGGTGTTGAATCCGGGTATTCTCCTACGGCATGGAAGGTAACATGAGCAAAAACTACATCGTCATTATGTAATTCATCTACATCCCATGCTGTTATCTCCAATGAGCCATTTGAGTTATCGATGTTCCAATCCTGTACAACAAGAGCATTTCCATCTCCAGAGGTTACATTAGTTACATGAACTACTGATGTGTTGTATGTAACAGTGATACTACCTGAACCAAGGCCAGTCACATTTTTAACCATTACTGATGTAAATGCATAGCCGTTTGGCGCTGCTGTAACATCTTCAACCAGTACGACTGGAAGTGTGGGAACAGGTGTTGTTGCTGTATAGTTTGCAGTTTCGTCATAGGCAGTATTAGCAGCTGCATCACTTGCTGAGATGTTTACAGTGTGGGTTCCGCTAATAGCTATTATGATTCCCTCCCATGTATCATCTCCATCAGCGTTATTTAGAGACACACCGTCAGCTGTTACAGCTGTTACTCCGACATTATCCGTAGCATTGACGGTGACTGTAATATTATCACCGGTATTCGGATCAGTCGGATCCAGTGTAACTGAGTTGATCACTGGTGTTATATTATCAGCAGGTGGTGGTGTTGCTGTATAGTTTGCAGTTTCGTCATAGGCAGTATTAGCAGCTGCATCACTTGCTGAGATGTTTACAGTGTGGGTTCCTTCAATAGCTATTATGGTTCCCTCCCAGGTATCATCTCCACCAGCATTGCTTAGAGACACACCGTCAGCTGTCACAGCTGTTACTTCGACATTATCCGTAGCATTTACAGTGACTGTAATATCATCACCGGTATTCGGATCAGTCGGGTACAGTGTAACTGAGTTGATAACTGGTGCCATAGCATCAGCAGGGGGTGTTGCTGTATAGTTTGCTGTTTCGTCATAGACGGTATTACCAGCTGCATCACTTACTGAGATGTTGACTGTGTGGGTTCCTTCAATAGCTGTTATAGTTCCCTCCCAGGTATCATCTCCACCCGCGTTGCTTAGAGACACACCGTCAGCTGTTACAGCTGTTACTCCGACATTATCCGTAGCGTTTACGGTGACTGTAATATTATCACCGGTATTCGGATCAGTCGGGTCCAGTGTAACTGAGTTGATCATTGGTGTTATATTATCAGCAGGTGGTGGTGTTGCTGTATAGTTTGCCGTTTCGTCATAGACAGTATTACCAGCTGCATCACTTGCTGAGATGTTCACAGTGTAGGTTCCTTCAATAGCTGTTATGGTTCCCTCCCAGGTATCATCTCCATCAGCGTTGCTTAGAGACACACCGTCAGCTGTTACAGCTGTTACTCCGATATTATCCGTAGAATTGACGGTGACTGTAATATTATCACCGGTATTCGGGTCAGTCGGGTCCAGTGTAACTGAGTTGATCACTGGTGCTATCATATCAGTAAGTGTTGTTGCTGTATAGTTTGCAGTTTCGTCATAGGCAGTATTAGCAGCTGCATCACTTGCTGAGATGTTGACTGTGTGGGTTCCTTCAATAGCTGTTATGGTTCCCTCCCATATGTCATCTCCACCAGCGTTGCTTAGAGATACACCGTCAGCTGTTACAGTTGTTACTCCAACATTATCTGTAGCATTGACAGTGACTGTGATAGTATCACCGGTATTCGGATCAGTCGGGTCCAGTGTAACTGAGTTGATCACTGGTTCTATAGTATCCAGTGTATCTGATACTGTTTGCAGGCATGCGAAGACTGGGGCAAAGCCGTTGCTGGTCCCTTCCTGGAATTTGACCACTTCATCAGTTCCAGATGCGGTTACGTCACTCTTGTCCACAGCACCTCTGTTGATGCCGAGTGGATAGTTCCAATCACACGTAGGTACGCCGGCAATGCAGTCCCATGCTCCTACCTCCCATGAACCAGTATTGAACTGTTGCGATTCGCTTCCGGATGCTACGGCATCGACTGTAACAGTAAGCATATTCACTGTTACAATGAGGTTGGGATCCACATCTGTGAGTGTGGCGGTCGTAGCTGCATCCTCTGGTAACACCTTGTACTGTGTACTATAGAATGTGGAAAGTCGATCGTATCCATGGGCTATACTGTACGTGTTATCGCTGCCATCATCGTAGATGATCATCAGAGCCATGCCGGATACATATCCCTTTCCTTTTAAGACGGGGTCTGTATTATTGCAATTTGACCGAACTACCTGATAAGCACTATTTCCGGTAACATTGTCTGTTACGTCATACACCAGCGTTCCGTACTGATACTCAGATGTGGTAAATCCTTTGATGTCAGTATAGTACTCATCGGTTGTGAGTGTGCTGCCACCGTTGATGGACATCTCATAGTCCGGTCTCGGGTCAGCGCCAGAATTGGGACCGGTTGCCGATTTTCGGTAGGTGTAGTACACATACAGTGTTGCGTTCTTTATAGTTGCACTAGTGGGAACCTCTGCAGTCGATCCGTCTACCTGATTCTCATCTCCGGATGACCCTATGCTGAAACTCACTGTATTGTTCTTGTACTTGAAATCTCCAACCGAATAGATCACACCGCCTGTTCCCTCGTATGCAGTGGTCATCGGATTATCACCACGATATCCAAAGCATGTATCAGGCAGCATATCATCAACAGCGCAGTCTCCTATGGTGTTTCGGGACACGGTGAGATCGTTGTTGCCTTCGTTAGAACCTTCGTCCACTACACCGCCGCTGTCAACAAACGCTGTCATCGAGATGTTTTCAAGAACGGTCGGTTTCCAGTTGCCAACTTCTACTACCGTACTTTCACTTGCATTAAGTGCAGGCACAGTTGCCGTTAATACGGTCGGACCGCCTGTATGTGTGATATTTAGGCTTACATTACAACTAGCAGTGGATGCAGTACCTTGATTCATCACATTTACTGACAACACATTCGTAAGATTTGTAAATACGTACTGTGGGTAAATGTTGCTTACGACAAGGTCTGGTAATGGTGTCTCAACAATCACTGGTGTCTCAACGATAAGAATCGCATTGCTTGCTTGCATTCCAGTGGTACCGTTGTCCTGGAATCCCATGTTGTTGCCGCTTTCAAGCAAGTTCGACTTCACGGACACATTCTCCACATTGATCTTGCTGCCTGGATATGCCTCAGTAGGCGTATCCCATGCGTCGGCCTTAATGACATTGCCATTGAAAAGCATGTCAGATCCAAGTTCCATTCCCTGTGCAACAACTGTTATTAGCCTCGCAGTGTTAACATTTGCAGGATCAATAGTTCCACCTGATAATGCTACTGTAGCTGTTGCTTCTTCTGGCGATACAGAGAAGTCTTTACTGCCATGTGTATCATCTGCTGCCATAAGATAGTCAATACCTTCCAGCATCCATATCTGAACCTCATTACCATGATCTGCACCGTCATAGATCACAACTAACATCTCACCTAATAGTGTGGTGCCATTACCTCCAATAGGTTCGATATTCTTGACGATGGCTGTATAGTCACCAGATCCGCTCATCAGTGAAGTTACATTGAAAACAGAGCTTCCTTTTGGTGATTGGTAGAATCCAAATGACTTCGAATCCTGATATACCGTATCAGGTATGAGATCTGTGCCACTGAAGTTCACACTCAGATTTGCCAGACATCCGGTTGGATACGTATCGAAGTTGTACCATTTGTCATACCAGTACACATAGAGCCTTGCATCTTTCACAGTCGCACCACTTGGTAGATCAATTTGGTGGATCCTTGTATCGGTTGCCTCTGGATTAAAAGAACTGATCTTTACACCGCTTACATTGTATTCCACACCACCGCCAATCAAGTTGTAATACTTAAATTGATCCAGTGGTTCTTCTGTGGTATCGCAGTCTAAATTCTTGCTCTTGTAGCCGTTATCAACAACACCGCCGATGACATTGATTGTATTATATACCTGTATTGCCGGAATAACCTTCGAGAATATATTATTCGTCTCATCAGATTCAGTAATAGTTCCACAACTTCCATCAGGACAGGTCGGACAATTGCTGCAATTGCAGTCAACAGTCACGTTTATCGTGAGCGGAAGTGACTGTGCCGGGAAACCTGGCATAACCGGATAATTTGCACATGTTGGTGTCCAGTCGATGCTGATTGTTGTATTTGCACCTGATGACAGGCCACCTGTTACGGTTGCACAACCGATATTGACACCATCTGCCTCAAAGCAGACATCAAAATCGTCTGTTACATCCTCAGGTCCATTGTTGTACACGACCGCAGAGATGTTATTGCTTTGATTGACGTAAACCCTGACTATATCCTCATAGCGCTCATTGCCCGGGTTTACAAGGACATCGTTCACGTTCAGGTCGGGCGTGTTCAGTTCCGGCTCGTATTCCACAGTTAGAATTGTATTGCAAATGTTAACATGTGCATCTAAGCCTTGATTGAACCATGCATCATTTCCTGATGCTTCCATGTAGTTCGTCACATTCCATGTATGCATATCAAATTCATTAGTACTTATACCGCTTGTATCCAGCTCATTGTCATTGAACTTCGTGCAGTTGCTGCAAATTGGTTTGTACCCGGTAAGATGCACCATAGTGAGATTTGCTATCGCTATATTATCAGTATTAACTGTGCCGACAAAGTTTGTCGTTCCTGTGGGATTAGTGGAACTTAAGGCATCGCTTCCGTCGTTGATCCAGTACTGAATCTGCTTTGGATCATCTCCACCCTCGTAGACTACAACCAGCACAATGCCATAAATCCTGCCATCAATGCTGCCATTGATCTTGGATGTAGTTGCAGTATTTACCTGTCCTGTATTGACTAAGTTGGTAACATTATACCACAACCAATACTTACCGAGGCCTGTACACCACACATTATCATTACCATCGCTCGTCTCCTCTAAATGTATTGGACCCAGTTTATTACTGGTAGAATCTCCATTAAAGCTGACGTTCACCCAACCAGTGCTATGACCACCCCATACACCTGTATACAGGTAAGCATACTTGACTGTTCCATTAGGCACATCAGTGACCAGTGTTTGTGACGTTGTCTCGGTCCAGCCAATGCTGTCATGGAACACGCCGCCGTTGACGGTGCCATTCACTCTGGTTTCCACGGGCCATCCATCATTATTGTAATCTGCCATTACCGGCATTGCCAGCATGCAGATTATTATTGCGCTCAGAAAAGCTATCCGATTTGATTTCTCCATATTGATTCCTCATTTATATATTTATTCAGTTATTATTCAATAATCATTATACCTGCTGGGCCCAGAACATCAGTACTCCTTCCTTTTCTCCTTCGCCTGAATAATCAACAGGAACTCTAAGCCGCAGATCAGCTTCTTCAGTACCTTTTGAAGTCAGTTGGATCTGATAACCTGTCCATATCGCATTATTGATCTGGACCCCTCTGACATACAGGTCCTGGGCAGTGTCTGTAACCTCCGCTGTCACACTGAGATTAGTGGAACCATTATTCTTGATGAGTATTTGATGAGTTGAGCTAATCTCTCCAGGTCCGAGCGAACCGAAATTTAGATAGGAGGGTGTGACCTCTATGGATATTTCCGGTTTGATGTCGGTTATCAGGGATACGGGGGTACTATCTCCAGATTCTGGTGGTTGCTTAGGTAACGTATGCCAGAGCACTAAAAAAGCGTTACTGGGCACCATGTAATCGTCTACAGCCCTGATTCGGGCAGTATTATTGTTATCGACAAGGTAATTCAGTACGCTCCTTTTATCCACATCCAGATTAGCATAAGGTGTACCGTTATAGATCCCGGTCCAGTTCTCCAGGTTAAATATTAGCATATTGTCAATGTCGTTTCCTGACTGGACCACTGTAGTAAGTGTAGCTTCCTTAATATTTGTAAGATTGATCGTTCCGGAAAATACTGCCTGTGTGGTAGCCTCTTCAGGAGTGAGTCCTGATACAGGCTGGGATGATATTAAATCACACCCCTCAGCTATCCAGTACTCGATCTCATCTCCGTCCGATTCGGTATATACTACCAGCATGCCCACTCCATCCATTAAAAAGTAGCTGTTGTCAGGTCCGGTATTCTCTATCACAGTAGTATGGTCGCCAGACCCGGTTACATAGTTTGTGACATTATAAGCCCATGTCCCGCTAGGAAAATCGTAGTTTCCAAATCCTTTTCTATCATCATATGTTGCCGCAGGTGAGAGTACATCATTATCAAAGGTGAGCTTCAGGTCGGGATACCCGTCCGTTGAACCTACACTCCATGTCCAGTATGCATACAGCCGTGCGAACTTTACAGTGGCTCCTATAGGGATTGAGATGTTGTGTTCAACTTGGTATGGGTTGTCCGGGTACAACTTACCGCTATAATCGCTGCTGCCTATAGAATAGGTCAGATTACCGGGAATCGTTTCATGGGAAAAAATCGTCAGTGGTTTGTCGCCAAGATATCCATTAACTGAATCAGACGAATCAGTATTGTATGAAGTATCCTGCAAGGTCGTAACCTCAGGGGTTAAGGATGTCGAAATGCCACTACTGCCTAGCGCGTGGAATTTTACATCTGCAAATTCCACATCACCGTTTTTTCCGTTTTGGTTCAAGTTAGATATTGTAATACTGCCAGCGCTGTTGTCCGCATTCCATGCCAGAACAGATGAATCTGTAGTTCCTTTGACACCTGGGACCTGTACAATAGCTGGATTATATCTAACTTTAATTGTACCTGTTCCGTAATTGATTGCATCGTTAAGCATAATTGAAGCACAGATATCGTTCCCGGGTTCTACACTGACATCATTAATTGAAACAATAGTCTTAGTCGCTTGTGCCGGGGTTGCAAAGATAA
>Ga0255369_1107_pt2 | contig 13931 bp, 13 predicted proteins | sample ANMaggSeSYBR01C9_FD_182091 | JGI IMG/M metagenome (GOLD analysis project Ga0255369, IMG submission 182091) | Sediment cell enrichment communities from methane seep in Santa Monica Basin, California, United Staets - ANME aggregate JGI... | ecosystem: Environmental > Aquatic > Marine > Cold seeps >... | reverse complement strand
AAATGTAGGAATACATTGAGTATTTCGAGGCTTAAAATTTGAGTTTGACGCTGAAATTGGGCAAAAGGGGGTGTTTTGCAAAGGTCTCAGCATAACACCCTGCTATTAAATTTTCATCGATCAATAGCTCCTTCCCTGCTCCAAGCAATCCTTATAAAATTGCATTGGCACAACTGGTTAGCGACAAAGATATGTTGTAGCCGTTCACGGTTTACAGTTACCGGTTTACGGTTGAAAAAAACAGATTGAAAAAACTGTGAACTGTGAACCGACAACCGTGAACTGTTATAAATACAAACTAATACAGTGAAATTATGGACCAAAAATTAATTAGAAACATAGCGATTATAGCTCATGTCGATCATGGCAAAACCACCCTTGTTGACCAGTTATTTAAGCAGAGCGGCATGTTTCGCGACAACCAGGCCTTGACCGAACGGCTCATGGACTCCATGGATCTGGAGCGGGAACGCGGCATCACCATAACCTCCAAGAACGGTTCTTTCCGATACCGGGATTACGTGATCAATATCATTGATACTCCCGGCCATGCTGATTTCGGTGGCCAGGTTGAGCGGGTGCTGCGCATGGCTGACGGTTGCCTGCTACTGGTGGATGCCCAGGAAGGCCCCATGCCACAGACCTATTTTGTGCTGAAAAAGGCCCTGGCTATCCAGCTTCCGGTACTGGTAGTAATCAACAAGATTGACAAGCCCGCGGCCCGGCCGCAATGGGCCGTGGACCAGGTATTTGATCTGTTTGTTAAGCTGGAGGCTCCAGACGAACTGCTCGATTTTCCGGTGGTCTTTGCTTCGGCCAAGGCTGGATACGCCATCAACGATCCTGACGATCCCATTGACAGCGCATCCATGGTGCCGCTCATTGAAAAAATCATCGCTTATATCCCGCAGCCGGCCGGTGACCCGCAGGCCGTGCTCCAGCTACAGGTGAATACCATTGATTACTCAGCATATCTGGGCAAGCTCGGCATTGGCAGGGTGGTAAACGGCTCCATGAATATCAATCAAAATATTGCGGTGGCAAAGCGGGACGGCAGCCTTGCTCCGGCCCGCATTACCAAGATATTCCGGTTCGAGGGGGATCAAAAAGTACCGGTTGAGACAGCCTGCGCCGGAGAAATTGTAGCTGTAGCCGGCATGGACGACATCAACGTGGGCGTCACCTTCACCGACCCGGATGATCCCAGACCACTTCCAATCATTAATATCGATCCTCCCACAGTGTCGATGTATTTCATTCCCAACAATTCTCCCTTTGCCGGCCTTGAGGGCAAATTCGTTACCTCCCGCCATATAGAGGAACGATTGCATAGGGAGACCATGTCTGACGTCGCCATCTGCGTTGAATCGCTGGGAGCCGGTGCAGGCTTTAAGGTTTCAGGTCGTGGGGAGCTGCACCTTTCGATCCTTATCGAAAAAATGCGGCGCGAGGGATACGAGTTTCAGGTAACCCGGCCACAGGTCATTATGAAAGAAGAAGATGGCCAACTGCAGGAACCATATGAGGAGTTGACCATTGATGTGGACGAACAATACCAGGGAGCGGTCATAGAAAAGCTTGGCAGACTGAAAGGACAAATGCTGGAGATGAGCCGCCGCAACGAGATTATCCGGCTGGTTTACAAGGTTCCGACCCGCGGGCTTATCGGGTTCCGCAGCGAATTTCTTTCCGATACCAGGGGTATGGGGGTGATGAATTATGTCTTTGCCGGTTACGGCCCATTTGCCGGCGAGATGTTAAATCGCAGCAATGGCGCGCTTGTGGTTAAGGATGCCTGCACCACGGTGGCCTATGCTTTATTCAACCTGCAGGAACGGGGATGCCTCTTTCTGGGACCAGGAGTCAAGGTTTACAGTGGCCAGATCATAGGTGAACGTTCCCGGACCGGCGACCTGGTGGTGAACCCTGCCAAGGGCAAGCAATTGACCAATATGCGGGCCTCTGGTACGGATGAAAGCGTCACGCTCACCCCGCCGCATCGCCTGAGCCTTGAAGACTGCATTGCCTTTATCAACGATGATGAACTGGTGGAAGTTACCCCGGCCGCTATCCGGCTGCGTAAACGGAACAGTTTAAATGCTGGGGGTAGAGCCTGTCCATGAAGGGGGTCAAAGCGGGGCATCTCAATTATAAATTGAAAAATCTAATTGTTGTTTCCAACCCTTTACAATATTACTTAAATCCTGACACAAGATGCAACCTCTGCACAATAAAAAGGATTTATTATATCTGATATTGTATCTATCGAAACAATTGCCGGTAAAATACATCCGATCCGTGGAATGAAGGTAATGTTGAATGCTGACCTTGCCGAGCTTTATGAGGTTACGACTAAAGCTTTAAATCAGGCTGTTACCAGAAATGAACAGAGGTTTCCGCCGGATTTTATGTTCAGACTGACCAAAGAGGAAAAACAGGAACTGGTCACAAATTGTGACCGATTATAGCCACAACTTCTTTTTCAAGAGAATCGCTAAGCTCTCTTTTGAGTTCAATTCTATTTGATTCTTTCATCACGCCACCTTTGTTTTGCCGGTCACTACATCATTAATGGTTCTGTTGATTTACTACATCCAATCTTTAATCCACCCAATATTACGTAACCCCTTAAAATAAATGGAATATTATCAAAAAACATCTTGACAAGCAGTTGGCGATATGTTTATATAACTTGTTGATTTTGAACAAAATAAGTTGAAATAGGGGAATATAATAATGTATCGACCAACAAGTACTCAATCGTCTCTTTTTGAACCGGATGTTATGTTTCCGGGAGTTTTACCAAAGGATGACTGGTCTTATATTTTCAGAGATAAAATTTATCCTCTTATTGATGAAGAAAAATTTAAATATCTGTTTAAAGAAAAAGGCGGAGCGCCCAACAAGTCTATAAAGCTTATGATCTCTATACTTATTTTTATGGCTATTGAAAAGCTGACCTGGCGGGAAGCTGAATTTCAATTTTTAAGAAGAATAGACTGGATGATTGCAACTTCCACAGCTCTTGGCGATGCCTTTATTGACTTTACAACTCTGTTTAAGTTTTATCAACGTCTGGAGCAAGATGATACGGCATATCAGTTTTTCCAGGAATTAACGAGTCTTTTTATTATTGAGTGCGGTGTTTCCACTAAAAAGCAACGCGTAGATTCTTTCTTTATGTTAGGCTGGCTTAAGATATTGTCCCGATATGGATTGTTCAAAGAAACCATTCGGGCTTTTTTGTTGGCCTTACGCAAACATAAACCAGGACTTTATGAAGAGATAAAAGCCGAACTTTCCCGTGATTATCTTGAAAAGGAATTTGATCTGACGGAAAAGGATAAGGATAAAGCCAATAGAAAGATAAGCGAAATGGCGAGAGACCTTTATATCCTGATAGCAGCTTTTGAAAACCACCATCAGGTAAAACATTATGAAGGTTTCAAAACTTTGAAAAAAGTATTTGAGCAGCAATGCAGCGTCACCAAGGAAGAAGCATCTGAGCCAAAAATCGAGATACGCAAGAAACCGGTAGGCGACAAGATCATCTCAAGCCCTCACAATACCGATGCTGAGTATACAAGAAAAAGAAAACAAACGGTTGTTGGACACAAGGCATTTGTAACAGAGACCTGTGATTCTGACAATGAAGTACAGTTTATAACCGATGCAAACCTTGAAACAGCAAAGCATGCCGACTCAAAAGAAACATTAAAGATTGAAGAGCGGTTAGAAGATAACGGCACAAAACCAGAGATACTTTATGGCGATGCCGGATTTGTCAATGGAAAGACAATACTGGAATCGGCTGAAAAGGGCATTGATCTTGCTGGGCCGAGTTCAGGTCGTTCTCAAAGCATAGAGAACTTTGAACAAGATGACCGCCCGCTTGACACTGCTGATTTTGAAGTAAGAATTGATGATAACACAAAAGAATTAGAAGTGTTATCCTGCCCCAATAAACAAAAGCCTCTTGATCAACAAAGAAGAGACAATGGGCATATTCTTGTACATTTTGAAAGAGAGACCTGTTCCCAATGTTCCATACAAGACCGCTGTCCGGTGAATATAGGCGCCAAAATATCTACGTTAACGATAAGCGAAGAACAATATGCCGGCGCTGCTCGCCATCAACAATACATGGAAGATTCTGATTACCGGCAGGAATGTGGAATCCGGGCAGGCGCTGAAAGTTTAGTGAATGAAGTTGCCAATGGACATGGTGCCCGAAAATCCAGGCACAGGACTGAAAAACGATCCAGGCTTCAACTCATTTTCGCCTCGATTGGATGCAACGTAAAAAGATTCATCAGGTATCAGGCGAATTGCGTCCAAAATCAGCCAGAAATGGCAGTAGTATAGCATAATGCCAGGCAGATGGTATATATTTTTGCAAAAAACGACTCCCAATAGACCTTGCTGCGCACTTATTAGGGTAAATTGTCGCCTTGTTTCGCAAGTTCACAATTTTCGAACCTGCAAAAACTATAATTGGGGTAATGTTGATATTGGAGTAAATCAACAGAGTCATAGATGTCCTGGAAGAGAGCAGGAGGGCATTTAAATCTAAAAGGCTGGAGTCCTTACGTAAAAAACTTACACATGTATTGACAGAATCAGAATAGAATAATCAGGGATGTCCTGCGGGCTCGCTTAAAACAGCTAAGGAACGGGGACTAAATAACTTCCCCAAGTAGGCGCATAGATTTGGGTCAAATTTGTTCGATCTCAAATCACAAAAGTTGATGGAATAGCAGGCTATTTAGATATTTTTGTGATTTGAGATCGGGCAAAGGTGGCCTGAAGCTGTGATGCATAGTTGGGGAAGTTATTTCGTCCCCGTTCCTAAAATGTTACGAAATAAAATAACGGCCAGGGGGGAAGAAAGCACAATGATGAGGACTAAATATTACAACCTGTGCGGTTAGCCGTTAGGGGTGGAAATGAGAGATTTTAGAGAACTTAATCAACAGGTCAATGAGGTAAAGAGGATGTTGAACAGTTTTATCCAAAAGCTAACTGCTAATGGCTAAAAGCTAACCGCACAGGTCGAAATAATGGAGAATGAAATAATGAAGAAGACAAAACCGAGGCCTAATGAGGAGTTCTTTGCATCGCAAGAATGCGCAGGGATGATCGAACTTGAGAACGAGAAATCAAATCTGACAAAATAGAACTGTGTCGCTTATTTTGACTGAATGTCTTTGTGTTTTCTGCAAAAGTGTAAGCGCCGATCAATTTCACTTTTTATCCTGGCGCTTAAGCTGTTTCTTTGATTCAGGTGTGAACCGACATTGATGTATCCTGGCTGGATACCAGAGCTGTTGCCGGAGCGGGCTGCAGAAAGGATAGCCTTCTCGAAAAGCTGTTTTGACTCTTTGGTTGTCATGATACCTCCTTTGTCTGGTTTTTACAGGTTAGTAGATGCCAGGCTTCCCTGAACCGGGTGTACTTGCTTTTACCATGCCCTGCCTCGGGTAAAAGGTGAACTCTGTATTTTGGCATGGCATGCCGCGGAATAATGTAATGGATACTTTCTCCGTTGTTTCTGCAAACGCAAATGATAAAGTCAAAGTCCGGGCTTGCTCCAGTTGTATTGGTGATGCGGAAATATTGCTTTTTTCCGATCATGAGAGGCGTTGACGCGTACCTGAGAAGAAGCTTATAATTGTTCGTCAAAATCTCATACGAGTGTTTCTGAATTCTGAGATGTAGAGTCAAGCCCAGAGACTCCATTTTTTCTCTGACCTTTATCAATAGCTCGAGATGTTTGGGTTTTTTCCTGCTGGCAAGCATTTTGCGCTTTCTTAGCTGTAGCTTGTTTTGGAAGGCTTCAGTATAGGGGTATCCATAGACTTTTTTATATACCTGCCGGGCGTATTCTCTGGAAAACCCGAAGTGTCTGGCTACGCCGGCCAGGCTATTGTCCGGATTCTCTATGATTTTTTTAAATTTCTTCACAGCGCCCGCACCGTAAGTCCGTTCAAACCGCCTTAGAAATTTGGCAGCCTTTTTTATTTCAAAGGTTTTTTTCAACTTTCCGATCAATGATCCATTTACATTTAAAATGCAGGCCAGCTCGTAATTGTAAAGATTTTCCACCTCTACTTTCTGTTTGATAAATTTATATAGTTCCATGTTAAATTGCTCTTTTACATAAGCTTCCAGTTGTATTGTCGTCATTTTAAACCTCACATTTTTCTAACACTTTAGCGCTGTTAAATATTATTTTTTTGACAGGATTTACAAGATATTCAGGATTTAAATTATCGAGACTTTTTCTGTTAATCCAAATCTAAATCCTTATACCTTGATATACACCTTCTTCATGTTGTGATTATATTTTATGATTTACTGGATAGCCACAATGAGAGTTGGCTTTGTTTGTGCACTTAAAATAAAATCTTGTTTATCCTGTTATCCTGTCAGATTTTTTTCAAGAGGCTAAATTGTTACACATTTTTCAGTTTATATAGATTTTCTGGTGCGTATCTCCGACGTTCACTCAGCGGACGGTTAACTCGTTCTTGCACTTTTTGATAATGCCTGTGAAATAGAACTCAAACTGGAGCTGGGGAGCATTTGGACGTGCTTGCAATATTTTTTGCATAGCTTTTTAACGTTTAAACAGGCATTGTGGCTATTGCAGTTGACCGGGCACAAGACCATATCCGAGCGTCTGACCAGTCCCTCCAGGCCATGTTTCCCCCAACCATCATGATATTCAAAGACAGCGCCTTTTTTTTCGATTGCCCGGCGGTAAAATGTCTTGATTTTGGTTATTCCGCCTACAATAAGAATACGTTTTCCGCAAAGATCGAACAATGGACAATCCTCTGCTTTTGATGTTCGTTTTTGCACCGGCCTCAGTTTGCGATTACGCCTGTCGTTGCGGGCTTGAATGTTAGTAACCTGCATTGATATTTCTCCCCTTCAATATCTTTGAACCTAAATTGAGCGATTTTTTACTCGAACTGCACCAATTTTTTGCGCATCAAGGGCTTGCGAAAAGTCTCGACATATCCATTGGTATGCCTGCGTTTTTCGCAAACCTTGCTGCATCAAAATCTCGACACATTTCTTCGCAAAAAATCGCCCAACTTAGGTTGAAACAAAAAAAGGCATGATAGAAAGCAAAAACCGTAAGACATTCTTTTACTTTTTCAATTCTAATAGTTCGGCCACTAAGGCACAAAGACACCAAGATTATAATATAATTGTCTTGATGCTGTTTTTTAATAAGAGGCTCGTTAAAATTGATAAGAAAACCAAATGGTTTAATGATTGTTATTTCATGGTTTCAATAATTAGATTAATCAAAATAAGTTAGATAATTCTAACTTAACATAGCAAAAACTCTTGTCAAGCTTTTTTTTGATGATTTTGTAAAAAACTTTTAATTCGTCCCCGTTCCTAAGGAATGGCTCTAATGATTCTTCAAACATTTCTAAAGCCTCATTTGGCGATATCTTATTGAATATGTCGTTTTTCATAATTCTTAAGGGGCGATAAAATAATAAAAAAGCTTGACTTGGAATTTTTCAAGAGATAATTAGATATTCCAAACATAGTTTTAGTTTTTTAATAAGACGGTGGTTATGAAAAATAAAGACGATATTTCAAAAAAGCCTCTGACACCGGCCATGGAAGATTATCTGGAGGCTATTTTTAATCTGGGCAAAGAAAAAAGAGTTGTCAGGGTAAAGGATATTGCCAAAAGGCTTGGCGTAAAGATGCCCACGGTTACAAGTATGCTCAATACCCTTAGCAAGAGAGAATTAATTGATTATGAAAAATATGAGTACCTGGAACTGACAAAAAAGGGGATTGATGTTGGCAAAGAAATACATCGGAGACATCATACCTTACGGACCTTTTTGACAAATATCTTAAATATAGATTTTAAAAAAGCCGATGGAGAGGCCTGCAAAATGGAACATGCTGTCAGCGCCTCAACGCTGGACAGGTTTATAGAGTTTATGGAATTTATTCAATTCTGCCCGAGGGTGGGGTTAGACTGGCTTAAATATTTTGATGAATATCGGCTTCATGGTCAGGAACCGGATAAATGTTTAGCCAGAATGAAAGAATTTGCAAGTGGATTCAAGGGCAGGATAAAGACTATGGATGAAGTGGAAGGAAAAAAATAATGACACTAAGCAGGATTGATCCGGGAGAAGAGGTTACTCTTATAGATATCGAAGGAGGAAGAGGGGTAAGGTCAAAGCTTTACAGCATGGGGCTTGTGCCGGGGATAACTCTTAAAATTTTAAACCGAAACGGTTCAGGACCCGTTATGATTGCAGTAAAGGATTCCAGGCTGGCCATTGGTCGTGGGATGGCGGAAAAGATCATCGTAGAATAAATTTTTTTCTTTTGAGAATTAGATAATTCTAATTAAAATAGATAATACTAAATAATAAAAAGATCTGATGCATGGAATGCGGAGGAAGAAATAATGACGTTAGATGAAATTAAACAGGATCAAGAGTGCGAGGTCGTTGATATAAATTCCGAAGGGATGATAGGGCAGCGGCTTCTGGATATGGGTTTTATTCCCGGGACCCGTATAAAAGTTGTCCGAAATGCGCCTCTTGTGGACCCTGTCGAGTTTTTAATGAAAGGATATCATATCAGCCTGCGCCATTCAGAAGCTAAACTGGTGGAGGTGACTCTGCTATGAGCGACGAATCCGCAAAAATTATTGTGGCTCTGGCCGGTCAACCCAATTCCGGCAAGTCCACTATTTTCAATATGCTGACCGGAGCCAGGCAGCATGTGGCCAACTATCCCGGCGTGACTGTGGAGAAAAAAACCGGCTCCTTCCGTATTAAAGAGGATCGGATTGAAATAATTGATCTTCCCGGAACACACAGTCTTACTTCTTATACCCAGGAAGAGCGTATTGCCAGAGATTTTTTGCTCAATGAAAGACCGGCAGTGGTCGTTGATGTGGTAGATGCCTCTAATCTGGAACGTAATCTTTATCTCACCTTTCAGCTTGCAGAAATGGGTATTCCTCTCATCGTTAATCTGAACATGACGGACGTAGCCGAGAAACGAGGCCTTAAGATTGACAGCGAAAAATTGAGCCGTGAAATAGGCGCTCCCGTGATCTCAACAGTGGGAAATAGAGGCAGGGGAAAAGATGAACTTAAAAAAGCCATCAGGATGGTCTCAAAAAAGGGGCAAGTTACCCCCTTTCGCATTGACTATGGGGAGGCCATGGAGACTGTCTTAAGTTTACTGGAAAAACGCCTCTTAGAGGTTCCGGAGATATCTGAACATTATCCACTGCGATGGCTTGCAATAAAACTGATGGAAAACGACCCTGAAGCGAAAAAGCTGATCAGAGAATGTTCAAGGAATGGTGACAAGCTGCTCAAATTAGTAGAAGAGGAAAGAAATGCCTTTGTAAGCGATCAGAAGAGTTCTTCACAAAAGGTTATTGCCGTAGCACGGCACAGGAGAGCCGAGGGAATCGTTAAAACAAGTGTGACCTGCAAAAAGAAAACAGGAAAAACATTGACAGACAAGATCGACCAGGTCGCTTGCAGCCGTTATTTTGGTCCGGTTATTCTGGCTGCCATTATCTATCTTATGTATGAACTCGCCATAGTTCAGGGTTACAAAATCACTGAATACACGTGGCCCCTCCTTGCCGGGTTTCGAGATGTTATTGCTTCGTTTCTTCCTTCCGAAGGATTCATTTTTGACCCCTTTTTTCGTTCCATGCCCATATGGGTGGTAGACGGAACAATCGCCGTGCTGAATTACGTGCCTATCTTCCTTATCCTGTTTGCCCTCATAGCCATCTTGGAGGACACGGGTTACATGGCCAGGATGGCTTTTATTCTGGACCGTGTTTTCAGACACTTCGGTCTTCATGGCCAGTCCATTTTACCCATGGTTCTGGGAGGACTGTTTGTTGGCGGCTGTGCCATACCGGGCGTCATGGCCTGCCGCGCCATGAAAGACGAAAAAGCCAGGATGGCCACCATCATGATCGTCCCGCTTATGAACTGCCTGGCCAAGATTCCCTTTTATGTGCTTCTTATCGGGATATTTTTCGCTGACTGCAAAGGCGCAGCCATGTTTTTCATATCTACCATTACTATTATCATAGCTCTTGGCGTGGCAAAGGGCTTAAGCCTTACAGTGCTCAGGAGCAGACCAGGTGCTCCTTTTGTTATGGAGATGCCACCCTACCACATGCCCACTCTCCAGGGTGTACTGCGTCGCAGTCTGGAACGAACCTGGCTCTTTATTAAAAAAATTATCACTATTGTGATCGTGGTTTCTGCCATTGTGTATCTGCTCATCTACTTTCCTGGTATCAGCGAGAAAAGGAATGCATACTATAGCGATCTGGCCGATCAAATACAAAAAGAATTCTTCAAGGAAACGGGCGCAAACAACCCCTATGCCGATCTCCTGGCTGGAGATAACCTGCCAAAATTTGCAGGATACTGGATGGATTATAAAAAGGCGAAGATGGGGGCCGGGAAAAAAGAGGCCATTGATAAAAAATTCAGGGAAAGAAACTTTGTATTTTTTAAGATCGTAAAAAAGGGAAAATACGAGGTCGATGGCGAAATAATAAAAGATAAACATGCGATGAAGACCTATAAGGTATACAAGAAACTGGATAAGGAAAGGAATGGGCTTCGAAGAGAGAGAAGAGAGGAAACTATAATAAGCAGCTTTATGGGCCGCGCCGGACGTTTTTTGGAACCGGTCACAAGGTGGGCCGGCTTTAATTGGCGGGTTAATATCGCCTTGCTCAGTTCATTTGCCGCCAAGGAGAACAGTGTGGCAACCCTGGGCGGTATTTACCAGTCATCGCAAGAGGACAAAGAAGAGACGCTGGAACAGAGAATAAAGAAAAAAGAAACGAGCTGGACAGCCCTTCATGCCCTGGCCATCGTGCTGTTTATGGCCATGTATCCTCCATGTATCGCTACCTTGCTTATGGTCAGAGTTGAGACCGGAAGTACAAAGTGGATGCTTTTTGCCGCCTTTTATCCAATTGTTTTAGGATTTATTATATCAATTTTTGTCTTTACGGGCGGAAATCTGCTCGGCCTCAGCGGGCTTCAGGTCATGATTCTATTTTACCTGCTGGCCATAGTTTTTCTGGTATCCATGGGTCTTATCAAAAGAGAATCGGAATAAGGAGGTGTTAATATGAGGAAAGCGTTAATATTTTTTTTAATTTGCCTGGTATCGGCCATTTTTCCTGTTTCCCAGGCCTTTGCCCACACCCCGCTATGTTACTGCGAGGATAATGGGGACGGAACCATAACCTGCGAGGGAGGGTTTTCAGATGGATCCTCAGGCGCCGGGGTCAAGATGAAGGTAGTGGATACCGACGGAAATGTCCTCATAGAAGGGAAAATGGATGAGGATAGTGAGTTTACCTTTAAAAAACCCGAAGGTGACTACACAGTCATCCTTGATGCCGGTACTGGCCACGAGGTAGAGGTTCCTGGCTCGGAAATTACGGAATAGGATTTAGGGGGGGGATTGGGGGAATTGGAAGGTATGAAAAACTGTATGGGCGAATCTTGTGTTCGCCCTTGAAATGATTGGATGATTAACGAATTAGCGATGGAGGATGAATTATGAAGAGATTGGTATTTTTATTATCTTTGGTCATGGCCTTTGCACTGAGCGCCCCGGCATATGCTCATTTTCAGATGATTTATAGTCCGGACAGTGTTCCGAAGTCAAAAAAGCTTAACCTGAAGCTTGTCTTTACACACCCTTTTGAGGCCGGTCACACCATGGACATCGGAAAAGATGAAAAGGGTAATATCCATCCTCCCATAGCCTTTGGTGAAATGCATAAGGGAAAGAAAAAGGATCTGCTTGATACCCTTAAACCCATAGCTTTTACGAGTCTGACCAATAAGGGTAAGGCTTATGAAGCCAAAGTAAAACTAAAAGGAATGGGCGACCATGTCTTCTATTTTGTTCCTGCACCATATTACGAGGGCTCAGAAGACGTCTATATCCAGCATTGCACCAAGGTCATATTCAATGTAGCCGGCGCCCCAACCGATTGGGATGCTCAGGTTGGCGACCCACTGCCGGTTGAAATTATTCCCCTGGACAAGCCTTATGCCCTGTGGACCGGAAACGTTTTCCGCGGCGTTGTCACCTGCAAAGGCGAGCCGGTTCCTGACGCTGAGATCGAAGTAGAGTACTTGAACCATGATGTTGAAGGAAATACCTTTGTCAAGGAGGCTAAGGTAGAGGCGCCCCATGATGCCTTCGTCACCCAGACCATCAAGGCCGACAAAAACGGAGTGTTTACTTTTGGTATGCCCAGGGCAGGCTGGTGGGGATTTGCCGCACTTGGTGCCGGCGGAGACCTGAAGCACAATGGCAAGGAACTCTCCCAGGATGCGGTTATATGGGTACAGGCGCTTGATATGAAATAGCAAAATTCCGCGTGTTACAAGTTGGGTTCTCTGGCCTCGCAGTGGCAGGCGGGTCCGTCCCCCTTCAAAGGTGGACTTTAAAGGGGTTCTTAGGTTAATGGCATTAAGCCGTAATAATAAGGAGTAATAGTTATGTATAAACTAAATGGGATTGTAATTGGGATTACGTTATTTTTAGCATTGTTCATTATTAATTTTAATGCTTTTGCAATAAGCCCGGAAACCGAACAACTGCTGAAGCTTCTGGAAAAGAAAAATATCATTACCGACATGGAAGCTGCTGACATGAGGCAGGAAATGGAATTTTCTTCGCAAGCCGGAGACAAGAAAGCCTATGAAACAAAACTTGCAGGCTTGCTTGGGAAATGGGCTGATAAAATACATCCCGGCGCATGCATAGAGGTCGAGGCTTCTTATGAGGACAACAATTTCCACGATCCATCGAAAAGAGATACGGACACAAGTGATCTTGTTCTTGCAACAGTCGAAATCGGCTTTGATGTTGATATTGCAAAGCATGTTAAAGCAAGTCTTTTCTTTTTATATGAAGAAGACGAAACAGATTTTGATGTGGACCAGGGAATCATCACAATTGATGGAGCGGATGTGGTGCCTCTTTATGTTGATTTAGGAAAAATGTATATCCCTTTTGGAAGGTTTGAAAGCCATTTTATTAGAGATCCTCTTACCCTGGAACTTGGCGAAACAAACGAAAGCGCTGCTGTCGGAGGCTTCAGGAATGACCTGCTGGAACTTTCAGTTGGTGCCTTTAACGGAGATATAGATGAAACAGGAAAAGGAAGTAATCATATAGATAATTACCTTGCAAGCGCATGTTTTACTCTTCCGGAAACAACTGTACCTGATTTGAATTTAACTGCCGGGATATCCTGGGTCTCAAACATTGCCGACAGTGACGGCCTTCAGGATCTGATAGAGGAGATAGCTGTTGAAAACAATGTCCCCGCAACAACCAAAAATCATATTGACGGGTTCAATGCATTCATAATTGCTTCTTTTATGGATAGATTTTTCTTCAATGCAGAATATCTCGGAGCCATGCATCATATTGAAATGGATTCGTTTGACGAAGGGGAATCCTATAAACCGGAAGCCTGGACTATCGAGCTTGCATATGGTGTTACCGACAGTCTAAATCTTGCTGTCTGTTATGAGGGAAGTAATGATTTGGATGTTCTTCTGCCCAAAAAACAATTCGGAGGAGTTGTCAGTTATGAGCTGTTTAAATACACATCTGTTGCTTTTGAATACTTGTACGGCAAATTTGAAAATAAAGACACAAGACATCTGATGACTACACAGCTCGCAATAGAATTCTAACCTAAGGGCTCGCTAAAAAACAACTTGGTAGAATTTGCGCTCAAATTTGCCGTAGATTTAATCGATCTGATTGAGCAAAACCGCAGGAATAGCGTGCTATTTCGAGGACTTTTGCGAATGAAAATCGATTAAAGATATGGT
>Ga0255369_1108_pt1 | contig 14016 bp, 7 predicted proteins | sample ANMaggSeSYBR01C9_FD_182091 | JGI IMG/M metagenome (GOLD analysis project Ga0255369, IMG submission 182091) | Sediment cell enrichment communities from methane seep in Santa Monica Basin, California, United Staets - ANME aggregate JGI... | ecosystem: Environmental > Aquatic > Marine > Cold seeps >... | reverse complement strand
AAGGCGCCACTCCTCCGACCGGCGATGATCTGCGAGAGGGATTGACAGCGGTTGTGTCGGTGAAACTCGCTAACCCTCAATTCGAGGCACAGACCAAAGTCCGCCTGATGAACCCGGAAGTGGGCAGCTTTGTTGAGACGATGGTCAACGAATTGCTGGGCCAGTTTCTCGAGGAAAATCCCGGACCGTCCAAGGCGATCGTAGGCAAAGGTATCCAGGCGGCAGTGGCACGAGAGGCGGCACGCAGGGCCAAAGAACTCACCCGTCGCAAAGGCGCTCTGAGCAGCGGAAGTCTGCCGGGCAAACTCAGCGACTGCTCCAGTAAGGATATCGAAAGTACCGAGTTGTACCTCGTGGAAGGGGATTCCGCGGGCGGCTCGGCCAAGAGTGGACGCGACCGACGTTTTCAGGCGATTCTGCCCCTGAAAGGAAAAATACTGAATGTAGAGAAAGCGCGACTCGACAAAATACTCAATCATGACGAAATACGCACGATTATTTCGGCGCTGGGCACGGGTATCGGCACGGATGATTTTAATTTTGACAAACGACGCTACGGTAAAATTATTATTATGACCGATGCCGACATCGACGGCGCTCACATACGAACACTTCTGTTAACATTTTTCTTTCGTTATATGAAAGAACTTATACGACGGGACGCGGTTTATATCGCGCAGCCGCCACTGTTCGAGATTGCCCGTCGAAAGAAGAGAACATACCTACTCAATGAGCGGGAAATGAATGACTACCTTACCACTGAAGGACTCGAAGATACCGAACTGCATATTCGACGGGACAATCAGCCGGATACGGTGGTTAAAGGAGAGCAATTAAAGAAGCTGCTGGGACTGCTTATAGAGGTGGAGGATCAACTGCGGATTATGCGCAATCGCGGAGTGAATATGAGAGAATTTATGGCCCTGAATATGAACGGGTCGGCGGGTCTGCCGGTCTATCGAGTGGTGGTGGGCAGCGCGGAAGAATTTTACCATACAGAGCAGGATTTTACCGAAAGATGTACAGAACTAACAGAAAATAGCGAGGCAGGCGGTAACGGGGACCAACAAAACCGTATAATTACCCAGGAAATGCACGAAGTGTCCCGGCTGAATGAACTCCGGCCGGAGTTGACGCAGTTCAGTATTATGGCGGAGGATTACTTACGCCAGGACGAAGTAACTGTCGCAGGCGAAAAAGTACCGACTAAGTTTGCCTTAATCAACGGCGACGAACATGCAATAGATGTAGCCAATCCGCAGTCAATCGTGAAAGGGATTCGCGAGCTTGGCGGACGAGGTATCGAGATCAAAAGGTTCAAGGGCCTTGGCGAAATGGACGCGGAAGAATTGTGGGACACGACGATGGACCCGACGAAAAGAACATTGCTGAGGGTCAAGTTAGAAGACGCGGCGGAAGCTGATCGGCTGTTCTCGATTTTGATGGGCGATAACGTCGCGAAGCGACGGGGCTTCATCGAAGATCACGCATTAGAAGTCAAAAATCTTGACGTGTGATTTGAATGTACCGCGGGCGTCTCGGCAGCTTCTTTGATTTTTGCCGGCGAGACGCCCGCGGTATAAATTAACGAGTAAAACTAACGGCTGGGTCGGGTAATTCTCTTTTGATTTCTTCAAGTCGGTATCCGAAGCCGGGGCCACTGATGCTGGAAAGATCCACCTGGCCGTTTCGACGCTGGTAGATACCGGAATGCACAGCGGCTTCCGGCTCAGAGGCTTCCGGGTAAAACTGCATCGAGTTGGTTTCAACGCCCATGATAGTGCCGGCGTGCGCCGCGAGGCGGACGTGAGTGATTTGTGCGAGCATGGGGTTAGTCAGGTCCTGTACCATCAGTGTCATGCCGTGGGCCTTGGCCCAGCACAGGCTTAACAAAGCGCCGGTTTGCGTTTTGCATGTTTTCAGGGCTACGCCTGTCCAGCCCAGTTGACGGCCAAGCCGAATAAGTTTCCAGTCGTGAGCACTTTCGTCCATAAACAACGGCTTGCGGGCCGAGACGCTATGCACGTCGATTTTATTCGTCTCCAGTTCATAAGGGAAGGGCTGCTCTACATACAGAACCATCTGGACGATACGGGGATGTTCAATCGTAAGCCGGTCTAAAATGTCGTTCACATACTGCGGGTTGGTAACAGTACAATTGAAATCACTGGTCAGCCATACAACACCATTCTCCAGGGCGATGTTACCGACTTTGATTAGGCGGTCGTAATCCCAGTCCGGGTCGTTACCGCGTAGTTTGACCTTCAGGCAGGTCAGTCCGTCTTGTTTGATCCAGTCCGCCAGCACTACCGGGTAGCCGTCGTCTGGTTCGGAGCCGTTCAGTTCCGATGCGTCGAGCGGGTCCTTGCCGGCCACGAGGTGCCAGGCGGGCATAACCCCGGGCGGTGGATCACTAAAGAAATCGGCGGGGTACTTGCCCACAAACGAGACATCAGCATCCTTGGCAGGTGTAAGATAGTGAGATAAATCGTGCGTCATAAATTCAGCGTTATAAGTAGTATAAACGTCCCGGTTGAGGAGTTGGCCGTAAGCATCATGCAGGGCCAAGTCGAATGCCGAACAGCAAACCAGCCCGGCCAGCCACGGCATCGGTTCAGCCTGGTCGCCGCGTTGACTGTTAAATTGTTTCAATAGTTGGGGCAGTACAGATTCGATGAATTCATGACCGGCGTCGAGTGGGTGTTTCTGTTGTCCCACCTGCGTCCAGGCCTCGGCGAGCAGCCCGCAGAAATTCTGCATAGCGTCGCAGCGTTCCTGATAGCCCAGCGAACCGGGCCAGACCCACTGTACGCTCAGCGGTGTTTCGCCCCAGCCCTGGTGTTTTTGTCTCTTGTCGTCTTCAATTGTAATACAGACACGGGCGCAAATTACAGAGGTCAGAGTTTCGGGCCCGAATTTGAGCGGCATACGAGTTTCAACCGGGAGATAATACAAATCAACAGATACGGGAGTGAAGTTAGTGGTCATTGTTTTTCTCCTGTCCCATTGGGACATTTTTCAAAGTGTTACAGAGTAGTCATACATTGTAATAGTATAAATTGTGTGTTAAGGGTGGCATGCTTTTGCGAAGCATAAGCGTGTTGGATTGCATACATGCCTATCCCGGCTTTGTCGGTAAAGGCATGCCACCCATTATGAGAGTTTAACGATTTTTTCTTCTCGTGCGGCCTGATATATAGCGAGGATAAGTTCGACGGATTTGCGGGCTTCATGTCCGTCGATCCCGAAGTTGCTGCCTGTTTCCAGGGCATCGAGAAACGCCGTAATATTCCGTGTATGTTTTTCATAAGAGATTGCCGCCGGGTCAGCCGCGCCACCGGAGCCGCCGGCCTGGCTGAATTTTTTGCGTATTTCTTCGTCCTCTGGTTTTTCGTCGTCGAACTGCCAGACTGATATGCAGTCTTCGACATATACGAGCGTCCCTTTGGTGCCGGTTATTTCCAGGCGGCGGAGATTGCCTGGGAACGACGCGGTTGTGCCGTATATAACACCGAGAGCGCCATTAGTAAAACGCAGGACCGCGGCGGCGGTATCCTCGGTTTCGATTTGTGGGTGGCCGGGCTTGCCGGCAAAGGCCTGGACGGCTTCGACCGGGGGCATAAGCTCACAGAGCAGATCGATAGTATGGATGGACTGGTTCATCAAGGCTCCGCCGCCGTCGAGTTTCCAGGTGCCGTGCCATGTATCATTATAATACTCATCGGCCCGCCACCAGGGAACATAAGCGCCGGCAGAGGTAATGGTACCGAATCGGCCTGCCTTGAGCGCCTCGCGTACAGGCACAAGTGAATCGTTAAAGCGGCTGGGGAATATACCGCCCAGTTGGGTTCCGGTCTTTTTATGCGCGGCAATCATCGCGTCAATCCGCTCAAGAGTAATATCAAGCGGTTTTTCACATATTACGTGTTTGCCGTTTTCAGCGGCGGCGATGGCCGGTTCCATGTGAAACCCGCTCGGTGTGGCGATGGTAACAATATCGACATCGTCGCTCCTGATCATTTCTTCGTAATCCGCGAAAGCACGGCAGGAATATTTATCCGCCAGGTCTTTTGCTTTTTGAGCGACCACGTCACATACGCCAGTCAGTTTGGCGTTGGGGATATCGCCGATGGCCCGGGCGTGAAAGTCCGCGATAAGCCCGGCGCCGATTATTCCGATATTCCAGGTTTTCATATTTGTCTTCCTTTCAGGTAGTGCTTATAGTTGTTCGATCAGGCTTGTGAGCCTTGTTACCTGTATATTCCAATAGAGGTGTGATGTCAATCTTTTTTGTACGAAACGGGCTATATATTTGCATTTCAGGCGATTTTCAGCTAATATGCGGCGATAATGATATTTTTAATCACAAGCTGGAAGCTTGTGCTACATTGGGCTGAAAGGTTACAATCATCACGAGAAAGTGAGGTGTATAATGATATTCCGAAGCAAATTTTTTACAGTTGTTTCGTTTGTAATCGTTTTGGTTTTGTCCTGTGGCTCGCAGCGGACCAACGCCGCCCAGCCACTTGCGAAAATTACGGTTGAGGCCGGTAATCACATTCGCATCGATACGCCCGTTTGTGTTTCCCTGAAGGAAGTTTCACAGCGAATAATTTCCCACGGCAGAAATTCCGCCTTGCGGTTGGAAGAAGTGAAAGGAGCCATTCGAATTCCGGTTGCTACGCAAATGGAACAGCAGAGCGAGGGGCCTGTATTATGGTGGATTCTCTCCGGTACCACGCCGGCAGGGAGCAATCGCAGTTACGAACTTTTTCAGGGGCAGCCGGCAAAAAACTCCGATATGGCAATTGTTAAAGATGTGGAAGTCGTTAAAGACGATAAAGCTTTACTGCTTAAAAAAGGCGATGAAAAAATACTCCAATACAACCACGCCATCGCGCCACTGCCAAAAGGTAAGAGTAAGCTATATGAACGCAGTGGTTTTATCCATCCGCTCTGGTCGCCCTCGCAGATGGTCCTGACCAATATCCATTCGCCCGATCATTTCCATCACATGGGTATCTGGATGCCCTGGACCCATACGAAATTCGAAGGCAAACAGGTCGATTTCTGGAATATCGGTGAGGGCCAGGGTACAGTCCGTTTTGTCAAATTCCTTTCGACCGTCAGCGGTTCGGTGTACGGGGGCTTCCAGGCCGAGCAGGAACACGTCGCCCTGCAAACGAGAGACGGTGAAAAGGTTGTGCTTCGCGAAGTCTGGGACGTGCGGGTATATAATGTCGGCGGACCGGAGAAGGGCTACCGCATTGTGGATTTTGTCTCCACGCAGAAAAACGTGGCACAAAGCCCGTTGTATCAGGATAAATATCGTTATGGCGGTTTTGGTTTCAGAGGCGCCGCGGATTGGGACGAAAAAACCGCCAGCTATCTGACCAGTGAAGGCAAAAACCGTAAAAACGGCCATGCCACCCGCGCCCGCTGGTGCGATACATCCGGCAGCATCAACGGCCAATGGGCCGGCGTCATACATATAAGCCACCCAAAGAATTTCCGACATCCCGAATCAATGCGAATTTGGCCCAGCGGTCAGATGTTCTTCAACTGGGCGCCGTCACAGTTGGGCGAATGGGTGATGGAACCCGGCAAAAGCTACGTCTTTCGGTATCGAATGTATGTGCACGAAGGGAAAGTCGATGTGTCAGTTGCCGAGCGGGCCTGGAATGATTTCGGCTGTCCACCCGTCGTCAAACTGGAAAAATAGACGCCAGCGTCAAAAGTTTAGCTCGACCGTGATGTCAGGCTGGGATCGTATATTTTAATGGTCGTTCGGCACTTTTGGCGGAGGTGTCAAAATAATGTTTACATAGTGAAAACCAAATGTTATTTTGAGTAAAGGATGAAGAAATGAAAGGTAAAACTGTGAAAATAACAAATAATCCAACCCGGCGTGATTTTTTAAGGTCGTCAGCCGTAGCCGGTGCGGCGATTGTTAGTCCGTTCTTTGTGCCCTCCTCGGTTTTCGGGGCGAATGCGCCGAGTAACCGCATCGCCATCGGATGTATCGGTGTTGGCGGAATGGGGATGAACGATTTAAAAGCTCTCATATCCAAGCCGCAGACACAGGTGCTTGCCGTCTGCGATGTTGAGACCGGCAGCAAGGACTATGGCGGTTATTATAAAGGCAGAGACCTTGGACGCGAACCCGCCAAGCGCTACACCGAAAAATACTATGCCGGGAAAACACCTTCCGGTACGTACAAAGGCTGCGCCGCCTATATCGATTTTCGCGAACTGCTTGCCCGTAGCGACATCGATGCCGTTACTGTTGTTACTCCCGACCAATGGCATGTGCCTATTTCCGTCGCCGCCGCCAGGGCCGGCAAGGATATCTATTGTGAGAAACCGCTCACGCTGACCATTAAAGGAGGGCGAATTCTTGCCGATACGGTCAAACGATATGGCCGTATCCTGCAAACGGGTTCGATGCAGCGTTCCGCCCAGGAGTTTCGCTTTGCCTGCGAACTGGTCCGAAACGGCAGAATCGGAAAATTACACACTATAGAAGTCGGGATTCCCGGAAACAATGTCAAAAACCCCCTGAACTGGAAGCCCGAACCGATACCCGATGGGTTAGATTATGATATGTGGATAGGCCCGGCACCGGATGCTCCTTATACGAAGATGCGCTGTCATTATACGTTCCGTTTCATTCTCGACTATTCAGGCGGCCAGATGACCAACTGGGGCGCGCATTATCTTGATATTGCCCAGTGGGGTAATAATACCGACGATACCGGCCCGGTCGAGATCGATGGTAAAGGTGAATTTCCCAGTGAGGGTTTATTTAACACCGCCACAAAAGCTGATATAACTTATACCTATGCGAATGGCGTCAAGCTTCATCTGAAAACCGGAGGTGGACACACACGTTTCATAGGCACTGACGGTTGGGTTATGGTCAGTCGTGGTAAAATCAAGGCGGGGCCTGAGTCGATTCTTAAATCAAAGATCAGACCGAATGAAATTCACTTATATAAAAGCGGCAATCATATACAGAACTTTCTTGATTGCATAAAGACCCGCAAGGACCCGATCTGTACCGCTGAGATCGGCCATCGCTCCGCCACTCTCTGTCACCTCGGTAATATGTCCATGCTGCTTGGCCGTAAGATTAAATGGGACCCCAAAAAGGAACAATTTAAAAACGACCCCGAAGCCGACAGTATGGTATCCCGCAATATGCGTGCCCCCTGGCGTCTATAAAGCAGCCATGCAAACAAGGATAACACACAACAAAAGACAATAAATACAAAAAGGTTGAAAATATGAAAAGTAGAAATGAATCTGTGCTCGTTTTGATGACCCTGATATTAGCTACAAGTGTCGGATGCAGCAGTGGCGATACGCGTCGTATCGAGGTTTCGCCCGTCAAAATGGATTGTAAGGACATACCTGTCCATACAGACATCACGCTCACCGGCAAGTTGGCCAACGTCCCGGCAAGCCAAATAAAAGTTGAACTGCGGCAGTCCGGCTCAGGAACAATCGTGCCGGGACAGATTGTCATCGGCTCCGGGAAAAAACCTCAGCTCTGGTGGGTAATCCCCCAACTCAAGGCCGGACAGTCAACCGAATGGGTTGCCACACTCACACCCGGTAAAAAACCTACAGGTAACACCTTTGCCTGGCAGGATAAAAAAGGAAATTATCTCGACCTGCTTTTCAACAACAAAAGGGTTATGCGATATATGTATGCCTTTGACACATCAAGCAAACAACGCCGTCTTGAGACTTGTAAAGTTTTCCATCATTTTTTTGACGCTCAGGGGAAAAATCTTATAACCAACGGGCCGGACGGCGTGAATTCGTATGGCGACGAAATTCTTTATCAGCATCATCGCGGTCTCTTTATCGGCTGGAATAAACTGGAATGTATGGGGAAAACGAGTGATCTATGGCACATGGGCGGCGGTGAATCCCAGCGGCATCAGAAAGTTCTGCAACAGGTTTCCGGGCCTGTTCTGGCCCGGTTGGAAACGCTGATCCACTGGAACAACAAGGCCAATACGACTATTGTTGCCGAACGGCGGCAGGTTACCGCGTATCGTCAGGACGATCCCGCAATCGTATTATTGGATTTTCATGTGGAACTGAAGGCTGTCGGGGGCGAGGTTTATCTTAACGGCGATTCCGAACACGGCGGTTGTCAATATCGGCCCCATAATGACGTGGCCACAGGCACGGGCAAAAGCAAGAAAAAAGGCGATGCCACGTATCTGTTCCACCGAGCCGGTATCAATCCCAAGAAGGACAAAGACCTGCCCTGGGTCGCGTTATCTTATCCCCTCAACGACCGCCGTTATAATGTGCAGCATCTGAATCATCCCGGCAATCCGACTCCCACGGTGTATTCCGCCTATCGAGGCTACGGCCGTTTCGGCACTTTCTTCACGAAAAAGATACCCGTCGGCGAAACATTCATGCTGAACTATCGTATCTGGGTAACCGAATCCGAAATGCCCAACCGCCAGGCGTTCGCCGCTCGCTATGAGACCTTTGCCAATACCCCTGAAGTCAAAGTGAGCGGCAACTAATCAGGTTTTCAATATGGCATGATAATCTTCGAATAATGTACCGAAAACCGCGTCCCAGTTTCGGGTAAGGGTATAATCGCGAGCCTGGGCGCCCATTTTTTTTCGTAGCGGTTCATCGTCGATAAGCGTCTGTAACTTGTTTCGCATATCTTTAGTACCGGTGGTGATGAAACCGTTCTCGCCGTGCCGGACCAATTCTTTGGGCCCCATCTTGTCCGTAACGATAACCGGCAGGGCGGAACTCATCGCCTCCAGAACAACATTACCAAAGGTGTCGGTGGTGGAAGGGAAAACGAATATGTCAGCGGAGGCGTAGGCACGGCTGAGTTCCGTGCCCTTCAGGAATCCGGGGAAAATAGCGGTTGGACAATGTTCCTGCATCTCCTGACGATATGGTCCGTCGCCGACGATATGTAATTTGGCATCTTCTTTATCCCTGAATATCCCGGCCAGAACGTCGAGATTTTTCTCAGTCGAGACTCGGCCAACATAAATCACAACCACCCCGTCATGTTCTTCACGATACCGCGGATGAAACTTTTCAGTGTCGATACCGCGTGAGAAAATACCGATCTTTGTTTTCAATTTTTTCTCTAACAGTGCTTTAGTATGTTCGGACGGTGCCAGCACGAGTAAGGTTTGATTATAATACCACTGCATATATTTCCATGTAGCGTCTTCGGATCGCTCGCCGGTGTGTTCGGTTGGCAAGTGGAATTTCTGGACGATTTTTTCAACACGGTTACGGACATATTCCGGTAATGAAGTGTGGTACGAACTGATCAGTGGTATCTTGTCCAGCCGTGCCAGGGCCAGGGCGTTCAGGCCCATCGAGCCGGGCGTAGCGGTATGAATCAAATCATAATGCTGTTTGCGAAACTCGTTGAACATTCGCAGGCGGGGGATTTTGAGGTCGAAGATCATATCGAAATATATATCGACAGGGGCCGCCGGCTTATAACGGTGAATGCAAACCGAGCCTGATTCTTCTACGGAGTTTTTCTCGGCAGCGTGGGTATAGATGTCGAGATGGCGGTTGGTTTTGCGGCAATATTCGGTCAGATGGCGGAAAGTATTGGCAACACCGTTCACCTCATCGTAGGTGTCGGTGAACAGAGCAACATGTATTGGCTTGGTTGTCATAATTGCTTACCAGTTCTCAGCGACGATTTCAATGCCACAGAGAATAGTCTCTTTGACGGGGCTGGAGTCGGTTGGAGTCAGGGTAATGGTCAGTTTCCTGTCAACCGATATACCATTGAATTCTCTAACAACGGCCCGGTTGCCGGCGCCGGCTTCTGCGACAATATCGAAGTTTTTCTGTACGGGTTTGTCCTGCAAAGCAATGTCGAAGATACGCTCACCCGGCTGACGGGTTTTGTCCGGTTCCATAAAATGGAGTCGGACCGTATAGCGACGGAGTTTCAGGCCGGCCTTCGATTGCGCCAATTTAATTGTAATGCTGTTCAGTCCCCTGACCCAGGAGGAAGCGACCCATTTCAAGCCGTTACCATCGACCAACGAGGCGTGTTTGCGCAAATATCGAGGTTTTGCGGGATCGGTCTTGATAGGGGGCGTTGGCGACGGGCCGCCAACGCTGGGATAGTCCAGCCACAAGGTGTCGTTCTCGGTCTTGCGGTCGCCGGGCGCACCGAGATTGATTCCCAGCCTTCGAATAGGATTGCTGCTCGGAGCGATTTTGTTAAAGGTCCACATTTCAGCCTCAGGCGTATGGACCAAAGCAAGCGACGTTTGATTCTGATAGCTGCATATACAGGTTCGTGTATAATCCGGAGCGTTGAAAACACCGTTGGCCACGACGAGGTTGGACGTGCAGCTTGATTTGAAACCGCCGAGATTGCCGGTGCCGCCGTCGTTTTCAAGATCGAAGAAACCAGCGGCCGCCGAGCGAAAAGTCAACAGGTGCTCACTGGCGATGACCGTGTTGCAGCCATAGTTGCGGGCGTATTCCCAGCGGATCAATTCGCCGGTCAATGGATGCCGACGCATTATTTTATCGCCCGTCAGCAGGTTGAAAGCCTTTGCCTGCGTGATGATGGTGTTTCCATGTAGGATGCAGGGGCCGCTGTATTTATGGGGCTTGTCCCAGAGCACCGTTCCGTCCTCACCACGACAAGTAGCCATCCGGTCGTCCGGCTCAGGCAGCATATCGCGGGAAGAACGATAGGCCTGTAACAGAACATCGGATTTTTCCGAATAGCTCAGCCATGTCCCGAAAATATTAGTGTTATTCTCCCATTGCGTCTGACCGGTTTTTATGTCCAGTGCCAACATACGATATGTTTTGATGGTTTCGGCGGCGGCCCGGCCCATCGCTGTTTCGATGGTGGGCGGTAATTTGTCCAGGCAAAAGACCTTGCCGTCGCCCACGGCAATGGCGTTATGGATAAAACCATGTCGCGCATCGAACCGCCACAATATTCGGCCGGTATGGCGGTTCATTACCACTATTTGCCTGCCGGCAAGATTATCGTAGTATCGCCGCCACAGGCGTTTTCTATCGGCCTTTTTTTTGTCTTTTTTTGTCTTATAACTTTTCTTTTTAGTGTCTTCGGATTTAAGCCATTTGGAAAACTCGGCAAACCCGCTCGTTCCGATCAGATAATCATTATAAACGCCGATATAGCCCCATTCGCGTTTTTTATCATCGTTGCCGTCCGGCGGCGAGATGACCATCAGATCATTACCACTGACAGCGTTTAGAACCCGGCAGCTTCCCCCTTCCACGACATACACTTTGTCTAAGGTAGCGACAAAATTCGTGCCCCGCGAATTGGCCCCGGGAATGTGAAGCTGGTTATATGTCTTGTCCAGCGGATCAGCGACATAAGACTTGTCGTAATATACGCCGAACGTACCGAGGTTTTTCAATGTCCTCTTCCACAAAATACGGCCGGTATATACATCGCGAGCACTGATGGAGTCAATGCCTTCGATAAAAAGTCGTCCTCCAATAACCTGTTCCGGCGGGCCGTGGCCGTGGCGGGGCAGCACGTCGGTAAATTCGGAACGGTCACCAAACCATAACAGGCCCAATGGAGCCTTGACTCGTTTGTCCCTGGAATTGACGCTATTAGCAACGTCGCCGTATTGATGGGTCCAATCGTCGGAGCCGGGCAAGGCCCCAGCGCGCTTCAAGGTGACAAACTTACCAGCGGCGGTTACCTTCGCGTTTTCCAGGCGGGCGTTTTCAACCTGCCTGATGAGGGCCGATTGTTGTTTTGGATCGGCCGAGAAACAGGCGGTGCCGCCGAAAGGACGCAGGCAATGAAAGACACGATTAACGAACGTTCCATTTTTTTGGAACCCGGCAGCCGCAAGGTCTTCGACAACTATCAGTTCGGCAAAATAAGGCGGTAGTTCCGCCGAGCATACATCCCCGACTTGGACGGCAACACGCTCGCCATATAAGCCGGCCTCGTCGAGTGAACGGCGCATTCGGGCCACTTTTCGGACATCGTTATCGAGGGCAATAATGTTCAGCCTGGTCTGCCGTAACAATTCCCGAAGTAAATTGCCATTATCCAGTCCCAGCAGCAGACAGTAGCCCTGAGGATTGCCGGCCAGGGCTGAAATCCGTTTTATCTTTTCCTGGTACGACCGGGAGGCGGTTTTAAGCGGCTGGTTCTTCAGTTCATAAGTTTTCTGTCTGGTCTGTTTGCCGCCGAAGCAGTATATCTCGCCTTCAGTCGTAACGACAAACAGTTTGCCATAGGCGGCAAGCATACTCCATACATGTCCCGCGACGCGGCTTTGCCATGAAATTTCAGCTTTACCGTTTGGCCCGGGCAGGTTAATAGCCGCGATACGACCGTCTTTGCCGCAGGCATAGACTCGCGCCCCGGCCTGAAAATGAATTTTGTCAAAGGAGGTGTTCAGCGGTGATTGCCATAATCCCTTCGCCTTGATCTTATTCGCCCCGGACTTGCCTGACTTAGATTTCCCGGCCTTGGCCTCCTGAAGGGTGTAGGCCATGAGTGCGCCTTTTTTGTCGAAGGCAATGACAGCTTCGTCCGAGAAGATTTCCGCTTTCGTCCGCGCGACACCCCGGCCGTCGGCAAGGCGATAGACGATTTCGTTATTGAAGAACCAGTCTTTCCAAACAGCTACATCATAACCACCAACGTAACTTCCGTGACTGGTTGCGGAGAGATGGTAATATTCGAGTTCCCCGGTTTTGCGGTTGTAGCAGGCCGGTACGGTTCGACTGCTGATAAGGAGTTTGTTTTCGGTAGCGGCGAGATACCCCTGTGGCGCTACGCCGGCAAAGGCGGGACTGTTGTGCTGCTGTTTGATATAAATCGAGCCGCTACCGCTGTTGGTCCAGACAACCTGGCCGGTCTCAGCGTCTATGCAGTGAATGAAAATGCCCATGAATGGCCAGATACCGGCGGTAAAGTAGATTTTACCGTCGTAGATTACCGCCCCGCCACGAGCGAGCCAGGTGGAAATCAGACGTTCGTTGCCAAGTATTTTACGGTCGGAGGGGCCGCCGCGGAATTTCCAGAGCAGCTTGCCGGTTTGGCAGTTCAGGCAATAGAGATAGCCGTCGTCGCAGGTGAAATAAAGTTTTCCCTGCCATGCAACCGGAGCAAAGCGGACGGGGCCATCCGTATAGAATCGCCATGATTCTTTACCTGTTTCGATGTGATAGGCCGTTACGGAGTCGCTGACCATCGAGCCGATATAGATCAGACCATCCATAACCACCGGTTCGTAGGAACGGTCGAACTGCAATTTATATTGATCCGGTGGCCAGGCCGATTTTGGCGGAGCAAGGCGGCGAACCCATTGCAAATAGAGCTTTTCCGGCAGAGCTTCGTCAACCGAAGCACTGCGTTGAGCATCGTACCGCCACATTGGCCAGGGTTCATCATACGCCTTACGGCTCTGGAGGCCTGTCAGAGTTGCCGCGACAACAGACAGGATTAAAATACTGACCAGCGAAATAAAAAAACGACGTTTGTTAATGAGGGTGAACATATTAGAAATTCTTTCAGCAAAGCGCGTGGGGTAAGACCCCACCCTACTCAAGAACCTCCCGATTTTGTATCGGGGGCTATTAGTGATGTATTATATGTGTTTTATCTCCTGTTGGCCAAATAAAATTATCGGAATAGTTTGACAGAGGATATATTTGGGGTTAAATTCCGGTTCTACTCGGTATTACTCTTTATTTGCCGGTGAATAAAATGTGACTGTCCTCTGTAATTCATTCTTAATAGGAGTTAAAAATGTTGAAAAGATGTTTCCAATTCGTAGCTTTATTGGCTTTGGTGTTTATCAGCGGTTGTGGCAATGGCCCTCAAGATCACTTAGCAGGCTCTCAGGCAATATTTAACGGCAAAGACCTGACCGGCTGGAAAACCAGCGGTAAAGCCAAATGGATGGTTCAGGAGGGCTGTATTGTCGGCACTCAGGGCGACAAGAACGCGCCCGG
>Ga0255369_1103_pt1 | contig 14297 bp, 13 predicted proteins | sample ANMaggSeSYBR01C9_FD_182091 | JGI IMG/M metagenome (GOLD analysis project Ga0255369, IMG submission 182091) | Sediment cell enrichment communities from methane seep in Santa Monica Basin, California, United Staets - ANME aggregate JGI... | ecosystem: Environmental > Aquatic > Marine > Cold seeps >... | reverse complement strand
AGAAGAATTATTAGATTGAATTAAATTCCAGCCGATTTTGCAATATCCTCTGCCACATCGGTCCGCTCCCAGGTAAAGTCCGGGTCGTTCCTGCCGAAATGCCCGTAGGCCGCAGTCTTCCTGAAGATTGGACGCCTCAGGTCAAGGGTCTCGATAATGCTCTTTGGAGTCAGGTCGAAATGCTTGCGCACCAGCCCCACAATATCTCTATCCTTCATCTTACCTGTCCCAAAAGTATTAACCATAACAGCAGTAGGCTCAGGCACACCAATGGCATAGGCAAGAGATACTGCACACCGATCTGCCACACCGGATGCGACCACATTCTTGGCAACATACCTGGCAGCATAGGCAGCACTGCGGTCCACCTTAGTAGAATCCTTGCCTGAGAAAGCTCCGCCGCCGTGGGGCACCAGTCCGCCGTAAGTGTCCACTACGATCTTCCTGCCTGTCATGCCGGTATCGCTCTGTGGCCCGCCTACAACGAACTTGCCAGTCGGGTTCACATAATATTTAGTATCCTTATCCAGCAGTTCAGGGTCAATGACATCCTTGATCACCTTATCAATGATCTCGTCAATTGCATCCTGGGTGATGCGCTCACCCGTGCTGTCAAGTATCTCCTCGGTATGCTGGGAACTGACGATAACCGAGTCCACCCGCTGGGGTACACCCATCTTATACTCTACTGTGGCCTGTGACTTACCGTCCGGGCCAAGGTAGGAAAGTGTCTTGTTCTTCCTCAGCTCGGCCAGCTTCTGGCACATCCGGTGGCACTGCATGATGGGCAGTGGCATAAGTTCCTCTGTCTCCCTGCAGGCATACCCTATCATCATACCCTGGTCACCGGCACCACCCACATCCACACCCTGTGCAATATCAGGCGACTGCTTGCCAATGGCATTCAGCACACCGCATGTCTTATAATTAAAACCATATATCTCACTGGTATAACCGATTTCCTTGAGGATACCGCGGGCTGTTGAAGGTACGTCAATATGGGCCGTGGTTGTAATCTCGCCGCCCACTATCACAAAACCCACACTGATAAATGCCTCACAAGCCACCCTGGCAGTGGGGTCCTGTCTCACGATCTCATCCAGCACGCCATCTGATATCTGGTCGCAAACCTTGTCCGGATGCCCTTCCGTAACTGACTCTGAGGTCAATAAACTGTATTCCATATTTGAGATCATTTTTTCACCTATTTTTGTAACTGAATTTCCTTTAGTATTTATAACAATATCTGAATAAATCGCAAGCATTTTAAATTTTTTCTGGTCCTTTGAACTCCCTAAAATTGGTTTATGCTTTTCTCACTAATAAGAACAGCAACATCGCTAAATCTTAATTTAGGTCCATGCCTTCCCATATTGATTCTAAAATATTCTCAGGTATTGAATGTATAAAACACCAGTAGATTAAAGTGTCAATACCTGATGTTGGCAATATACAAAATATATATCTCAAGTTATAGTTGTCAGTGAACTTATATGAACTCGCCTTCAGGAATTCATACGAGTTGGGTGTTAATTCCTGGATAAGCCCTGCTGTTGGATTTGATTACTGTTTTTGAATTTGAACATTGTCCCCATTCTCTTTGTACCTCTGATCCCTCTGCGGTTCACAATGAATTGATTCCATTAGCCCACATTTTTACTTACCCGACTGCCTGTCATTTTAGATATTATGTTGAGGAAATTTTTTAAAAAAATCAATCTTTCAACATCTTACTGTAAAGGTGAGATTGTCGGAAAAGTACCTGAAAAACGTCTAAATTGAAACTTCCTGAAATATCGTTAAAACTAAATCACTATGTTGCACCCGGTCAAGTTTAGACAGTAAAGCTAAAATATTCGAAAATTAGACTTTTCCGACAATCTCAAGGTCTGTACTCATCCAAAGTCCATGTTTTTGAAGTTCATCCAACATATATTTCATATTTTCAATAAGATATTTTTGATACATTACCTTTAGCAGTCCCAGAGTACCCATAACTTCAATTCCGTATGCTACGGCTGCCCTTCTTCCGACAAGGTCGTCCAGTAAGATCAGGTCGGCATTCTGCTTAATGGCAAGAGCAATTGCTTGTGCTTCCCCTGCACCCAATGCAGATGAAAAAGCGATATACTCATGTTCTTCAACTTCCACGACTTTGATCCAATCGGCATTTTTAACTTCCTTTGATCCTTTCAAATCGTTATTGGTAACTTCTTCATATACTGCTTTAGGTATCGAAATATCACCAAAATCGGCTAAGATATCAGGCATACCAATTGCAGAGAAAAATATCAAAGGTGATGAATTACTGACTATCTTCATCTAATAAACCAAGCCTATTTGCAGTTTCGATGTCTTCTTTTAGTTCTGGAACACCGTAATTAAATGGTACGTTGGAGTCTTTCATGATGCCCAACATCTCGAACAGATTCATTTCAAGCAGTTCTGCCATCTTACCAAGTGAAATCTTTCCTTCTCTATAAAGTTCCAGCAGGAAGTTTTTTTTCACAAAGTATTCTGCACGATCCTTTCCTATACCCTGTGAATATAATATATCACTTGGCAAATGTATTTCGGTTGTGATTATTTTCAGTTCTGCGCCCATTTTCACCATAATTTGTTTGATGTACATTTGTTATAAACATTTGTACCCGTTTTGAGTCTTTTAAATTTATTCTGGTCTTTTAAATTATAACGAACCGCAGATGAACGCAAATGAACGCAGATTTCGCATGCAGTATCCGTGTTAATCTGCGTTCATATGCGGTTAACAGAACTGATTATTAAGTGTAACCGGAAAATAATAAAAAGTCTCATCAAGCACATAGAAAAGTTTATCAAGCATTGTGTGTGCTTGAACATAATGACAAAAGTACAAACATTCATGGCGATGATCCTGCTTTTCAGCGCAATCACACTCGGATGCATCCAGGAGGAGCAAAAACAGCTTGCAACCATCGATGAAACTGCAGGGGAACTAACACAGCCAGCGACAGAAAAACCGCAGTCACTCCTTGTTTATTGTGGTGCAGGTATGCGAAAGCCAATGGATGAGATAGGATTACTCTTTGAAGAAAAATATGGCATTTCTGCACACTACAACTATGCAGGTTCAAATACACTCTTAAGCCAGATGGAACTCACGCAGGAAGGAGATATATACATGCCAGGGGCTACATATTATTTCGATGTTGCAAAAGAGAAAGGATTCACTGATTATGAGCAACTTATCGCATACCATGTGCCTGTAATCGCGGTACCGAAAGGAAATCCTGCAAATATAACATCTCTGGATGACCTTGCAAAGCCAGGAGTAAAGGTCATAATCGGAGATCCAAAGGCAGCAGCAATTGGCAACCTGGCGAATAAAATACTGGAAGATAATAAAATCCATGAAGATGTGGAGAAAAATATCATTGCCCGCGGTGCGACCGTAAATGAACTCATAATCTATATATCCATGAATCAGGCGGACGCATCGATAATCTGGGAAGATCTGGTTGTAAACAGCGAAAAGATAGAGACTGTGGCGATACCCTCTGAGCAAAACATCATAAAGATTATTCCGATCGGTACACTGACATTTTCCGAAAAGAATGATGCTGCAAAGAAGTTTGTAGATTTCGTTGCATCCCCTGAAGGAAAGACAATTTTTGAGAAACATGGTTTTACATCATACCCGAACGAAAAACACGAAAACTGAGGCTATGCCCATGACCGATATAGCACACACCCCTATTGGGATCATACATTCACCATTTACCAATCCGGATGATACGCCAATCCAGAGCGTTTTTGCAGATGGGGCGAAAGGTGAAGTAGAGGTATTCCCGGAATATGCTGCCGGTCTCAAGGATATTGATGGATTTTCTCATCTGATCCTGATCTACCATTTTCATCTTGTGGATGATTATTCCTTGATCTCAAAGCCATTTTTAGAAGATAAAGAAAGGGGCATCTTCTCAATAAGGCATCCGAAACGACCGAATCACATCGGTATTTCCATTGTCAAATTAAATGCTGTCAGAGGGAATAAACTGGAGATCAGCTATGTTGATATCATAGACGGAACGCCGCTGCTTGATATCAAACCATTCGTACACCGGTTTGATAACAGGATCGGTGTAAAAAGCGGATGGGTTGATGACCAGCACATCGGTGAGATCAAGGATCAGACCCCGCGGGCATTGAGAGATGAGTAAATGTTAAAAAGGAAATCAATGCTGAAGATCGCTACTATTTCAATCACATTGCTCCTGACCACCTTTATCCTGTCGCTGGTCATATGTATTGTTACGCACACCAACCAGCATATTTTATTAACAAGTATTGCATCCAGGGAGATCCAATTTGCGATTAAGTTAAGTTTGATCACTTCAATTATTTCTACATTGATGTGCATCATTGTCTCGATACCCTCATCGTATGCACTTGCAAGGTATAATTTTACTGGAAAAACGTTGATCAATACCATAGTAGATCTTCCACTTGCACTGCCACCTCTCGTGGCCGGAGTCGGGCTTCTGCTGCTCTTTGGCACAACCCCATTCGGAAACTGGCTTGCAGACATAGGAATAAAATTCGTATTCACACCACTTGGAATTATCATTGCACAGTTTGCTGTGAATATATCGTTTATGCTGCGGATTATGCGTTCAACATTTGAAGGGATCAGTCCAAGGTACGAATATGTGGCCCAGACACTTGGCTGCACTCCGATCCAGGCATTCTTGCGAACAACGCTTCCTATGTCAAAGAATGGTCTTCTGGCTGGAGGGGTTATAACATGGTCAAAAGGAATCGGGGAGTTTGGAGCAGCCCTCATGGTTGCCGGTGCAACACGTATGAAGACAGAAACCCTGCCGATATCCCTGTATCTGAATATGTCCAGCGGGGATCTTGACCTGGCAATAGCTGCCGCAACCATTTTGATAATTATATCGATTATCTCTTTATACATCTTTGAAAAGCGTGGTGGTATTGTTCATTTATATTAGGTAGTACAGATGATACGAATTGAGAATGTATCAAAGGATCTTGGTGAATTCAAACTGGATGATGTGACCCTGCACATCCATAAAGGAGAATATTTCATCATACTTGGTCCGACAGGAGCTGGTAAAACAATCCTTATCGAGACGATTGCAGGTATCTACCAACCCGATTGCGGCAGAATTTTTCTAAACGGGATGGATGTTACGGACACTTTGCCAAAGGATCGATCTATTGGCATGGTCTACCAGGATTATATGCTATTCCCGCACCTGACTGTGGAAAAAAATATTGGATTTGGGCTGCGTCATAAAAAGATCACCAGAAATGAAACCAAAACAAAAGTGAATGAGATTGCAGATCTTCTTGGCGTTTCGCATTTATTAAACCGATATCCAGGCACGTTGAGCGGAGGAGAGCAGCAGCGTATCGCTATCGCACGGGCGGTTGTTACAGAGCCAAAAGTACTGCTTCTGGATGAGCCGCTATCTGCGCTGGATACACGCACAACCGGACGGCTGCGTGAGGAACTTGGGAGGATACACAGCATCACAGGGACCACAACGATCCATGTAACACACAGTTTTGAAGAAGCTTTTTCTCTCAGTAACCGGATTGCTGTGATGGGGAGCGGGCAGATCATTCAGGTAGGTGCGCCAGATGATGTGTTCAGAAAACCCAATTCAGAGTTTATTGCAGATTTTGTTGGTGTTGAAAATTTATTTCGTGGAAAATCAGTTGTTCATGATACCATCTCTGAGGTTCGTGCCGATGGGATATGTATTGTGTCCAGCACGTTAAAATCCGGGGATGTATCTATCTCGATCAGACCTGAAGACATACTTATCTCAAAAAAAGAGATTGATTCGAGTGCAAGAAACTCATTTCCAGGGCAGATTATGGAGGTTAAGGATATGGGTGCACTCGTTAAGCTGGTGGTTGATGTGGGCATTCCCTTTATGGTTGCGCTGACAAAGCGATCGTATGAAGATATGGAGCTTGCATACGGCACTCATGTTTATATTGCCTTTAAAGCGTCTGCTACACATCTTTTTTAGCTTGTGTGCAATGTATATGATCTGATGTCAAATTCAAAAATGTGGGTTTTATGTGAATGTACAACCATTATGAATACATCGGATTGTCGCTTGCACGCAGTGCCCTTATGATCTCTTCCACAAAATGCTCAGGTGGCTGGGCACCCACGAAATCCACTATCTCATTGATAACGATCTTGGGCACGCTCATTGCCATATACTTCTGGACCAGGTGGGGAAATTCCACCATTTCCACCATATCTGCTTTTATGTGCTCATTCTCAATGGCAAGTTTATGGGCCGTTCGAACAGCCATTGAGCAGTAAGGACAGGTAGAGGTCACAAGCACCTGTATATGCACTGGCTTCTTAACATTTGCAAGTTTTTTCTTCACATCATCTGACAGGTCTGTCCTGCCCCTGGACACATCGACCAGGTCTTCCTGGAACGATTTGAACTCGTAACCCGACGGGATACCGTAGAACCTGATGCCGTAGTCCTTCTCCCCCAGCATCACAATGGCAGGGATCTTCTTAATCCCGTAGGATTTTGCCAGTTTTTCATCCTTGACAAAATCATGGATTTCGGCCTTGATCTTTGGTGACATGCCTGCCAACTCTTCCACCATGCCCCTGGTATCGGCACAGAACTGGCATTCGTTCTCCTGGGTGAACATTATTAATTTTACGTTACCTTCAAGCTCTTTATCCAGCTTTTTCTTAATATTCTCCTTATCTTTGTCCTGTATCACTGCCATACAATAACCTCCTGCTGCTTCCCTTGAATTTTCAAATAATAGTTGAAGTTGATCAAATATAAAATATCTATCTGGTTCTACACCAGTTTCAACTTACCCACCACTTTATCCAGTTTCTCAACCGCTGCCGGCCCGATACCCAGTACAGTAACGGTCCCGGGAGGTATCTGGGTAAGCCCGGCATCAGTGATAAGAGCAGTGGACAATCCTTCCCTGCGCGCTGACTCCTTTAACAAAAATAAGTCCTGCAGGGTGCCGGTCTTAAGTACGACCTTCTTTTGCCCGTCCTTCATCCAGGCATCACGTTCCTTCTTATCTGCAAAATCAGAGGCTGTCACGGCTGCATGTGCTACCTGTACAGCCAGTTTGCCCTTTGAGAGTTTAAGGTCACCACGGGTTACGATACACTGCTTATATTCAGTCATTGATGAGCATCCCATTCCCATCGAATTTCAATGTGTCCGTAGTTCGCTGGTGCCATTCTTCACCAAGCTTCAAGGCTTCATCCCTGTTGAAATCACCTATCTCCACGTCCTCATCAGTGAATCCGGATATGGAGGACATAGGAATGTACAGATTCTCAGCCCCGTGCTTGAACACAAGATGCCCGCCATCAATCGATATGGTCTCACCGATCCTCTGCCCGCGCTGCACCACGAACTTACAGAGTATGTCCTGTTTTGATATGGATTTATTCCCATCCTGCCCCTGGTCGGGTGGTTGGGGTTGATGGGCTCTTAGTGGTGCGGCAGGTTCACTAGGCACTTCCTTTTCTGCCTGCACATTTGGTGGGACCGGGTGGGGTATGGACATCGAGTGCCAGTCCAGGTCGTTATGCTTATGTTCCCATTTGCTACCCACCTGCCTGCTTTGCTTTGTTTGATCTTTATCCTTTCCTGAGCTATTGGGTACTGCCTTCGATACTACACTTTTCTGTTCAACAGGAGAACTCAGGGCGTCATGTACATTCCCGGCAGATACTACTGGCTTTATTTCTTCCCCGGCAGCTACTATATGCTTATTATTTTCCCGGTCAGCACCGGAATCATCTGTCACACTTTGCCCCATTAGTTTTTTCAACTTATGTTTAAATCCCATCCTTTATCCCTACCAGTGTATTCGTTTCATGTATTTTTCATCAACGCCTAAAAAATCAATGGCCGAGGCAATAATAGCATTGGTGAAAATATATGAGTTGATCTCAGAAATAGATGGACGCACCTGGTTCATCTTTGTAGTTGAGATCTTACTGGGCGTCTTGTCGTGGAAGATGCCCATATCTCCTTCTTCCACAGGTATGAATATGATATTATCCCCATATCCCCATTCTTCAAGTAGTTCAACCATCCTGGAATTTTTATTTACAGTAATAGGGAACACGTCCACTCCCTTGCTGCGGGCCCTCATCATCCCTTCCAGGATCTCCCTGGTATTGCCGCTTCCGCTGATGGGAATATATACGTCGCCCCTGACAAAACTGGGCGTGGTGGCATCGCCTTTGATGTAGACATGCTGGCCCAGGTGTGTCATACGCATCCCTAAAGCTTTTGCCACGAATCCGGAACGTCCTACACCGTCCACTATGAAATGGCCACGACGGTTCAGCAGCTTATCTATCCACGACTGCAGGTATTCATTTTCTAAATTCCGAAGCAGCCTGGCATTTTTAAGATAATGGTCCATCTGCTGGTAATATAAACTGACATCACCGCTGTCCAGGGCAGGCAGTACGCTGTTTAACAGAGTACACAGTTTCAGTTCGAACTCAGAACCCATGACTGCCAGTTCGCTGGGCTTTTCAAGTTTTATATCTTCGATCAGGAAGACAAAACCATTGTGTGATTTTATTTTTGTATAGGCAGCGGAGTCGGTTTTAGCAGTGATAAGTATCTCACTTGCACCCAGGCGGTGGGCATCTTCAAGATAGTTGATAACACTTTCAGTGCCACCTGAGCCCGATGCAGACAATATCATGTTGGACCTGTCAGGGTCAAAGTAGCGGCGGATGGGATCGTCAAGGGTGGCAGGGAAAAGCGGTTCATATTTCAATAACTGGTGGAGAAAATCATATAAGGCCAGTGCACTCCTGCCCTCACCGATGCCGTATATGACCTTTTGTTTTGTATCGGCCTGGAAAATAAAATCTCTCAGGACTTTTATCAGTCCACCAATCTCTTCCTCCGGGATATGCTTGAGTTGTTCAAGAAATCGGAGCTGGATGTCAATCGAATCATAAAATTTAGCAGTGGAAGTCATATTGTATCCTTTAATGCTATTATGTTTTGAATTTAATAAAGTTATCCTATGTAAAACGACATGAACAGGCGCCGGATCTTAAGGGGCGAAACGCAATGTGGGGCACCTTGTGTTCCTTCTTGCCTGAAGCAGTATCTGTTCCATATTCAGTCAAAAGTAAAAATGATATGACAACAGTAAGTCAGACAATCTATACACCAGTTCCCTCATCCTGAAATACCATTTCCGTAGGATACACTGTAATAGCATTTTCGGTAATGTCGTAAGGCCGGTACAGCCGATCGTGCAAGGTTCTCCTCATTTTTATGATCCGTATTACTAATCGTATATCCGATCCAATTTCACTTTGTTGTAAAAATAATATGCCGTCGGCAGAGTATTCGATAATTCCGTCTCTTGAATGAAAGGAATTTTTCATACTTGTCTCAGAGGTATATAAAGCTGTGACTCCTGACTTTTTGACTGTCTTATTTAAATCAACTAACCTTATGCGGCTTTCAATTGAGTTATCGAACATAATGTTGAAAAGAGAGATCGAGTCAATTGCAATACGACTTGCTCCGGATGATTCTATAAGTTCCGGTAATTCGACCCTAATCCTTCTGGCCAGGGTTTTAATGTCTGACAGATCAAGTTTTAAAAATTTCAGTTTATTGTTTTCGATGTATTCCTGCAGTTCCCACCCATAGGAAGCAGCAGTTGAAATTAAAGATTCCTTTTCCTCTTCGATACTAATATAAATACAGGACTCTCCTTTATCCAGGCCATCGTGGATATACTGGAGTGCCAGTGTGGTCTTTCCAGTACCGGGATCACCCATGGCAACGACAATATGCCCCTGTGGAAAACCACCATTGAGCATTTTATCAAGTCCGGATATACCCGAAGAGACACGTCCGTTTGGACTGATCTCAGATAATTTTCCTGATATTTGAGACTTCGAATCCATCATTGGAAGTTATTTTTGTTTCGAATTTTTCAATATTGTTCTGTTCGAGCTGGGGCAACAGTCCCCTGAATTTTGTGATGCAAAGGTTGCGCTGCAATTTTACTGATTTTTTATCCCATTCAAAAGTGAGCACGCCATCAACGGTATCACTAATAATTTCCTGTATATTGGTTTCAAGGATTCTGGTATTTAGTAATAAATATATTAAACCATTCCATTCTTTTGAAATTCGTACCAGGCTTTTTAAGAACATAATAACATCATTCTTGCTTAAATAATCTCCTTCATACAACATAAGTTCAGTCAGTGAATCAAGGATCACGATATTGTTTGCGGCAAACTCCCCGAATAGATCTGAAATCTCTTCAAGGATGTTCTTATTTGAATTACTATCGAAATCCAGGTTTTTTTTCTTATCTGTGAGCCATAGATTTTTGATAATACTTTGACGGAAGTAGATATCAGAAAGCTCTTTGAAGTTCACTCCTTCTTTTAAGGTGTTGAAAAAGTCTTCGTGGAAAGCATAGGCATTCTCATTTAATATGTCTTCTTTTGATCTCGATAAAGAGATGTAGTATATCTCATCAGGAAGTGCAAGTGTTGTATTGATCTCACCTTCATGGCTTTGTTTCTCATGCTTCCTATTTATCATTTCAAAATAGGAGGGATCAGCTTTCAGGTTGAGGTTGTTAACTATAGAGGTGTAGACGAATTCACGCGCACCGGCACCCACATCTTCAAGAAGAAGTATTACCGAACCTGCCGGAAAACCGTCATTGATGTTGGTATCCAGCGTTTTTATACCTGAAGGTATCTTATTGAGTGACATGCTTGTAAATCCCAGATAAAACCATATTTAATTTTAAATCACTTCAGCATATTTATACCTGCCTACAAGTCTTTATCGTAGAGTCGGATGAATATTTGCACATAAAAGCCAATTATTCTGCTATGAATGTGGAAAAATTATTTTGAACAAGTTATGCCAAAACGAGTTGATATTACATCCAGTATTGCATGTAGTGTTAATTATATAAACTGGAATATTTTTTAAATTTATTAACAGTATTTTTCCTAAACTGGATAAATCATACTTGATTTGTACACACATCTTGTTTCCGGACAGGCTGTAAAGAAGGAACCAATTGCCTCTACTGCTGCTTAATATGTTCATTTTTTTTTGAGCCTGAAAACTGGTATTCAACTTATCGAATTACTATGATGAGTACCCTATATTTATACAGAGGATTTATATATAATTAGATTTATTAATTAATTGTGATTAAAATCACTGGACAAAGGAAATAATAAAACTAAGTTATTATTCTTTTGTTCAGTGGTTTAAAATTTGAGATGAAAAATCGGAGTTAAAAAACAGGAGTTAAAAAAAATGAGACATATAAAGAACGAAGAAGCAGTATCGCCAGTTCTTGGGGTTATCCTGATGGTGGCAATCACTGTGATAGTGGCAACGATCATAGCCGTGTTCATGTTTGGAGTAGGAGAACCTGATGAAGCACCACAGGCAAAGCTGAAATTCACAGCTAATGCAACAGATGTTTTGATCAAACATGAAGGTGGAGATGCATTATTATTGAGAGAATGCCTGATAACTATAACAAATGCGGATAACGATACAATATATACTGAATCATCTGCTCTTGCTGGATCAGGTACGTTAACAGCGGGAACTAAATTTGTTCATAATTATGTTGAAACAACAGATCCAGTTTCAGGTAATATTATAGAGATAATGATCATGGACGAACCCACTGGCCAGTTAATTGCAAACACACAAGTGGTTGTTAAATAAACCTTGATTCATGCCCCTTTTTTGGGGCATTTTTTTTTATAATCACACATTCTGCCAGGAACAGGGAGGGACCATAATGTTAGAAAACATAAAAACCGAGTTCGAAAAAATCAAGTTCCCTCAATTAACTTTGAGGAAAAATGGCGCTTTGCCGGAAGATAAAGAAGTCACTGAAATTGAGCCATATGACAGAGAGGTTCAAGGGGAAATTGTAGATCTGAAAATGTTTTTGTTCACCTGGGACGAAATTCCCGGGAATGATGACGAAAAACTTAGAGATTTTCTAAATAAGAATTATAGTCTTGACTGGTTAGAAATTGCCGGAATTGAAAAAACCGATGACGATATGACCATTGAAGTATCTGATGGGTTATTGTTCAGCTGGCACGAAATTCCGGGAAAAGATGAAGAAAGATTTAAAAAAATCCTGGATCAGAAATATGACCTGGATTGGGTGGAAACAGCTAAAATTGAAAAGATCGGTGAAGATACAACCACCGGAACATTTGATGAACAAAATAATGACTATTCGGATTCGGCTGAAACCATTGAAATCGATAACATCAATGAAGGTACAACCACTGGAGTCGATAAGATCGATGAAGGCGCAACCACTGAAATATTTTATGACAATAATAATGATGATCCGGATTCGGCAGAAACAACTGGAATTGATAACATCAACGAAGGTAATATCATTGAAATATTTGGTGAAGATCATTGGCTTATCCTGACACTTAACGAAGAAAAAACCAGTGTGAGCCTGGAAATCGATGGTGTTACAACTGATGAATTTACTGTAAAGACAGTAAATGCTAAGTTTAACATATATTCAGATGTGAAAAACAGTCTTTCGCTAAGACTTGATGACGAAAAAACAAGGGTTTGCCTGAAAATCGATGACGGCAGAACAGATGAATTAATAGTAAAAACAGCAGATGACAGACTCAACATATACTTTGAAGGTATTCCAGGCTACACAGAAATTGAACGTTATTGGGTAAATGACCCCTTCTCTTTTGTTTCTATCCAGCACAACGAAACCGATGATGATTATATTTATTTTATTGCCGAGCCTGAAATGTCAACCTTCGAGGCCAAACTTCTCAGGGATATATATGAAAGGTCCCGTGACCTGATAACATATGAGGACCTGATCAATGGAGCTGACAGGACAGAGGTCCTGGCAAGCAAAGTCAGGGAACTGATTGATAAATATATCCAGGACGTTGATTTCAAAACTTTTCACAAGATTGTATATTATTTAACAAGAAACAACATTGGATTCGGTCGTATCGATCCGTTAATGAAAGATCCTGAACTCGAGGATATATCCTGCAGCGGGCCGGATATACCAGTGTATCTTTACCATAGAAGATATGAGAACATCAAAACCAATCTCATCTACGAAGAAGAAGAACTGAACTCCTTCGTTTTTCTAATGGCACAGCGAAGCGGGAAGAATATCTCGATAGCCAAACCGTCTCTGGATGCCACGCTTTCTGATGGGTCCCGCCTTCAAGAGACCCTGGGAAGAGAGATTACAACCCGCGGGAGTTCCTTTACGATCAGGAGATTCAAGGAAGTACCCCTCACTCCTGTGGACCTCATTAATTTCGGGACATACAATGTGGAGATAATGGCATATTTATGGCTTGCCGTCGAGAACAATAAGAGCCTTATCCTGGCAGGCGGCACAGCATCAGGGAAGACCACCTCACTTAATGCGATCTCCCTTTTTATCCCTCAAAAAGCAAAGGTAGTCAGCCTGGAAGATACACGGGAGCTGCAGCTCTTCCATGAAAACTGGATCGCAGGCTTAACACGAGAACCGTTCACGGACGGAGGTAAAGGCTCCGTTGACATGTACGACCTGCTTCGCCAGGGATTAAGGCAGCGTCCGGAATACCTTCTCGTCGGGGAAGTCCGGGGTAAAGAGGCCCTCACTCTTTTCCAGGCAATGAGTACCGGACATACTACATACTCAACAATGCATGCAGGCAGTGTGCAGGCAGCCATCAACAGGCTGGAGAATGAACCCATCAACGTGCCAAGGGTCATGATCACGGCACTTGATATCCTTATTGTGCAGAGTGCTATCTACATTAAGGGAAAAAGAATCAGGCGCTCAGTGAATTTAATAGAGATCATTGACCTTGACCAGGAAACAAGAAGTCTTAACACACTTGAATTATCCAGATGGAATCCGATCAACGATGATTTTAGCACAATAAGGGACTCCCAGGTTTTAGAGGACATAAGAGACCGGCGGGGATGGACTAAAAAACATCTGGAATTGACTTTATACCACCGGGAACTGGTACTTCAGTATATGGTCGACCAGAATATCACAGATTATGATTCAGTTGTTAATATAATCAAAGAGTTCAGCACCAATCAGGAAAAACTCATACGGAGAATTCAAAGTGAGGATTTCAGCACCAATCAGGAAAAACTCGTACAGAGAATTCAAAGTGAGGATTTCAGCACCAA